>Ga0209404_10000172_pt1 | contig 55253 bp, 51 predicted proteins | sample TroAtlMetagenome_2_FD_187447 | JGI IMG/M metagenome (GOLD analysis project Ga0209404, IMG submission 187447) | Marine eukaryotic phytoplankton communities from Atlantic Ocean - Tropical Atlantic ANT8 Metagenome (SPAdes) (version 2) | ecosystem: Environmental > Aquatic > Marine > Oceanic...
AATCGGCTACACCGTCATAGCCGAGACGGTCGCACACTCAAACCGTCGGGGCCAGACGCCCTGGGGAAAAGCCTGTCGCCTCCCGCGCAGCCGTCGCACCGGACGCAGAAACGCCCGCCAGTGTCCCGGCGGGCGTCTTTCCGGCATCGGGGCCGAACCAATCAGGCTGCGGCGCTGACCGAACCCGAGCCTTCCTGCGGGTCACGCAGCACATAGCCACGGCCCCAGACGGTCTCGATATAGTGTTTGCCGCCCGCGGCCGTCGCCAGCTTCTTGCGCAGCTTGCAGATGAAGACGTCGATGATCTTCAGTTCGGGCTCGTCCATGCCACCGTACAGGTGGTTCAGGAACATTTCCTTGGTCAGGGTCGTACCCTTGCGGAGCGAGAGCAGCTCCAGCATCTGGTACTCCTTGCCGGTCAGGTGCACGCGGTGCCCGTCGACCTCGACCGTCTTGGCGTCCAGATTCACGGCGATCTCGCCGGTGTGGATGATGGCCTGGGCATGCCCCTTGGAACGACGCACCACGGCGTGCACCCGGGCAACCAGTTCGTCCTTGTGGAAGGGCTTGGTCATATAGTCATCGGCGCCGCCCCCGAACGTCTTGACCTTGGTCTCGATCTCGCTGGTGCCCGACAGGATCATCACCGGCGTATTGACCTTGCCGACGCGCAGCTGCCGCAGCACCTCAATGCCGTTCATATCGGGCAGGTTCAGGTCCAGCAGGATCAGGTCGTAGTCATAGATCTTGCCCAGATCGATGCCTTCTTCACCCAGATCGGTGGTGTAGACATTGAAGCCCTCGGACTTCAGCATCAGCTCAATGCTCTGGGCTGTTGCGTGATCGTCTTCAATCAACAGGACGCGCATGGATGCCCCTCCGCGGCAAAGCTTGACTATGGCCCTGTCGCAGCACGCACAGGTAACCTTGTTCCGACGTTAATGGTCCAAAACCTTAAGAACAGTTAACGTCACCCCATTGAGGCGAATCGTAGGCTGATTTGCGAATCGACGTCGAGAGTCCGCGAGTCAAGCGAGCGATTTTATTTCGACACCGGGCCAGGGCGGATGCGAGCCCGGCGGGGCCGACACGGATGGCTGCGCCCCGCGAAGGCCCGCGCCACCGGTCATTACGTCCCATTCTGACGTATAGTAGGACTTATTTCCTATCTCAGCCGGACGCGGCCTCATGCTGCCGGTCTGTTCAGTTCGAGAAAGGATCCAGGCCATGAGCCGCGCCTACCGCGTTCCCGTCACCGAGGCCGACCGCATCCGTGCGGGCCTCGCCCTTCACCTTGTCGCCGCCTGTACCGGTGTCAGCGCCGATCAGATGGCCGGCACCGAGCGCCTCGGGCCCCGCGCATGCCGGGCCCGCTGGCTGGCCTTCTACCTCGCCTACATCACCTACGGCTGGCCGCTTGAGCGTGTGGCCCACGCCTATGGTGTCAACCGGGCGACCGTCGCCAGTGCCTGCCGCTGGGTCGAGGATGCGAGAGACAGGCCGGCCCTCGATGCCGTTCTGGACCGTCTGGAGGAATTTGCCCGGGGGGCGCTGGGCGATGGCCCGGTGGCCCTGCCGCGATGACCCCGCGCGCGGCGCGGGCCCGTCGCCTCCTGCTCGACAAGGGGGGCTGGATCGAGGCCACCATGCCGGGGGTCTATGCCCTGCGCATCCTCCCGGATCGTCGCGCCCGGGTGGTTCTGCGACTGGACGAGGCCGAGTTCACCGCCCTCGCCCGAGACCCGGGTCTGGCGGTGCGCAAGGGTGGCGGCTTCCACGCCCGCCGCGCCGCAGGGGCCAACCGCGCGGGTCCGTCCGGCGGCGCTCCCGGGCGGATCGACGCCGTCGAGACCCGCGCCCTGCCCGAAGGCTTGTCCTTGCCGGTCCGCGTCAATCTGGGCGACAGCGCCATCGCCTGGCTGGCGCGGCGCACGGATGCCGGGGGGCGCCCGTGGCTGACCCCTGCCGAGATCGCGGCCGGCCTGCGCCTGACCCGCGATGCGGAACGAGCCATGAAAGGGCCCTCGCTGACCCAGAGGTGGGATGCGCTGCCCCGCTCAGGTACGGGAACGGCCGCCCGGGTGGAGCCGGGAGAGGCGGCCCTCGCCGCCGGTCGCAGGGTGGCCTGCGCCCTTGCTGCGGTGGGCCCCCGCCTCGCGCCGATGCTTGAGGCGGTCTGCATCCGCGGCTCGGCCCTGCAGGCCGCAGAAGGGCAGTTCGGCCTGCGCCGGCGCGAGGGCAAGACCGTGCTTCGGCAGGCCCTGCGCGCCCTCGCCGAACACTACAGCGCCGGATGACCCCGGCGCCGCAATTCAGACGGTCCAGACGGTCCAGACGGTGTTTCTCGCCGTCTGGATGCCCGGCGTCACCGCGTTCCGGGCTCAGCCGGCGGACGCCAGCGCCGCCTCGCGGATGCGGCCGACCATCTGGTTCAGCCCATTGGCCCGCTGACGGGTCAGGGCCTGCGGCAGGCCCAGGGAGTCGAGCGCGGCCCGGGCATCGAAGCCCAGGATCTCGTCCCGTGTCCGCCCGGAATACAGCCCCAGCAGCAGGGCGATATTGCCCTTGGAAATGGCACTGTCAGAGTCCGCATGGAACCACAGCCGCTCGCCACCGTCTTCCACCGCCAGCCACACACGGGAGGCGCAGCCCGGCACCAGATTGGCCTCGAGCCGGTCAGCCTCCGGCAAGGGCTCCAGGCCCTGACCCAGCTCAATCACATAGGCCAGTCGTTCCTCCCAGTCGCCCAGCAGGTCGAACGACTCCCGCAGCTCCGCGAGGGCTTCATCCAGTGTCTCGGTCGGGGGTGTTTTCGGTGCGGCCATGCCCCCCGAATAGGTATCCCGACCGCCCGGGGCAATGCGGCACGCCGGCATTAATCCTTAACGACCTGTCGCTCCCCAACTTTCTTCCTTCGTCCCCCGCCGGCAATCCCCTGACACGGGAGCGGCCTCGCAGGGAATCGCCTCGCCCGGTAGGCTGGACGTGCCCGAATGTAACCCAAGCCCCGTCCACCCCCCAGAAGCCACTTGACCCTGTCCCGCCAGCCCGTCCGGTCCGGTCGCCCGCATGGCGACCTGCCCGCCCTGACCGCCTCGCACGCGGCCTGGGCGGTGGTGACCGCCTTGGCGGCGCTGGCGCTCCGCGCGGTTGAGCCGGGACCGGGGCTGAATGGCCCGGCCTTCTTTGGCATGCTGGCCATGGCCGTCCCCGGACTGGCCGGCCTGACCCTGCTCTGGCGCGACGGCGCGCGGGCGCGTCTCGCCGTACTGGGCATCTGGGCCATGGCGGCGGCCGTGACCGCCCTCCTGTCCGGCGGTGTCGGCGGCAGCCTGTCCGGCTATCTTCTGATGCCCGTGGCGGCCGGGATTCTTCTGGGGGCCGCCCGCCCGGGCGGACTTCGTCTCGCCCTGCTCGGGGCCGGGGCATCGGCCCTGTCGGCCCTGATCGGACTGATAGCGGCCCTGACCGGCGATGCCTCGATCGCCCTGCCCTACACCTCCGCCTTTTCGGCCCTGTCGGCGGCAGGCGGCACCGCCGTCGCCCTGCTCCTGGCCTGGCGGCTGCGCGAGACCGAGCTGGACCTCGCCCGCGCCGCGGTCCTGCGCGTCGAGACCGTCCTCTCGGCCCAGCCGGGACTGACCCTGGTCATGGACGGTTCGGCGCGGGTGCTGGCGGCCTACGGCGTGCCGCCCCCGCCCCTTCCGGTCGAGCCCCTGCTGTCAGAAGGTCTGATGGCGGCTGTCCACGCCCCGGACCGCCAGACCCTCATGGCCGCCCTGCAGCGCGCCGGAGCAGGTGCCGAGGTCCAGATCCGCTTCACGCCCCGGACCGCCCTCGATCGCCGCGTGGCCCTGCTGCTTCGACGCATGGACAGCCCCGACACGGAGCTGCGCCTGATCGCCCAGGCCTTTGACGCCACAGATGCCTATGTGCGCGAGGTCGCCCTCGACACCGCCCGCGCCGAGGCTGAGGCCACCAGCCGCTCCAAGTCGCGCTTCCTCGCCACCATGAGCCACGAGCTGCGCACCCCTCTGAATGCGGTGCTGGGCTTTGCCGACATCATGCGCCAGCGGCTGTTTGGTCCCTTGCCCGACCGCTATGCCGACTATGCCCAGTCGATCCATTCGGCCGGCGAGCATCTGCTGGACCTGATCAATGACGTGCTGGACGTCTCCAAGATCGAGGCTGAGCGCTACCAGCTCAGCATGGAGCGGTTCGACGCCCGCGAGGTCCTGTCCGATGCCATGGCCCTTGTGCGTCCGCAGGCCGATGAGGCAGGCGTGCACCTGTCGGCCGTCCTGCCGACGGACCCCCTGCCGGTCGAGGCCGACCGCCGCGCCCTCAAGCAGATCGCGCTCAACCTGCTGTCCAATGCCGTCAAGTTCACGCCGTCCGCCGGCTCGGTGACCGTAACCGTCGACGGCATCGGCCCCTATCTCGAGCTGATCATCGCCGACACGGGCACGGGCATTGCGCCCGAGGACCTCAAACGTCTGGGCCGCCCCTTCGAGCAGGCCGGAGACGGCGAGCAGCGGGCCCAGGGCACAGGTCTGGGCCTGTCCCTCGCCCGGGCCCTCAGCGAATTGCATGGCGGGCGTCTGTCGATCGAAAGCACGCTCGGCGAGGGGACCGCCGTGACCGTCCGGCTGCCGGTCCACAGGCAGGGGCTCGCGACAGACGAGGCCGCCGGAGCCCGGATCATCGCCTTTCCTCCGGTCGCCGCGCCGCCGTCCGGGGGCTAGAGCGGTCCCATCTGCAGGAAGGCCCGGCCTGCGGCGATGTCGCCGACCTCAAACGACGCCCGGGCGACGCTGCCGTCCCGGAACAGGAATTCGACCCAGAAGCCCTCGCGGGGATCCAGCGCCTCAAGCTGGTTGCCAAGGCTGGCGGGAAAGGTCCACACCTCTCCGGCCGGCCGGTCCGCAGCCAGCAGCATCCGCGCCGCCGGGGCCTGGGACATGGCCATCACCGACCGCCGCGACGCCGCGGGGGGCAGGGCACCGGCCTGGGCCAGCCAGGGACGGGCAAGCACGCCGGGGTCCCGCATCACAATCCGGGCCCCGTAGGGACGCGGCGCCCCGACAAAGGACACCACCACCTTCATCTCGCCGGCAGCCGAAGTCTGGCCAAAGGTCACGGGCGACGCCCCCGTGCGGGAGCTCTGGCGGAGCGCCCATGTCTCGCGGCTATAGGCCCGTCGATCCGCCAGCCAGGGCCGCTCGAGGCCGGGAAAACTCAGCGAGGGAATGCGCCGCCAGCCGTCAAAGGCCGTCTCGACGCGGGTGGCGACCACGGCCAGCTCGGGATCATTGCACGGAACCTCGGCGGCCCTGGCCTGAGCCCGGCGTTCGGTTGCATTGACCTCGGCGGCGTCGGTTCCGGCCCGAAGCGCAGCGCTGCGCGCCTGACGGGTCGACACGGTCAGGGCTGCGCCCAGTTCCTTGCTGAACAGGCTGCAGCGCTCATGGGCTGCCAGGACGAAACTGCGCTCATAGAAGGGCACGGATCCCGCCGCCAGCACGGGGGCAGCCGCCGTCAGCAGGGCCGCAGCCGCAGCCATGGCGGGCCCGAGATGGCCAGTCTGTGCTTTCCTCGACATCAGGGGCACCCTAAGGGTCAGGTCTTCAAGCCGGGTTTCAAAGCAGGGTTATCGAATTGCTTCTTGCCACCGATGTCTGGGTCGGAGCCCTGATCCGACGGGCCCAGTCGGGCGGCGCCTTCGCCACGGTTGCGCGCAAGGGTGACGAGCGCGCGGGCGCCGTGCTGGTCAAGGTCTACGATAGCTCCAGCCGCACCGCCCGCCTCTATTCCGAGGCGACCGGCCCGGACGGCCAGCCCCTGTGGATGTGCCCCCTCGACACCGAGATCGAGTCCGAGATCGACGCCTATATTGAGCGGCAGGCCCGCTTCGACGGCGACCTCTGGGTGGTGGAGATCGAGGACCGTGAGGGCCGCCACTTCCTCACGGAGAAGGTCGCCTGACCCCGCTCGGCTGGTCGTAAATGCTTAACCGCGTTCGGGAACGGAACCTCAAACGCTGCCCGCTAGGGTGATCACAACGGGGCGATCATGACCCTGGTGATGGTGGGTGTGCTTATGCTGTTTCTTCTCAACGACGTTGTCTTCGATCTGGACGAGGCCTCGCCGGTCACGTCCGCCGACGCGCGACGCTTCGAGAAGCTGGGCTTTGACTATCTGCTGGAGCTGGGGTGCGAACTGTTTGCCGAGGATCCGCTGCTCCACCGGAACGACCCGGCCCGTGCCCGGCGTCTGGCCTGGCTGATCCACGACCGCAGTCCCGAGATCACGGCTGCCCTGTTTGCCGCGCCCGAGGCCGGGTGCGACCCGGCCCTGGTCGAGCCCCAGTTCTGCGCCCTGCCGGACGAGGTCCTTGGCCAGCTCCACGCCCGTGCCCGGGGTGGAAAGCCCGATGCCGCGGCCGTTGATCGCGCCGTGTGGGGACGCCTCGCCGCCTGACGGCGCAATACCCACGCTTGCCTGCCTCCCGCTTTCCCCGCTAGCCTGCCGCTTCTGTTCGGGGGAGCATCAGATCATGACCATCATCACCCGTCTGGGCCTCGCCCTGTGCGTCGGCATCCTGCTGGCGCTGAGCGCGGGCGCGACACCCGCCCGCGCGGACTGGCTCAAGGCCGAGACTCCCAATTTCATCATCTATTCCGAGGGCGGCGAACGCCCCTTGCGCGAATACGCCATGAAGCTGGAGGTCTTTGATCGCTTTCTGCGCATGCGGTTCGGCGTGCCGCTCGACCGGCCTGTCGCCCGCAAACTGCCCATCTATCTCGTCCGGCGGCAGCGGGACCTGAAGCTGGTGCGCCCGGACCTCCCCGACTCCGTGGCCGGCTTCTATTACCCCGGCGAGGAGGACATCTTCGCCATCGCGGTGACCGGTGACGGCGACTACACCCTGCTCCACGAATATGCGCACCACTTCTTCTTCCAGCATTTCTCGACCTACTATCCCGGCTGGCTGGTCGAAGGCCTCGCGGAATATGTGATGACGGCCCGGGTCTGGCCGGATCGCATCCAGGTCGGAGCGCACAGCGAGGCGCGCGCCTCCTGGCTGACCAATGTGCAGTGGCTGCCGCTGGACGTGCTGCTCGGCAACCGTTTCGGAGAGGTCGAGCGCGACACCCACCGGGCCACCTACTATCCGGTGGCCTGGCTGCTGACCCACTGGTTCATGAGTGCGCCGGACCGGGTCATCAAACTCGAAGCCTATCTGGGCCTCATCCGGCAGGGCGTGGACCCCACCACCGCCATGCAGCAGGCGACCGGACTGACGCTTGACCAGCTTCGCAACGTGCTGCGCGACCATCTGTATGGCCGGATCGAGCTCAACACCTATGACATCGATCTCGATATCCAGGTCGAGATCAGCCGTATGCCGGCCTCGGCCAACGACCTGCTGCTGCTTGGTCAGCGGCTCAAGATGCCGATGACCGAGGAACATCGCGCCACGGCCCTGACGGAAAGCCGGCAGATGGCGGCCCGTCACCCCGATGATCCCCTTGCACTTCTGGTCCTGGGCCACGCCGAGCTGCACATGGGCGACCGTGCCGCGGGCGAGGCGGCGTTCGAGCGCCTGCTGGAGCTTGATCCCGACAATGTCGAGGCCCTGCAGTTCATGGCCATGGCCCGGATCGAGGATGCGACCGAGCGGCCCGAGGAGCGGACAGACCTGATGAACCGGGCGCGCGGCTATCTGGCCACGGCCTATCGCGCGGATCCGGAAAACTATCTGACCCTGCTGCTGATTGCCCGCTCGCGCGAAGGCGCCCCCGGCTATCCCAATGACAATGATCTCGCGACCTGGGAGATGGCCTTCATCGCCGCGCCCCAGTTGTCAGGCATCCGTCTGGGTGCCGGTCATGCCTTTCTTGCGGCGGGGGACAAGGCCACCGCTATCGCCCTGCTGGAGCCACTGGCCAATGCCCCGCATGGCGGCGAAGGGGCCGCGGCGGCGCAGAAGCTGATCGACGAGGCGAATGGCGTCGTCCCCCCGGACAGCGCAGAGGACGAACCGGAAGCGGAAACGGAGGCCGCCGCGGAGTGATCCCGGCGTGACTTCACGGGCGGGACAGGCTAACCCCCCGCGCCATGTCGCAAGCCTCCCTCGCCCAGGAAGCGTCCCGCCGCCGGACCTTCGCCATCATCGCCCACCCCGATGCGGGCAAGACCACCCTGACCGAGCATATCCTGCTGGCGGGCGGGGCCATTCGGGCGGCCGGCGCCGTGCGGGCGCGGGGCGAGAACCGGCGGACCCGCTCGGACTGGATGAAGATCGAGAAGGAGCGCGGCATCTCGGTGTCGGCCTCGGTCATGACGTTCGAGCACGACGGCAAGCGGTTCAACCTGCTGGACACGCCGGGCCACGAGGACTTCTCGGAAGACACCTATCGCACCCTGACCGCCGCCGACTGCGCCATCATGGTGCTGGACGCCGCCAAGGGCATCGAGCCGCAGACGCTGAAGCTGTTCGAGGTCTGTCGCCTGCGCGACATTCCGATCATCACCTTCATCAACAAGCTGGACCGCGAAGCCCAGGACCCGATGGCCCTGCTGGACGAGATCGCCAGCCGGCTGCAGCTGGATCCCGCCCCGATCTGGTGGCCGGCCGAGAGCGGCAACCGCCTGCGCGGCATGGTCGAGGTCGCGACCGGCACCTTCCAGCCCTATGCCCGAAAGCCGGCCGGCTCGGCTGATGAGCCCGACCATCCGGAGGCCCTGCCGCTGGATCAGGCTGGCCGCTATTTCGAAGGCGACGAACAGGCCGCCCTCAACGATGCGCTGGAGCTGGTCCGCGAAGGCTATCCGACGTTTGACGTCAACGCCTTCCTTGAAGGTCATATGACCCCCGTCCTGTGGGGTTCGGCGCTTCGCCATTTCGGCATCGAAGCCTTGCTCAGGGCCATCGGCGACTGGGCCCCCTCGCCCAAGGCCCTGAAAGCCCAGAAGGCGGCGCCGCCCGAAACCCGCAACGCACCCGCGCCAGAGGACATCATTGTTCAGCCCGGCGAGGAACAGGTCACCGGCTTCGTCTTCAAGGTCCAGGCCAATATGGACCCCAACCACCGGGACCGGATCGCCATGTTCCGCATGGCCTCGGGCAGCTTCAAACGCGGCATGAAGCTCAAGGTCCAGAACACCGGCAAGTCCCTGTCGGTCAATGCGCCGATCATGTTCTTCGCCTCCGACCGGGAACTGGCCGAGGAGGCGCACGCCGGCGACGTTATGGGCATTCCGAACCACGGGGTCCTGCGCGTGGGCGACAGCCTCTCGGAGAGTGGCATGGTCCGCTTCCAGGGCCTGCCCAACTTCGCGCCGGAAATCCTGCAGCGCGTGAGGGTCAAGGATCCGCTCAAGGCCAAGCACCTGAAGAAGGCGCTGGAGGGTCTGGCAGAGGAAGGCGTCACCCAGCTGTTCCGGCCCGAGCTGGGCGCGGACTTCATCGTCGGCGCCGTCGGCCAGCTGCAGTTCGAGGTGATGGCCGACCGCCTGGGCGAGGAATATGGCCTCGATGTGATCTTCGAGCCCAGCCCCTATGCCGAGGCCCGCTGGATCGCGCCCGCCGAGGGCGCCGGCAAGGCCGACGTCGAGGACTTCACCGGCAAGTACCGCCCGCAGATGGCCGTGGACATCGACCAGAACCCCGTGTTCCTGGCCAAGTCCAGCTGGGAGACCGGCTATGTCGGAGAACGATTCCCCCGAATTCGCTTCCTGAAGACCCGCGAGCGGGGCTAGCCCGCAAGCGCGGGCACGATCCATTCACAGACGACGTGGGTCCCTGTGCTGCCGTAGCGACAGACGCCTGGCCCTGACAGGACAGCCACCCGATCGGGCCGCCTGTCATCTCCCGTCATCTGGTCATCGCCTTCGGGTTGAGTCTAGGATCAGCCCAACACCGGAGATGAAGGGGATTCCCATGCGTTATGTTGTAGCGTCCGCACTTGCCGCCATCAGTCTGGGCATGGCTCTTCCGGCCGCAGCCCAGGACAGCCGCCGCGGCACGGAAGACGTCTACTATGCCCTGACCCATGCCGACCTGCAGACCCTGCTGGCGGCCCAGGGCTATGAGGAGCTCAAGCAGGTCGAGCCCGGTGTGTTCAACATCGTCGTCGCCGACGGGTTCAGGATCACGATCGAACAGCGCGTCTGCGACGCCGAAGGACAGCCCGAGGGCTGTCTCGGGCTGTCGATCATGGCCAGCTGGGGCTATTCCCCCGAGCAACGGCCAACCCTGGAAACCCTGGCCAACACCTTCAATCGCCAATACAGCATCGCCAAGGTCATCATCTTTGACGACGCCGTTTCCATCGAGCGCTACGTCATCACCGACGGCGGGGTGACCCGGAACCACGTGGTCCGGGAAATCCAGGAGTTCCTGAACATTTCCGACGTTCTGGTCGGCCAGATGATCGAGGCTCTCGGCCTCTGACTCACGGACCCTGCAATGGCTGAACCGGGCCGGCGGCCTCGCGTTTGCTGTGAGGGAGGCTGCAGTGCGGGAAACGTCCCGCGACGGGACGATCGGAGCGTGGCCCATGTTCGAGTTCGGGCGAGACCTCAAGCGGCTGTTTGACGGCCACCAGGCCGATCAGGATCTCGGCTGGCTGGAGGTCGTCGACGTCGAGGTGCTGCGCGGCGAGGCGCGTCGCCAGACCGTGGATGCCGGACGAGCCGGCTGTGCACGGCCGGTTCAGGCGTGGCTTCTCGCCTCCAGCCTGTGGCGCGAGCATGCCCGTCGTTCCGGCGCTGCGGACAGCCTCCAGCAAGCCCGCCTGACCGCCCTCGACGCCCGGAAGGCCGCCCAGGGCAATGACGAGCGGGCTGAAGCCGTCATGGGCCTCGCCGAGACCATGGTCCTGAGCTTCGACCTCTACGGAGGCCCGGAGTCGCTGGGGCGAGCCCTCAGCCTGATCGACGGTCTCGAGCGGCAGACCGCACGGTCAGGTCTGAAGGTCCGGCTGGGAGCCCTGCATGCCCGTGTCCGGGCCCGACAGACCCGCACGCAGGACGGCGACGGGCTCGAAGCCCTGGCCTTCCTGGACCGGGCAATCCATGACCTCTCGCGACGACCGGGCCCCTCGTTCGACGCCGTGCGCCTCGATCGCGCTGCCCTTGCCCTGCTTTGCGGAATCGAACGCCGCGACGCCCGTCTGCTGGACCAGGCCGGGCGTGACCTGCGCGCCCTTGTCGACGACTGCCCCTCCGAACGCCGTCCGTTGACCCGGGCCCGGGCCCTGGCCCTCTGTGGCGCCGGCCTGTCGGCGCTGGCGGCCCTCGCCGAAAGCCCGGAGGCTCTGGAACAGGGCCGGGCCCTGTTCGACGCCGCCTGCGACCAGTTCACAGCGGACCACAGCCCCATGGACTGGGCCATAGTCAGCCTGGCCCGTTCCGCCTCCGAGGCCGGTGCCGCCTGCCCGCTCGATGCCGGCGAGCGTCTTGTCCGCGACGGACTGGTCGAGACCCGCACCCTGGCGGGACTGGCCCTGGCGGATGCGAAGCTGGATGCTGCCGTGATGGAAGCGGAAGCGCTCGGCGACATTCTGGCCCTTGACCGGCTGGCCGCCCGCCTCCGGTTGCGACTGGTCTCCGACCGCCCGCGCCCTGTCGCCTGGGCGGTCGACCAGATCGGCCTCGCCCGCATCGCCCTTGCCAAGGCCCGTCTGCTTGACCGATCGGCCGGGCCGGTCCGCCTCGTGCTGGTCGAGGCCGCGGCAGCGGCACGGGACGAAGGGGCCGGGATAATCGCCGACCGCGCTGATCAGGTGTTGCGTCGGATCCCCGAGCGGGTCTAGCCGCCCATGGCCACGAACGGTCCGTTCATGAAGCCGGCCTTGCCGTAGGTGAGCGGGGTTCCGTCCGGACCCAGCACCCGGCCACCGGCGGCCTCCAGGACCGCCTGTCCGGCTGCGGTGTCCCATTCCGACGTCGGACCCGTGCGCGGATAGACGTCGAAACGGCCCTCGGCGATCAGGCAGAACTTCAGTGAGGAATCCATGCCGGTCCAGCTCCCGCAGCCGTAGCGGGCGGCCAGCTTGTCGGCCTCGTCATCTGAAAGGCTGTGGCTCAGAAGGGCATGGGCCGGGTCCGGCCGGTCGCGGACCCGGACCGGCTGCCACGGCTCGCCGAAGCGGCGACGCCGGGCGCCCGCACGGTCGCCCGCCCAGGTCAGGCCCGTCGCCGGAGCCGACACGACGCCTGCGACGACCCTCTGCTGATCGACCAGGGCGATATTGACGCTGAAGCTTTCGCCTCCCCTGACAAAGCCCCGCGTCCCGTCGAGGGGGTCGATCAGCCAGAAACAGTCGGCGGCCTCGGCGGGCCGCCCGCCGGTCTCGCAGGCCTCCTCGGCCACGGCCGACACGGCCGGATAGAGCGTTGCCAGCGTCTGGAGGATCAGCGCCTCGGCCTCTCGGTCCGCCAGGGTGACAGGACTGTCATCCGCCTTGGTCAGGACCTCGGTGCCGGCCCGCCAGTGGGGCAGGATCACGGCAGAGGCCGCCTCGGCAAGGTCGGCGAGAGCTTCGACAAGCTGTCCGCTCTCGAAATCAGACATCAGGGAATCATGCATCCGGGCCTGATAGACGATCCCGGCAGTTTCCCGAACCCGCAAATCAGGTCAGCCTTGACCCAGCTGTTGCCGGAGCCCTGCCTTTCATGATGTCCCCCGCCTTCGCCCCCGTTTCTGAAACCGCGCCGGGTACAAGCCTCGACCACGACGAAACGGAGCTGGCCACCCAGATCGTCGCCAAACTCTGCCACGACTTGATCAGCCCGGCCGGGGCCATGACCTCGGCGCTGGACCTGATGGCGGACCCCGACTCGGCTGACATGCATGCGGATGCGCTCGACCTGATGCAACAGAGCGCCGCCAAGTTGGTGGCCCTGGTCCGCTTTGCCCGGGTGGCCTATGGGGCGGCCACATCGAACCAGAACTTCTCGGACGATGAACTGAGAGCGACGGTGACAGACCTTCTCGGTGGCGGGCGCGCCGCCATCGACTGGCAGGTCCCGGCCGGCGATTACGCCAAGCCCCATGCCCGTATTCTGGTCAACCTGGCCTATGTGGCCGTGGCCGCCCTGCCGACCGGAGGCACAGCCCGGCTCGCCGTCCGCCACGACGACGGTGAATTGATCCTGTCCGGTGTTTCCGAAGGGCCCCGGGCCCGTCTGAAGCCCGAAGCGGTGGAGGGACTGTCCGGAGCCGGACTGACCGACGGCCTGCCCGGGCAGTGGATCCAGCCGCACTGGCTCTGGCGATCGGTACGCGGACAGGGCGGCACACTCCAGGTCTCGACCGACGAGGGCCGGGTGGAAGTGGTCGTGCGACTGCCCCGGCCTCCGCAGGCTTAAGAGGGCTTAATACCGCTCACCAACACCTCATTAACCGGCGGCTTGCGATTATGGAGCCCCGCAGACCCCCAGAACCCGAACGGAATTCGACCTTGAGCTCCAGACTGTGTCTGATCGTCGATGACAGCCGCATCATCCGCAAGGTGTCGCGTCGCATCGTCGAGGCCCTGGGCTTTGACGTCGACGAGGCCGCGGACGGGGCCGAGGCGCTTGCCTTCTGCGGCGGTGCCATGCCCGACGTCGTCCTGCTGGACTGGAATATGCCTGTCATGGACGGACTGACCTTTCTGCGACGGCTTCGGGCCCTGCCGGACGGTGGTCGACCCAAGGTCCTGTTCTGCACCATCGAAACCGCTGTGGAGCGGATTACGGAAGCCCTCGCCGCCGGGGCAGACGACTATGTGATGAAGCCCTTCGACGGAGAAATCCTGCACGCCAAATTTGCCGAGGTCGGCGCCGTCTGAGGATGCCGCCCCGCCACCAGAAGCCGCCATGAGCCCAGAAGACTTCGACAGATTGCAGGCGCTGGTCGCGACGCGCACCGGCAACCGGCTTCGGCGGGACCGGCTGAATCTGGCCGAGCATCGGCTGGGGCCGGTGGTGCGGCGGGCCGGCTTTGACGGCGTCGACGCCATGCTGGCCGCCCTCTGGAGCAAGCCGGTGGCCAGCCTTGCCTGGGACGTCATCGAGTCCCAGCTCAATGGCGAGACCTGGTTCCGCCGGGACCGCAGCGCATTCCGGGTCATGGAACAGGAGCTTCTGCCGGCCCTGGCCAAGGCTCGGCAGGGCCGTACGCTTCGCCTCTGGTCGGCGGGATGCTCGACCGGTCAGGAAGCCTGGTCACTCGCCATGGCAGCGCTGGACCTCGATCTCGAGGTCGAGGTTCTGGGGAGTGACCTGAACCGGATCGCCCTGGAGAAGGCCCAGCAGGGCGCCTATACCGGGTTCGAAATCCAGCGCGGCCTGTCCGCGGCATCCATGGTTCGATGGTTCGAGCCGCAAGGCGAGCTCTGGACCGCCGCAGACCGGCTCAAGCGCACCGTCCGCTTCGATCGCCGGAATCTGGTCGATCCGGTCCCGGCGGACCCCGCCCATGACCGCTTCGACGTCATCTTCTGCCGCTATGTCCTGACCGATATGGAGCCGGCGGCGCGCGCCCTGGTGCTGGAAGGCCTGGAGCGACGTCTCGTCGATGACGGCTGTCTGTTCCTCGGACCCGAGGAGAGCATGAACGGCGACAGTCTTGCCTTTCGCCCGGTCGCCGGACGGAAGGGGCTGCACGTCAAGTCGCCGGGATTCCTGAAGCACGCCGCCTGATCCGGGCTTACCCCCGCCCGTGAGCCGCGATAGGATCGGCGGCTTGCTCGGTGAGGGGATCAGCATGTCGGCACCGCTTCCGCATTCGCGCAGACAGGCCCGCCCGGGGCGGCCGGCCCTTGGCCTCATCTTTCTGCTGGTGCTGGTGCTCGGGACGGGACTGGCCGCCCTCCTCACCCGCACACCTCCGCCCTTGCCGACCTCTGCCGGGGCCACAGTGTTCTCGGCGGACCGGGCCTTTGCCGACGTCGAACAGCTGGCCCGGACGCCCCGCCCCTCCGGCACGCCCGAACACGCCGCGGCCCGGGCCTGGCTGCTGGGCCGGATGCAGGCGCTCGGCCTCGAGCCGGTGGTCATGGAAGGCCCGCTGTCGCCCGGTTCGATCCGGCGGATGGAGCGCTGGGGGCTGTCGCCCGAGGCGGCCGGCTACCGCGTCTACAATCTTGTGGGTCACCTGCGAGGTCGTGACCCGACGGCCGAGCCCGTGGTGCTGATGGCCCACTATGACAGCGTCCCCGGTTCGCCCGGGGCGGCCGATGACGCGACCGGCGTCGCCGCCATTCTCGAGACCGTGCGGGCGATCCGGGCGCGGGGGCCGACCGAGCGCACCCTGATCGTCCTGATCACCGATGCTGAGGAGCTGGGGCTGGACGGTGCCCGTGTCTTCTTCGGCGACTATCCGGACCGGGCCCGGATCGGCTTTGTCATCAACCTCGAGGCGCGCGGAGGCGGCGGGCGTGCCATGATGTTCGAAACGGGCCCCGGCAATGCCGGCAGCGTCGGCGTGCTGGCCGGGGCGGCGCCCGACGTGGACGGCGGCGTGACCAGCAACTCCCTCGCCGTGGCCGTCTACCGGCTGATGCAGAACGACACGGACTTCTCCATACCGCGCGACCGGGGACTCGCAGGGCTGAACTTCGCCTTCATCGGCCGGGCGGAGCAGTATCATCGGCCGTCCTCGACGCCGGAAGCCCTGGACAGGGGCAGTCTTCAGCACATCGGATCGCAGGCCCTGGAAGTGACCGACCGGCTCCTGCGCGCAGAAACCCTGCCGGCCGCGGGGCAGGATCGTGTCTATGCCGATGTGTTCGGCAAGGCGGTGATCGTGATGGCCGCGCCCCTTGGCTGGGGTCTGGTCGTCCTGGCGCTGGCCCTGCTGACCTTTGCCGTCTTCCGGAGCCGCACGGCCCTCGCCAGCCTGCTGCGGGGCGCTGTCGACGGGCTGGCCTTCACCGCAGGCGCCTTCGTCCTTGCACAGACCGTCCGGCTTGCCGCCGGGCCCATGCTTCAGCGGGCGGAGTCGCCCGACGTCTATTACAGCCTGCTGGAGCGGCTGCCGTGGATGGAGGCGGCCACGGGTCTGGCGCTTCTGGGGGCGTCACTGGTGTTTCTGGCGGGCGTCGTGGATCGATGGCGGCTGGTGTGGATGGGGTCGGTGGCCCTGATGGGTCTGGCCGTGCAGCTGGTCGGTGGCTGGAGCCCGGTGAGCGCCGGAATGACCGCCCTCGCCCTTGTCGCCGCCATCCCGGTTCCGCCCCCCGCGGCCAGTCCCTGGCCCCGCTGGCTGGGCCTGATCGGTCTGGTCCTGGCGCTCGGCACGCTGGCGCAGGCCCTGCTGCCCGAGGCGGGCTTCCTGTTCCTGTGGCCGGGACTGGTGGCCTGCGCGGCCGCAGCCCTCGTGGCCGGCATCGATCCGGAGGTGCGGCGGGCCCGGATCGCCCTGGTCCCCGCCACCCTGTCGGTGCTGACCGGAGGCTGGTTGCTGGCCCTTGCCCACCCGGTGTTTCTCGGCATCGGCATGGACCTGCCCGGCGTTCTGGCCCTGTTTGCCCTCCTGTGGCTGAGCCTTGCGGCGCCTCTCGCCCTCGTCACCCCGACCAGCCCCGGCGCCGGACCCTGGCGCGGACTCGCCGTCGCCGGACTGGTGCTGATCGTCGCGGCCTTTGCCGTCTCGGCTGCGGCCCCGGTGTTCGTGCCAGGCGGCTGAGCTCAGCCGCCGTCCGTCCAGACGGTCTTGTAGAGGTCAAAGCGCCGGTCGCGCAGGTTGCGCACCGTGCCCTGCGCCTTGGCCCAGGCCAGATCCGACAGGTCGAGGTCGGCGACGGTGATGGTCTCGACGTTTTCCGAGGCCTCGGCGGCAATGCCGTCGCGGGCAAAGGGAAAGTCACACGGCGTCAGGATGCAGGACTGGGCGTACTGGACGTCCATGTTCTCGACGTTCGGCAGATTGCCGACATTGCCGGACAGGGCGACATAGCACTGGTTCTCGATGGCGCGCGCCGCCGAGCAGTAGCGCACCCGCAGATAGCCCTGGCGGTTGTCGGTGCAGAAGGGGACGAACAGCATGCGGGCCCCTTCATCGACCAGCCGCCGGGCCAGCTCGGGGAATTCCGAGTCGTAACAGATCAGCACGCCGATCGGGCCGCAGTCGGTGTCGATGGCGTGGACCATGTCGCCGCCCTTGATGTTCCACCAGTGGCGCTCGTTCGGGGTCGGGTGGATCTTTTCCTGGGCGTGGACCGAACCGTCACGCAGGAAGACATAGGCGACGTTCTGGATGTCGCCGTCATCGGTCCGGGTGGGGTGGGAGCCCCCGATGATGTTGATGTTGTATTCGACCGCCATCTTGCGCAGGGCCTCGACGAAGCGGGGCGTATAGCGGGTCAGGGCCTCGATCGACTCGGCCGGCGTCAGCTTCTTCTTTTCCAGCGACAGCAGCTGCAGGGTGAACAGTTCGGGGAAGACGACGAAGTCGGTGCGGTAGTCGGCGGTGACATCGACGAAATATTCGATGTTGGAGATGAACTCGTCGAAGCTTCCGACCTTGCGGGCCTGCAGCTGGACGGTGGCGATGCGGACGTTTTCCTTGACGGCAAAGGCCGAGCCCTTGCCCCGCTCCTCGACGAAATAGGGGTTGCGCCAGACCATGTGGGCCGCATGGCCCATGGAGGCGGCGTCGGATGCCAGATAGCCTTTCAGCACGCCGATCGGCTCAAAGCCCGACCGCAGGTGAAAGCCGATCACCGGGTCGTTGGCCTTGCGCGCCGAGACGGCGTCCAGATAGGCCTCGGGCTCGGCATAGGTGGCCTTCTTGCGCGCCAGGCCGGGCATGCGCCCGCCGAAGACAATGCCCTTCAGATTCTTCGCCTCGCAGAAGTCTCGCCGGGCGTCATAGAGGCGCTGGCCGATGCGGAGGCGGCGGCGGTCGGGATCGACGCAGACCTCCATGCCGTAGAACCATTCGCCATGCGGATCGTGACGCGAGGCATAGCCGCCACCGGTAATCTGGGACCAGGTGTGCTGGCCCATGGCGGTCTTTTCATCGATGCGGAAGCCGGCGGCATAGCCGACGATGTCCCCTTCGTATTCGACCACGAACTGGCCGTCGGGGAAGACGGAGATCTGGCCGCGCAACATGCCGGTCGTATAGGGCGGCATGGATTTGTAGACCTTGGAGACGAGGGCGGCGATGGCCTCCACGTCCGAGGCACGGGCGTTGCGGATGTTGAGGACGGCGGGCTTGTTGGTCTTTGTCATGCTGCCTCCAACGCAAAGCTTGGCCATTGGATCACCGGCGCGGTGACTTTTTCTCGCGGGTGCAGCATCGGGATCGACGGGCCGGAACGTGGCGGACCGGGCGGCGTTGCGGTGTCATTCACATCTTCAGAGGGGACACCCCGATGCTCAGATGGGCCATCATCTTCGCCGTCGCCGCCCTGATCCTCGCCGTTCTGGGATTTGGCGGCCTGGCCGGCGTATTCGTCGATATCGCCGTCATCCTGTTCTGGCTGGCCGTCATCGTGGCTGTCGCCTTCGCCCTTCTCGGCCTGACGGTCTACAGGAAGGTGAAGTAGGAGACCGATGACACCTCTCCGCTCTGCGGGGCGGTGGCGCGGCGGGCAGCGGACGGGTTGTGGTTGCCTTTTGTTTGACGGCGGTGCCGCCCCCTCCACCCTGCTTCGCCAAGGCTTCGCAGGGTCCCCCTCCCCATCACGATGGGGAGGTGATGCGCGGAAGCCCCTCTCGCCGCGCGCGGCAGAGGAGATGGAGAGGCGGGCGGCGCGCGGGCCGGGGGCCCGGAACCGTATGCGCCCTGCTTTCGCGTTACGGGCGCTGTGTATTTTTCGGCCCCATAGCCTGGCGCCGCCCCGGTCGGTTCACGCGAGCGGTCTGAAGCTCCGGTCTCTTCCGCCGGGACCGGGGGCGCCGACGAACTTGCGCACCCCGGCTCGTTTGACCCGGTTCGACCTCTTCCAGACGACTCAGCCCGCGACGGGCGAGGCGTCCAGAAACGCCCCGGACCCCGGTGTTTACACCGGGCAATCCCGCTCGACCGGCCCCCGCCGCCGCTTCAGTGCCTGGGTCCCGAGGCGCCTCTCCTGCGACGGAGACAGGCGAAGGGTGGCACAGCCCGCGACCCGGTCGCGCCGAACGGTGCGGGAAACGGCGGGGGCGTTGAAAGGGTTGGGGAATTGGGGGGCGGCTATCATGGCTGGAGCCGTCAACCCAGCCGTCCTTCTCCCCTTGGGGGAGAAGGTGCCAGGCGGAGCCTGACGGATGAGGGGGACGTTAGATCCGGAGCGGAGCCCGGGAGTTTTGGCACCAACCCTCCCCCTCATCCGCCCCCTTCTCAGGGGGCACCTTCTCCCCCGATGGGGAGAAGGAACACGATGTGGCCTGCCCGTACCGACCCCGGATCAGGTCCGAGGGTGACGAGGCGAGAAGAAAGAGGTTCATCACGAAGGACACAAAGGAGGCACGAAGGGCACAGAGGGGATGGGCCGGAACCGGCCGCAGTGTTCGCTGTGAAAGCGCCGGGGTCGCTTCGCGAAGAGGCCCTCTACGTCAATCCCGGTCGTACCCCGAAAAAAAGAACATATTGGCAACCTGAACAAAACGTGCACATAGTGGCGCATCGAAGGGGCGGGTCCGAGGCGGGTCTCTCCCGGGAATCATGGCAAGGGAGACGAAAATCGTGGCACAGGCGGCATTGAAACTGGTGGGCAAGGAAGACGGCGACAAGGCGCGGGCTCTGGAAGCGGCGCTGGCCCAGATCGACCGGGCGTTCGGCAAGGGCTCGGTGATGAAGCTGGGCAAGGGCGGGGTGGTGGCCGAGATCGAGTCCGTCTCGACCGGCTCGCTGGGCCTCGACATGGCGCTGGGGATCGGCGGCCTGCCCTATGGCCGGGTCATCGAGATATTCGGACCGGAAAGCTCGGGCAAGACGACGCTTGCGCTTCATACGGTGGCCGAGATCCAGAAGGCCGGCGGCGTGGCCGCCTTCGTGGACGCCGAACACGCGCTGGATCCCGTCTATGCCCAGAAGCTGGGCGTGAACCTCGACGACCTGCTGGTCAGCCAGCCGGACAATGGCGAGCAGGCGCTGGAGATCACCGACACCCTGGTGCGGTCGGGGGCCGTGAACATTGTGGTGGTCGACTCGGTCGCCGCCCTGACGCCGCGGGCGGAGATCGAGGGCGAGATGGGCGACAGCCTGCCCGGCCTTCAGGCGCGCCTGATGAGCCAGGCGCTGCGCAAGCTGACCGCCTCGATCTCGCGGACCAATTGCATCGTCATCTTCATCAACCAGATCCGGCACAAGATCGGCGTCATGTACGGCTCGCCCGAGACGACCACGGGCGGCAATGCGCTGAAATTCTACGCCTCGGTGCGCCTCGACATCCGCCGCACCGGCGCCATCAAGAACCGCGACGAGGTGGTCGGCAACACCACCCGGGTCAAGGTGGTCAAGAACAAGGTGGCCCCGCCGTTCCGCGAGGTGATCTTCGACATCATGTATGGTGAGGGCATCTCCAAACTGGGCGAGATCATCGATCTGGGCGTCAAGGCCGGGGTGATCGAAAAGGCCGGCAGCTGGTTCTCCTACGACAGCCAGCGCATCGGTCAGGGCCGCGAGAATGTGCGCGAATTCCTCAAGGCCAATCCGGATGTGGCGGACGCCATCGAAAAGGCCGTGCGTCAGTCGACCCGCAAGATCGACGACGAACTGCTGGGCGCGCCCGAGCCCGACGAGGGGCAGGACCTCGAGGGCTGATCGCCCTTACCGCCCTCACGCCTCGCTACCGACTTCCCCGGCCGGGTCCCTCGCGACCCGCCACCGACCCCGCGACCCCGTCCGGGGAAAGAGGCCGCTCGACCCCCCGGTCGGGCGGCTTCGTCCGTTCTGGACGGGCCTGAAAGGGGTTCATCACAGAGGTCACAGAGGAGTCACAGAGACCCCGGAGAGGGCGAGACTGACGAGAGGCTGAGCCAGGACCAGAGCCCCCCTGTGCCCTCCGTGGCGCCTCCGTGCTCTCTGTGATGAACCTGATCGACCGCAGACGACAGGCAGGCGCCCGTGCGAAACCGGGCGGGCCTAATGTGAGACGGCTTGATCCCGAAACAGCCGCTGCAGGCGCGGGCGCACCTTGAGGAACTGCCCATACAGACGCTCCAGCAGGGCCAGAACGTGTCGGTTGCGGGCCATGAGGCCGAAGGGCCGAAGCACCGGAACAGCGCGCCACATGGCGGCGAAGGCGGCGGCGCCGGACAGCAGTTGCCCGTCCTCGCGCACATGAAAGCGGGACAGCATATCGGCGGGATCGGGCGGGCAGGCTTCGGCCGCGCCCGGTTCGGCGACATCGACAAAGGTCAGGGCCTGGCCCCGGTCCAGCCGCCGCATCAGACCGATCTCGCGGCGACACAGGGGACAGGACCCATCATACCAGACGACCACTTCGCGCATGGATGGACCCTATCCCGCCGGCGCCGCACCGTCGCCCGCCGCAGTGTCGCGCCCCCGACCCCTCCTCATCGATCACGGGCAGGTGATGCAATCGGACGCGATCCCCTATATGACGGCTGCCTCCCCTTTTCCTCCCGCCTGACCGAGCCCGCGCCGTCCATGTCCAGCCTCAAGCAGATCCGTTCGACCTTCCTCGATTATTTCAAGGCGGACGGCCACATGCCGATCCATTCGGCGCCGCTGGTGCCGCAGAATGATCCGACCCTGCTGTTCGTCAACGCGGGCATGGTGCCGTTCAAGGACTATTTCACCGGCGCGGCCCGGCCGCCGGCGCTGCGGGCGACCTCGAGCCAGAAATGCGTGCGCGCGGGCGGCAAGCACAATGATCTGGACAATGTCGGATATACGGCACGTCACCTGACCTTCTTTGAAATGCTGGGGAATTTCTCGTTCGGCGACTATTTCAAGGGCCACGCCATCGAGAAGGCCTGGCAGCTGGTGACCGGCGATTTCGGCCTGTCGCCTGACCGGCTGATGGTCACCGTCTATATCGATGACGACGAGGCCTGGAACATCTGGAAGAAGGTGACCGGCTTTCCGGACCACAAGATCGTGCGGATCGCGGGTTCGGACAATTTCTGGGCCATGGGCGACAATGGCCCCTGCGGCCCGTGCACCGAGATCTTCTACGACTACGGCGACCATGTTCCCGGCGGGCCTCCGGGCAGCCCCGACGAGGACGGCGACCGCTTCGTCGAGATCTGGAACAACGTCTTCATGCAGTTCGAGAAGGAGAACGATGAGATCGTTCGCGACCTGCCGAGGCCCTCGGTCGATACGGGCATGGGGCTGGAGCGGATCGCCTCGGTGCTGCAGGGCAAGAATTCGGTGTTCGACACCGATCTGTTCCAGACCCTGATCCGGGCCTCGGAAGAGCTGACCTCGACGCCGTCGGACGAGACGCGCGCCCCCTCGCACCGGGTAATCGCCGACCATCTGCGCTCGGCCTCCTTCCTGATCGCCGACGGGGTGACGCCGTCGAACGAGGGCCGGGGCTATGTGCTGCGCCGGATCATGCGCCGGGCCATGCGCCATGCCCACCTGCTGGGGGCGTCGGATCCGCTGATGCACCGGCTGGTGCCGACCCTGGTCGATGAGATGGGCGAGGCCTTCCCCGAACTGAAGCGCGCCCAGGCCTTTGTCGAGGACACGCTGAAGCAGGAAGAAATCCGCTTCCGCACCACCCTGTCGAAGGGGATGAGCCTGTTCGAAACGGCCACCGAAGGATTCCGGGCCGGCGACATGCTGGACGGCCAGACGGCCTTTACCCTCTATGACACCTATGGGTTCCCGCTGGACCTGACCCAGGACGAGGCGCGCCGGCGCGGGTTCTCGGTCAATGTCGACGGCTTCCAGCACGCCATGGCCGAGCAGCGCGCCCGCTCGCGCGAGCACTGGAAGGGCTCGGGCCAGGTGGCCAATGCGGCCGAATGGATGTCGATCCGCGACCGGCTGGGGCCGACGGTCTTCACCGGCTATGAGGCGGTCGACGGCTCGGGCGAGGTGCTGGTCATCATGAAGGACGGCCAGTCGGCAGACAGCGCTGCGGCCGGAGACATCGTCGAGGTCCTGTTCGACACCACCCCCTTCTATGGCGAGGGCGGCGGCCAGGCGGGCGACCACGGCGTGATCGAATGGCCCAATTCCGATGGATCACGCGGCTCCGCCGAGGTGATCGATGTCAAGAAACAGGCCGGCGACCTTTATGTCCATGTCGCCGAGATCACCGCCGGCACGCTGGCAACCGGCACCCGCGCGGCCCTGTCGGTCGATGCGGACAAGCGCCGGACCACGCGCGCCAACCACTCGGCCGCCCACCTGCTGCACTCGGCACTGCGCAATGTGCTGGGCCCGCAGGTGGCCCAGAAGGGGCAGATGGTCGATGCCGAACGCGCGCGCTTTGACTTCAGCCACAATGCGCCCGTGACCGAGGCGGAGCTGGAAGCGATCGAGGCCGAGGTCAATGCCGTCATCCGCCAGAACATCCCGGCCGAGACGAAGCTGATGGCCCCCGAAGCGGCGATCGAGGCCGGTGCCATCGCCCTGTTCGGCGAGAAATACGGCGACGAGGTGCGGGTGCTGACACTGGGCCACAGCCTGGTCGAGGACAAACCCTATTCGGTCGAGCTGTGCGGCGGCACCCATGTGGCACGCACGGGCGACATCGCCCTGTTCAAGATCGTCTCGGAGAGCGGCATCGCCGCCGGCGTGCGCCGGATCGAGGCCCTGACCGGCGAGGCGGCCCGCCAGTATCTGGAAGGGCAGGCCCGCGTGGCCCGGGGTCTGGCCCGCGACTTCAAGATCCAGCCCGCCGATGTGCCGGGTCGGGTCGAGAGCCTGCAGGGCTCGGTCAAGACGCTGGAGAAACAGGTCGCCGAGCTGAAGAAACAGGTCGCCCTCGGCGGCGGCGGGGGCAGCAATGCCGCCCCGGAAGAGATCGGCGGCACGAAGCTGATCGCGCGGGTGCTGGACGGCGTCGACGGCAAGGGCCTGCGCGGCGTGGCCGAGGATTTCCGCAAACAGGTGGGTAGCGGCGTCGTCGCCCTGATCGGGACCACCGACGGCAAGGCGGCTGTGACCGTGGCCGTGACCTCGGACGTCACCGACCGGATCAATGCCGCCGACCTGGCCCGCGCCGCGGTCCTGGCCATGGGCGGGCAAGGCGCCGGCGGCAAGCCGGACTTCGCCCAGGGCGGCGCCCCGGACGGCTCAAAGGCCGAGGCGGGGCTTCAGGCCGTGCGGGATGCGCTCGGGGGCTGAGCCCCGGACCGGAAAGCGGACGGGGCGGATGTCGGCTTTGGGTGGAAAGCGGACACGAGACTGATCGCGCTAATCGTTCTGCCTACTCTTGTCCGCCATCCGTCTGGTCAAAACCGTGCTACCCAGTGCGGAAAGCCCTAAGCAACCGGCGGCGATCCAAATGAGATTGCCCGCAGCAGGCATCAGTAACGTTAGGGCGACCACAACATACAGGCATGAAATCGTGGCCATCGCTGAGGCCTGAAGCCAAACTCTTAAGCGCGACGTCAGATAAAACGCTGCGCCGGTTACAACGAAATAGCCGGTAGCAATGCTGCAGATGACGTAGCCGAACATCATCCCCCCAAACGCTTCCGCCGGACCGCAGCTTGGGAGGACGCAAAGTTGAGGAAAAAGAAACAGCGACAGCGGCGCGGAAATCGCGCCAACCAGCAGCAGTTCGATTAGCTTTTATTGGACCGCATTTCCGACGGTGGCCGGAACGCAGTCTTTGTTTGCCCGTATCCCATGGCTCACCGTAGGCGGACACGCGCTGGGTCCGCAACGGGTCGAGAGCGGACTTTCGCCCGAGTTCGGAAGGCGGACGTTGACCGGAAGCCTCCACTGGACAATTGGAGAGTTGAGGCTGCCATCAGGAGAGGCGCATGGACCAAGCCCGAACGCCGCTGCGCCTGACCCCCCTGCCGTTCATTGTTCTGGTCGTTGGAACGGTGTTGGCGCTGGCTGTCGCGGTGCACCGGGATGAAGGCAATCCGATCCTGTATCGAGGCGACGGCGCGATCTTCAGGTCGAACCAGTACGGGTCGATAGTCGCGTTGTTCTGGGAAGACGGATTCTACCTCAACTACGGTCACATCGAAGACGCCAGGCGTAGTTCCGACATTGGGGGACCGCTGCTGCCATGCAATGCGGACGTAACGTCATGCGTCGCACTGGACGGCGATACCCCGCTCATGCGACCGCCCGGGGGGGAAAGGGCGTGGAGCTTCGGAGCTTACGACCTTCAGATCGTGTCGGAGGACGACAAGAGCGTGGTGGTGGCCGTGCTGAGAGATGGTAGGGAGAGCTAATCTTACGCCTACAGCCCGGAATGCGGCGTGCGATGGATCAACTTTTCCACCGGACTGGAGCGCGGCCGCGAGGTGTTCTACCCGGTCGGCAAGTCCCTGTTCTCAACCCCCGAATGTCCGTCCAGTGAGCAGACTGCCGAAGGCTGAGGCTGTAGATCGAGCGTCCGCTTTGGGTTGGGAGCGGACTGTCGCCTAGGGCTGGAAAATGGGCGTCAGCTGGCCCGGCCCGGGAAATACGACTGGCGGCCTAGCTCAGGGCGTGGTCGATTGAAGACGCTTCTCCGGCAAACAATGATGCATCGGGTAGAGGTCCTGCACCCAAGGGCAGCAAATCCATCACGTCAGGATTGCCAGCCAGATTGACGACAGGATGACGCAGGCCACGATGTGCGTAAGGATGGCAGAACGCGTTCGAGGTCCTAACGCCAGCCCGCCCAAAACCACGAGTAGCGCCCCCATGCAAAAATGAACGGCCTCGCTGCCGCCTTTCACTGACATCCAAATTTTTGCAGCCAACGCAGCTAGAACGAGGGTCGCAGCCGTTCTCTTGAGCTGTTCCAGGTCAAACATTGCAACCATACGGGTCTGGTTTTTACAGCTCAGGATACGCCATCCGCAAAGCTGGCAAGCGACGACCTCGCGAGAGCTGACCATTCAGCTAGCATCTATTTGTCTTGGTCGCGCTACTCCAGCGACCACCACTATCATCGCGCACCAAGGCGGAATAAGCCACGATGCTCTGTAGGCCGGTGAAGGTCGGACCTCTTTCATTCGGCAAAGCTCTGACGTTATGGACTGGAGCGCAAGCTGAGAACCCGGTTTGCCCTGCCGAACGACCGCTTTGGGTCGAAAGCGGACATCGGTCTTGCACGGGAAAGCAGACACGACGCTGTAGACGGGGCCGTCCGGCGGCCGCCCGCCCGGCGTCGATCATCCCGCGCGGCCTGCGTAATGAAAGAACCGGGTCCCCGCTTACGCGAGGATGAGCGGGGCTTTGGAAGCCTCAGCCCTCCGGCAAATCGATTTCGACGAGGCGCCAGCCGAACAGGCCCTGGCGGTCCATGTTGAGGATCAGCGGCTGGTCGGGGCGGTCGGTGGTGGTCAGGCGCACCTCGACGCGGTTGGCGCCGCGATAGGTCCAGGACTTGCGGACGTCGTCCTCGGTCTTGCCGGGGGTGGGCCGGGGGCGGTTGAGCACGTCCCGGGGCTCGGGCGCCTCGGCAGTGCGGACCATGGTGGCCACGCCCTGGGGGGTGATCACGGCATCGATGGCCCCCGAGACGATGGCCGGTCCCAGCAGCATGCCAATGCCGGCGAGGGCGGGATCGACCGCCGCGCCGCCGCGCATCTCGGCCATCATACGGGCGTTCAGCTCGTCCTTGAGGCTCTGGCGGACGGCCGGGAAATCGACCAGACGCTCAAGGGCCTGCTCGTCGCCCTGTTCGGCGGCGCGGGTCAGGGCCTGCATGGCAAAGATCGGCGACAGGGCCCAGGCCCCGACCAGCGCCACGACAGCGAGTCCGGCCACACCGGTCACAAGTTTACGCATGAATCCCCTCAACTCTGACTGGTCCGGCCCTCTCCGGGTCCGTTCAGGCCAACGCTTCCTCTGCCTCAGGGTTGCCGTGAGTCGCCGCGTTCGACCATCCGGTCAGCCGCCCTTGCGCCCGCTCTGGCCGACGACGGGCGGGCGCTCCTCCGGCAGGCTGACATGCACCAGATGCCAGCTGAAGAAGCCTGTCCGGGCAAAGGTGAAGACGGTGTCGTTGCCGCGCTCGCCGGTCACGGCCATGCGGGCGCGGTCCATACCCCAATAGACCGGACGGGGCAGCGGCCCGCCGGAGGGCGGCTCGGCCCCGGCAGTCGCAGGCTCGGAGCGCAGGGCGGCGGCCCGTCCCTCGCCCCGGGTCAGGGCGCCGAGGGCGGCCGGGGTCAGATAGGCGTCGGCGTCGGGCCCCCGGGACGGCGGGCGGCGCTCGAACTGTCGCTGCACGGCGCCGATCGGATCCTCGAGAATGGAGGGCGGCGGCGGGGTGGTCTCGACCCGCCCCGTCAGCTGGGGGCCCAGCGCCTTGCGCATGGCGCCATAGTCGATCAGCCGGTCCAGTTCGGCCACATCGCCGGTGTCGGCCGCCCCGCGCAGGGCAAAGAAGGCCACGCCCGGGGCCGCGAAGAAGCTGACGACCAGCAGTACCACTGCCGCCAGGATCAGATTGCCGATGACTTTCACGTGCCTCTCCGTGGCTGTGTCGCGCCCAGAATGCACGAACCCGGCCCGCTCACAAACAAAAGCCCCGACGGGGTGAATCCGGCGGGGCTGATGGGAAGAGGATAACGCGGATCAGGTCGGACGGCGGCGGGGACGCTTGCCCCCTCCACCGCTGACGCGGTCCCCCTCCCCCGCTGCGCAGGGGAGGATTTTTTACGCCATCGCCTTGTCGAGGTTCTCGGCGACCTTGTCGAGGAAGCCCTCGGTGGTCAGCCAGGACTGCTGGTCGCCGACCAGCAGGGCCAGATCCTTGGTCATGAAGCCCGACTCGACGGTCTCGACGACGACCTTTTCGAGGGTGTCGGCGAAACGGTCCAGCGCGGCGTTGTTGTCCAGCTTGGCGCGGTGCTTGAAGCCGCGCGTCCAGGCGAAGATCGAGGCGATGGAGTTGGTCGAGGTGGCCTCGCCCTTCTGGTGCTGGCGATAGTGGCGGGTGACGGTGCCGTGGGCGGCCTCGGTCTCCATGACCTTGCCGTCCGGCGTCATCAGGACCGAGGTCATCAGGCCCAGCGAGCCGAAGCCCTGGGCGACGATGTCGGACTGGACGTCGCCGTCGTAGTTCTTGCACGCCCAGACGAAGCCGCCCGACCATTTGATGGCCGCGGCCACCATGTCGTCGATCAGGCGGTGCTCATAGGTCAGGCCGCGCTTTTTGAACTCTTCGGCATAGTCGGCGTCGAACACCTCCTGGAAGATGTCCTTGAAGCGGCCGTCATAGGCCTTGAGGATGGTGTTCTTGGTCGACAGATAGACCGGATAGTTGCGCGCCAGACCATAGCCGAACGAGGCATGGGCGAAGTCGCGGATCGAGGCATCGAGGTTGTACATGCCCATGGCGACGCCCGAGCCCGGAGACTTGAACACCTCGTGCTCGATCACCTGACCGTCGTCGCCGACGAATTTGATCGACAGGGTGCCGGCGCCCGGCATCAGGAAGTCGGTGGCCTTGTACTGGTCACCGAAGGCGTGACGGCCGACGACGATCGGCTGGGTCCAGCCCGGCACCAGACGCGGCACGTTCGAGCAGATGATCGGCTCGCGGAAGACCACGCCGCCGAGAATGTTGCGGATGGTGCCGTTCGGCGACTTCCACATCTTCTTCAGGCCGAACTCGGCCACGCGCGCCTCGTCGGGGGTGATGGTGGCGCACTTCACGCCGACGCCGTGCTTCTGGATGGCGTGGGCGGCGTCGATCGTCACCTGGTCGTCGGTGGCATCGCGGTGTTCCATGCCCAGATCGTAATAGTCGAGCTCGAGGTCGAGATAGGGGAAGACCAGCTTGTCCTTGATCATCTGCCAGATGATCCGGGTCATCTCGTCGCCGTCGATGTCCACGATGGGGTTGTCGACCTTGATCTTGGCCATGTGCGCTCTCTGCCTTTGCGGGAAGGAAATTGTGGGGGCGGTATAGCCGTCACGCGCCGGGGCGCAAACCCCCGGCGACTCGTCGCGCCTCCGCTCCGTCCTGTCAGTCCCGGCGCGGGGCGCCCAGCACCAGCCGGAGGAAATCCGCGTCTGACCAGACCGGCCCGCCGCGCCGACGTCCCGCAAGGATTCCGGTCGCCTGACGGACGACGACAAGGTCATGGTCCGGGATCAGATACAGACGTTGATCGCCGGCGCCGGCGGCCATGGTGACCGTCGGCAGGCCGGCGAGGGCGGCCGCCGAGGCGTCGATCGGCGAGCGGGGGTCAGGCGGGACCAGGCCGGGCCGCAGCAGCCACCAGGTCAGGCCATAGCCGGGGTTGGCGGGTGTCGGGCGGAAACAGTCCGCGAGGGCTGTCCCGTCCACGATCGCCCGGCCATGGATGCGGCCGCCGCCCTGGACGAAAGCACCGAAGCGCGCCCAGTTGCGGGCATCGAACCGCGCGCCGGAGGGCAGGTTGGGCTGGCCGGCCTGTCGGCGCCACGGCCCGTGCGTCACGCCGGCCGGCTGGAACAGGCGCTCGTTCATGAAGGCCAGAACATCGTCGGAACGACCGGCCGCCGCCAGTTTGCGCCGCACGATCTCGCCAAACACCTGGAAGGGCGCGGGGCCATACCGGAAGACTCCCGGCGCCCCGGCGAACGGCTGGGCCACCGACGCCGCATAGGTCGACGGCCGTCCGAGGGACCCGCCCCCGACGCCAGACGACAGATTGAGCAGACTGCGGATCGTCGCCGTCCGCCTCGCCGGATCGGCGCTCCACTCCGACAGGGTGTCGGCACAGGGCTCATCGAGCGCCAGAAGACCGTCCTGAACCATGGCTGCGGCCAGAACTCCGGAGAAGCTCTTGGTCCCGCTGGCCAGCTCATGCGTCCGGTCGGCACGGCCGCCCGGATAGTCCTCGAAGAGGATCCGGTCTCCTTGTTGCACGAGGAAGGAAATGCCTCGGCGCTGCGCAGAATAGTCGGCCGCTGCCGCATAGTCGCGGGACCGGGCCTGCACGGATGCGGGCGTCATCATGAGGGCGGCGGCCCCGGCGAGCAGTGTCCGTCGTTCGACTTGCATCATACCCTCCGGCGCCCGTGCTGGCCTTTATACGCCGGAGGACCGGGATTCCGTCACAGCCCGTGGTCCGGCGCGCCCAACGCAAGGGCACCGGTATCAGATTCCGTCACAGCCGCGGGGGCCGCGCACGGACTACGGTCGGGTCATGGGAGGCTTCACCATGACGACATCGCGCGTGCGATTGGCCCGGTCGAGGGCGGCGGCCGCCCTGGCCGCCGGAGGACTGCTGGTTTCGGCCTGTGCCAGCGACGACCTCCTGTCCGATCCGCTGTTCTGGCAGGGCGTTTCGATCGGCGCGGACCTGGTGGCCCTTGCGCTGATCCTGGATTCGGACTGCTATACCCGGATCGACCCTTGGGGTTATCCGTATCAGGTCTGTTACGACGACCGGGACGACCGGCCCCGACCCCATCCCCCGCACAGGCCGCACCGCCCCCCCACACGCTGATCCGCCCCCGACCCCGAAGGAGAGCCGCGATGCATCGACCCCTGACCCGCCCCTGGCTGCTCCCTGCCACCCTGGTCGGGGCACTTGGATTGTCCGGCTGCAACGACCCGGCCCTGATGGAGGGTATCGCCATGGGTCTGAGCGAGGTGAACGCCCAGCTCGAGTGGGAGAACCGGAACTGCTATTATGCGCCGCCGCCCGGCAACCCCTACGGGACGCAGCGTTACTGCCCCGGGGACTATGGCTATGTTCCGCCGGTTACCGTCTATCCGGGCTCATGGCGGGATGACGACGACGACCGTTACGACCGCAGGGATCGAAGGGACCGGCGCCGGGATCGCGACCGCGACCGGGACCGCGACGACTGATGCGGCCCTGACGCTGGGTCCTAGCCGCCGTGAAGCTGCTGCTTGACCCGTTCGGCCAGGGTCTTGATGTCGAGCGGCTTGGGCAGGAAGGAGACGCCGACCTCGTCCTGCAGGAGGTCCGAGAAGTCGCTTTCGGCATAGCCCGAGATGAACATGACCGGAATGTCGCCCAGCCATGGCCGCGCCCGCTTCAGCATCTTCGGGCCGTCGAGGCCGGGCATGATGACGTCGGAGATGAGCATGTCGATCTGGCCGGCGTGTTCTTCTGCGAGCGCCAGGGCCTCCTCGCCGTCACCGGCCTCGATCACCTCATAGCCGCGCTGGCGCAGCAGGCGGGCGGCGATACCGCGCACGGCGGCCTCGTCCTCAACGAACAGGATGCGGCCGGCGCCCGACAGGTCGCGGGGCGCCTTGACCTTGACCTCGACCGGGGCGACGGCCTCCAGCTCGGCCGGCGCGGCGGCGGGCAGGAAGATGCGGAAGGCTGCGCCGGATCCGTCCAGATTGGTGACGTTGATGTGGCCGCCCGCCTGTTCGACAATGCCGTAGACGGTGGCCAGCCCCATGCCCGTTCCCTCATTGACCGCCTTGGTGGTGAAGAAGGGCTCGAAGATCTTGTCGAGGATTTCAGGGGGCACGCCTGGGCCGGTGTCCGATACCTCGATCATGGCGACGTCGCTGTCCGGGGCCTCGTGCCAGCCCATCGAGCGGGCCGCGTCGGGGGTCAGCCTGCGGGTGGTGATCGTCACCACGCCGGCCCCCGGCTCGACCACACCGCGCATCGCGTCGCGCGCATTGACGGCCAGGTTCATGACCGCCGTCTCCAGCTGGCTCTTGTCGGCCAAGACCACGGGAAGATCGCGCCCGTAGTCGGTCTCGAGCCGCACATCCTCGCGCAGCAGGCGCCGCAACAGGACCGCGAACTCGCCGACCAGCTCGCCCAGATCGAGACGCTCGCGCCGCACGGTCGACTTGCGCGAAAAGGCCAGCAGCTTGCGCACCAGATCGGCAGCGCGGATGGCCGTCTGGCGGATCTCGTTCAGCCCCTCATAGGACGGATCGCCCACCGGATGGCGCTCGAGCAGGCCGGACAGCTGCAGCTGGATGGCGGTCAGCAGATTGTTGAAGTCGTGCGCGACGCCCCCGGCCAGCTGACCGACGGCCTGCATCTTCTGGGCCTGGGAGAGCTGCAGCTCCATCGACTTCTGGGCCGAGACGTCAAACAGCCAGATGCGACGCGCATCGTCCTCGGGCGCCACATAGAGGTGGAGAATCCGATCCGGGTGGGCCCGTGCGACCAGTTCGATGGGGCCGGCAGACCCGGCCGCCAGCCGGGCCCGGGCCTCGGTCACACCGCCGGGCTCGAACAGATGGCCAAAGGCCGCGTCGCGGGCCGAGGCCGGTCCGGTCAGCACGGCCAGGGCGGCATTGGGTTGCTCGACCCGACCGGCAAACAGGTCGTCATGGCGGATGATGGCCGAGCCAAACGGCGCGCCGGCGGCCATGGCATGGCCCTCACGCAGGGAGCCGGTGGTTCGGGGCCGAGCGCCCTCCGAAGCCGCCGACGGGTCGGCTGCGGCGCCGGCCAGCACGACCTCGGGGGCCGCCCGGACCAGAAACCGGCCGGGTCCCGCATGGCCGATCAGGGCCTCGACGTCCCGGTCCCCCAGCGGAATGAGCGCCCGACCCTGCTCCCCCGCCCGGGCCTGGGCGAAGGCCGTATAGAGGGCCTGGGCCGCCTTGCCATTGCGGCGGGGAAGGCTGGAGGTGGCGCCGTTTGCCTCGCTCCAGGCCGCGTTGAAGGCCAGCATCCGGCCGTCGGACCAGACGAGGGCCGCGGGCTCGGCCAGGGCGTCCAGCATCTCGACGGCCGTGTCGCCCACGGGTTTGCGGGACTCGCTGCGAAAGAAGATCATCAGGCTGATCAGGGCCACGCCCCCCGCCGCCACGATCAGGATCAGACCCGGCGCGCTGAACGGATTGGTGCGGAAGGCCGGATAGGCCATGGCGCCGACCACAAGGGCGCAGCCGATCGCCATCAGAACCAGCGTCAGGTCGAATGGTGCACGCTGGGCCAGCGGCCGGGCCGGGGTGGTCATCCCGCTCTCTCCTGCGAGGCGAATCGCCTGTCCCCTTATGCCACATCCGCCGGGTACAGCCCGAATATCCCCCGCTCATCCCTGCGGAAGCAGGGACCCGGTGATCTGGCCATCGTGCTCCGGGTTCAGGACCGGGTCCCCCCCGTCCGTGCGGATGAGCGGATCGGGTTTCAGCGCCGCCGTTTCTGGAAGACGAAGCCGATCACCTGGGCGGCGGCCTCGAAATGCTCGCGGGGGATGGTCTCGTCGACATCGACGGACGCATAGAGGGCCCGGGCCAGGGGGACGTTCTCGACGATCGGGACCTTGTGCTCCCGTGCCACCTCCCGGATCCGGAGGGCCAGATTGTCGACACCCTTGGCGACGCACACGGGGGCGGCATCGCCCTTGTCCGGCTCATAGCGCAGGGCCACGGAATAGTGGGTCGGGTTGGTGACGATCACCGTGGCCTTGGGCACATTCTGCATCATGCGCTTGCGACTGCGCTGCATGCGGATCTGCTTCAGCCGCGCCTTGACGTGCGGATCCCCCTCGGACTGCTTGTAGTCTTCCTTGAGTTCCTCGCGGCTCATGCGCATGCGCTTGGCAAAGCGCATTCTCTGCCAGAGATAGTCGGCTCCGGACGTGACGGCGAGAAAGGCCAGGGTCGAGGCCATCAGCCAGACGGCCAGATCCCGGGTGAAGGGCAGGATGCTGGCCGGCGACATGGCCGCCATGTTCTCCAGTTCGCGCAGGTGCGGCCGCAACACCATCCAGCAGACGGCGACGACGGCCAGCAGCTTGACGAAGGTCTTGACGAAATTCATCAGGCCGTCGGGCCCGAAGATGCGCTTGAAACCCTCGAGCGGGCTGACCTTCTTCCAGCTGGGCTTCATCTTTTCGGCGCTGAAGATCAGACCGGACTGGGCGAGGTTTCCGCCAACACCGCCAAGGATCACCGCCAGCGCCAGCGCCCCCAGGAACGGGGCCGCCGCCCACAGGGCCCGCATGCCGATCTCGACCCCCGCCCCGGCATCCAGGGCCCCCATCATGGTGTGGGGCTGGGCGATGAAGGGCAGCAGGCTCTCGGCCATCATGCCGGCAAAGGGTCCCCCGGCCAGCAACAGGACGGCAGCCGCCCCCAGCAGGGACAGGGCCGAGGCGACATCGGGCGATTTGGCGACATCACCCTTCTTGCGGGCCTCCGCGAGTTTTCGCGGGGTGGCCTCTTCTGTTTTGGACTCGGGATCCTGATCTTCAGCCACCGGCGGCTCCCGCGAAGATCCGGGCCAGGCCCCGGTAGCGGTCGATGAAGACGGTGCCGACCACCCCGAGCGACAGGGCGAAGATCGACAGGCCCAGCAGGATGCTGAGCGGCGCGGTGGCGAAGAACACCTGGAAGGTGGGCATCACCCGCCCCACCAGCCCCGAGGCCAGGTTGAAGATGATGGCAAAGACGACGACGGGCGCGGCCAGCTGGATGCCCAGCATGAAGCTGTCGCCGAGCGTGCGCACCGCCAGGGTGACAAAGTCCGGGGTCACGAGGGGCTGGATCGGGGCGATGAGCTGATAGGACCCGGCAAGGCCCGCGAGAAACAGGTGATGGGTGTCGGTGGCAAACAGCAGGGTCACGCCCAGCAGGGTCAGGAAGGCTGACAGCGTCGAGCCCGGTTGGGCCTGCAGGGGATTGGTGCTCTGGGCGAAGCTGAGTGTGGTCTGGAGGGATACGACCTCACCCGCCGTGGCCAGGGCCGTCATGAAGGCCCTGAGGATGGCGCCGATCATCAGGCCGGTCACGACCTCGCGGATCACCCAGCCGGCCATCCCCCCGACGCTGGCGGGAAGAGCCGGCAGCGAGGGCGCGGCAATGGGCCAGACCACGAGGGTGATCAGCAGGGCCAGCGACAGGCGGATGCGCGGCGGCACATAGGTCTCGCCCAGGCCCGGCAGCAGCATGAGGATGGCGCCGAGACGCGCGAAAACGAGGGCGGCACCCCAGACCTGATCCGCGGTGGCGTAGCCGTCCACCCGCCTACATGCCCGCGATGCGGGCGGCGATGGTCTGCATGAAGCTGCCCAGCAGGGCCCCCATCATCGGCAGGAACAGCAGCAGGGAGATGAAGATGGCCAGAATCTTGGGCGCATAGATCAGGGTCTGTTCCTGGATCTGGGTCAGGGCCTGGAACAGTCCGATGCCGACGCCGACCAGCAGGGCAACAATCAGGGCCGGAGCGCACAGCTGTATGGTCAGCCACAGGGCGTCGCGCCCCACATCCATGACCTCGGCTCCATTCATGACCCGCACTCTCCAACCGGCACACGCACCCGGCAGAAAATGCCGGGACCGTGGTTAACGCCGCCCTAACGATGCCCCGCTGCGAGTGGCCCGACCCTTGCGGGACCGGGGACCAAAGGAGTGCGGACCATGCTGGATCGCTGGATTTCGACCCGTAACGAGACAACCGCCATCGCGCGGGGCGGCTGGCTGGATGCCATCCGGTTCATCGTGGCCTTCCTGATCATCCTGCACCACTTCCAGGCGGCGGGGCCGATCGCCCTGGCCGAGGGGCTGCATCCGGCCTTCGAGCACACCGGTTTCCTGCTCACCAACCTGTTCATCATCGACAGCGGCTATGTGCTGATGCGCCTGTATGCGCAGACCCTTACGACCGGTCGGGTGACGCCCGCCGAGTTCCTGACGCGACGGGTGCTGCGGGTCGTGCCCGCGCACCTGATGATGGGGATGGCGCTGGTGGCGCTGGTGGTGGGCAGCGGACTGATCGGTCTGGCACCGCGCAATCCCGAATGGTTCGACTGGAGCCAGCTGCCGGCGCAGCTGGGTCTGGTGCAGGCGTTCGGCATCCCGGGCGGGCTGGGCTGGAATGCGCCCACCTGGTCGATCTCGGCCCTGATCGGCTGCTACCTGGCCTTTCCGTGGATCGTGCGCAGCTGCGCCCGCCTCGGGCCCTGGACCTGGCTGGTCGCCGGGGTGGGCCTGTACCTGATCGCCAATGAGCTGGCCCGCGCCCTGCTGGGCTATCCGGTCTATCAGATGCCGATGAAGTTCGGCTTCTTCCGGGCCCTGCCGCTGTTCTTCCTCGGCATGGCCCTCGCGGCCTTCGCGCACCGGGTCTGGATTCATCCGGGGCTGGCCCGCTGGGTCGGCGTGCTGGCGACCGTCGGCCTCGTCATCCTGCAGTTCTACGGAAAGAACGCCCTGCCCAGTCTGGTGATGATCTCGCTGATCATCCTCGCGGCCGGGGCCATTCCGGTCCGCCGCCCCTCGCGCCTGATCGAGCAGGCGGCGCTGGTGTCATTTTCAATGTTCATCAGCAATGAGGTGGTGCGGATCGCCTGGTTCGGCGTGGTCAATGTCGCGGTCGCCCGGCTGAACCTGTCCGAGCCGGTCCAGTGGGGGCTGTGGGCCATGGGGGTCGTCGCCGCAGTCGCCTTTGCCTTTGCCTTTCACCACATGGTCGACGGCCCGCTGCAGGACTGGCTCAAGGCGCGAACGCGCCACCGCTCGCCGTCGCCAAGGGCCGTCAGATCGGCATACGCATGATCTCCTGATAGGCCTGGATCATCTGGTCGCGCACGGCCATGGCGGTTTCCAGCGAGGCCTCGGCCGAGCTGATGGCGGTGACCACATCGATCAGGCTGCCCTGTCCCTGGACCGCCTGGGTCATCTGGGCCTCGGCCGCCCGGGTCTGGGTCGTGGCGCTGGCGAGGACATTCTGGACCAGCTCGGAAAAGCCCGGCGCATCGGTCGGGCTGACCCCGCCGGGCGAACCGGTACCCTGAACGGCCTGATAGGCGCGGGCGACGGCAATCGGATTCATGGCGACCTAGCCCCCTATTTCTTGAGAAGCTCGAGCAGGCGGCTTTCCATGGCGCGCGCGGTCTCGATGATGTTGAGGTTGGCTTCGTAGGCGCGCTGGGCCTCGCGCATGTCCATGGCCTCGACCAGGGTGTTGACGTTGGGCCGCATTACATAGCCCTCGGCGTTGGCGGCCGGGTGGGACGGATCGTAGTCCATGCGGAACTCGCCCTGGTCGGGCCGGACCTCGGCCAGCACCACCCCCGTCACGCCATCGACGGTGCGGGACTGGAAGACGGGCACCTGCCGGCGATAGGGCTCGCCCCCCGCGACCGGCGAGGTCGAATCGGCGTTGGCGATGTTCTCGGCGATGACCCGCATGCGCGACTGCTGGGCCTTCATGGCCCCGGCGGCCACGGCCATGGCAGGGTTTCTGGGGGGAACGGGATCGGGCATGGGTCAGCCTTCCTTCAGCCGGGGCTCAACGACCCGGCGGCCGCGCGGCCATCCGCAGCAGGGCCATGGATTTCTGGTAGAAGCCGATCGCCGCCTCATAGGCCATGCGGCTCTCGGTCATCTTGAGCATCTGCTCCTCGACCACCACCGAATTGCCGTCCAGCGTGGTCTCTGAATCGGGGGCGTTGACGGTCGAATAGCGGGCGGCCGGCGACGGCGGCGCGATATGGCCCGCCTGGGTGCGCGCCAGGGTCACGGGCCCGTTGCGCATTGCCGCCGCAAAGTCTTTCGGCACCGCCAGGTCCCGGGCCACATAGCCGGGCGTATCGGAGTTGGCGACGTTCTGGGCGATGACGCGCTGGCGTTCGTCCAGCCAGGTCAGGCGTCCCTTGATCTGGCCCAGCAGGGGCAGGTCGGCCACACCCATGTCAGCCTCCTTGGCGCGCGAGGACCCGCAGACCAGCGGGCCGGGCAGAAACTGCCGCCTGCATGGTTAATCACGGATTATCTAAACGTGACGTTAACCCTCCCGGTTAACCTTTGGCCTGAACCCGCCCGTGCGGGCGCGTCGATTCGAGCCTCCATGTCGAGCCCCCATGTCCTTTCTTGATCTTGCCCGGGCTATCTTCGGCCTCGCCTTCACGCTGGGCCTGATCGGCCTCGCGGCCTGGGTCGGGCGCCGCTATGCGCCGCAGCTGCTGGCGCGGTTCGGGGCAGAGCGGGGTGAGCGGCGCCTGAAGGTGGTCGAGACCCTGGTGCTGGATCCCGCGCGGCGGCTGGTGCTGGTCCGCATCGATCAGGAAGAGCGGCTGATCCTGCTGGGCGAGGGGCGCGAACTGATCGAGCCGCGCCAGCCGCTGGCGCCCCTGTCCCCCGGATCACAGCCATGAACCGGACCCGGACCCGCGCCCGCCCCGCCCTGTTCGCCCTGCCGACGCGGCAGGAACTGAAGCGCGCCGCCCTGCTGTCCCTGCTGGCGACCCTGGTCTCGCTGATCTGGCCGATGGCGGCGATCGCCCAGGAGGTCGCCTCGGGCAGCGCCATCAACATCGACCTCGGCACCGGCGCCGGCCTGACCGAGCGGGTCGTGCAACTGGTCGGGCTGATGACCGTCCTGTCGCTGGCGCCGTCGATCGTCATCATGACGACCAGCTTCGTGCGGATCGTGGTGGTGTTGTCCCTGCTGCGCACCGCGCTGGGGATGCAGCAGTCGCCGCCCAATGCCGTGCTGGTGTCGCTGGCCCTGTTTCTGAGCGCGATCGTCATGGCCCCGACATGGCAGGCCGCCTATGATTCGGGCATCCGCCCCCTGATGGATCAGGAGATGGAGCTGCCCCAGGCCTTCGACGCAGCCTCCGAGCCGGTAAAAATTTTCATGCTCTCCCAGGTCGATCAGGATGACCTGGCCCTGTTCACCCGCCTGTCGAATATCGAGGCCCCCGAGACGGCGGCCGACATGCCGCTGCGGGTGGTCACGCCGGCCTTCATGATCAGTGAGCTCAAGCGGGCCTTCGAAATCGGATTTCTTCTTTTTGTTCCGTTTCTTGTGATCGATCTGGTGGTTGCGAGCGTGCTCATGTCCATGGGGATGATGATGCTGCCCCCGGTGGTGATTTCCCTGCCGTTCAAGCTCATCTTTTTCGTGCTGGTGGACGGCTGGCGGCTGGTCGCGGGCAGCCTGGTCGAAAGCTTCCAGAGAGCCGCCGGAAGCGGGTAAAACCCTTTCATCCACAGGCGATCCGGCCATGCCCCGCTTGCAATATCGCCGGAAACGCGCGTTGATCCGCTCGTCATCGCCCGCAGCGGGCGAAAAAATGGAAACGACCCAAATGACCACTCAAGCTGAACTGATTGCCGCCGTCGCCAAGGATGCCGGCGTGTCCCAGGCCGATGCCGGCCGCGTTCTGACGGCCATCGTCGAGAATATCCACAAGAGCCTGAAGAGCGGCGGCGACGTCCGCATCTCGAACCTGGGCGTCTTCGACACCGCCGCCCGCGCCGCCCGCGAAGGCCGCAACCCGGCCACCGGCGCCACGATCAAGATCCCGGCCTCCAAGGCGGTGCGCTTCCGCGTGTCCAAGCCGCTGAAGGACGCGGTCAACAGCTAGACCCGGATTTCAGATCTGTCAGCCGGCGGCGGCGGGGGCAACCTCGCCGCCGTCTTCGTTTCTGAAGCGACCCTTCACGCTCTCGACCCAGCCGGTGAAGGTGTCGGCGCCCGCCGCCAGGGCCGCGAACTCGCGGACGCTGGTCGCATCGTCCAGTCCGTTCATGCCGGCAAGGGCCACGCGCAGGGCATTGGGGGACCGGGCCTTGTCGATGAAGGGCGTCCAGTTGCGCGACAGGCGGACCAGCGCCGCATTGTCGCCGGCGAGGGAGTAGCCGACCGCCGCACGCAACAGCCGGGTCTCCTCGTCCCGCGTCAGGGGGGTCGCCGTGTTCTGGTGGCGGTCGCCGAGGCCCTGTTCGTACAGGGCGGCGGCCTCGCCCCATTTTTCCTGCTTCCAGAACACCTCGGCGCGGGCCGCGCGGGCCTCCGGGCCGGTATCACTGCCCAGCACCTCAAGCGCGTGATCGAAACGGCCAAGACCCAGCAGGGCCCGGGCCTCCAGCACGCGGCGCTCGGACGCGAGGGCCGAAGGCAACAGGGTTGTCCGCGTGGCCCACAGGACTTGCAGGGCGGCCTCGGGTTGACGGTCCATGAGATAGACGGCGGCAAGATCGGCGGCGACCGAGGCCTGGGCCACGCCTTCGAGCCGGTTTTCGACCTGGTGCTTCAGCAGCTCGGCGGCCTGGTCGAGCAGATCGACATCGATCAGACGGCGGGCCAGACGCCGCACCATCTCGTCGCCATCCGCCCCGATCGGGGTCAGCTCACGGAAGTCATAGAACAGGCCGAGCGCCTGGATGGGCGGCATGCCGTCGGCGCCCCCTTCCAGGAACAGGGCGCGGAACACGCGACCGAGGTCGGCCTGCAACGCCTCGGCGCCCGGCAGACGCGACAGCCGGGTCCCGGCGCTGCGCAGCGCCGTCAGGGCCTCGCGATACATGCCCTGCGACATGTAGAGCTCGCCCAGGGTGCGGATGACTTCCAGCTCGGTCCGGTCGCCGCGCCAGCGCCAGCGCAGGCCTTCCAGGACCCGCGCGGCCTCGACCGGCGTGATCGCCTCCCGGGCCAGATCGATCCTGACCCCCGCCAGCCGCGCCGGGACGGCCACCTGTTCGAGGGGCGCCCGGCCGACCGCGCGATAGACGGCCCGGGCGCGATCGTGCTGGCCCTCGAGTTCGAACAGCCGGGCCTGGACCAGTCGGACAGCCAGCTGCTCGCCCGCGCCAATGTCCTGGCTGAGGCAATAGTCGATGAGGACGCGGGCCGCTTCCAGATCGCCGGTCGCGAGCGCCGCCTCGGCATGGGCGGCGCCGAAGCGGGCCCGCCAGACCGGCGGAAAGTCATCGATGACGCTGGAGGCACGGGCAAAGGCCTCGCGTGCCGTGGTCCAGTCGCCCTGACGGGCGGCGAGGTAGCCCTGCCAGGCCCGGGCCGAGGGATCGCCTGCCAGCGCAGCCCCGGCCAGGTCCACCGCCGCCTCCTCGTCGCGCCCGATGGCAACCCGGGCGGCGGCGCGCAGTCCCCGGACCTCGGCCTCGCCGAGCATGCCGGGCGCGGCCGCCACAATGGCGTTGAGCACCCCGATGGCCTCGTAGTTCAGGCCTGAACCCACAAGAAAGCGAGCCAGCGCCAGACGGGCCTCCACCGGGGCGCGCGGATTGTCGCCCGCCTGCTGGGCTTCCTCGGCGGCGGCATCCTGGAGGCGGCGATGGACGGCGACAAAACCCTGCTCGCCGGTATCGGACCACTCCGCGAGGATCAGGGCCGGATGGCTGGCCTTTTTCGGGGCGTCCGCCGTCTCGACGGCGGCGTCCAGTCCGGCAGAGGGCGGGGACAGGGTCAGACCGCCCGGGCGCCCCACGAGCACGCGGTCGCCGGCCGTCACAATGGTCAGGTCATCCGTGGCGGTTTCGATGCCGAGACCCTGGGCGGACGGCAGCAGGGTCAGGTCGACGGTCTGGCGGCGCCCCGCATAGCCCTTGCCGGGGGCGAGAGCCGTGACCGCCGCGAACCGGTCCCCGACCAGCGGATCCGTCAGCCAGATCGCCTGGGTCGCCCCGGCCATGGTGACGACCAGCGAGGCGGCGCCCTGCTCATCGCGACCGACACGAACCCCGCCTGCCGGAACCGCCCGCCCGCCGAGCGTGACCGTCCAGCTGTTGCCCTGGCCTGCGGCACTGACCTGAAGGTTGCGGGGCGCGTCGATGCGCAGTGACGTGTAGTCCGGCCCCCGGGCCCAGCGCGCGCCCGTCGCCGGACCCAGGTCGGCATTCCCGGGCAGGTCGAGGGTCGCCGCTTGGTCGAAGACGATCCAGACGGCCTCGCCCCGGCGGAAGACGGCGGCGCCGACGGGGCGATCCCAGTTGAAGGTCAGGGAGACGGCTTCGGCTGACGGAGTGGCCCGCACCGACACCGTCGCAGGCGCCTCCAGTGCTGCCGGGGGCGGCGGGGTCTGGCCGGGCCGGTAGAGATTCAGCCAGACGGCGCCGTCGGCCTGCCCCTGGGTGGCGGATGCCCCTTCGGCCAGGGTAAGCACCAGTTCTGTGCCGTTTCGGACCGCCCGGGTCTCGACCGCCTCGAGACCGGCAGGGGGATCGACCTTCAGGCGGGAGACGTCCGGCGCCGCCGTCGTGCCCATGCGAACAACGACTGTTCGCCCGTCGATCGACACCCGCGACCGGGCACCAATGACGCCGGCGAACTCGATCCGGGTGTAGGCTTCCGTCGTGCCGACACGGATGGCCAGCGGCTCGGTCACCGCCGAGGCCGGCACCTCCTGGGCGAGGGTCAACAGGGGCGCAAGCGCAACCGACCCGGCCGCGGCAAGCGCCACGGTCGACCTCAGGACGCCCCTCGTGGCCTTGGTTCCGGACATGGTGGCCCAGACTCGCAAGAAGGCGTTGCTTCACGGTTAACGCTTCCTGACCCCGCCCCTGTGCCAGAGGGTGTGCGACACTGCGCCGGGCTTGTTCGCGCGCCCCCCGTGCCCCAGATGCAGGCCAGACGAGGAAGGATACCCCATGACACCGCCGGAACCCGAACCGGAGCCCGCCGCGCACCCTGCGGCCGGGGTTCTGATGGTTTCCCTGAAATGCCGCTGTCCGCGATGCGGCGAGGGCCCGCTGCTGAAAGGCTATCTGACGATTCGCGAGTCCTGCCCCGCCTGCGGGCTGGACTACAGCTTTGCCGATCCCGCAGATGGCCCGGCGTTTTTCGTCATGTCGATTGTCGGGGTGGTCGCCATGGCCGGCATGATGGCGCTGGAGCTGGGCCTGCACCCGCCCTTCTGGGTCCACCTGGTGGTGACCGTGCCGCTGATCCTGGTGCTGTGCCTCGGCAGTCTGAGGCCCTTCAAGGCCTGGCTGGTGGCCGAGCAATATGCCCGCAGCGCCGCCCCGCCCGAGTTTTCCAGCGTCGGCAAGCACGGCGAGGGCTCGCGCTGGCGATGAAGCGGTCTGACGGTCCGGGGAGCCGCGATGGAGGCCTGACCCGGAATCGAACCGGGGTGCACGGATTTGCAGTCCGCTGCGTAACCACTCCGCCATCAGGCCACTGATCGCGAGGCGCGTTCGCTATCAGATCGGATTGTCCCCCGCAACGCACACTCCTATAAGCAGGCCAGCTTTTTCACTCTCTTCTCCCCTCAGGATCGACGCAGGCATGGACTTCCAGACGGCACGCAAGGCGATGGTGGACAGTCAGGTCCGCGTGAACGACGTCACCGACCGCAGCCTTCAGGCCGCCCTTATGGCGGTGCCGCGGGAGACCCTGTGCGCCCCGGAGCGCGCCTTTTCCGCCTATGCTGAGGTCGAGGTGCCCGTCACGGCGACGCGCCGGCTGATGCTGCCGCGGGATCTGTCGAAACTTCTGATGGCCGCCACGCCCCGTGAGGGTGAGCGGGCCCTGGTCATGGTCGGGACCTATGCCGCGGCCGTCCTCGGCCAGATGGGACTTGAGGTGACGGTCCAGGACTCGGACGGGGACGCCCTGGCGATTGCCGCCGCCACACTGACGGCCATCGGCGTCACCGCTGTGGAGGCTCCGCTGGACCGTCCCCACGCCGAAGGCTGGGACCTGATCGTGTCCGAGGCCGCGGTGCCGGTTCGGCCGGACGCATGGCTGGATGCGTTGAAGGTCGGCGGCCGCGCCGTGCTGGTCGAGCGCAACGGACCGGTCGGCAAGGCCGTGCTCCATGTGCGCACCGCCGACGGCTTCTCGCGTCGGCAACTGTTTGATGCGACCCCGCCGGTTCTGGACGAACTGCGACCCGAGCCGGCCTTCAGTCTCTAGGATCCCGCCCGGCGACGGAATGCGGCGGGCACCGCGTGAAAAAAACTTAACTGGCGTCGGGCACAACGATCTCGCACTACGCTCGTCACCGAGAATGAGACGACGCGGCCCGGTCGCGTCAGGCAGGATATGAAGATGTTCAATCGCACCCGTGCGCTGATTTCGCTTGCGGCCCTGGCCCTCGGGTCGGGACTGGCCATGCCCGCGATTGCCCAGGACACCCTGCCCGACGCCATTCGCATGGCCTACCGGACCAATCCGACCCTGCTGGGCCAGCGGGCCAACCAGCGCGCCCTCGACGAGTCGATCGTCCAGGCCCGCGCCGGCCTGCGCCCCTCGATCGATATCAGCGCCTCGGCCGGCTACACGGAGGTCGATACGCCGGCCGGCACAACGGAGAGCGAGAGCGGCGGGGCCAGTCTCGGCCTGTCCCAGACCCTGTATTCCGGTGGCCGGATCTCGCTGGGCATCAACGCCACCGAGGCCAACATCCTGGCGGGCCGCGAGGACCTGCGCTCGGTCGAGCAGCAGGTGCTGGCCACCGTCATCCAGGTCTATGCCGATGTGCTGCGCGACGAGGAAATCGTCCGCATCCGCCAGGAGAACCTGACCGTCCTGCAGCGTCAGCTGGATGAGGCCTCGGCCCGCTTCGAGGTCGGCGAGATCACCCGCACCGACGTCGCCCAGGCCGAGGCGCGCCTCGCCCAGTCCGAGGCCGACCTCGCCAATGCCCAGGCCCAGCTGTCGGTCAGCCGCGCCTCCTATGCCGCCATCGTCGGGCAGCAACCGGGCCGTCTGGCACCCCTGCCGCCCCTGCCGGGCGTCCCGACCGACTTTGAGGCGGCCCTCGACATCGCCCTGATCGAGAACCCCAATATCCGCGCTGCCGAATATGCCCTGGCCGCCGCCGAGGCCAATGTCGCCCTGGCGCGCGCCGAATATCTGCCGTCCGTCCGGGTCAGCGCCTCGTACGGCGGCTCGACCAGCGATCTGTCCAGCTTCGACCTCGCCGACCGCACCACCTTCCAGGCGGGCGCCACCCTGTCGGTGCCGCTGTTCACCGGCGGCCTGAACCAGTCGCGTGTGTCACAGGCACTGGAACGGGCCAATGCCGCCCAGATCCGGATCGAGGGCCAGCGCCGGACGGTGCTGCAATCGATCAGCTCGGCCTATGCCCAGCTGATCTCGGCCCGCTCGACCCTGCGCGCCGGCGAGGAGGCTGTACGCGCCGCCACGGTGGCCGCCGAGGGCGTGCGTCAGGAAGCCCAGGTCGGTCTGCGCACCACACTGGATGTGCTGAACGGGGAACTGGAACTGCGCTCGGCCCAGGTCGCCCTGGTGACCGCCCGTCGCAATGAGTATGTCGCCATGGCCCAGCTGCTGCTGGCCATGGGCCGTCTCGACGTCACCCTGCTGGTGCCCGCCGAGGAGGTCTATGATCCGGCGGTCAACTATGATCGCGTGCGCAACCGCGGTGGCCTGCCGTGGGATGGCGTGATCGAGGCGATCGACCGCATCGCCGCTCCGGGCATTCGTCCGGCCAATGATGCCGAGGATGCCCCGATCGACAGCCGGCTCAAGGGCGACACGATCCAGACGGCTCCGCGGAGCTAGGCCCGGATTAACCAACCAGGCGAAAAAGGTTCGTTGATTCCGCGCCCCGTTGATGCGACGACAGGACACACGGGAGCCGCTTCGCTGCGATCCGCTCCCGCACGCGCGCGGGCGCTGCAACCATGCCAGGGGTTATGAGACATGACTGATCCGACCGCCCAGGAACCGACGATGGAGGAAATCCTGGCGTCGATCCGCCGGATCATCTCGGAAGACGACGCTCCCGCCGAGACCGCGCCGGCGGCGGCAGCCCCCGAGCCCGAGCCCGCCCCGGAACCCGCACCGGCGCCGGAGCCCGAGCCTGAACCGGCCGAGGACGTGCTGGAACTGACCCAGCGCTATAAGCCGCCGGCCGAAGAACCGGTTGAATACCAGCCCGAACCCGCCCCCGCGCAGGAGACCCTGGGTGACCTCGACATCGGGGCGGCGGATCCCTTCCCCATGGATGAGGCCGCGCCGGAGCCCGCGCCGGCCCCGCGCCCTGCGCCGTCGTCGGATGAGGCCCTGGTCAGCGATGCGACCGCCGCCTCGGCCGCCGGGGCCTTTGCCGGTCTGGCCGCCGCCCTGCGCCCGGCCCCCGCTGCCTCGGGCAGCGCCCCCGCCGGCAGCAGCGCCACCATCGACGAGCTGGTCCGCAGCCTGCTGAGCCCCATGCTGCGCGAGATGCTGAAGGAATGGCTGGACGCCAATCTGCAGGGAATCGTCGAGGCCGAGGTCCGCAAGGAAGTCGACCGCGTATCGCGGCTGAACGGTGCGCCCCGCTAGCCTCTGACCCTGACTTCGTCCTAAAGACTGAGGGGGCGGCTCCGGCGGGGCCGCCCTCTTTCGTTTGCCCCTCCTCCATTCGACTGCCCAGATCATGCTTGAAAAGAATTTCGAACCGCAGAGCGCCGAGCCCCGTCTGTATAAGGCGTGGGAAGACAGCGGCCTGTTCGCCCCGAAGGCGGACGGCGCGGCCGGGGCCTATTCCATCGTCATTCCGCCGCCGAATGTGACGGGCAGCCTGCACATCGGCCATGCGCTGAACAACACCCTGCAGGACATCCTGGCCCGCTATCACCGGATGAAGGGCAAGGCCGTGCTGTGGCTGCCCGGCACCGACCACGCGGGCATCGCGACGCAGATGGTGGTCGAGCGCAAGCTGGCCGCCGAGGGCAATCAGGGACGGCGCGACATGGGTCGCGAGGCCTTTATCGACAAGGTCTGGGAGTGGAAGGCCGAGTCGGGCGGCACCATCGTGCGCCAGCTGCGGCGGCTGGGGGCCAGCTGCGACTGGTCCCGCGAGCGCTTCACCCTGGACGAAGGGCTGAACGCCGCCGTTCGCAAGGTGTTCGTGCAGCTGTATCGTGACGGCCTGATCTATCGCGACAAGCGGCTGGTGAACTGGGACCCGCATTTCCAGACGGCCATCTCGGACCTCGAGGTCGAGCAGAAGGAAGTCGACGGCGCCTATTGGCATTTCGCCTATCCGCTCGCGGACGGCGTGACCTATGAGCACCCGGTCGCCTTCGACGACGACGGCAAGGCGACGGAGTGGGAGACGCGCGACTATATCGTCGTCGCCACCACCCGACCCGAGACCATGCTGGGCGACACCGGCGTGGCCGTGCACCCGGATGATGAACGCTATGCATCGATTGTCGGCGCCAAGGTGGTCCTGCCGATCACCGGTCGCCATATCCCGATCGTCGCCGATGACTATGCCGATCCCACCAAGGGCTCGGGCGCGGTCAAGATCACCCCGGCGCATGACTTCAATGACTTCCAGGTCGGCAAACGGGCGGGCCTCGCCACGCTCAACGTGATGGATTCGCTGGCCCGGATCACGGCTGCCGACTGTCCGGATTTGCCCGCCGATTACGAGGGCATGGACCGCTTCGCGGCGCGCAAGGCCATTGTCGCCCGGGCCGAGGAAGAGGGCTGGCTGAAGGCCATCGAGAAGACCAAGCACATGGTGCCGCACGGCGACCGTTCGGGCGTGGTCATCGAGCCGTGGCTGACGGACCAGTGGTACGTTGATGCGAAGACACTGGCCCAGCCCGCCATTACGGCGGTCGAGACGGGCAAGACCACCTTCGAACCGGCCAGCTATTCCAAGATCTATTTCGAGTGGCTGCGGAACATCGAGCCCTGGTGCATTTCGCGCCAGCTGTGGTGGGGGCACCGGATCCCGGCCTGGTATGACGCCGACGGCAACATCTATGTCGCCGAAACCGAGGACGAGGCCCTGGCCGAGGCGGGCGGCAAGCCCCTGAAGCAGGACGAGGACGTCCTCGACACCTGGTTCTCCTCGGCCCTGTGGCCCTTCTCGACCATGGGGTGGCCGGAGAAGACCGAGGATCTGGAACGCTTCTATCCGACCTCGGACCTGGTCACCGCCGCCGACATCATCTTCTTCTGGGTGGCCCGGATGATGATGATGGGGCTGCACTTCATGGACGAAGTGCCCTTCCACCGCGTGATCATCAACGGTCTGGTCCGCGACGAGAAAGGCCAGAAGATGTCGAAGTCCAAGGGCAATGTCATCGACCCGCTGGAGATCATCGACGATCTGGGCGCCGACCCGCTGCGCTTCACCATGGCCATCCTGTCGGGCACGCGTGACATCAAGTTGAGCCGCCAGCGGATCGAGGGCTATCGCAACTTCGGCACCAAGCTGTGGAATGCGGCGCGCTTTTCCCAGATGAACGGCTGCGCCCGGGTCGAAGGCTTTGACCCGGCGTCGGCGGAGCAGACCATCAACCGCTGGATCCGCGGCGAACTGGTCAAGGCCGAGCGTGAGGTGTCCTCGGCCATCGAGGGCGGCCGCTTCGATGATGCGGCGGGGGCTCTCTACCGCTTTGTCTGGAACATCTTCTGCGACTGGTATCTGGAGCTGGCCAAGCCGGTCTTCCAGGGATCGGACGCGGCGGCGCGTGACGAGACGCGGGCCATGACTGCCTGGGTGCTGGACCAGACCATCAAGCTGATGCACCCGGTCATGCCCTTCATCACCGAGGAGCTGTGGGCCCAGACCGCCGACAATGGCGCGGCCCGCACCGAACCCCTGCTGATCGGCGCGGCCTGGCCCGATCTGGCCGACAGCCTGATCGACACGGAGGCGGCGGCCGAGGTCGGCTGGCTGATCGAGACGGTCGAGGCGGTGCGTTCGCTGAAGGGTGAGATGAGCGTCGCCACCGCCCGCCCGCCGCTCAGCTTCATCGCGCCGGACGCCGCGACGGTCGCCCGGGTCGAGCGCTATCGCGACATCCTGATGACGCTGGCGCGCGTGTCCGGGGTGTCGGTCGTCGAGGCCGCGCCCGAGGGGGCCGTGACCTTCGTCGCGGGGGGCGCCACGGCGGCGCTGACGCTGGCCGGTCTGGTCGATATCGCCGCCGAACGCGCCCGCCTGAACAAGGAAATCGCCGCCTTTGACAGCGACATCGGCCATTTCGGCAAGAAGCTGAACAACCCGAACTTCGTCTCCCGCGCCGCGCCCGAGGTGGTTCAGGAACAACGCGACAAGCTGGCCGAGGCCGAGGCCGGCAAGGCGCGGCTTGAGGAGGCTCTGGAGCGTCTGAGCCGGCTGGGGTGAGCGTCCGCCTCGACCAGCTGCTGATCACCCGCGGACTGTTCGACAGTCGGGCACAGGCGCGCGCGGCCATTGAGGCGGGCGGTGTGACAGTCAACGGGCAGGGGGTCACAAAGCCTGCCGCCAGGGTCGCCGAAGATGCCGTCATCGAGGCCGAGGCGGCGCATCCGTTCGTCGGGCGCGGTGGGCTGAAGCTGGATCACGCCCTGACCCTGTGGCCGGTCGGGGTCGAGGGGCGGAGCGTGCTGGACGTCGGCGCCTCGACCGGCGGCTTTACCGAGGTCTGCCTGATCCGGGGGGCGGCCAAGGTCCATGCGGTCGATGTCGGCCACGGCCAGCTGCACGAGCGGATCGCGGCGGACCCCCGCGTGGTGGTGCTGGAGCGCACCGATGCCCGTGACCTGACGGCGGAACAGATCGATCCGGCGCCGGCACTGATCGTCTGTGACGCCAGCTTCATCAGCCTGTTGAAGGTGCTGCCCGTGCCGCTGTCGCTGGCCGCGCCAGGCGCGGATCTGGTCGCTTTGGTCAAACCCCAGTTTGAGGCGGACGGGCCGAAGGACGTTGGGCGCGGCGGCGTGGTCCGCGATCCCGAGGCGCGTCAGGCGGCGCTCGACCGCGTCTCGGCAGGGCTGGAGGCGCTGGGCTGGACGGTTCAGGCCTCAACCGAGAGCCCCGTCACCGGCGGCGACGGAAATGTCGAATATCTGTTGTGGGCGAAGGGGCCCCGGAATTGAGGAGACGCCACCGGGGGATTGCTCCTCCGGCGGCGTCCCTCCACGTCGTCGACAGACAGGGGGGCTGAAATTAGTCGACGACGCGATACTGACCCCGGGCGTCGCGGCAGGCGCGGACGTAGCGCACCTCCTCGCGGCCATCGGGAAGGCGGATGATGCTTTCGCTCAGGCGGCAGTCCTGACCCCGGGCGCGATCGTCGTAGCGGCGGTCGTCATAGCGACGGTCGTCGTAGCGGTCGTCGTAACGGTCGTCGTAGCCGCGATCGTCGTAGCGCCGGTCATCGTAGCGGGGGTCGTAGCCCCAGGGCTGCCGGGACGGATTTTGATAGCCGTAGCCGTAGCTGCGGTTGTCATAGCCGCGATCCTCATAGCCATAGCCACGGCGCGAGCCGTAGGCGGGCTGACACTCTGCAGAGCTGCCGCCGATGCCGGCGCCCACAACCGCGCCGAGCACGCCCCCGATGACACTGCCCTCAGTGCGACGCCCGCGGGCGCTGACCTGTGAGCCGGCGACCGCGCCGAGAATGGCCCCGAAGGTGGCGCCGGTGGCCTGGCGTTGCTGGCGGTCCGACTGGCAGTACGACTGCTGCGGATACGACTGGCCATAGCCCTGGCCATAGCCGCCGTAGCTCTGGGCGGCGGTCGGGCCGGCAGCCATCAGGCCCGCCGTGGCCAGGGCCGAGGCGATGATACCGGCACGGATCGAAGTCTTGCGCATGGTCGGCTCCTTGAAACTCCCGGAGCCCTCCGGCCCCTGTCACCGTCCTTGTAGGGACGTGCGACTGAACGGGATTTGAGCGGGCCGTTCATCTTCGTTCAGGTTTCGGGCGTTTGCCCTGCCGCCCGAAACCTGCTTGGAGGCGCCATGCGTGAACGGCTGACGATTTCCCACGTGGGCGCCCAGGGCGACGGGGTGGCCCCCGGCCCGGTGTTCGCCCCCCTGACCCTGGCGGGTGAGGTGATCGAGGCCGAGGTCCGCGACGGCCGCGCGGGCGACGTCACCCTCCTGACCCCCTCGCCCGAGCGGCAGGAGGCCCCCTGCCCCCATTTCGGCACCTGTGGCGGCTGCGCCCTGCAGCACTGGCAGACCGAACCGTATCTGGCGTGGAAGGGCGAGCAGGTGCGGCTGGCGCTGGGTCGGCAGGGTCTGGAGACCGAGCTGCGCCCCACAGTCGGCATTCCCCCGGCCACGCGGCGGCGGCTGGCGCTGCATGCCCGGCGGCTGGGCGACGGCGCGGTCGTGCTGGGGTTCAAGGCACGCAAGTCCTGGTCGCTGGTGCCCATCGAGACCTGCGTGGTGTCCGACCCGCGTCTGGTCGAGGCCCTGCCCCGGCTGCGGCGGATCGCGTCGGCGGTGCTGGACCATCCGAAGTCGGCCCCCACCCTGCATGTCACCCTGACCGAGACGGGTCTGGACGTCGACATCACCGGCGTCGAGCGGCGCTCGGGCGGACTGTCGGGCGACCGGCGCATGGAGGCCATCCGCGCCGCCGAGGCCGCCGATCTGGCACGGCTGAGCCTGGCGGGCGAGGTGCTGGCCATGCGCCGCGCGCCGCGGGTGCGCTTTGGCCCGGCCGAGGTGACCCTGCCCCCCGGCGGCTTCCTGCAGGCCGTGCCCGAGGCCGAGGCCGCCATGGTCGAGCGGGTCTTGGACGGGGTGAAGGGCGCAAAACGCATCGCCGACCTGTTCTGCGGGGCGGGCACCTTCACCTTTCCGCTGGCGTCGGTCGCCCCGGTGCTGGCCGCCGATGCGGCTGAAGGCGGCATTGCCGCGCTGAAGGCCGGGCGGGCGGGGCTGAAGGGCCTGTCGCCGATCGAGGCCGTGGCCCGCGACCTGTTCCGCCGCCCGCTGACGCCGCATGACCTGAAGGGCATCGACACTGTGGTGTTCGACCCGCCGCGCGCCGGGGCCCAGGCCCAGGTCGAGCAGATCGCGGCCTCCGGCGCCTCGATCGTCGTCGGCGTGTCCTGCAATCCGGTGACCTTCGCCCGCGACGCCCGGGTGCTGGTCGACGCGGGCTTTCAGCTGGAAGAGGTCACCCCCGTGGACCAGTTCCTGTGGTCCGCCCACGTCGAACTGGTCGGCACCTTCCGGCGATAGGCCTTACACCAGGTCGAACAGGTCCATCTGGGGGCGGAATTCGGGCGGGACCCTGAAGCGGCTGAGGTCCAGCAGGGGATAGGGCTGGTCGAGGCCATAGCGTTTGGCTGCGGCGCGATAGCGGGTGGCGATCAGCTGGGCGACGGGGCCGGTGCCCTTCATCCGCTGGGACCAGTCGGCGTCATAGTCCCGGCCGCCGCGCGTCTGACGGACCAGCGACATGACGCGTTTTGCACGGTCCGGCCGGGCATCCTCCAGCCATTCGCGGAACAGGTCCTTGATCTCGAGCGGCAGGCGCAGGGTGACATACATGGCGCGGGTCGCACCGGCCTTCGCCGCCGCCTTCAGCACATCCTCCAGCTCATGGTCATTGAGGCCCGGGATGACGGGCGCAAAGCCCACGCCCACGGGCACGCCGGCATCGGACAGGCGCTTGATGGCCTCCAGCCGCTTTTCGGGGGTCGAGGCGCGCGGCTCCATTGCCCGGGCGAGCGACCGGTCGAGGGTGGTGATCGAGATGAAGACCTGGGCCAGGTTCTCTCGCCCCATCGGGCCGAGGATGTCGAGGTCGCGCGTAACCCGAAACGACTTGGTGATCAGGCTGAAGGGCTGGTTGAAGCGCTGCATGACTTCAAGCAGGCTGCGGGTCGTGCGGCGCTCGTCCTCGACCGGCTGATAGGGGTCGGTGTTGCCGCCCACATGGATGCGTTTGCAGACGTATTTCGGATGGGCCAGCTCCCGCTCCAAAAGGCGGGCGGCGTCCGGCTTGACGAAGATCCGGCTCTCGAAATCCAGCCCCGGCGACATCCCCATCCAGGCGTGCGACGGCCGGGCATAGCAGTAGATACAGCCGTGCTCGCAGCCCTTGTAGGGATTGATGGACCGGTCAAAGCCGACGTCCGGGCTGGTGTTCTTCGAGATGATGGTTTTGGGGCGTTCGATCAGCTGTTCGGTGCGCAGCGGGGCGACCTCGGCGTCGTCAGCGGTCCAGCCGTCGTCCATGGCCTCGGCCACATGGGCCTCATAGCGGCCGGTGGCATTGGAGCGCGCGCCCCTCCCCTTCGCCGTCTTGCGGGCTGTCGCTTCGACCATGGCCCAAGCCTAGCCGAAGGATGAGAACAAAACAAGAACTGGCGACCCCGGCAGGACTCCAACCTGCGACCTCGGCTTTAGGAAAGCCTTGCTCTATGCAGCTGAGCTACGGGGCCGTCGCGGGGTGACCTAGCGGGTCGCGCGAAACAGGGGAAGCGCCAGGACGGTTTCGGCATCGAAAAACCTGCGGGACCACCAGCGGCGGCGCTCTCCGATTGTGGTTAATCAGCATTAAGATACAATATGTTGCGGTGAACAAACCCCGAATCAGGCCGAGTCAGTGATTCGGTCCCGATTCGTTTCGCGCTTGTTCCATCGGCCCCCGGCCCCGCGTTAATCCGGCTCCTGCGGCGGGCCCGCGCGATTATCCGGTTGAGTCCGGTCGCGACCCGCCCCACCTTTATAAGGTCATGAGCGATCGCCCCACAGGTCAGTCGGCAGCGCAGGTCGTGGCGGTGCTGGGCCCGACCAACACCGGCAAGACCCATCTGGCGGTCGAGCGGATGCTGGGCCATGCCTCGGGCATGATCGGCCTGCCGCTCAGGCTGCTGGCGCGCGAGGTCTATGAGCGGATCGCGAAACAGCGGGGCGCGGCCTCGGTCGCCCTGATCACCGGCGAGGAGAAGATCGTCCCCGAGCGGCCGCGCTATTTCGTCTCGACCGTCGAGGCCATGCCGATGGACCGGGCGGTGGACTTTGTCGCGGTGGACGAGATCCAGCTGGTGGCGGACCCGGAGCGGGGGCATCTGTTCACCCACCGGCTGCTGCATGCCCGGGGCCGGTTCGAGACCATGTTCCTGGGCGCCGGCACCATTGCGCCCCTGATCCGTCGGCTGGTGGACGATGTGGAGATCCGCGAGCGGGAGCGTCTGTCGCGGCTGACCTATGCCGGGCCGTCCAAGCTGACGCGCCTGCCGAAGCGGTCGGCCGTCGTCGCCTTCTCGGCCGAGCAGGTCTATGCGATCGCCGAACTGTTGCGACGCCAGAGAGGCGGGGCGGCCGTGGTCATGGGCGCGCTCAGCCCCCGCACGCGCAACGCCCAGGTGGCCCTGTTCCAGTCGGGCGAGGTCGACTTTCTGGTGGCGACGGATGCCATCGGCATGGGGCTGAACATGGATGTCGACCATGTGGCCTTTGCCGGACTGAAGAAATTCGACGGGCGGCGGACCCGACATCTGCACGCGCACGAGATCGGCCAGATCGCGGGGCGGGCCGGGCGGCATCTGCGCGACGGCACCTTTGGCGTCACGGCCGAGGCGCAGGACCTCGATCCCGATCTGGTCGAACAGGTGGTCGAGCACCGGTTCGATCCGGTCAGGGCGGCGGAATGGCGGAATGCCCGGCTGGACTTCGACAGCCTGCCGGCCCTGATACGCGCGCTGGAGACCCGGCCGGACCATCCGGGGCTGGTGCTGTCGGCACCGGCGCTGGACGAGGTGCTGCTGAGGCGGGCGGCGCGGGAAGAAGATGTCCAGCGCATCGCCCGGTCGCGCGGCAGCCTGATGCGGCTGTGGGACTGCTGCCAGATGCCCGACTTTCAGAAGACCACGCCGGAGCAGCATTTCCAGCTGGTCATGCATCTGTTCGAGGCGCTGACCGGGCCGGGCGGCCGGGTGACCGAGGACTGGTTCGCAGGACGGTTCGCGGGCCTCGATCGCGATGACGGCCAGATCGACCGGATATCGGCGCGTCTCGCCGGGGTGCGGACGCTCAGCTACATCGCCAACCGTCCGGGCTGGCTGGAGGCCTCGGGGCATTGGCGCGAACGGACCCGGGCGCTGGAGGACCGGCTGTCGGATGTGCTGCACGAGCGGCTGACCGCGCGCTTCGTCGACCGCCGCACCACCGTGCTGATGCAGGCGCTGAAGGATTATGGCCAGGCGGATACGCAGGTGTCCGATGACGGCGCGGTCTCGGTCGAGGGGCAGGCGGTCGGGCGGCTGACCGGGATCAGCTTCAGGGCCGAGACCGGGGCCAGCGCGCTGGAGACGCGGGCGCTGGGCCGGGCCGCGCGACAGGCGGTGGCGCCGGAGGTCGAGCGGCGGCTGGGACGGCTGGCGGCCGAGCCGGACGAGGCCTTTGCCCTGCTGCCCGACGGGACGGTGCTGTGGCGCGAGGCGCGGGTGGGACAGGTGATCCCGGGCGATGCGCTGGCACCCCGGATGCGGCTGGACGGCGATCTGGGCTCGGCCCGGGTGCGCGAGCGGGCCCTGCACCGGCTGGAGGCCTGGCTGGCCAGCGAGGCGACGCGGGCGCTGCGCCCGCTCTACCGGCTGCAGCGGGCCGTCGAGGGCGGGACCTTGAAGGGCCTGCCCCGCGGCATCGCCTGGCGGCTGATCGAGGCGGGTGGCCTGATCGACCGGCGCGAGGTCGAGCGCGATCTGGCGGCTCTCAGCCAGGTCGAGCGGCGGACGCTGAAGACCTTCGCCGTGCGGGTGGGCGTGCACTCCGTCTGGCTACCGGGCGTGATGAAGGCGCG
>Ga0209404_10000174_pt1 | contig 55041 bp, 38 predicted proteins | sample TroAtlMetagenome_2_FD_187447 | JGI IMG/M metagenome (GOLD analysis project Ga0209404, IMG submission 187447) | Marine eukaryotic phytoplankton communities from Atlantic Ocean - Tropical Atlantic ANT8 Metagenome (SPAdes) (version 2) | ecosystem: Environmental > Aquatic > Marine > Oceanic...
TGGCTCGAATCCTCAACACGGCCACCAAACGAAGTCTGATTATTCTTGATGAGATCGGACGTGGTACGAGTACCTATGATGGCGTTTCGCTGGCATGGGCCATTGTTGAGTTTATCCACGAGAAGTTGCAGGCTCGAACTCTTTTTGCGACCCACTATCATGAATTGACAGACCTTTCGTTAACATTGGATCGCTTGACTAATCTAAATGTGTCGGTGAAGGAATGGGAGGACAATGTCGTCTTCCTGCATAAAATCGTGGAGGGATCGGCAGATAAAAGCTATGGGATTCATGTTGCCAAACTGGCCGGAGTTCCACGCTCGGTCAATGAACGAGCGACAGAAATTCTGGGCCAGTTAGAAGCCTCTCATGGTGGAGGTGAAATTACGATTTCAAATAAAAGTCGTTCGAGTGATACTCAAATGTCGTTGTTTGGAGGGCAGGAGCATCCTCTTCTGGATCATATTCGTGAGACAGAATTAAATAATCTTACACCTTTGGAAGCGATGGCGCTTATTCAAAAGTGGCAGAATTCGCTCCAGAACGATTGATACTTCTAAAGTGCGATGACAGCATAGCTAACCCATAGGAGGGTCCAGCATAGACACGCGAGCATGATCGCTTTCGTCGAGAGGCCGGATTGGTTTGAAACGATATTTTGCAGCCCCATGCCAGCATAAATCATTACCAGCGGTAAGATGGGAGCGGTAAAGCGTTCACCCGCGGCGATGGGGATGTACCACGCAAATACCAGAATGCTGAAGGTGATAAGTGACAGAATAAAAACCTGCATGGTGCGTTCTAGATGTAGTACAGCAAGTCCCATTAGTAGCAGTATAAGGACGCCAGCCAATACTCGGCTTTCGCCTAAAGGGCTTGGGCCTAACGATCTTGTGAAGATGAAAGTCTCCCAGCCAATTCCTTTGACCTCACGTTGAATCAAGTCACTGATAGAGTGTCGTTCAAGAAATTCACGCCTTACTTCAGCCAAAGAATCTGAGGCAGAAAGCGTGGCTTGTATTTCAGAGTCAGTGGGGAACTCGTCCATGTATAGGAAGTAGGAATTTACGTTGAACGTTGGTGATCCGTAGACCACGGTGTTACGTACAAGCAATGGATGGGCTGTGATCAACCAACCACCAATGACAACGGCTATGGCTGTGAACGCGGTACGGAATTTTTGGCTTGGGGAAGTGGCCTGTTGATGAGTCATTCCAAACGTACCGGCGGCCAATGTCACTCCGCAAAGGAACACCAATCCCGTTCCTTTGGTTAAATAAGCTAGTCCCATGATGAGTCCGGACGCCAGCCAGCAGGTGAGTGCTCGTTTCGTCGTTTCACTTTTCAATGCTTGGTCGGCCGAGATCCACGTCATCGTAACAAATAAGGTCAGCCAGGCTTCACATGTGGCAAGACCCGAGAAATAAGAAAATGCATGATTGGTAGCGAGTAGTGTGGCTGTAATCGCGGCTATTTGCCAATTGTAAACCTTAATGAGGTAGACCGTGATGAGTAGAAATGTGGCAACCGTAGCTGAGAGACTGAGAGCTTTCCCGAAGGTTAAATTGGGAGAGAACGAAAGCAGGCTGATATAGAACGGATGCTGATTGGCTTGGGTATATTCACCCGAGTAGAGATCACTTAGTAATTTGAATGCCCCTCCATTTTGCTGCGTTTCTGATGCAAAGCGGAGGAATGCTGCGGGGTCGCTATGAGAGTCTTCGGTGAGAATAGCTTGATAAGTCGAAGTCAGTACTAGAAATCCGATCGCAGCAATGATTAATATCAATTTCGCCATAGGGAGAATCGATTGGTCATGTTCTCTGGGGGGTTTGCTGAATTGATAAACCCGTTCATGGATTTGTTCCACTCGTTTTGGCGCCAGACAAGTGACATACGTTGCCCCAATCAATAATAAGACGCAAGAGATCGTCATAAATGCTGCTAGTGGCCGTCGTGCAATCCCGTTCCAACCAAAGTGGGTCCCAATTGTGTAGAGTGCCATGATTAGGGCAAACCCTAATATGATACTGACAAGCCGGATGTATTTGGACGGTCTCATTTTATGATGTGTAATAGATTACTGTAGTGATCAGTCCAGTTGGAAATCTGTTTGATATTTTCAGGTCGGAATGCACTGGTTTGTTTGTCCAGCATGGCTGTGAACTCGGTATTCGTTGAAAAGATCCCCCACTGTGCGTCAAACGTATCTTCTTTTCCAGTGGAGTTGATCACTCGAAATGAGAGATCGTGATGTTGAGCAATGCCGTCCAATACCGGAGTCAAATCAAGATGGTTATTGCTTATGTGTACACAAATCACGCCATCTTTTCTGAGACGATCGAGGTAGATGTCGAAGGCTTCCAGAGTCAGGAGGTGAACCGGTATGGCATCGCTGCTAAAGGCATCGAGGATTAGCAGGTCGGTCGAATTGGATGGTAAAGACTGGATTCCCAGGCGTCCGTCTACAGCAATAGTCTCGATATTAGTGGATGACTGTTTCAAATAACGAAAATGTGTGTGGGCTATTTTAATGACATCCGGATTGATCTCGTAAAAACGAAGGGAGTCTCCGCGCCGCGCATAGACACTGAGCGTTCCGACACCCAGGCCAACGGCTGCAATATCTATCTCGGCTCGAGCTTCCAGTACTTTGAAAACCTGACCGATTCCGGAATCTAAACCATAGTAGGTTGTTGGCTTGAGTATTACAGAGTCGTCGATAATTTGTGATCCATGGACAACTCGTCCATGACGTAATTCAAGATAATTTTTATTTTGATCGTGTGTGCGTTGGCTGACCTGTAATGTGCCGTAGAAATTGCGTGTGGCAATTACCGCCTGGTTTTGGGTCATCTGCCACTGACTCAAAATCACTAATCCAAAGGCTAGCCCTACGGGAATTACGACCGCTAATTGCAGGGTGCCGTTTTTATTCAGTACTTGTTTTACTAAGATCAGGCCTGCAAGAGTGAAGGTGGCAATTAACCCCAGGTGATACTCGTGATATTGTGAAAAGATAAGAGGGCAGATGACCGAAACAAAGAATCCGCCTAAGGCTCCACCAATGGAGATGCAAAGGTAGTAAAGCGTTAGGTGCTGTTTAGCAGGCCGTAGTCGGAATAATTCTCCATGACAAGTCATGCAGATGAGGAAAAAGACAAGGGCCATCATGATTGTGTAGACAACTACGTTTTCGGCGATCCTTTGGAAAAGAGGTGTGCCCAGATAAAGATCCGCTGTTTCACGAATGTAATAAAGGCTCAGGAGAAGAATGCCTGTGGCTGTAGCAACAGCAAAGCTTTTTCGGAAGTACCACTTTGAATTGTCGAAGGCAATGATAAAGCTGAAGAGGTATATCGCAAGAGGCAGAATCCAAAGGAATGGGGTCACAGCAACGTCTTGGGTTAATTGGTCCGTTACTGCCAGCAATAGTGTTGAAGCTAAAGCGGCCAGGCCTGTCCACTTTAATGTCTGTTTAATGTTAGGAGTTGGTTCGACGACAGTCCTGACTGCCTCGCATTCGACTTTCACAATAGATCCTTGCCGAGTGCATTGCCATCCGAGTGCTCCGACGGACAACGCGAAGAGCAGGTAGCTAATAGACCAGACTTCACTCTGAGTTGGAATATCGAGGTAGACTTCCATCAGAAAAGGATAGGTGATTAGTGCTGTTAGTGAGCCAATATTGGAAAGTGAATAAAGTCGATAGGGAGTTCCTTTGCCCTGAGTCAGTCCGTACCAACTTTGAACGAGAGGGCCTGTGGTCGATAAAACAAAATAGGGAAGTCCAACCGTTGCCAGCAAGAGTAGAAGAATGGTACTGATGGGTTGCGTAGAAGCTTTTGTTGCCTCAGGGGCAGCAAAAGAAAGTGGTAGAAAGACACAGGCACTGAGTACTAGGACTACGTGTATTTTGAACTGACGCTGAATTGTCCAGCGACTCATGAGGTGAGCATAGCAATAGCCTGCCACCAGAATCGTTTGGAAAAACAGCATGCTGGTTGTCCAAACGCTGGATGCACCTCCAAACCAGGCAAGGATTGCTTTACTTGCCATAGGTTGAACCTGAAACAGCAGTAGAGCACTACTGAGTATGGTGATAGCAGACCATCTAGAAATCGATTTATTGACTGCAGCCATTGGGGTGAGGGTTCAGTAAATAGAGTAAGCAAAGGTTCGAGTTCTTTGCGTAATTCATTGCTTAGGTAGACACCTACCCTAAATATCGGCCAGATGCCCTTTGTACTTCACGGCTAACCCAAGACCACAGACTCCTTCAAGTCGTCGTTTTTCCGTTTGGGGTCCGGCTGTGCGTGCAGCGTCACTAACGCCCCTTTGAAGGCTGGCGTCCGTGATTGTGGATCCGTCGTCCTTGGTACCAAAACATTCGCTTCAGGAAAATACATGAGCACATTGCCCGCTCGTATATCGTCATAATTGTGAATGTGGATATCTTTCAGCTCTCCGGTCGGGCTCTTGACGGTGACCCGCTGGTTATGTCGAAAACCAAGCCTCTTTGTATCGGTCGGGTTAATGAGAATGACATCACGACGCTCTATTCCCCTGTAAATATCGGTTTCTTCATAAACGACAGTATTGAACTGGCCTTCACTGCGAACGGTCATCAGCCGTAACTGACTTTCATCCCCTTTGAGTTCCGGAAGGTGGTGGCGGTGTATTTGAGCTTTTCCATTGGGGGTTGAGAATTGTGGGGTATGAAAAGTTCGGCCATTAATTTGAAACTCGCTCTTTGTTTCGTCGATGTCGGCGATTCTCTCAAATCCTGGAATGGTCTTACCGATAGCACTACGAATGTTAGGGGCTTCTTTCATGGCTTGCCAGTCGACAGGACTTTCCGTTCCCAGGGCGTTACTGGCGATGTCCGTGATAACATCTATTTCACTGCGAGGCCCTTCGTGTCGACGTGGGCCTCCGTCACTAAGTCGTACAAAGTTGAACATCGATTCCTGGGTTGTAGACTGAGCTTCTTCATCGCGAGCGAGCACCGGGAGGATGATCGTTTGGTCTGCCAGGCCATGTGCATGCCCCGTATTTAATGTCGTATTAATGTACACAAGGGTCTTCAGCTTACTTAGCGATGCAGCGGCGAATTCCAAGTCTGGGTTGGAACCATACAGATTTCCACCTAGACAAAACCCCAGACTCAGTTCACCTCGGTCTGTGGCTTCCATACAGCCCAGAGTGTCGAGGCCTTCTGTGGTTGGTAACTTGATCTTGAGTTCAGATTCCAAAGCATTGAAAATGGCATCCTTAAGTTTGGGGGTAACCCCAACAGAACCAATGCCTTGGACATTACTGTGGCCCCGCACAGGGAGTAATCCTGCATGAGGTCTACCGAGCATCCCTCGCATCATAGCTAAGTTGGCGATTGCCTGAACATTCTGGACTCCGTGTGCATGATGGGTGATCCCCATTGTCCAGCAAAAGATGACGTTTTTCGCTTTTGCATATAGTGAAGCCATCTCACGAATCTCACATTCAGAGACCCCAGATTTTGTTGTTATTTCATCCCATGACGTTGCAGCAAGTTGGGCGAGCCATTGCTCTACACCGTCACAATACTGCTGAAGGAATGCTGAGTCTTCGGCTCCCATTTCTTTGATCGCTTTGGCAATGCCCGTTAACATTGCCAGATCACCGCCGATATGAGGTTGGACATAGAGGTCTGCAATGGGCGTGCCAAACAAGAGACTGAAAGGATTGCTAGGAACTTTGAAGTTAACCAATCCTATTTCTACTGCTGGGTTTACCACTACGACCTTGCCTTTTTTGTTTTTCACTTGCATGAGCGTCGTCATGAGGCGAGGGTGGTTGCTGGGAGGATTCCCCCCGATCACGAATACGAGATCGGCGTGTTCGACATCGTCCAGAACGACTGTTGCCGTTCCACTTCCAATAGCACTACTCAGCCCGACTCCACTGGCCTGATGACAGTAGTAACTGCAATTGTTGACATTGTTCGTACCATAAAGGCGAGCAAATAGCTGAAGTAGAAAACCAGCTTCGTTGCTGCTTCGACCACTGAAGTACCAAAAGGAATCATCGGCGGAGGTCTCTTTGAGTGCCGTGCTAATACGCCCCAGAGCTTCGTCCCATTCGATACGTCGATAAAAGTCCTTTCCTTTCTCGTAAAGCATGGGGTGCGTTAGACGTCCGGCATGCTCCAGTTGATAAGGAGTTTGTTTTTTCAACTGAGAAATTGCATGCGATTCGAGGTGTTCGCAGGCTCCGGCTTCCTGCAGGTCCGCGGCCATTGCTTGTACGGATTTTTTGCACATCTCTAAAGAGCGTCCGGTTTCGTTCACCATTCCACCGGACTGACCTCCCATACCAACCGCACATGTTTTACATGTGTTCTTACTGCGCAGGGATTTCCACATCCGCAGAAAGCCGCCGGAAGTACGCGATTTCTTTAAAACGTAGCGAATGGCCTGCCAGCCACCGCCACTCTTGGGTTTCTTGATCAAGATTGTTGAAGCTTTATGAGAGGACTTTTGAAATAAAGGCAAGTTAATCAAGGGCGACAGTAACCGTTTTGGTTTCGAGATAGTTTTTCAGCCCTTCCTCACCAAGTTCGCGACCGATTCCTGACATTTTGAATCCGCCAAATGGGGCAGCAGCATCAAATACGTCATAGCAGTTGACCCAAACAGTACCTGCACGAACGCGATCCGCCAGCATATGTGCTTTACCAATGTCTCTAGACCAAACAGCTGCTGCGAGGCCGTAGAAGGTATTGTTAGCACGTTGAATTAAATCTTCGGTGTCTTTGAATGTGAGGATAGACATGACAGGCCCAAAGATTTCATCAGTAGCGATCTGCATTTCGTCCGTTACGCCATCAAATAAGGTGGGCTCAATAAAGTAGCCGTTTTCTCCGTGACGACCACCGCCAGTGAGACATTGAGCGCCCTCCTGTTTGCCGATGTCAATGTACTTTAGGATTTTCTCGAATTGAGCCTGATCGACCTGAGGTCCTTGCTCAGTCGCCTTGTCAAACGGGTTGCCAACGACTCTTGATTTATTCATAGCCACAAGCTTCGCTACAAATTCATCGTGAATATCTTCCTGTACAAAGAGACGGCTTCCGGCACAGCAGCATTGTCCCTGGTTGAAATAAAGACCAAAATGCGAACCTGCTGCTGCCGCATCCAGGTCGGCGTCATTAAATACAACGTTAGGGCTTTTTCCTCCGAGTTCAAAGGTGAGCCGCTTTAGTGTCTGGGATGCGTCGGCCATGATAGTTTGGGCTGTTTTGTACTCGCCGGTAAATGCTACTTTGTCGATGCCTGGATGTTTTACGATTGCAGCACCGGCAGTGGGTCCAAAGCCGGGAACGATATTAATAACCCCGTCAGGTACCCCGGCCTTTTGCGCTAGCCTTGCCATGCGTAGGCAGGTGAGTGGAGTTTGTTCTGCAGGTTTCATAACAATGGTACAACCAGCGGCTAATGCCGGCCCCCATTTCCAGGCAACCATGAGCATCGGGAAGTTCCAGGGAATGATCTGTCCAACGACGCCAACGGGTTCTTTCTTTGTGTAGGTGAAATAATTTCCTCGAACTGGAATTGTCTGTCCGTGAATCTTGTCGGCATAACCTGCGTAGTATCTAAGACAGTCAATGGTTAGCGGTAGATCCGCCGCGAGTGAGTCGCTGATAGGTTTTCCGTTGTCCAGCGTTTCTAATGCGGCCAAATCTTCAAGCTCGGCCTCGATCAGATCAGCCAGACGATACATAATTGCCCCACGTTCGCGAGCGTCCATCGTCCGCCAGGGGCCTTCATCAAAAGCTTTGCGAGCGGCTGAGACCGCCTTGTCGACGTCCGCTTCATCACCTTCTGCTACCTGAGCGATGACTTCCCCAGTGGCGGGATGGAAAGTATCAAAGGTCTTTCCACTTTCTGCTGGAATCCATTGTCCGCCAATAAAGCAAAGTGTCTGGCGAATAGTTGGAGGTGCGACAATATCTGCAGTGGCCATAGTCTTCTTCCCTTTTCATATTTTGTTTGGTTGGAACCCTAGATGATTTTAACGCTTTGGTGGTAGATGTTACAAATCGTAAGAGATGTAGTATGCGATGTCTATTTCTCACAGAGGTTGGTCGTCTACACGAGTTCTTGTTTGCTATCTATACTTAACTCTTTCCCGCTGCCTTTCCAAATCTCATTAGACAAAGACCGATAAGACTGATGAAAGCAATTGCTGTTAAGCCTGGTACGCCCAATAGTGTCCACATGGCCGACTTACCCAAACCTTCGTTGACGGACGTGGTTGATGGAACTGGTGTTCTGGTACGCGTTCTTAAAGTAGGGGTTGATGCTACCGACCGAGAAATTAACGACGCTTTGTACGGAAACGCGCCGGAGGGATACGACTTCCTGACAATTGGTCATGAGGTGTTTGGAGTGGTGGAAGAGGCCGGAGACAATGTTCGTGCAATAAAGCCTGGCGACTTTGTGACAGCTACGGTTCGTCGACCTGGTGGGTCTATTTACGATCAAATTGGTACGTATGATATGACCAGTGAAGAAACCTACTATGAACGTGGTATTAATCTGCGTCACGGTTTTTTAACTGAATATTTTGTGGATTCAGAAGAGTATATTGTCAAAGTGCCTCAAGGATTACAGCATCTCCATGTGTTGATGGAACCAATGAGTTGTGCTGCTAAAGCGATTCAGCAGGCTTTTGAAGCTCAGCAACGTATGAAAGTCTGGCGACCTGAAAGAGCATTCGTGTTGGGTGCTGGGCAGATTGGACTGCTGAGCACGCTTGTTCTCAAAAATCGTGGCCTCGATGTATACACGTTGGCTCGATCGGCTAAAGGTACCCTCAATTCCGAAATTGTGGAGGGGCTTGAAGCGACTTATGTTTCCACCCGTGAAACCCCGATCGACCAACTGGTCGCACAAGTTGGTAAAGCGGATTTGATTGTGGATGCAACCGGACACAGTGGGGTAGCTTTTGATGCGATGAATCACCTGGGGCACAACGGTGTGCTTGTATGGACGAGTATTACAGGTGGTGACCGAGCCGTTGAAATCCCCTCCGATAAGATTAATATTGAGTGGGTGTTGGGTAATAAACTGCTTGTAGGTAGTGTCAACGCTAACAAGACGCATTTTGAATCAGGAATTAAAGATCTGGCTTTGGGTGAAGTGATGTACCCGGGGGTTATTGCGAGAATTCTGACAAATCCGGTCGATGGTTTTGACAACTATCAGGAATTAATGCGACTGTTAGTGGAAGAACCAACTGCTTTGAAGGTCTACATGAATGTCAGTGAATAAGAAGACGCGTTACTTTGCTTCTTAGAGGATGATTTCGTTGACAACTTTTCCGTGCACGTCAGTCAGACGGAAGTCGCGGCCCTGATAGCGATAGGTAAGCTGTTCATGGTTGATGCCCAGCAGATGTAGGATGGTTGCCTGTAGGTCGTGTACATGGACGTGACCTTCAGCAACGTTATAGCTAAAATCATCAGTTGCCCCGTGTGTGTATCCGGCTTTAACTCCGCCACCTGCCATCCAGTAGGTAAAACATCGTGGGTGGTGGTCGCGACCAGCACTTGGCGTATTCCAGTTACCCTGCCCAGCTACACCGCGACCAAATTCTCCGCCCCAGACAACCAGCGTGTCTTCGAGTAGCCCTCGGCGTTTTAGGTCGATGATCAGTGCTGCAGTGGCTTGGTCGGTGTCTCGACAGCGAGCTACGCACCACGTGCTTAAGCGACTGTGATGATCCCAGTCAGGATGAAATAGTTGGGTGAAGCGGACCCCTCGTTCAGCTAAACGGCGCGCGAGGATGCAATTCGCAGCATAACTTCCGGGCCGCCGTGAGTCCGGGCCGTAAAGCTCAAAGACTTCTTCTGGTTCATCCGAAAGATCGGTGAGTTCGGGTACACTGGCCTGCATGCGATAAGCCATTTCAAATTGCTTTGTACGCGCTTCGATTTCCGGGTCACCACTTTGCCGTGCCTTGATGCCATTGAGTTTGCCAATGCCATCAAGAAGTTTACGTCGCATTTCGCGTGGAAGTCCATCAGGGTCTTCCAGATAAAGGACTGGCTCACTCGCATTTCGAAATTTTACACCCTGATAACGAGAGGGCAGGAATCCGTTACCCCAATAGTAGTTGTATAGCGGTTGATCACTGGGCCGCTGCATCTTGGAGACAAGTACGACGTAATCAGGTAGATCGCGATTGGTGGACCCCAGTCCGTAACTGGCCCATCCCCCGAGACTAGGACGTCCCGGGATCTGACTACCGGTCATCATGAATGTCATCGCAGGCGCATGGTTAATGTATTCACTATGCATCGACTTGATGAAACATAGGTCATCGGCAATCGAACCGATATGTGGCAACCATTCGCTGACAGTTGCTCCGCTTTCACCCCACTTTTTGAACTTAGCATGCGAAGGCATAACGAGTTGTGCTTTGCCGGCGGTCATTGTGGTAAGTCTCTGCCCCTGCCGGATTTCTTCCGGAAGGTCTTTGCCGGCCCATTGATGCATGTCAGGCTTGTGGTCGTAAAGTTCAATCTGTGACGGCCCACCCGATTGTGTGAGGTAAATAACTCGCTTGGCTTTCACCTCATGGTGCGGCAGATTAGCAAGGCCGCCATTTTTATTGCGTTCTGGGGCTGCCTGAACACGGTCGTTGAGCAACAAGCCAGCAGACATCGCTCCTAAACTAATGCCAGTACATTGGCCCAGAAAGTATCGACGGGTTGTTGAAAAATGGTCCGGCATGAATCTACTCTCGGGTAATGGTCTCATCAAGGTTCATGATCATCGATGTAATGCTGCTGAGTGCCGCAAGACCTGAGGCCTGCTGTTGTTTATCATGGAAAGATTCACGGGCAAAGTTGGGAATGGTTTCCGGTTGTCCATGACGAAGATAACGCTTTGCTTGATCCGGATGGGATTGATAGAAGGTTTCGAGTTCTTTGAACTGAATTTGTACGATTTTTAATTCTTCAGTATTTGGGTTGCGACTTAGTAAATGCTGAAAAATGAACGTGATCTGTTCTGGAATGACATCAGAGGAGGCCGCGGCATTTTGTGCAAGAACCCGGGAGGCTTCCAGATAGGTTAGGTCATTCATTAACGTCAGGGCCTGCAGCGGAGTGTTGGTGATTGGGGTTTTCACCTGGCAAACGCGTCGTTTTGCATTATCAAACAGAAAAGCCGGAGCGGCACTACGCCGCCAGAATGCATAGACGGTGCGGCGGAATTGGGAATCACCCTGACTCGGTGAATACTTGAACCGGCCCATAGTGATATCTGCCCAAACGCCGATTGGTTGGTAGGGACGAACCGGAGGGCCGCCAATTGAAGTGTCGAGTAACTCACTAGCCATTAGTGCGGAGTCACGAATCATCCAGGCCGGCAAGCGGTATCGCTCAGCTCGGGCCAGCAGGCGATTTTCGGGATCCTGCTCAAGCAGGTTGCGTTTATCTTCTCCCAGATCCGATGATTGGCGATAAGTAGCACTTGCAACGATCTTGCGAATGAGCTCCTTTAAATCCCAGTTGTTCTCCATCAGATCTGCGGCTAGCCAATTCAGAAGCTGTGGGTGAGTCGGCAGTTCTCCTTGAATGCCAAAGTCTTCGGCCGTGCGTACCAGGCCCTTTCCCATAATGAGTCGCCAGAGGTGATTGGTGGTGACGCGGGCAGTGAGAGGGTTCTTGTGATTGACAAGCCATTGTGCCAATCCGAGTCGGTTGCGTGGAGCGTTTTTCGGAAGCGTGCCTAAAACAGGAGGTACGCTTGCCACTACTTCATCCCCCCGGGCATCCCAAACGCCACGTAAAAGAATGTGGCTTTTTCGAGGTTCGGCGCGTTCTGATAATACCATGACTCGTTTGTCGCCGGCTGCACTCTTAAATTCGCTCAACTGCGATTGCGCCTGATTGAGCGGTTGTTTTACTCGTTGATATGCAATGTCATCGATCAGGAATTGTTGAAACAGCTCATTTCGCAACTCTGAATCGATTTCCTCCGGAGATGCTTTAAGAGATTCAGCCAGTTTTTGTAGAGGAGCTTTCTCCAGTGACCGAACGGCTTTGCCTACACGGTCTGTTACAAAAATCCTAAAAGCCCCCAGATTATGAGAGCCTTGTAGTGATCGTTGTTGGAGCTCGATATAAATTGACTCTTCGGGGGTCAACACAAGCGGTTTTTCCAAGGCTAAGACAGCCATTCGCGAGGTTTGAGTGTCCGAGTCAAAGGAGGCCCAGCCGTTACGTGGATCATCATCCAGGATGTGAGCGACGAGGCCGTATCCGTTGTACTTACCGCGGTCAGCCTGATGATCAGCAATCGCCTGCGCAAATTTAATATCGCGAACCGTCGACGTGGCTGTTGAGACGACCCGGAGTTTGACATCAGTCAGGATGAAGTGCCCTGACTCACTACGAGAAAAGGCTCCGTTTGTATTTTGCTCGGCAGGCGGTACTTCAATTCTTATCCCTGTAATACGGCTTAAATCGGGCTTGCCGGTCAGTTGGAAGTCCTCGTGGTGTGGATTCTTGTCATCGGTCGAGATGAGTCCAGTATCAACCTGAGTAAGTTGTGTTCCAAAGGCACTGGCCATGGAAGTTGGTGCAAAAACTCGCCAGGCCTGATAGTCGTCAGTTAAACTCTCGATCGTCAAGGCAAGCCACTCGTTGAATCTTTGTTCAGCTAATGTGTATTCAGCCCGTTCAGCCTGAAGTCGGTCGTTGACTAGTTTTTGTGCGGTGGTAATATGCGGTTCGACGGTGGTTGGCTTGTAGGACAGAAATGGTTTGGCGCCACCCCCGGCTTTACCGTCTTCATCAATGCTGTTGAAGAAACTAAACATCTCGTAATATGACTGATGAGAAATCGGGTCGTATTTATGTGAGTGACATTGGCAGCAACCGAGTGTGACACCTAACCAAACCGTTCCGGTCGTATTTACGCGATCGATAACATATTCAATCCGGGATTCTTCCGGGTGTCTTCCACCTTCTCCATTGGCCATGTGGTTTCGGTGAAAACAGGTTGCCAGCTTTTGTTCTGCTGTCGCGTCGGGGAGTAGATCCCCGGCAAACTGTTCTATCGTGAATTGATCAAAAGGCATGTTCGAGTTGAAAGCGTTGATCACCCAATCTTTCCAGGGCCAATTACTTCTGGTGGAGTCGCTTTGGTAACCGTCGGTGTCACTATACCTAGCTGCGTCAAGCCAGAACATGGCCATCCGCTCTCCGTAATGTGGGGACTCTAACAATGCGTTGACATAATCTGCATAGACCGTGTCTTCTTTATTCGTCGGATCATAATTGGTTATAAATGCCTGAACCGCTTCAGGTGACGGGGGGAGGCCGGTAATGTCGAGGGATAATCGCCGAGCTAACGTGGTAGCAACAGCCTCTCGTGAAGGTGTGGTTTTTTGTGATTCTAATTTGTGGCCGACAAAGGTGTCGATTTCATTGCGTTGCCAGCGGAGTGTTTTTTTACTGACAGGTGGTAAATCCGGTTTGATCACCGGCTTAAAAGACCAGTGTTGTTCATAGAGGGCGCCATTGGCAATCCAGTTTTGCAGAATGACAATGTCTGATTTCGATAAATGCTTGTCGAAGTCTGGGGGGGGCATTTTGGTAGAGTCATCGTCGGATAGAATTCGATTGATCAAATCGCTCTTGGCAATGTTGCCCGGTGTGATGACCTGATAGCCATCGCGTGGACGAATGGCGTCTTCGAATAAATCTAACCGCAAATCGGCCTCACGAGTGCTGTCGTCAGGGCCATGGCATTGAAAACAATTTTCAGCAAGGATCGGCAGCACTTCTTTGCTAAACGAAACTGCCGGAGCTGCCGAAAGAACCGGCAACGGGAGAAAGCAAGAGCCAAGGATTAATATGAAATGCCGCATTGTACTGGGGATTATGAAAGTGAATGAATGCCCCCATTTTAGCAGATATGAACCAGCGGAAGCCAATGGGGTGATCCGCAGTCAGGGAGGACCCTGGAACTGGTAAGTGAGTGCTTGGCTAGTTGATGGCGTGGACCTTACCCCCGATTGCTTCAAGTTGCTGACTTAATTGATTGAACATTCTCTCGTCCGTATAGGTTCCTACGATTGCTCCACCGGAACCAGCGAATTTAGCACTCGCCCCCACCGATCTCGCTACCTCTATCATTTGAATCTGACCGGTTGGGAGTTGGCAGATCGATCTGCGGAGATTAAAGTTTTCGTCAATGATTCCGGCCAATTGTTGATGGTTCCCGGTTTCGATTGCTTGAAGTCCCCTTACGGTGAGTTCGGCAAACTTAGCCATTGCTGTAACAACGGCCTTTTCTCCTTGATCGAATCTGCCTCGCAGATTGTTGTGAAATACTTCGGTTGGCTCTCCAGTGGATTGGTCGAATGCAATATAGAGCGGAGGTAGTTTGTCTTTGGGAATGGGGGTGTAATGGCCGCACATGAGTCCATGGAATTCATGTGTTGCTTCTTTACTAAAGTCCATATAGACCGGCTCGCCAAAACATTGCACCACTCGATCTTGTAATCCCCCCTGGATTCCAAGTTCTTGCCGTTCCACGCTGAGTACCAGTGACGGTTGGACGGCGATCGGAATTTCAAGTTCGTAAAAATCCATCAATGCTCTCAGCGTCGCGACGATGATACCACTCGAACCGGCCATGCCCACGGCCCGTGGGATTGAACTCTCGTAGCGGATTGAAAAATTGCGATCGTGTAGTTCGTGACGACCTTGGCAGTATTCCAGGAATTTTTTGATTGTGGCTTTGACGAGACGTATGCCACCGTAGTAGCCGTGTAATTGCACGTCGGTTGCAAGGTTTTGAATGGAGCTGAATTTTGACTGGTCATCCTGGCTGGGGACAATCTCTAATTCCGGCCATTCGTAGAGTACGACTTCGGCGAAGTAATTGGGGACCAGAACGGAAATGGTCTTCCCGTTGTAGCCATCAGATGGGTTGCCGATGAGGCCGGCCCGAGCATAGGCGCGACGGCGAATGATCTCCATGTCCTAGTCCTGTTCTTCTTGGTGGTTCAGGCAGTCGCGAACGTAGGCTTGCATCTCTGTCCCAAATAGGGGATCGGTTAGTGTGAACTCTAGGAACGTCTTTAAATAGCTGTCAAAGTTGCCAATGTCGTACCTCTTTACATCTGGGCGGAGCTTAATTCCTACCACCTTGGCTCCCCGGTCAATCAAGTAAGCGATGGCGTCTGTGAGTTGAAGGTTACCATTGCGATCCGTTGAAGTGTCTTTCAAAGCTTGATAAATTGCAGGGCTAAAGACGTAGCGAGCGGCGATTGAAAGAGTAGTAGGGGCGTCAGCGATAGCCGGTTTCTCAAGAGCACCAGTGATCCTTAGATAATCTGCATTTTCATCACGGACATCGACGATCCCGTATTGGTCGACATCGGATGCCGCCACTGGCTCCAGAGCAATCACCGCATCAGCTTTTTCAGACTCATACGCGTCAACCATTCGTGAAACAATATTGCTCGATGCGTGACGCCCAATGATGGAGTCTCCGAGAGCGACAACAGCCGGTTCCCTGCCAACAAGAGGTTCCGCGCACAGGACAGCATGCCCCAGTCCGAGTTGCCGACGTTGGCGAGTATAGAAGTATTCAATGTTTTGTCGTTCGTAATCCAATTCGACTAAGTTGCTTTCACGCCCCTTTTCACGCAGGTATTGGATGAGGTTTTCATCAATATCAAAGTGCGCGGCAATAGAGGACTTGCCTTGAGCTGTGATGAACAGTATTCGTTCAATGCCATTTGATGCCAGTTCTTCAACCACATATTGCACTACCGGCTTGCGACCTACCGCCAGCATCTCTTTAGGCTGGCTTTTCGTGAGTGGTAAGACGCTGGTGCCTAATCCTGCTACAGGGACGATGGCAATGTTGATTGTCATACTGGATTAACCTTCGCTTGAAGCGTTTGGAGGCGTCGGTTCCTGTTCCGAACCCTGTTTTTTGATTTGTGTTTTCAGCTCTTCTACGAATCCTTGGTGTTGTGGTTCGATTTCGAGCAGTTTTTCGGCGATTTTAAGCGCTTCTTCATATTGTCCGGTTGTTTGGAGTAATCGACTTAGAGCAATCATGTAAATGGGAGTACGGGGTTCAAGTTCGTGTACTTTTCTGAGCACGTTCACGGCGTCGTCCAACTGATTGTTACGATAAAGAGCTAACCCATATCGATATTGGACGGCAGCATTCTCGGGAGCATAGGAGGCATCCCGTTCAAAGTTGATAAATTCGTCTTTGCGAAGAATTTCTGCTTCTACGAGGTAATTCTGGATCTTCTCCCTAAGTTTGGGGGGAGCCTGCTGTGGGGCTTGTTGATACTGACGGGCCATGTTTTCGGCGAGTCGGGTGAATAATTCAGCTAGATTAGACCGCGGTCCGGTTGCGTTCGGTTCCACCTGAATTGCTAGACGATAGGCTTTTTCTGCCTTGTCGTGTTGTCCCAGATTTTCATAGATACTGCCAAGCGTCAGATGTGTAGCCGCGCGGTCATTATTCACCATTAGTCCTTTTTCCAGCTCTTGCAAAGCATTTTGGAATGATGTGATAGCGCCAGTTGGCCAGGAATTGGAAGGGACCTCTGAGGTAACCTGAGCGGCGGCGGTGCGCACCGAGCGGATCGGGTCATTTAAGAGAGGGATGACATGATTGCGTATGGTTGTATACGGATTCTTACTACTTCCGATGTCCCGATAGTTTTGCATCGCAAGAATTGCGGCGACTCGAAGTTGGGGTTCATTGGGGTTTTTCAAGGAAGCCAGAATAACTTCAAGAGCATCTGAACTGCGAGAGGGATCCAGCCAGATCAGTGCAGATGCCTTGGCAATTGCTGGAGCGTCGGGGTCATCGAAGAGGTCAATGATACTGTCGTTGGCATTTTCACTTAGAGCCCAAGCTGAATGCAGAGTTTCGCCAAAGTGCATTCCTCGATGTTTGGAATCAGGATACCATTTGAGTACCGCTTCGTTAGCCCAAGTGTTCAAGGTGTCGAGCTGCTCTTGGACATCTCTTTCTCCGTCGTAGGCAAGTCGGACCCAATCGATATACTGTTTGATGTGTAATTCTTCTTTGCGTCCGTCAGCCAGTTTGGCTGATGGAGCTATGTTATCTTCCAGATGGCATTTGACACAGGCATTGGGAGTCCCGATCTTCAGGCTGAGGTCAGGACGTGGAACTCTTAGACTATGGTCTCTCCGAGCATCAACGGCCATGTAGGTTGTTTCAGGCATATGGCATTCAACACAGGATGCTCCCTTACTTCCCGGCTTATGGTAATGGTGAGCGCGAGTGTCATACTTCTTTGCCGGATGTTGATGACAGGAAGTGCAGAGCCGATTGTCATCGTATTTGACTTTGACACTATGGGGATCGTGACAGTCGGTGCATTGGATGCCCTTGTGATACATCTTACTCTGAATAAAAGAACCGAAGACGTATACTTCATCCATGATCTGGCCGTCTTTATGGTAAGTCTCTGGTCGCATCGGCTCACCGGCAAAGTGATCATGGAAATTATCTCCCCCCGAAAAGTCCGGATGGACGATGCGGCGACGCGAATGGCAGGGAGCACATGATTGAATCTTTCGTTCAATCGTTGCCGGGTCCTGACCTTTGAGCTTGGGCAGTCCGTAACCGTGTTGGCGATCCCAGAACATCGACTTCGCTTCAGCTAATTCCACATGGACACTGCCAGGGCCGTGACAAGTTTCACAGCTTACATTGATTTCACTAAAAGTTGTGTGGTAACGGTTTGTCTGGGGATCAAAGTTCTTTTGGAGGTTGGTGCTGTGGCAATCGGCACACATGTTATTCCAACGCTGGGCTACACCAGTCCAGTGTAGATCATCTTCCGGTTCCAGTTTCTCGTGAACATCCGGAGGATCAAGGTGAAACCATCTGTTGTTTTTTGTATCCCAGGAAATACGTAATACCTGAAGCCTCGCGACTTCGTTTTCCGGTTGAACTTTGGCTCGGTCAAATTCCACGAGGTACTGTTGAAGCGGGTCGACACCAAAGACAAATTTAATCTCAAAGTCATGCATTTCACCGTCTTCCCCCTCCGTGTTGACCATGAATTGTCCGCCGCGACGGAACATCGTGGAGTTCACTCCGTGATGTTCCAACGTAGCATTGTTAAAGTCGCCTAAAACGGATTCTTCAGTAGGAATCTGCATGGCCAAATCATGGTGAGAACCGGTCCATTTGTCGGCTTCCTGTTGGTGACACTCAATACACTTATTTTTTCCAACGTAAACCGGATTGATTTCATCCGAGAGGGCAGAGGAGTACCAGTCGATGGTTAGCCAGATGGAAATCGCGGCAAAGCCAATGACAACGAAGACAACAGGACCGGCCACCTTTCCTAAGTGCTGTATCCAGGACTTTCCACGGTGATCTTGCTGAGTTTGATTGGCAGACTCCTGCACGGTCATGATAGAATCCTGAGAATACTTTGCGTTAGTTCGGATGGTCAGATTGGTTAGTCCACTATCGTTAGATTATCAACTCGGTTTTCAAGATGGACAAGGACTCTGTGAAGACAGGTTATAACTAATCGCAGAAGCCCCCTGCTTAGTTGCGGTTGTGCCGGTTGTAGCGAGGGAAAGATGCCAAATCAGAGTAAAATCAATGACTGAATCGACAAGTGAAAAGAACAGAAATGCATTAAATCGACGTCAATTGATGGGGTGGTTAAGTGCAACCGGCATTGGCACAGTTTCGTTCCATCGAGCCTTGGCAGCTCACGCTACCTCGGCTCAGGAAGTTACCGTCGAAATGGTCAAACAGGCCGAGTGGATTTCTGGGATCGAACTTACGGAAGAGCAGCGAAATCAGACGGCTGACGGCCTAACCCGTACTCTCCAGGATCTTCAAGCATTACGATCGTTCGAGGTTGGTTATGATACGTGGCCGGCGCTTAAGCTACATCTTCAACCGGGACAGCCACCAAGGAAAAGCAAGCCGGAAGATCAAGGCAGTTACCGTCCGGTTGAAGTTCCCGAAAGTGATGAGGATCTGGCATTTTTGCCGCTTCGCCAACAACATGACTTGTTACTTCGTGGTGAGATTAAAGTAACGCATCTTACAGAAATCTATCTAAATCGATTGAAGAAGTACAATCCTCAGCTCAAGTTTGTGGTGAACCTGACAGAGGAAGTTGCGATGGAGAAGGCTAGGTTGCTTGACTCGTCAAAGCATCGTCGTTCCCGCTCCTCTAAGCCATTGACAGGAATTCCGTATGGGGCCAAAGATTTAATGGCTTATCCTGGTTATCCCACCACATGGGGAGCTCCTCAGTTTAAGGATCGGGTGATTGGTCATAAAGCCTATGTGTTGGAGAAACTTGATTCACAGGATGCGGTTTTAGTCGCCAAACTCTCACTGGGAGCATTGGCAATGGGGGATGAGTGGTATGGTGGTCCGACTCGTAATCCCTGGAATATTGAGCAGGGTTCGAGTGGTTCGAGTGCTGGTTCGGCGAGTGCGACCGCAGCAGGCTGTGTCGGATTCTCCATCGGAAGTGAAACACTTGGCAGTATTGTCTCTCCGTCCATTCGGTGTGGCGTCACAGGTTTGCGTCCTACGTTTGGTCGCGTATCGCGTGATGGCTGCATGGCTCTGAGTTGGAGCATGGATAAGCTGGGGCCGATTTGTCGTAGCGCTGATGATTGCGGCTTCGTTTTTGAAGCGATACAGGGAAAAGGAGGAGATGATCCTTCTGTGGTGGATGTGCCATTTGAGTGGCCCCAAACGGTTGATTTCAAGAAGCTTAAGGTTGGTTACATTGAAGGCAGGCGGGACGTCAAAGACCGGGAAGAATTGCAGATTCTCAAGGAGCGAGGTGTCAAGCTCGTACCGATTCAGTTGCCTAAGGATATCCCTACGTGGCCATTGGTAACGATTCTTTATTCAGAAGCAGCCGCGCAGTTTGATCCGCTGACACGTGAGGGTATTGAGGAAGGGCTGAATTCGTGGCCGGCATTGTTCCGTCGGGCCGAATATGTTCCAGCAGTCGAATATATTAGAGCGCTTCGGATTCGAAGGCGAATGCAGGAAAAGATGCAAGAGTTGATGAGTGAGATCGATTTTTTTGTTTCTTCAGGTGGTGATGAATTGTTGATAACTAATATGACTGGTCATCCTTCCATTGCGATGCCAAGTGGATTTGTTGACAATGGGGAAGTACTTCAACCGCAGAGCATTCAGTTTGTCGGACGGTTGTTCGACGAAGTAACGATTCTTAATGCTGCCAAGGTGTTTCAGCAAGAGACGGACTACCACTTACGTCGGCCACCTTTGGTAAGTGAACAACAGGATTAGAAAAAAGACTCAGGCAAAGATAGTTTAGTAGCTGTAGAGTGGACAAAAATGAGTGTAGCGAGCAGTATGAAAATAGCTGGTGTTCAAATGGACATCAAAATAATGGAACCCGAGTTGAACCTGGCCAACATGGAAAAGGCTATGCGGGAAACAACAGCCCATGGTGCTGAATTAACCGTGTTTCCAGAGTGTGCGGTGACAGGTTACTGCTTTAGCAGTCTGGCAGAGGCGATGCCGTGGGGCGAGTCGATACCCGGTCAGAGTAGTCAGTTCTTTCAACATGTTTGTGCTGAAACAAATAGCTATGTTGTGTATGGTACTTTAGAGAAGGAAGGGGATCAGCTATTTAACGCGTGCGTACTGGTTGGTCCGGATGGCGTGATCGGTAGCTACCGAAAGATTCACTTGCCATTTCTCGGGATTGACCGTTTTACAACTCCCGGTAATCGACCATTTGAAGTTTATGATATTGGTAAAATCAAAGTCGGAATGAATATTTGTTACGACGGCAGTTTCCCCGAATCGTCTCGGATTATGGCTCTGGATGGTGCGGATCTGGTAGTCTTGCCAACAAACTGGCCTCCCGGAGCGGAGACTTTCCCAAAGTACATCGTGAACACTCGTGCGGTGGAAAACAAAATTTTCTACGCGGCTGTGAACCGCGTGGGAATGGAACGAGGCTTCCAATTTATCGGTGGCAGCAAGATTATCTCTCCCAATGGAGACGATCAGCACTTCGCGAACCATAAAGAATACGAGATTTTATATGGGACCGTCGTTCCTGAGGACACTCGGAATAAGCACATCGTTCGGGTGCCGGACGAGCATGAAATCCATCGGTTCGACGATCGACATCCTGAATGGTACAGCCGTATTACCGATCAACGTGATCTGGGCGAATTGTAACGCTGACAATGATAATTGTTTGTGTGATTACGGTTTAATCACAACGGGGCCTTCTTTGCGACTGCGTTCGTAAAGTTCCTTCCAGCGCGCACTACCGTCATTAGGTAGAAGCTTGCTATCAACTCCCTTTTCGAAGTACGGCATATTGCCCGGTGAGCGAGCTGGGTTCAGCATGAAATTCACGGTGCCGTTATTGGCTGTATACATACGACGACCGTCCGCATAAGTTGTTTCAATCATACGAGCAGGGTCGGGACGTTCTGTCGGTCTGTCAACCGCATAGCGATTCACAATGCTCCAGTCCAACTCAACCCCTAGTCCCGGCTTATCGGGGATGGCAGCAAAGCCTTCTCGTACTCGAATTGGCTCCTTAAGCATGTCATGAACGTATAGTTGATGGCAGTTAACAGCAGGCCACGTTGCCGCCGAGCAAACGGCTCCAAAGTGTAAGCTGAAAGCTGCTGTCAATCCGGCTCCCACAAGCTGCAGCCAGAAACGCATATCCATAGTTTCGGCAACATGGGACTGGCGCATGAGACGTGTTGCACCTCCGCCAATCACGAAGCCATCGCAGACATCATATTTAACAACCTCTTTAGGTGACGGTGTTCCGTAGTGTAGGGAAACGCCAGCTCGCACTGCTTTTGTAATTGCAGCGTTCCCTTGGATATCCCGTTGAGGAATTGGGGATTCGTAAATATCCACTTGGGGGAATTGATCCATCCATTTAAGAATGGGAATGCCCTGCTCAGCAGTTAACAGCGTTTCGTTAAAGTCCATGTCGATCTTGAAATCGGCAGGCATAGCCTGGGCACATGTTGCGGTCTGATCCCAGAGGTCGAACCAGGGGCGTCCCTTGGTTTTATAGGCCTTGTAGCCCAACCGAAGCGCTTCTTGACATTCACTCAGCATGTCCTTGGTTGGCATGTCGATGTTCCACCAGCTTAAGGGGGTGGTGTCGTAAACTTGATTTCCTAATAGACGATAAGCCGGTACGTCGCCGGCCTTGCCGACAGCATCGAATAATGCCATTTGTAAACCGGCACCAAGATCATCGTTCCACATCAAATCCGCCGCGTTGCTTCCGATTGCACTTTGGATGGCTTCCTCTGAGGTCACTCCCCAACTGTAGTACAGTAAGCCTTCACCAATACCAACGACGCCGCCTGACAATTCCACGGTAACGATTTCGCAATAACGCCAGTGAGGAATCTCGCGATCCATGGCTCGTTGAGGAGCAGGGCGGAACGGGAGTTTTACGGTTTGACGTTTGATTTCCACAATACGCAGTTCACTCGGGCGTTTGCCAATGCGGCTGGCATAACTGTATTGATCGTAAACCTCAGGAAGTGCGGTTGCTGCTAAGCCAGCGAAACCGGTTTGCATAAATCGTCGACGTTGCATGATAGATACTCGTGAAAAAGGTTAGGGTTTGTGCTGAAGAGGGGGTTATGCTTCGTTAATGACGGGGGAGGTAAGTGTTCCGATGCTGCTAATATGAGCATGCAGTGTATCCCCTGCTTTGATGAATGTGCCCGTCGTTTTCCCCACACCATCCGGAGTTCCTGTTGAGATGATATCGCCAGGCTCAAGCGTGATACTTTGTGAAATGAATTCAATGACGGCAGCCACTGGGAATACCTGTAACGCTGTCGTGCTGTCCTGACGTAGTTCGTCATTAAGAGATAGTTTGAGTTCTAGTGCCTGTGGGTTAGGGATGGTGACTGGCGTGGCAATGCAGGGGCCACAGGGACAGAAACTGTCATGCCATTTTCCGTGCATCCAATCAAAGAAGGCATCACGGCTTCTTTCCTTGCGATTTGGAAACGGATGAAAAGCTCGATCAGATATGTCATTAACTACGGTGTACCCGGCAACATAGTCCAAAGCGTCGGCTTCTGTGATGTGTTTGCCTTGCTTGCCTATGACAATGGCAAGTTCCAATTCCCAGTCGATTTCGTTTGGATTGACCTTGGGGATCTCTATCGGCTGTCCGGGATTAGTAAGTGTTGTGGAGGGTGGTTTCATGAAGACATAGGGGAAAGTCTCAGCACGTTCGATTCCCTGCTCTCCACCTTCTTGTACGTGTGCAGAATAGTTTCCGGCCAGAAGAAATAGCTTATTAGGTCGGGCAATGGGGACCAATAGTCGAATGGTGTCGACAAATATCTTTAAATCAGCAGATGCTTCGTTTGCGGTTAACCATGCTGCCACGTTTTCTGCTTCAGCGGCAAGTGCGCCACAAGGCGGAAGGAGTTCCAGAATGCATGATACCTGAGACAGATCGGCAATTTCACCCGTTGCCTGACTATAGGCGTGGGCTGCAGCACCCACTTCCACGAGATAGTTGTCAAAATAAAAACCGTATTTTATTCGTTCGTCTTGTTCAAATCGGCTGATTCTCACGCGTTACACTCCTAGCGGGAAGTTTTGGGATTATAAATCGATGCGGCGGCCTTCGTTAGACGCCCGGATTATGGTGTCCACCACTTTGACGGTGGCTAACATTGTGTCTGTTGTATTCCGGCAGGCAGCAATATTGCCCCGGATCATGGCGAGCCAATCCTCTAATAACGCAACGCCGGGACCGCCTCCGTAACCTGGCGTCGTATCGATCGGTGCATCATATGTCTCTTCCATGGCATACCATTGTGGTTGGGGGCCGTGGATTTCTAAAGAGCCGCTCGTGTCTGGCTTACTCGGATCCCAGTGGACCCAGCGTTTACTGCCGCGGATAGTCCAATGAACTTCACCAGACCAGCGAGGAATCCAGTAGCCGCCGATCAAGGTGGCGATGGCTCCCGAAGCGAGATCGAGAATGGCGGTGCCGCCGTCCTCGACCTCGACTTTGGCATCGGAAAAGTTGCCAACCCGGCTGGTTACAGACTTCACGGTCTGTCCGGAAATGTACTGTAAGAGATCGATGTGGTGGCATGCCAGCCAGCTAAAGAAACCGGCATAGCTTTCATTGACGTCGAATAGATAATGGGCCGGACCTCGTCGATTCACATCGCTTGTGGCATAAACCGCCTCCAAGCTGATGAGCTTCCCGAACCGGTCTTCTGCGATCATGCGTTTCAAGCGGTTGACGCAGTCGTCATACCTCCACATGTAACCTGTTTGGAATGCCACGCCGGCTGAGTCTACAGCCTTCTTGATCCGTTCGGCATCTTCCGTACGTCCGGCCACCGGCTTCTCTGCCAGAATGTGTTTTCCAGCGGCAGACAGTTCCTCAATGACATCGGCAGAATGGCGATTGCTAACGGCAACGATGGCTGCATCGAATTGCTCGTGAGCTATCAGTTCGCCGACAGTGTTATAGCGAGGTAAATCCGAATATTTCTCCTCAAGGCTTGCAATGCTGCCATCGAAGTGTGGTACGACTGCCGAAAGCCGAGCTTCAGACTCAATGTGGGCGAGTAAATCTCGCCAACCAGCTCCATGCGGGTTGTCGATACCAACAAATGCGATTTTGAGGGGAGATGTCATGGGGGGCGTCTTGTTTCTGCACTGAGGTTATTTCGCGATATCGTAAACCATTAGCGTTCCCTGATCACGCAGATAGAGTTTCTTTCCTGCGATGACTGGGTGGGGCCAACTTTGACCGTTTACTTCGTCGGTTCGAAATTTGCCTTTTAACCTGTAGCCAAGCGGTGTGGCTTCAATCAGTGCCATGTCGCCACTTTGATAGCGGAAGTAAAGATGACCGTCTGCATAGAGAATCGCAGCGCTGCCTGTTCCGGCTCCACGCTCTGGTCCCCAGGCATACTCCCCTGTCATCATATTCAGGCAAACTGGAAATCCCTGATTGTGACCATGGCCACAATAGATATAGTCACCAACGAGGATCATTCCACCATGATGGTTTTGGAGTGTTTTCGCTTCGAGAAAGTACTTCTCTTCCACTTTATAACTTCCATTTTGATCGTGGATCTGAATAAGTGCAGCTCCTGTTCCATATCCTGTGCTGCAGAAAATGTAATCGCCTTTGACAATCGGAGTTGGAATGTTTGCGGTACTGTTGGCGATGCGGTTGTAAAACCAGAGCAAGTTCCCTGATTCAGCATCAACACCGATCACCCCCCGACCCGTTAGCTGGACATACTGTTTTCGCCCGGCGATTTCGCTGATCACGATGGATGAGTACCCGGCTCCGTCTTGTCCACGTTCCCCGATCGACGCAGGCATTTCAGCAGACCAGAGTAGTTCTCCTGAGGTCTTGTTGAGTGCCACCATGACCGCAGAATTGCCGCCTGGTGTGCAAACTAATTTGTCACCGTCGATGACCGGTGATTCTGAGTAACCCCAACCTGATTCCATACGCCCCTTGAAGTCGGAAGGGAAGTTACGTTGCCAAACAACACTTCCATTGGTTGCATTAATACAGATCAGTTCGCCCGAATGAGTGAGTCCGTAAATGCGGTCGTGATCCACTGTTGGCGTGCAGTTCGGGTTGGCGCCCGCTCCCATATCCGCTTCCCATAAAACTGCACCATTTTGGGTGCTGAGGGAGATCATTTTGGTCGTTCCATCTTTTTTACCCATGGTGTAGATTTTTCCATTCGCCACGGCGACGCTGGAAAATCCACTTCCGAGTCCTTTCACTTTCCAGGCCAGTTTTGGACCACCGTCAGCCCATTTTGCTTGTAGGCCAGATTCCGCCGATAATCCGTCCCGGGATGGTCCTCGCCAGCCTGTCCAGTTACCTTTCGTGGCTTCTTGCTTTGCAGCAGGCGAGGGCGTACCCTCAACAGCAAAAAGTGGTGGGCTGAAGAGCGATGCGATTGCTAGGTATAAAAAAGTACGGCGCATGTTGTTGGACTCACTAAGAAACCAAAATGATTGAATTAGACTGTTATTATAGTGAATTCGATCTCTATATTCGAATCCGTTCCCGTCCTTTGTTAGCAAATTTCAGATTCACAGCCGTTCCCGCCACACATGGTGTCAGGATGCATAAGACGCAGGAGTTCGTCATTTGGTAGGAGTTCGTGCTGAACTTCCTTAGATAGAACTCCTTGTTCTATCAGGAAGGCAACAATGTTTTCACGTTCGGCTGGGGTCATGGTTTCAGGTTGGGAATATTGAGTAGGTGTGAATTGTCACATGACACGTCGTGTTTGCACTTAATTTAATATAACAGGCAACCTATATTTAAGGTCAGACCTTACTAACTCTCTATCTAATGACATGAATTAAAATAGATGGCAATTGTTCAGGAATTGATTCCGATGCCCGACGCTGAGGCCGTATTTTTGCGGTTGGCATCATTGCCACACTGTCTGTTTCTCGATAGTGCCATGCGGTTAGAGAACCTGGGGAGATACTCGTTCGTTTGTGCCGATCCATTTAGGTATATCGAAACCAAATCTCGTGAGCAGAATGAATTGGATGAGTTGGAGGCTGTTTGGAAGCAATTAGTGGGTGACGAGAAGGTCGAAACGCTGGAAGGGCTACCACCGTTTCAGGGAGGCGCTGCTGGACTGTTTTCCTATGATCTGGGTTATAGCCTCGAGTCACTTCCGGAACCCAATCAGGATGAGTTCGAAGTGCCTTCATTGGCAGTGGGTTTTTATGATGTTGTTGTTGCCTTTGATCATTACGAACAGCGTGCCTGGCTGATCTCACAGGGCCTACCAGAAACGGAGCCGCTTGCCCGGGCGAATCGGGCCTTAGAGCGAGCTTCTTTTTTTCAGCAGATTCTGTCTGCTCCGGTTTCACCGCGGTGTGCAAAGCCGGAAGAAGTTCAACTCACTCCAGATCAGCTAGCCGAACAATTTGAGATTCGTGGCAGTTTGACAAGCAACTTTTCGAAAGAACAGTATCTAGAGGCTGTGCAAAAATGCATTGATTATATTTATGCCGGCGACATTTTTCAGGTAAATCTGAGCCATCGGCTACTTCACCCGGCTGCCACGGATTCAGTTGATTTGTATATGCGTCTGCGACGCCGTAATCCAGCGACGTTTGCCGGATACTTCGCTACGGAAGAATTCGAAATCGTCAGTGCCTCGCCGGAACGGTTCTTGCAAGTGCGAAACTCTGTTGTTGAAGCTAGACCTATAAAGGGAACACGAGCCCGAATTCTGGTGCCGGAAGCGGATTTATATGCTGCGGAAGAGTTGAGGCAAAGTGAAAAAGATCGAGCGGAAAATATCATGATCGTAGATTTGCTACGTAATGATATGTCGTCTGTGTGTGAACCCGATAGCATCTTTGTCAGTGAACTCTGTCGGCTGGAGGTTTACCAGTTTGTGCAGCATCTTGTTAGTGTCGTTGAGGGAAGGCTGCGGCAGGATAAAACGCCGTTTGACTTGATTCGCCAGGCGTTCCCCGGTGGCTCGATTACCGGAGCCCCAAAAGTAAGAGCGATGGAGATTATTGCGGAGTTGGAACCTACGGCGCGAGGACCCTATTGTGGTAGTCTGGGATATATCGGATTTGATGGGGCGATGGATTTGAGTATTCTCATTCGTACTATTACTGCCGGGAAAGGGTGGTGGCAATTTCCCGTCGGGGGAGGGATTGTGGCCCAATCAAATCCGGAGCGTGAATATGTTGAAACCTGGGAGAAGGCCACTGGCATGCTGAGAGCGCTCAGATAGCGGATTTGCATGGCTAGATGGTGATTTAGGTGTTTCGTTGATTTTGTTAATTGATAATTACGATAGCTTTGTGCAAAACCTGGGCCGTTATTTTCAACGGTTGGGACAGGATACTTTTGTCGTTCGCAATGACCAAATTGATGTCGACCAAATTCGCAAAATGAATCCTCAAGCCATCGTAATTTCTCCTGGACCATGCACGCCGGATACTGCTGGTATTAGCCTGGAAGTGGTTCGTGAATTGGGAAGTGATTATCCGATTCTGGGAGTCTGTTTGGGACATCAGGTGATTGGACAGGCCTACGGAGGAAGTGTTGTCTTGGCTGAAGAACCCGTGCATGGTCGAAGTAGCTTAATTGAGCACGATGGAGAAGGCCTTTTTAGAGAGATTGACGGAGCATTTGAAGCCTGTCGCTACCATTCGTTGGTTGTGTCTGAAGAAAGTTTACCTGAGAAATTGCAAAAGACAGCTTGGCTGGTCGATGGTACCGTGATGGGGATTAGACACACAGAGTTTCTAGTGGTGGGGATTCAGTTTCACCCTGAGTCTGTGCTGACCAACAATGGCTTTAGGATTCTTGCTCAATTTCTAAGTCTAGCAGGGATTGAAGTGGATATGGATGTTCCATTAGTCACCGATGAATGCCGTGCTGGTGAAGCCGATCCATTTGAAACGTCGAACTGACCAGTAACGTTTTGAGACGGAGAAAAAGAAACAATGATTCTTGAAGCGATTGTGACAACCAGGCATGAGGATGGCAGTCCGAATGTTTCTCCAATGGGGCCAGAAGTTAACGATAGAGATCATTGGAATGAATTTGTTCTGAAACCCTATACCTCTTCCCGAACGTATGTAAATCTAAAACGGGATGGCAAGGGAGTGTTGCACATTACCGATGATGTTATGTTGTTGGCGCGTTCAGCAATCAATTTGTGGACGCATCAACCGTCGTTTAAGGAAACACCCGAGGTGAACGGGTATGTACTGGAAAATGCCTGCCGATGGTTCGAGTTCGAAGTGACCTCGTTGGATGATACTGAAGAGCGTACTCGTATTGAGTGCCGTGTTACTCAGCAGGGAAAGCTTAGAGAGTTTTTTGGTTTTAATCGTGCTAAACACGCGGTGTTAGAAGCAGCGATCCTTGCAACCCGAACAAAGTTTATTCCTGCGGCTGAAATCCTGAGCCAGATGAAGCACCTTAAGGTGATTGTGGAAAAAACGGCAGGTCAGCAGGAAGGAAAAGCCTTTGAATTGCTGGAGCAGTTTATCGCAGCTCAGCTCAGTGGTTGCTGCTAATCCTGATCCTCTTCAGGCTTGTCCGTTCGTGAGCGAGTCAGACGATGGCTGTTTTCTTTTCTGGTTAAATATCCCCAATTCAGAGACTGGTCCTGTGTATACTGTTTCGAAAGTGTGATGGCAGTTAGGGCTTTGGCCATTTCGTATCCAAGGTAGAAGCTGTGAGAAGCATCCAGGTTGTGTGGCGGCTTGTCTTGCTTTTCACCACTTGCAAGTCGTTCGAATAGCTTGAAAGGATCTTTGTCGTGAAGGTGTAGGCCTGCACTAACAAGGTGAATCTCATCCTCTTCTGCATAAATGCGATAGTTCGGATCTTTTATGCTATTCGCCAGCTTGTCGAGTGCTTCCTTACCGAAGCTCGTGGCTTCTTCATCTCTCAAAGTGAGTAATTCAGTTTCCAGATGTTTGGGGGGAACACGATGGTTTACGGAATAGTGGACCAACCGTCGGGCAATATCACACTCTCGAACGCTCGATCGAGCCCAATTAATGACCTCCGTCGTCAAGACACTTCGGATTCCTAGCTCCTGACAGATTCCAAGTAGAAGTGTGTTGACGCCGGCACTATCCACGTCAGTCAATTCAGACAGATTACCGATACCCATCATCATTTCAGCATCGGGGTATCGCTTCCGGACCTGAATGTACCGTTCCAGACTAGTGGTGAAACCACAACCGATTGGCTCCAGGATGGGATCAAGCCGAACGGGTACACCAGCCGTTGCCAAAAACTCAACGGTGTCATCCAGACCAGCAAGTGTTGCCAAATCGTCTGGAATCACCACAACGGGAACGCCCCAGTCTACTGCCGCATCTCGATTAGAGCTATTCACGCTCAATACCAATGATGCGCCGGCTTGAACAGCATTGGAAATCTCAATCGGATTTAGACTGTCAATTGATACTTTGAAGCCAGCGTCCACTAACTGCTTAACGCAGTCCCCGACGCCACTCCAGATGCTTCCCGGATCACAGCCGACGTCAATGTAGTCTGCACCTGAGGACTTGAGAGTATGAGCCTGCTCCAGAATGGAGTCCATAGAGAGCCTTGGAGCGTGATTTATTTCCCCCAGGATCTCAATGTCATACTGACCGTAATCATCTGGAGGCTGATAACCGAGACCGAAGTGTTGAGGGAGCTTGCGAAGGTCATGTGGCCCGAGCTCAATGGGAACACTTGTCGTCTGCTGTAGTTCCTCGAGGTTGTTATCACAGTAGCCGGGGATAATGATCAGGTCGATATAGTCCGGGACCTGAAGGTGTCTGGCGATCCAGGCTGGAGTCATCAACGCCGCAACCGTTATTGGCATGACCATGAGTTCATACTTGAACATGAGTTGTTGGCTGAGTTTGTTTAGCACTTCCTGCAAGCCATACTCAGCCAGCCTGCCTGTTACAAACAGGATTCGCTTACCTTTGATGTTTGAGCGATCGGTCATTCCGATTTCCGAGGAGAATTGCCTGATTCTTGGTTATGACTGCGGAGGAAAGATCTGTTCGTGATTCAATCCCCCATTAATTCGAATGGTCTGGCCGGTAATAAATGACGATGTAGGAGCCGCTGCAAAGACAGCCGCGTTGGCTACATCTTCGGGGCTCCCCCAACGTTGCATTAGAGATTCACGACGAGCTCGTTTATCCCAGTGGCTGGGAGCCTGTTCGCCCCACGCCGTCTGGATCCATCCTGGAGCAAGACAATTTACGCGCACATGAGGTGCCAGAGTACGAGCAAGACTGCGTGAATAGCCGATGACAGCTGCTTTGGTTGTGCCAAACAGTTGCCCACTATCACCGGACTGTCCGGTTTCCGCCTGATCCCAGCCCATATTTAAAATCACGGCGTTTGCACGTTTGCCGGTCTCCGTAAATGGTTCGCCTATCAGTCGGCAGACTTCGATTGTTCCTTGAACATCCATTTCCCAGAGTAACTGTAGCTTTTCAGAAAAATTTAAATCTGAATTAACATTGGTAAGGATGTCAGCCCCGGCATTGTTGACCCAAATGTTGATTAAGCCACTAGCAAGAACAGTTTGGACGAAGTGTTCACGACTTTGTTGACAGGTTAAGTCGGCCAGGTGGGTTGTACATTTAACGCCATGCTCTTGCACTAACTCGGCCGTTTTTGAAAGTTGATCTTGATTGCTTTTTGCGTGCAAAATCAAGTTCGCACCCTGCTGCGCAAATGCCAATGCAATGGCCCGGCCAATGCCGGTGGATGCTCCAGTGATTACGGCGGTTTGAGTTTTTAGTTGCATCAATGAATATGGTTAGTGTTTAGTTGGGGGGGATTGTCAGGCACAGAATTTAGGAGGTGAGCTGTTCACGTACCCAATTCATTTCACGGGCGATTCCATCAGCTAGGTTGCCTACCTGATGTTCTTTGGGTAACACATTCCAGGCATAGGTCTCTACTTCATAGTGTTGTAGGTCGGGCATCGATTTGCATACTTCGAAGCAGCGTAGAATGTCTGAACGAGATGTTCCGAGCATTCCCAGTGATTCGAGATAAACCGGAACGTGGAAATGTACACTCCAAATGCTACTCAATTCCTCAGCTTGCTTCACGCTATCTAAAGCTAAGCTGAGGTCTTCATGGAATCGCGTTTCACCGGATTGTTCCAGGATGCTGGTTTGGTGCAGATAGCGAGGTTCGTCGAAACTGGCTAACTGTTCTAACGCGTCAGAACGTTTTTCAGGTTCAATGGCGTTAAAGTCGACACGGACGGCAGAGGAGATTTGTACTTTGCCGACACGGATTCCGAGGTTTTGATAACCCTGAAGGACCTCCGCCTGATGCTCGAACATGACAGCGCTATGACATATGTCATGACAGATCCGCAAATATCGCGTGACGATGTTTCCTTCGTCAAAAGGCAGAAGTCGCTCTCGGAATAGGTCGATCATATCTTTGGCAATATCGAGTACACAGCCTGGTTCCGGTTCAAGACAGACATAGATCAGCCGCCCTGTTTCCTGTTCGAGTCGATGGAGGTAATGGCAAAGCTGTAATAGTTGCTGAGAACTTTGTAGCCACTGCTGGGGAGTCATTGACTTGCGATCCCAGGCAATCGGTAGTGTTGAAATGCTACCTTCCATGCCTTCCGGTAATAGACCGTGGAGAGCATCGATTAGGTTGGTCGTATAAGTGAAGCGTTGGCTCTCAAACCAGGTTGGTTTGTATACCTTGTGCTTCACAATTTCTGTATGGAAATCCCCGTAAGGGAATCCATTAAGAGTGAAGGGGACAAGTCCTTGGTGATTTAACCAGTCACGAAAAGTAGCAAGTCGTGCTGGTTCCTGAAGGCTGGCAGCGGCTGGAGCAGCCAGCCAAAGTCCGACTCCCATGGGAGTTTCGGGTGAAAATTGCTGCTTGACATTGGACGCGTATTGAAGCAGATTCGCTTGAGTTGTTTCCAGGTCAGGTCCAGCATGGACGTTAGTACAATAGCCGATTTGCATGATTCATCTTTCGCTATTGACTCGAATGCTCGGATTCAGCAATTACGAGGAGTTGTTTCATTTCCCGAACGGCTTGTGTCAGGCCGACAAAGACGGCTCGGGAAATAATGGAGTGTCCAATATTGAGTTCTACCATGTTGTCAATTCGAGCAACTGGCATCAGATTTTGGTAGTTTAGTCCATGCCCTGCATGAAGTGTGATCCCGGCATCGACTATTTGCTGGCCACTAGTGATGAGGTCGCTCAAGCATGCTTTACGTTCCGAACCTGAGCTTAAGGCGTACTGGCCTGTGTGCAGTTCAATAGCATCAACCTGAAGTTTGTGAGCAGCGTCAATTTGAGCTTCCTCCGGGTCGAGAAATAAAGAGATACTAACCCCGGCATCTTGTAATCGTTTGACAGCAGTCTCGATATTACTGTAGTTTCCTGTGACATCGAGGCCGCCTTCTGTAGTTACTTCTTCACGTTTTTCAGGAACAAGGGTCACTTGATTCGGTTTCGTAAGACAGGCGATGTCGACGATGTCGTTCGCAACGCTCATCTCCAGATTGAGCTTGATGTTTACCGTCTCGGCAAGGATCCGTACATCGCGGTCAATGATGTGTCGTCTGTCTTCACGCAGGTGGACGGTAATACAGTCTGCACCTCCCAGTTCTGCCATCGCAGCAGCTGTGACGGGGTCGGGTTCATAGGTTTTTCGAGCTTGCCGAATCGTGGCAATATGGTCGATGTTTACACCAAGTTCTAGCATGAATTGCCTGTTCATAATTTAGGAATAGGTACGGCTCTATTATGATTCAAAGTGCCTAAAGGGCAATTAGCTTCGTCGTGGAAAACTGCTCTGAAGGGTGTTGTTAAAACAAACAACGGCAAACGCCAGACATTAGATTCATGCCACTTTAAGTAAAGTTAGGCTAGGTGCGATTCGCTATCCAATTCCGAACCTACTTCCTAGCTGTAGCCTATGACAGCACCCTGATTATCAGGCTTTACAATGTCTACGATTAGTTTTTGACCGGAGCCGTCATCGGGAACGTTACGTTGAAATTCTTTGGCAGCTTCCTTGGAGTCGAAAAAACAAAAGAGAGTTGGTCCCCAACTGCTTTGACCTACTCCGCGAGCTCCCCTTTGTTTCAGCCACTTAACTCGATTGTTTAGTAGGCGGCCATTGTACGGCCCGCCCTGAATCTCCTCGAAGCAACTTCCTGCCAGATGCCCATACGATTCCACCGCCTCGGTGACCTGTTTAAAGTTCTGGGCAGTTAGGCCAGGGAGTAGCTGGGACTGAATGATGTTCAGCAGTTGATCTGTTATACGCTGAGATACTGGAGGGATATCCGTAAAGGCTTTTATTTCGGACTCACCGGAGAGTCCGCTGCCGCCTTCTGGACGGATGAGCGCAATACGCCATTTTTGAGGGAAGTTCATTCGGCACTCTAGAGGTGAGATCCGTTCATTTGGTAATCGTCCGCGTTCAACGATCAATCCTCCGAATTCAAATCCATAAGTGCCAACCGCACTGCGAGCAGCCCGGTTTACAACGATGGCCCGTTCCATGGCGGAAAAGCCTGAGTTGCTGGTGAAACGTTGTAATGCTTCGGCTGTGGAAAGCCCAAGCTGTGTTCCAAGTCCCAGCCCGACATGCTGAGGTGGGGCCTTCGTCACCTTCAGACTGCAGTTCGGGAGCTTGTCGGCTTTGGTGTAGTCCTTCCACATCTCGGCAAACTCAGCCAGCCTGTCGGCATAGATACCGGTAGTCTTAAAAGCTTCGCTGGCTTTGACTTTAATTTTGATGCGAGGTTTCTTTAGCATCAGGCCCACGCCGCCAAAATTGCGTCCTTCCTGGTTGCCAAAGGCGAGTAGGCCAAAATGAAGACGCGTGGGGGCGCTTACCGAGACATGATTTCCGGTGGGTTCCTGCGCATTGGATGTGACCAGTAGGTCGCTCATAGTATTGCTAACTGTTTTTCTGCATTTTTGCCCAGGTGTCTCTGAGAGTTACGCTGCGATTGAATACAGGTTTTGACCGGCTACTTTCCTTTGTATCGACATAAAAATAGCCGACTCGCTCAAACTGGAATCGCTCACCAGGCTGGGCTTCAGCCAAAGAAGATTCGAGTTTGCAGTCTTTGAGAACTTCAAGAGAGTGGGGGTTGAGGTTTTCCAGATAAGACTGTCCTTCTTCAGTATCGTTGGGGTCTTGTGTTTGGAATAAGTGATCGTAGAGACGAACTTCCGCCTCCACAGCATGTTCGGCAGAGACCCAGTGTATAGTTCCTTTGACTTTGCGACCATCCGGAGCTTGACCGCCTCGCGTCTCAGGGTCATAGGTGCAACGCAATTCGAGGATGTCTCCAGCGTCGTCTTTGATGACCTCCTGGCAGGTAATGAAGAATCCGTACCGAAGTCGGACTTCACGGCCTGGTCCAAGCCGGAAGAACTTCTTTGGAGGATCCTCCATAAAGTCGGATTGCTCAATATAAAGTTCGCGAGTGAATGGGATTTGACGCGTCCCGGCGGTTGGATCTTCTGGGTTGTTTACCGCCTCCATTAGCTCAACATGTCCTTCAGGGAAGTTCTCAATAACCACTTTGAGTGGTCGAAGTACAGCGGCGCGACGTGGTACCTCTTTGTTGAGTTGAGCTCGTAGTGAATCCTCAAGCCAGGTGATGTCATGAGTCGAATTCTGTTTAGTGACTCCGATGCGTGTACAGAACTCTCTTATAGCGTGGGGCGTATAGCCGCGACGACGCAGGCCGCTGATTGTTGGCATGCGAGGATCATCCCATCCTTGGACGTGTTGGTTCTCAACAAGTTCAAGCAATCGTCGTTTACTTAAGATAGTATGCGTGATATTGAGACGTGCGAATTCGTATTGGCGTGATCGAAAGATGTCTAGCTCGTCCAGAAACCAGTCATAGAGTGGACGGTGATGTTCAAATTCAAGTGTGCAGATTGAATGAGTGATGTTTTCCATAGAGTCGCAGATTCCATGAGCAAAGTCGTACATTGGATAAATGCACCATTGGTCACCCGTGCGGTGGTGGTGGACATGCTTAATGCGATACATGGCAGGGTCTCGCATATTCATGTTGGACGAAGCCATGTCAATCTTTGCACGCAGTGTATGCTCACCATCAACGAATTCGCCAGCCTTCATGCCTTCAAAGAGCGCAAGGTTTTCATCAATATCTCGATCGCGATAGGGGCTGTCTTTGCCTACCCCGTCCCAGCCACCTCGGTATTCGCGTGTTTCCTCTGGGGATAGACTGCAGACATACGCTTTCCCGGCTTTGATAAGTTGGACAGCCAGATCGTACAATTGCTGGAAGTAATCCGAGGCGAAGTAAATGTTGTCCCATTGAAAGCCTAACCACTGCACATCTTCTTTGATCGAGTCGACGTACTCGGTATCTTCTTTGGCGGGGTTGGTGTCGTCAAATCTCAGATTGCATTGACCCGTGTAGTTCTTTGCAATCCCGAAATTCAGGCAGATACTCTTTGCATGGCCGATATGTAAGTAGCCATTGGGTTCGGGAGGGAATCGAGTGTGGACTCGTCCTTGATGGGTGTTGGCCGCCAGGTCTGCCTCGACAATTTGCTCGACAAAGTTCTTCTGTCGTTCTTCTTGTGTCGAGTGGTCCGGGTTTTGGTTGTCAGTGGTCATGTTAGTTTGCTGGTAATGACTGAAGTGAGGGGTTGATAGGAGCAGTTGGATTCTAACGGGAATGGAATCTTCCTGAATACGCCAATTCTGGAGAGTTGGGTGTGCTATTCACTTTCTGCTTGAGGCGGGTGGTTTTGAGCAGATTCCAGCGCTAAATTCATGCGGTTGATGCAGCGGTCTTTTCCTAAAATTGCCAGAGTCTCAAAGAGTCCGAATCCGACGGGTTTGCCGGTGGTGGATAGTCGAACCGGATGGATGATTTCGCCAAATTTGATGTCCTTGGAATCCACAAATTCACGCATGGTTTGCTCAATCGATTCGACGCAGAAGTCATCCAGATTGCTTAGCGTGTCGCGGAATTCCGTAAGTAGTTGTTGAGCTCCCTCGGTATTGACCAGTCGTTTGGAGAATGCTTTAGCGTCGTAGGCGAGAGAATCGTCGGCGGTGAAAAAATCGTCATAGTCAAGGATGTCGCCAGCAACGGTGATGCGGTTTTCGGTAGCTGCGATGATGTCGTTTAGGTACGGACCGGTGTCGCAGTCAGGAGGGGTTTCGAGCAAGCCGGCTTGTTGGAGGTAAGGTACGCACAGGGCGCTCTTTTTCTTTATGTCGAGTTTGTCCATCTCTCGTTGTTGGAAGGCAGTTAATTTCGTGGGATCGAAGCTGGCCGGGCTTTTGATGACTCGCTCCAGTGAGAACGCAGTGATCATCTCTTCGATCGTGAATTCCTCTGTTTCGCCGTCGAGAGACCATCCGAGAAGCAGGAGGTAGTTGATGACAGCGTGGGGGAGGAAGCCTATGTCGCGGTAGAAGTCGACGATGACCGGATTGAATGTATCTTCACTCAATTCACGATCGCAGCGCGTCGCGATTTGTTCTCCGTGATCATATAGTTTTTTGAAATCATGGTTTTTGAGATACTTAGGGATTTTGCGTTTGCTGAGTTTGTTTTTGCTGCCAGGTTCGGCTACGTAGGGAAGGTGGGCGTATTGGGGAAGCTCGTATCCGAGACTCTGTGCGATGAAGATCTGCCGAGGCGTATTGGAGAGATGTTCTTCAGCACGGATGACATGAGTGATCTCCAGTTCCGCATCATCCACGACGCTGGCGAGATGGTAGAGGCATGTCCCATCGGCCTTTTGGATGACCATGTCTTGTTCATGAGCCCATTCGAATTCGACATCACCTCGAATAAGATCAGGGATGAGACAGGTGCCTTCGCGAGGCATTTTGAGACGTACGACGGCTGTTCGCCCCTCGGCTTCGAAGGCGTCCGCTTGTTCATCGGTTTCCGCCATCCAGCTACGACTGTAGACAAAGGTTCGTTTTTCAGCTTGAGCGGCTTCTCGTTCCGTCTGGATTTCGTCGGTTCGGCTGTAGTCCTTGTAGGCTGTGCCATTGGTCAGCATCTTTTTAACAGCAGCCTGATATTTATCGGTTCTTTGTGATTGGAAATATGGAGCATGTGGTCCGTCGACTTCCGGGCCTTCATCCCAGTCAATGCCTAGCCAGCGGAATCCGTCGAGGATCGGCTGCAGAGCTTCTTCGACATTACGACTTTGATCAGTGTCATCGATACGAAGGATAAATTGGCCTCCGTGCTTACGGGCATAGAGCCAGTTGAATAAAGCTGTGCGGACTCCGCCAATGTGCAGATAACCTGTTGGACTGGGGGCAAAACGAGTGCGAACCATGAGATGTACTTTGTAGGAGATTGGTGCGTAATTCCTTATTTTATCGCCCATTGATGCGGGCGAATATGGGCAGCGGTTGAATTAATTGAGAGGGTTTAGTTGGTTTTCGCTGAAGTTCAAAAAAAATTATGTCGAACTATTGACAGGTAGGTATACATATGTACACTACCTGAAGGTTCGGTGCTACTTCCTTCAGGGCTCAGATTACAAGTCGTAAGGCAGTAAGTATGAAATCGGAAGGGTTTACTGGGGTAGCAAATGGCTGGTAAGGATGCAGAGTCAGTAGTTCGGCAGATTCATGATTTGTTGGGTCGAAGTAATCTGTCTGTCTCCCTAGCCGCAGATTCGAATAATTTTAGGAAGGAAGGTGGTGAAGAGGAAAGGTTTAGTGATTTACAGGCCGGATTGATATCGACTGGCTGGTCGCAGTTAGATGCGATCTTGCCGGAATCTGGTTTGAGATCAGGGATGTTAATGGAATGTTTGGGATCGTTGCAGGGAGGTGGAGTAGCCATGCTCGGATTATGGCTTGCCTGGCAAATGTTATCACCGGAATCTCTGCCGCCTGTCGAGGCTTTATTAGCCGAGAGGTCTACGGCAAAAAGCGATTCCCCTAGTTTGATCAATACAATTAGCACCAATCAGGAGTTGGAAGGTTGGCAGAAAACAGGTAGCCAAAACAAAAAAGGGATTTTAGTGGTCTTCGATAATGACCATAAGTTCTATCCACCCGCGGCAGCAGCTTTGGGGATTTCATTGGATCGGTTAATGATTGTGACCCCCGAAAGCAAAAAAGATTTGTACTGGGCATTGGACCAAGTACTGCGTTGTCCAGCAGTCGGAGCAGTTTGGAGTTGTGTGTCAAAAGTAAGTAGTCGCGAGTTTCGACGTTTACAGTTAGCTGCCGAAGCTGGAAGAGCATTGGGAGTGTTAGTACGGGAGAAGAAGTTTGAACGAACTCCAACCTGGGCTCATGTGCGATTGCAGTTTGCCGCATTACCGACACAGAAACGATCATCTCCGACAGTCAGGAGGGGTTCAGGAGATTGGCGATTCCAGGTGGAACGAAAACGAGCGGTTACCGCAACGGTCGGACATATTGCCGGGGCATTGCAGTGTGAAATCGACTTGCGAGACGTAGTGGAAACAAGTGGTCAGGGGCAACAAGGACAGCCTGAGAAGTCGATGAGTCAGCCATTAGCAGGCACTGGTAGATGATGGCAGACAATATGAAGAACAGGAGAAGAGTGGCTTGTGTGTGGATAGATGCAGGTCGGGCAGGGAAGCTGATCAGGGATGAGAGATATACAGGAAGTGGAGTGAAGGATTCAGACAAGGATGTTACCACCGGTGGTGAGTTCGTTCAGCGACAGGCGTGGCAAGAGCAGGATGCCTTGCATCGCCTTGCTCGCTGGGCAAACCGATTTTCACCATTGGTTGGAATCGTTGGGACGAGGGAGAGAGGGGCCTCGGATGGAGTCCAGTGGAAACAGGAACTGCAAAAAAAACTAAGGAAGCAAAAAGGTAAACATCAAAGAAAATATTATGCTCATCCGGTCGATGCGCGACTGGATGCATGGAAGACAGAAGCGATCTGGATTGATATTACGGATGTTCGCCGCTTTTTCGGTTCGGAAGAAAAATTAGCATTCCGAATATATCAAGGGTTTCGGGAAGAACTCAAGAAGAACTATCGTCGAGTGGATTTGGACTCGGGAAATGATAGGGTAGCTTTTCGCCAGCAGGCTCAAAATACCTCGGCAGTTAAAGCGCCATCTGGCAGACAAGAGGAAAGTCAAGGGCTGGTTGTAAGGGTGGCTGTTGCTGGGACTGTTGGTGCCAGTTGGGCAGCGTGCCTAACTCTGCGAGAAGGTATTCGACGGTTACCTTCTCACAGAGCGTCCGTGTGGGAAGTTCTGAGGCAGTTGCCGGTTGGCTGCCTCAGACTTTCCGATGAAACGCTTGATTTGCTCCATCGACTCGGAATCCACTGTTTGGAACAATTGATGGATTTGCCGCGAGATGCCATTGTTCAACGCTTGGGAGCTCAAGTGGCATACCGTTGCGATCAGTTACTGGAAGACGTAGATGAACCATTGCAAAATTTACATCCACAAGAACCCTATGTTGCCAGGCAATTGTTGCCAGGTCGTATCGGCGGTCCGCATGTAATGTGCGAAGTGTTCGAACAGTTGACTCAGTCTTTATTGAAGCAACTTGAAAAAGAATCTCGAGGTGTATTGCAGGTTACCTGTACGGTTGAAACATCACGCTATGGACAACGAGTTTATCGTGATTCCGGAGAGACACGTCAGGATACAGAAATTCTTACGCTTGGACTGTATCGACCAACCATGGATTTAAAACATTTGTCAGAATTGTTTCAACTGCAATGGGATCGCTTAGGGCGAGTAGATGAAGTCTATAGTTTTCGAGTTGAATTTACCCAGACAGCGACCATGCAGGAAAAGCAGCTTTCTTTATTTGATGGACAACATAACGTTCAAAAAGGATATCGTTGGCAGGCATCCCTGAATTCTTTTGATAGTATCCCCCCGGCTAAATTAGTGAGGCTGATCGACAGACTTTCCAGTCGTTTGGGAAAAAGACGTGTGCTACGTGCCAGCTTGAAACCAGAAGCTCTACCTGAATATGGATTTCAGTTGGAACCAATGGCGAATTTGAATATTCAACGTTGGTGCCAGCAAGTACTGACTCCTCAAAAGAATTTCCCTTCTAAATTGGGAGGGGAGTCGAGCTCAACCGGCCCTCGTAAAACTGGCTGGTTGCTAAAGCAACGTAAGCCTGTTGATGGTCTGCCGATTTGGTATTGGAAAGAACCTCTCGAGATTCAGTGCCAAATCTGTCGGAAAGAAAACCGGCCTCTTAAAATGTTGCACAAAGGGCATTGGCAACAGGTCACTCGTTATTGGGGGCCCGAACGGATTGAAAGTGGATGGTGGCGTGGGAGAGCAATACGTCGTGATTATTATCGAGTGGAGCTCGAGACAGGACTTCGTTTTTGGTTGTATCGGGGCCTGCCAGGTGAACATTGGTTTTTGCAGGGGAATTTTTAAATAGGACGATGCAATATGCCGAACTACACTGCAAATCCAATTTCTCGTTCCTGCAGGGAGCTTCACATGCTGGTGAGTTAGTTGAAAGGGCAAAGCGATTAGGGTATCGGGCTATTGCCATTACCGATCGTAATACGCTAGCAGGAATTGTAAGGGCGCACGGAGCCGCCAAAGATGAACAGCTTAAATTTGTCGTTGCCGCGGAACTCACGTTTGTAGACGCTCCCGCTTGTGTTGTCTGGATGCCGAACCGAAAAGCCTATGGGCAATTGTGTCGGCTCCTCACGCTTGGACGCCGTCGGGCTGGCAAAGGCGAGTGCTTGCTGTACTTTGATGATCTCAGAGAGTTTGGCCAGGATTGGATTGTCGGAGTGATTCCCGATTGGAATCCATCTTCAGGAAATCTGGTATCTGATCATCTGCGTCTGCATGAAGCAGCAGAGATGATTACGGCCACCCAACTTCTAGCCTACCGTGAAATTTTTGTTGAAGACTGTTATTTACTTGCGGAATTACATCGTGGGGTGGCAGATAAGCAACGGCTCCTTAGGTTAAGGCGGTTGAGTGAGGATGCGAACGTTCCATTGTTAGCAGCGGGAGACGTGTATTATCATGATCCGTCACGAGCTCGTTTACAGGATGCTCTCACTGCGATTGCACATCGCTGTAATGTACAGCAGATTGGAGATTGGCAATTCCCCAATGCCCAAAGATTTTTACGCCCGCTGACCGAGCTCGGCGATCTGTTCACGGAAATTCCGTCTGCGGTGCAGAGGACGGTGGAAATTGCTGAGCGATGTTGTTTCTCGCTGGAGGAATTGAAGTATGAGTATCCGGAAGAGTTGACACCGAAGAAAATAACACCAATTCAGCATCTTACTCAGTTGGCATGGAAAGGTGCTCATCAAAGATATCCATCAGGCCTTCCGCAGAAAGTAATCAGGTTGCTGAAACACGAATTGGAATTGATCGAGGAATTAGGCTACGAAGCCTATTTTTTGACGGTTTGGGATTTGGTTCGGTTCGCGCGTAGTCAGGGTATTTTATGCCAAGGACGCGGGTCTGCGGCCAACTCGGTTGTTTGCTTCTGTTTGGGAGTGACGTCGGTTGATCCAGAAACCACCGAGTTGCTGTTTGAGCGGTTTATCAGTCGAGAACGCAATGAAGCACCTGATATCGATGTTGATTTTGAACATGAGCGCCGTGAAGAAGTATTGCAGTATTTATATGACAAGTATGGGCGTGATCGTGCTGGTATGACGGGGGTAGTGACATGTTATCGAATGCGGTCTGCTGTACGAGATGTGGGGAAAGCTCTGGGGTTGGATGCTGAGTTGATCGACGAAATAGCTAAGAATCTTGATGGCAGGACTCAGGATGTGAATTTTGATATCCGAATCCGTGAGGTCGGTCTGGATCCGGACGTTACATTGGGACAACGCTTTCGCGAATTGGTAGAGGAACTGATCGGTTTCCCTCGACATCTATCACAGCATGTTGGCGGCATGGTGATGACGCGCGGTTTGTTAAGTGAATTCGTTCCGATTGAAAATGCCAGTATGGAAGGCAGGACGGTAATTCAATGGAATAAAGATGATCTCGATGAGCTAGGAATCCTCAAAGTCGATTGTCTTTCTCTGGGAATGCTTAGTGCCATTCGCAAGTGCTTTGAAATGTTGGAACACCACGAGGGTAAAGAACTATCCTTGGCGATGATCCCTCAGGATGACCCATTGGTTTATGACATGATTTGTGAAGCGGATACTGTGGGAGTGTTCCAAATCGAAAGTCGAGCTCAGATGAGCATGCTACCAAGGCTGCGTCCTCGTTGTTTCTATGATTTGGTTATTGAAGTCGCCATTGTGCGTCCGGGCCCTATCCAGGGAGATATGGTCCATCCGTACCTGAAACGTCGAGCCGGTTTGCAACAGGCGACGTATCCCAATGAGGAGATTCGGAAAGTGCTGGACCGAACCCTGGGGGTTCCCTTGTTTCAAGAACAGGCAATGCGTTTAGCCGTGGTGGCCGCAGGGTTTACACCAGGGGAGGCGGATCAATTACGGCGTGCTATGGGAGCTTGGAGACGTCCGGGTGTGATTGAGAAATTTAATCGTAAGCTTACCGATGGAATGTTGGCTAATGGCTTGACACGGAAATTTGCCGAACAGGTGTTCAATCAGATCCGTGGTTTTGGCGAATATGGATTTCCAGAGTCACATGCCGCTAGTTTCGCACTATTGGTGTATGTGTCAGCATGGTTGAAGTGTTATCACCCGGCAATCTTCGCCGCCAGTGTTATCAATAGCCAGCCCATGGGGTTTTACTCGGTGAGCGACTTAGTTAAAGATGCTCAGAAGCATGGCGTGGAAGTCCGCCCCGTCGATGTTAATTACAGCGTCTGGGATTGTTCGTTGGAATATGGTATTGAGCAATCGCCTGCTTTGAGACTAGGAATGCGGCTCGTCAGAGGGCTCTCACTTGAAGCAGTTCAGCGATTGTTGCGAAATCGTCAGCAGCAGGGACGTTACAACTCGGTGGAACAGTTGCGACGACGATCGGGAGTTAGTCAACGGGTGATTATGCAGTTGGCTGATGCCGATGCTTTTAGTAGTTTTGAACGAGATCGTCGCGCCGCATTGTGGGAAGCACTGGCTCAGGAACGCAAAGAAGTAGAGCAACCACTGTTCGATTTGCTTGCATCAACGGATGATCCGCATCCAGATTTGCCGGTCATGCATCCGTCTGAGCAGGTCGAGATGGACTATCGCACGGCAGGCCTTTCATTGAAAGGTCAGCCAATCATGTTCTGGCGCAATAGACTGAACGAACAGAGTGTGCTGCGTTCGGATCAGTTGGAGGATTGCGCGGATAATCGGTATGTGAAAGTCGCTGGTTTAGTGTTGTTGCGGCAGCGTCCCTCGACAGCTAAAGGTATTACTTTTGTCACCTTAGAAGATGAGACGGGCACAATGAATCTTGTACTACGGCGGCATATCTGGGAGAGATACTATCGTATTGCCAGAAGGAGTAATGCCTGGCTTGTTCATGGCACATTGGAGAAGAGGGATCGTGTTCAACATGTTGTGGTTCACCGTCTGGAAGACCTCTCAACTCATCTCGGAAACCTTGTGCCAAAATCCCGGGACTTCCGTTGAAAACTTGCCAAGCCTAGAAGAGCAAGTTTATTCGCTCAACTGGCTTCTGAGTTCTAACACTTCATGCAATACATTCGATAAGCCGTCGTCGAGTTTGTGGATTTCATATAAAGCGTTCAGGGATTCGAGGGCTTTTTGTTTGTCATTTTTCGCAGTGGTACGGCAAAAGTCCATTACTTCACGAATCTCCAACTCGGTCTTGGCCAGTACGTTTTCACGTTTTTTTAGTACCTCTTCTTGCTCTGTTTTGAGACGCTCAATTTTATGGCGAGCAATTGTTACGCAGTCGATTGCCGTTTTGTCTTCCTCGCGTGCCTCGTAGATGGTGACAAAGTGCTTTAGCTGAGTGATGGTTTGCTCAGATGAAAGTGTTTCATTGTCCAGAATCTTCCGAAGTGTGATTTTCGCGATGGATAATTGCTCCAGCTTGCCTTCCATAGATTTTAGGAATTGTTGTTCATTTCGTTCGTTTTTAAGGGTGTTGTAATGATCTTGGACTAAACCGAATTGTGGGTGGTCAGGGAAGCGATCGAGAAACTCCTGCATTTCCTGACTTGCTTGTCCCCAATCAGACCCGGGCGTTAATTTTGCGTCTTCAATGATGCCAAGTAATTCTTCCGCTTCTCGAGGGTGGTTGTACCAGTTGGTGAATGCTAGAAGTCCGCCGACTCCGACTACGAACAAAGAAACCACGATTAGGCTGGCAAGAATACCAGAAGGTGAATCATTGTTTGAGGCAGAAAGATCCTGTTCCACCTTAGTGTATTGGGGTAGTTCAGACGGTCTATCGGGACTTAGTTGTTTTAGATTATCTGGATTTGTTGCGGTTGCAGACTGCCGGTTAGAATCCTCGATCTTTGAAAGGTATTCACCATCGATCGTGATATTTGTATTGGGGGTGTCCTGCTGTCCCGTGGGGGTGTATTCCACCGTTGCTCCATCCACGAGGTCCTCACGGCCTTCAGGGAGTTCGGCGTTGGAGTTTTCCGGCTTGACCGGCATGTTTTCTTCCAAGGCATGCTGCATTGCTTGTAGTCGATGGGCAACTGCCAGAGGGGTGGGGATTCGGTTGTCCGGATTCTTGCTTAATAATTGTCGTACGATATAGTCCAGTTCCATTGGTACATCAGAGACCAATTCTGTAATTGGTTGTGGTTGATCGTACTTTAGTTTGTGAATGATCTGCCCGACGGATGGAGAGGCAAATGGCGGACGTCCTGTAAGCAGAGCATACATTACTGAACCGAGAGAATAGAGGTCGCTTTTGAGCGTTGGACGTGCGCCTTCGGCTTGTTCGGGAGCCATGTAATCGGCGGTGCCGACGACCGCATGATCAGCCGTCAATTGGGTTGCTCCGAAGAGTCTTGCGATACCGAAGTCAACAAGCTTCACCTCGTCGTCTTCGGTGAGGAATAAATTGGAGGGCTTTAAGTCTCGGTGAATCACCCCTCGGTCATGTGCATGTTTAAGAGCATGGCATACGTCGATGGTAATGCGAATGACTTCCCGCCAGGAGATGGTCCCGGTCTCTTTGAGAATTTGGAATAGGGTGCGTCCCTTGACTAACTCCATTGCATAAAAAAGGACACCATCTTCCTGTCCATATCCTATGATTCGAACAATGCCGACATGTTGCAACTGCTGTAGCGTTTCAATTTCCTGCTGGAATCGGTCTCGGAAATTGTCGTCGTCTGCAAAAGCATTCAACAATGTTTTTACAGCGACTTCTTCATTGGTCTCTTCGTGTCGGGCTGAATAGACGAAGCCCATGCCTCCCTTGCCAATTTGTTCGTCGATCAGGTAGGGGCCGAGTTGTTTCAGCATGCAGTGGATTCTTTTGTAAAAGGTAAGTTACATCGGAGCTATGCGTTTGGAACCGACGTCCGTCGTTAGCATCACGTGGGCATCAAAGCTGCGGTAAATCAACTCTGCTTTTACTTCAGCATAATCAGGGTTATCCCAGAGATTGTTAAATTCCCAAGGGTCTTTATCTAAATCATAGAGTTCGCCAATGTTGTGTCCATGATAAACCGAGAGCTTGTATTGACGATTTCGATACATCGTGGCAAATGCTCCGCTGCCATCGGTAAAGAAGGGATCCAGAGCATCGAAGTACTCGCTGCGGACAAATTCTCGATGTTGATCAGCGGCAGAGGCATCCGTTAATAGTGGTAGCAATGATTTGCCTTGCATGTATTCAGGTTGATCGAGACCTGCTAATTCCACAATGGTTGACGTCAGATCGAGCAATTCTACGAGAGCATCCCGTTGGACGTTCTGCAAGAAATGTCCCGGCCAGGAAAGGATTAGTGGGATTCGGACAAGTCCCTCATAGAAGCGACATCCTTTTTGCAAGAGTCCATGGTCTCCCAGTGATTCACCATGGTCACTGGTGAAAATGACTACCGTGTTTTCAAGTTGCCCCGTTGCTTCAAGGTGATCGACGAGGCGTTGGAATTGATCGTCGATCTGCTTGATCATGGCATAGTAAAAGGCCTGCATACGTTTGGCATCATGAGCTTCCGGTGGTAAGGCTTCTCCCTGGAAGTCAATTTCAGCCAGCCTTTTCTGAGTTTCCAAATCCTCTTCACGGTAGTACGGTCCAGGCATGTCTTCAGCGACAAACATGTCCGCATATAATTTAGGAGGAATAAATGGTGGATGCGGATCGTAAATGTTGACACATAATAACCAGGGGTCAGGGCTTTGGGTATTAATGAATTCTAGGGCGCATTCTGTTGCCCAGGTGGTTTGGTGATACTCAGGTGGCACTCGTTCCGGGCTATCACGCATGAGATCGAGGTCTCCCCCTTGTTCACGTACCCAGTCGGCGTAGTGATGCCCTTCCTCCCAGTCGTCCCGAGGGGCATGGCTGAATTGCCAATAGGTCATTCCATCGTCTAGTCTTGGTTCAGTGCGGTGTCCAGAACTGGTTAGATGGAATTTTCCAATGTTACCGCAACGGTAACCGGCATCGGCAATCAATTTTGTAATCAACGGCGGGTAGTCAGGGAAAGTGTCATTCCCATTGCGAGTGTTGTGAAGTCGAGCGGGATACAGACCAGTTAGGAAGCTTGAGCGACTCGGCGTGCAAATGGGTGATTGGCAATAGGTGTGCGTGAAGGCCACGCCGGATTCAACAAGTTTGTCGATGTTCGGAGTATCGACATAAGGGTTTCCCAAAGCTTTGATGGTGTCAAAACGTTGTTGGTCAGTGCAGTACCAGAGGATGTTGGGGCGACTCATCGATGCTTACTCTTTACTTAGTGCGTTTTTGATAACTTCGTTATCGAAGTAATTGATTTTCATTCCGGCATCGACCACAACTGTCTGAGCACAGATGCCTGATGATCTGGGGCTGAGTAGGAAGGCGGCCACGTTGGCGGCCTCTTGTGTTTCCAAGGCGTGTTTTCGTGGGATAACCTTTTCAGCGAATAGATACGAGTCTACGTAGCCAGGAATACCGGCGGAAGCACTTGTCTTTAGCAGGCTTGGGCCAACAGCATTGAAGCGGACTTGAGAAAAACGACTGAACGATTTGGTGAGAAATGCTAGGGAAGAGTCTAATGCAGCCTTTACAGGGGCCATGAATCCGTAGTTTTCACTTGCCATCGTCGTTGTTGAAATTGAAATCGTAATGACCGACGCGTCCGCGACCATTAGATCTTTGAGGGCATTGGCAATCGCAATAAAAGAATAACAACTGATATCGACGGCCCGCAGGAATTGACCTTTACTTGTTTCGTGGAACGGCTTGGGGCCTTCTTCATAATCTGCAAAGGCAATCGAATGGACGACCCCGTGAATTTCCGGGTGTCCAGCTTTTAATTGCGTCTGTAGGGCATCAATCTGTTCCGGATACTCAACATCACAAATGTAAATTGGGAACTCACCAAGAAGTTGCTGGAGTTGTTCTTTCCGTTGTTTACTGCGTACCACATAGATGGGTTTCGCCCCGGCTTCCGTAATTGTCTTTCCTATGTGGTAGGCAACGCTTTTTCGATTGGCGACGCCAAAAATCACGATTGTTTTGTCTTCCAGTTGTAAGAAACTCATGGCGTTACCCTTTTGGTTCACTCGTGAAGTTGGTTACTGAGCATCTGCCAAGGTACAAGCAAAGTCAAACCGAGTGGCTAACTTCCCGTAGACCATGACTTTGGCTTCAAGGAAAAAGGCAGTGCTCACTCGGTCGGTGAGCGTGATGGTTAACTCAATCGTATCATCTGGTTTTACCATTTGCTTGAATTTGACATTGTTGATTCTTGTTGCAACGGGTACTTTGGCGGCCAATTCGTCCGTCTTGTCCTCGGCAATCTTCGTCGATAATAAGCAAGCCCCGGCTTGCATAGCTGCTTCACACAAGATGATGCCTGGTACGATTGGTTGATTAGGGTAATGCCCCTGAAAAAAGAATTCATCAGCACGGAATGTCTTTTGGCAAACGATGTTGTCGCCCGCGAGTGAAATGATTTCGTCGATCAAGAGCATTGGAGAACGGTGCGGTATCAGGGATTGAATTTGTTCAATTGACATAGCTATTCTTCCATTCTTCGGCGGCGATGTGAAATGCCTGGTTTAGAGCATTTTGCGTGTTTAGTGGTTGTCACTGCATTAGGAGTTGGTCGACTTCGTTAGAAACGATTACACCGTAGTTTATTGCTCCAAGCCAGCCGGACATGATGATGCCGACACTTCCCGCATGATAGAGTCCTTTGATTTGTGATGGTAAAGCCTGGCTGACAGGCAGCCCTTCAAATTTGGTTCCAAAACTCGCACCTTCGTGATGGCGAGTATAGTGATAAAACGTCCTGGGAGTTGCGGCTTCAGTATAAACCACCCGTTCCCTCGCATTAGGGAGATATTTTTCTAAGGCATCTAGTGTGGTTTCAATCAGATCCTGTTTACTTGCTTCATAGGCTTCATTGTCCAGATCTGCCCAGTCCTTCCAGCGTGCATTCGTGCTCGAGACAATTAAGTGTCTTTCTCGTTGGTCATGAGGACGAGTGTCAGGGTAGTATAAGGAAAATGTGCGACTTGTAATGTCACGGCTTAGTAGCAGATTAGTTTCAAAACGATCTGCAGTCGAGGTGAATAGTAGGTCGCCGGTGTCTCGGTCGATATGATCCTCAGGGCCGAGTGCCATGTACACTTGCGTGCTTGAATTATTGACTCGGACGGCCTTGGCATCTTCGAGATAATCCTTGTCGAACTGATCTTCACCGACCATTTTGAAGATCGTCGTCAGTAGGTTGGCATTTGACACCACACTGCGGCATTGGATCTCACGGCCATTGACTGTAACGCTTTTGACTTTTCCATTTTCGGTGTTGATCTTTTCAGCTGAGCAGTTGATGCGAATGTCGACACCATTGGATTTGAGCTCATCTTCCATCAGTCCGATCATTAGATCGGTGCCACCTTGGAAGGTATAAACACCTTTGGACATGAAGTTGCTAAAGACTATGCCGTAAGTGATAGCCGGGTCTTCTAGCGTTGATCCGTTAGCGTAGGTGATCGGCTCCATGAGTAGGCGTGTGATATCGTTCCTGCCTGGAAAGAACCTTTCAAATAACTCTTTCGTCGTCAACTTCTGATCGTCATAGAAATTCATTCCACGCGCGGTGTCAAAGAATTCTTTGATTGTGGCTTCGGCGACTCCAAACTTTACCTGTAGTAGGTCTGTAAAGCTTGCTCGGTCGTAGGTTGTCTTTAGCGTGAATTGTGGATTATCAAACAGAATACCTCGCAGCGGAACGATGCGATCGGCAATATCCTGATTCCAGTAGCGTCGGCAACTCTTTAGCATGCTGTATGGGAAACCATGCAGGGAGACATCAAAGATGTGTCCCTTGGGGCGTTTGAACCAAGTAGCCATGCCGCCCAGTTTATAGTGCTGTTCCAGCAATAAAACGTCATGTCCTGCGCGCCCCAGAATATTTGCTGAGGTTAATCCCGCCAGTCCACTGCCGATGACGATGACATCATATTTGTCTTTTACATCTTTTAAAAAATCGCGAGGCATACCGGTACTTGGGAGGGCTTAAACCTACTAGGAACTTGCTGCTAAAAGGGCAGGTTGGTTAAACGCCTATTTTAACTTGGAATACTAATTACTGTTAGTATCCTACAACAACGAATGACGGAATTAAGACCGGACCAGCAGGTGTTGGTTGGCCATTGATATGCCGCTTACGATGGAGCCAATGATACCAACGAATCCCTGATCTGTACCGCACAGAAATAGATTGTCGATAGCAGTTGTACCGTCTAACCATTTGCGAGTCGCACCATACACGGCGCCATTTTCGTGCCAGGTGAATCGATGGATTGTATGGGGAGTAAACATGTCGGTGTCGATAACATGTGGTCGGTAGTCCGGAACAAATCTGGCCGCAGAGGCTTGGACTTGTTCAAACCATTTGTCCTTTTCCGTTTGATAGCAATTCTTATCGAGAGTACGCCACCGTTGATAGTCCGCCAACGCGGTGACTCGCATGACACCGTCCGGTAAGTCCCCGTCCTTCTCATCATAACAGTAGTTGTTGGGCGTGCAGACGACCCCAGTACGCACATCGCAGAAGTCATCGGTTGGTCGCTCCCAGTGGAACGTCTCGGAATCATTAAAGAATACGATTGTCTTATCGTGGCCAAGTTCACGAGGATATTTATCTAGCGTTGAGATGGCTTCAACAAATGATAGCTGTCCGGTTGTATGAGCATGGATATTCTCGTTTGTTTCACACAGCTTAAAAGTCTCCACAGCGCCGGCCGAACTAAGAATGTTGCAACCAGTTAACTCGTCCCCGGAATCGAGCACAACACCGATGGCCCGACCATTTTCGACTTTGATTTTGCTGACACCTGTTCTAAGTTTGAGTTCTCCACCCAACTCACGAAACTTGCGCACGAGTTTCTTAAGGATGAGCCGGACTCCGTCAAATGGACGCGCAAAACCTTCAAGAAATAAGCTGCGGAACATAATGCAGAATTGTCCCCAGTCCATGTCCCGTTCGCGGGGATTTCCGTACCACATGATAGGGCAGAGTATCATTTCGATCAGCAAAGGATCGGTAATGATTTCTTCGAGACGTTCTCGCGTTGACGTTTCGAAGTGTCTTTGCTCCAAATCATCGTAGTCGACCAACGACTCTATGAGTTTGTCAAAATTATCAATTTGGGTCGGGAACTCCTTAGCGACCTCACTACGCAATAAGTCGATATTATTGTCGAATTGTAATTCGATTCCTGGAAATGAGATGGAAGACATTAACTGTGGTGAAAGCCCAAAGTCATCCCATTTCATTCGCAGTTGACGTAGTAATCTCGCGAAAGGTCCTCGTTTTGCGCCGGGTGGCGTAAAGTTGGTGACAGCATGCAGCCCGACGTCATAGTTGCGTCCACGCAGTCTATAAAAAGAGTTGAGTCCACCAATGGTATAGTGACGTTCCAACACACATACTTTTTGATCGTAGTATGCAGCTCGAATACCGGCCGCTAAGCCAGACATACCTGCGCCAATGATGATGGAGTCGTACACTACTCTGCCGGGATATCTACCATTTTGGGTTCGAGGTAACTGACAGTAGAGGCCATGCTTACCAAGTTTTCGTAATCTTCTTCAGGTACCTGAACACGATAACGCTTGCGAAGTTCCATGACAATGTCGAGAAAGTCCATACTGTCCAATTCCATCTGGTCACGAAACTCTTTAGCATCATCCAGATTGGTTAGATCTTCATCAGGGGCGATAGTTTCCAAAATATCGATAACGGCAGCACGTATTTCTGCAGGTGTCATTCCTGAATAGCTCCAAGCTCTATGGTGAATCATCAATAACAGAACATGTCAATGTCCTGTGGACAAAGTATAAATTTACAGTGTTTTGACAATAAAACATAGTGGTGCATGAGTGAGTTTCTAGTTTGCTTGGTTCTTATCATCCCGGAAGCATCCTACTAAACAAAGCAAAAAGAGTTCGCCAACGGTTTCTTGGGTTGTCCTGGCTAGCTTTCACAGGAAGAAATACCAGTTGGGTTGATCGCTAGAACAGACATCCGTTTTACACGCTGAATTTGCGTATGACGACGGTTGAGTTGATACCTAGCATGCCAAACGAGTTGTTTACGATATATTCAACGTTCTCGAGTTGCTTGGCTTCATTTAGAACCAGTCCGCGAATAGCACATTCTTCGTCAAGATTGTCGACGTTAATCGTCGGATGGCAAATATTGTCATCAAAAGAGGGGAGGTTACCAGCCAGTTCTAAGGCTCCGGCCGCCCCCATGCAGTGACCAATAAAGCTTTTCGTATTATTGATACTTACTTTGCAATTGTCGTCGAAGACTTTCCGTAGGGCGCTTATTTCCTGGATATCGCCGCTGATTGTTCCCGTGGCATGTGTACTGAGAATATCAATGTCCTGCGGAGTAATGCCGGCCATCTTTAAAGCGAGTTTAATGCACTGAGACTGTCGCTCCGGGTTGGGAAGGACGAAATCCGTGGCATCGGTGTTGATGCTGTGTCCGACGATTTCACCATAGATATTAGCTCCTCGGGCTAAAGCATCCTCAAGTCGCTCTAGTGTATAAACACAACCTCCTTCAGAAACCACAATTCCATTGCGGTCCACATCGAATGGGCGTGAAGCTAAAGATGGGTCGGAATGCTCTGCCAAAGCTCCCTGACTTTTAAAACTTGCAAAGATGCCAAAGGTATGAATGGACTCTGACACTCCCCCGGCTAATGCCAGATCGCACTGGCCTAACTGGAGCATTTGGGCGCCTTGAATCAGGCTGCTATTTCCAGCAGCACATGCAGCCCCCAAAGTGTAATGTGGTCCTGTGATGCCCATGTTTAGTGCCGCTTCACCGGCAGAGTTGTTGGCAACGGTGCGGGGATTATGGAAGTGATTCCAGACACTTACGTCGTAATCGAATTGGCTTAGTTCGTAGACTTCGTTTTCTGTTTCCACGTTCCCATGTTCGGTAATGCCGAGATAGATACCGACTCGAGACTTGTCGATGCTTTCCCAATCAATACCGCTTTGCACTACGGCTTCGTTGCAACTGTAGATGGCAATACTGCCGGCTCTTGTTCCTCTTCGGATTTCACGGCGATTTTGGTACTTCAATGCATCGTAATTACAGATACCCGCCAGCGTTTTTCCCACATAACGGATTTCATAATCCTGCACTCCACTTTTTCCCGCTAACAGGCTGGAGCGATGACTGGCCAAGTCGTTTCCATTTGGCGATGTTAAACCAATGCCTGTCAGGACAATTCGTGGTAGGGCTGGAGGTGTATATTGATGATGCGTAAGGGCCATAAGCGTGTACGTATGTCTTTCGATGGTATGTACTCGAAGGTCTAGAATATTAAAAATATAGGCACGACCGTCCTTTTGCAAGCAGTCCAGCAATGCAATCCGCCGGTCAAATCGGATGTTATGAGCTTAAAGCAGTTTTGAGTTTGCCCATGGCATCTGCCGTCGAAAGTATTGGGCGATATCCTAAGACGTTTTGAGCTAGTGTGTTGTCAAAATAGTGGTCAGCCGAAAGTTGCAGGGCCAGAAAACGGGTCATTCGGGGCTCGGATTTGATTCTCAGCGATTTGTACAGATATTCGAGTATTGCTCCGACTCGAGATGCTGTCCTAAAGCCAATCCGTTTGGTGATAGGTTCGATACCGGCAAAGCCTAGTATTTCGTTGATCCATTCCCAGCAATTCACGGGCGTTTGTTGCGAAATCCAGTATGCCCGTCCTCGGGCCTTAGGGGTGACCTGCAATGCGGTGAGTGCACATAAATGAGCGTGGGCTGCATTCTCAACGTGAACCATGTCGATCAGATTGTCTCCGTCACCAATGATTCTTAATTTGCGAGTGCGCCCCCGAGCAATAAGTCGCGGAATTAAGTGAGGATCGTCTTCGCCCCAAATGAGGTGAGGACGTAAAGCACAGGTCGCCAGTCGCCCGGCAACATTGGCGGCAAGTACTTCCTGTTCCGCCAACGCTTTGCTGTGAGGATAATGACAGAGCCATGTTTTCGGGTAGGGAACCTCTTCAGAGATGCCTGATTGATCTTTGCCGTCAAAAACCACACTCGGACTGCTCGTATACACCAGATAGGGGATGTCGTGTTGCTGAACCGCCCGGATTATATTGGCGGTGCCTAGCGTATTAATTCCGTAATACATCTTCCAAGAACCCCAGATGCCAGGAACGGCTGCTGTATGAATGACCGCATCCATTCCCTCACAAGCTTTAGATACATCCCCTTGTTTACGCAAGTCACCCTGCACCCAGTTGACGCCTAAAGCCTCCAGTTTTGGGTACCTACCTCGACTAAAACCTCGGACCACATGTCCGGCGTCAAGTAATTGAAGAGCGATGTGGTTACCAAGGAAACCACCCGCTCCGGTGATAAGAACGTTCACTAACTAGCACCCTTACTTAAAGATGGGTTCGGCAGAAGGAGGTGGTTTTGCTGAATTTGTAGGTCGCTCATCTTCCACTTCTTGATTGGTGTTAGTTGAATTCACACTGGATTTGATACTGTTTTGAAGCGATTTGATATCTTCAGGTTGATCTCCGTTCTTCCCAGTTGGCTTGGTGGGGATACCAAAGTCAGGTGGCGGTGGCAACTGACCATTCTTCTTTTTGACTGATTCTTCGCCTGCGGCAACCTTACCAGACACAGGGGGTTCTAGTGTTGTCTGACCAGGGATAGCGTGGCCTGAATTTTCTTTGAGACTGTTGGTCGGATCGTCCAAAGATGAATCAGGGGGTTGAGCAACTGTTACTTCA
>Ga0209404_10000175_pt1 | contig 54813 bp, 60 predicted proteins | sample TroAtlMetagenome_2_FD_187447 | JGI IMG/M metagenome (GOLD analysis project Ga0209404, IMG submission 187447) | Marine eukaryotic phytoplankton communities from Atlantic Ocean - Tropical Atlantic ANT8 Metagenome (SPAdes) (version 2) | ecosystem: Environmental > Aquatic > Marine > Oceanic...
CATGCTAGTCTTTTCTATCGTATGAAGACCTCCATCATGAAATAATCTTTGTCTTTTTTCAGTAATCTTACCATCATATAAGATATCATTTAAATTTTTCCATGCATTTTCAGCCCTAAGATTTCTTTTAGCTTTGCCAAAAGCTCCACGAAGACTAGGGTTTTCATCTAGTCTTAAACCTAATCTTCTTCCTGCCATATCTTCTTCCATTGCTGCCCTAAATTGACCCATGTTGTTAACAGGTTGACCGCCTTTTTTAATATGACTTATATCCATATCAAAATCTCTTTTGGCAACGCTTATAAGTTTATTTTTTATTTTAGTCCTTTTAGTTATACCAAGTTCTTCCCCATAATCTTTAACCATCTTATTAATTTCTTCAGCTTCATTGTTCATAAAGTGATCAGCAGACATTTTAATTTTTTCCCAAGTCCCAAGTTTAGGATTATAATAGTTATCTATAATAATACTTGCTTTAGCTCCAACGTCTTGAAGTTTTGGTTGAAGTGCATATCTTAAACCTTCTCTGCCAAGCAATGCAGTTCCATAAGCCCCAGCACCATACTTTCCAATATTTGTAAGGGTTTGTCTATTTAAAATATTAGCTTGTTCTTCTTCAGGAAGAACTGGAGTATTTTGTATAGCTTCAAGCTCTTTATCATATTCCTCTTTTATACCAGCCATTGGAAATTGTTTATTTTGTTCTACATAAAAAGACATTACCAAACCTTCGGATAAAGCATTTCATCGTCTTTGTACTTAGGTATCTTTCTTGACATATCTTGCCAAGGAATACCAGTAGTCTTCTCTATTATACGACTAGGATTTTCTATTAAACCACCCTCGCCAGCTATATCTCTCATCATTCTTCCAAAAGGAAAAAGACTCCATAAAATGTAGTTTGATTGAGTAGCTGAATCATCATTTACCATCCATTTAAACATAGGGCCTAATCCTCTTAGCGAAGGAGGTGTTATTAATTGAAGAGGAGCAAATGCACCAGGATAGTTACCATAAAAAGCTCTATTTTTTTCATTTTCATTACCAAAAGCCCAGTCAGCAAAGTCTTGCATCCAGGCATAAGGTTGAGGTAAAGCATTTTCAAAGAGGGAATACATAAAGGTGTTAGCCAAACCCCACACCAATAAATCCATTGTAGCCATCCGTTTATATCTTTCAAATTCTACAGTTCCCTCTTTCCAACCTCTTAGACGAGCTTCTTTCATTATCTCATTTCTAAATCTTACAGAGTTCCAAGCCCATAACTGGAATCTAGTTACAACTTTACCCATAGAAGACCTTGCAAAAGCTGGTCTAAATGGAGCTGAGTATAAGAATTGTGTAGATTTTACCCCTTCCATACCCATTTTAATAAGAATAGGATCATCAAATCTTGTTATACCACCTTGAAAGTTATCTCTAGCTTGAATATAGTGAGCCATAAAAGCATCTCTACGAAGAGTTCTTTCAGGTCTTCTCATAAACCAAGCTGCTTTGTTGAAGACTGAATCTATAATACCATGTTTCTTTGCAATGTTTTTCAGATTCTTATCTGAAAGTTGAGGGTCTCTCTTTATTGCAGCCGTAGCATCAGTTAAGAAGTTTTTAAATCTTTTACTCTTAAACTGAGGACTTAAGCCAGCTTCATACAATATGAAATCTTCCACAACACCAAGACTTTGAACCCATTCTTGAACTTTTTGCAAACTATCCCATTCAGGGTTTATAGTTTTAAGATAAGATGGAGATCTACCTTTAAGGTAATTTTTCATACCAGTATTAACTATAGTGTGCAATGTACCACCATACAAATTAGTTACAGCACTCTTAGGGTGAGCAAGTAAACTAGCAAGTTGCCACTTAGCTTCCATATTTGACATTCTTGCTAAATGTCCAAAGTTTATACCTCTTAACTCTTCAGGAACATGAGCATCTTTTTGTTTTCCTATACCAAGTTTACTTCTAATAAAATTAAATCTATCCTTTACTACACCATCATTAAACCATCCATAAGGAGTTCCTTTTATCTTCATATTAGGATCATTTAATATATCTGGTGGAATATGCTGAGGATATCCTAAGGCATCCTGTAGATATAAATTATAAAAATTAACCCATCCTTGAGTAAGTTTAGCATCTCCATGTTTTTTAATATGATCAGTGTGGAATTTATAAATATCATGTCTACCTTTTAATTGTGCAGCATGTTTATATATATTATCAATAGCACCTTTCATATACTGAGGAAATATTTCTGGCTCTACACTCCATCCAGGAATATGAGCTTTCCTTGAGTTTTGAGATCTAATTTTTGGATTAGATGTAAACATTGGGAGTATTCCCTCTTTAGTAATCTTTTTATCAGCTAGTTTTTGATATACATCATCAACTAATAAAGCCTTATCAAATATTTGAGCACTATCTATCCATTCTCCAGTAATTTGTTTATATTGAACAATAGCAGAAGATAGAGCTTTACTTCTTTCTTCTTTAGTTAAATCAGTATCCTTAGATATTTCTTCTATATATTTTTCTAATCCTTTTGCTGCAATCTTTCTATCGCCTTGAAGATGTGGGTGGAATCCTCTAAAGTCAAGCTTCCCAGTCGTTTCTAACTGGACTCCTTCTCTTATAGCTTTCTTTACTTCTTCTTTAGCTTTAGGATAATATGCTATCATTTGACTTCTGGCAAGATACCTTAATCCATCAATACCCTCTTTTGTGAAATCTGAAAGCTTACCATCAAGAATAAACTTATCTATCTTTTTTATAAAATCTTCTACAGCAAAATAATCACTCTCGTATCTATCTTCAACTTCCTTAGATTTTAAATCTTCAACAAATTTTCCTTTACCAAATTCATTTTTCTCACCAGATAACCAGCCATGAACTCTTTCATTCCATTTCTCTCTTAGCTTATCAATTTCTTTAACAATCTCTCGTCCAGTCATTCTTTCAGTTCTTCCCTGCCTAGTGACACTAAAGGTCTCATTTTGCAGACTATCCCAATTAACTTCCTTTTGTATTTTTTTCCATTGGTCTCTGTATTCTTGAGCTTTAAGCCTACCACCAATAGGATCATCTTCTAATATTCTATCTGGTTCATACTTATTCTCTTGTTTTCTCACAGATATTCTATAAAATACGTCACCATTGCTTAGACCCTCTAAGAAAGGTCTAAAATCATCATCATATTCTCTTTTTTGCTGCTCATACATTTGTGTACCGTGTTGAGTAAGGGTGTGGACAGCAGCTTGATTCTTATGTATAACATCTGTTGGAACCCTAGCTGTTCCAGTAGTCCACTCATTTGTCCAAACCTGATCCTTCGTTTTATACTTTGCCCTAGCATCCATTAAGCCTAGATCATATCTAAGTAAATCATTTCCAACAGCTTTAGGAAACATTAACCAGTGCCAACCTGTTATCTTTGCCGCTTTATCCTTGACTGGTCTCATTATCTTTTGCCACCAAGTACCATCTCTAGTCATCCTAAACCATCTATCTAAAGTTCTAAAATCTTCTAAAGAAGCAGCATTTAAATCTTTATTAAGGAGAAATCTCATCACCCCATTTAAGTCTTTAGAGGTTACATCATTATAGTGATTCAAATGCTCCTTAAGACTAAGGTATAATTCAGCCTCTTCCTTACCCAGCTTACCCTTTTTTAAGCCGATAAAGGGGTCTAATTCGTCCATTCTTTTCTTAGTGATAGGATCTATAGGCTCATTGTCTAAATCGACTTCATCAGCTATTTTTTTAGCCTTTTTAGCTAAATCTGGATCTACCTTATCAATAGATTTATTAAATAAACTATCATACTCTTTTAACATTGCTTTTACAGAATAATCCGACACCGCTTCTGAAGCATAACCTACCCTAGATAAGCTTGTCTTCTTTGAACTTTCCATCCACTCTTCAATTTGACTCTTTACCTCTGGAGTAAGTTTTTTATTCTTACTTTTCATATAATCATAAGTCTTATTGATATCATAATTTCTACCACGCCATAGAGTACCAAGCATCATAGCGTCAAAAAGTTCAGCTTCTTTTGGGTTTAAATCTTTTTTATATTTTGAAATAACATCATCAATCTTAGCCTGATTTAAAGCAGAGCTAACCTGCTCACCATAAATTTGCTTATCAGCATGTTCAATAGCTTCTCTTAGATATTGTAATTCAGCTGTATCTAAAGTTCCATGATCTTTTTCAACTATCCTTGCTCTATTAGCTAAGACATTACTTCTCTTTTTTATAGTATCAGCTTTATCTGCTAATTCCTTTACTCGTTCAGCATCTATATCTTTAGATAATTCAGCTATTCTTTTCATACTAGCAATATCAGAAAAATCATTAATCAAAAAATCCTCAGCTTTTTTAACAATATCATTTAAAATAGCTTTTCTTTGATCCATATCTTTTGGATTGTAATTAGGACGACTATTATAAGCTTTAAAAGCTTTACCATCTAATAATTTAGAATTAAAATTAGTATGATTAGGATTAAGCTGTGAACTCATACCATCTTTAGTATGGAGGTTGTATTTTAAAGCAAGATTAACATAAGCACTGTCTTCTACCGCCATACTATCTCTTCCAAGTGCATCTCTTAGCCAATCCAATCCAGTTAAGCTTTTTTTATGGGTAGCATAAACTTCGGATAGTGATTTTAAATCAACCCTTCTTAATACACCATCACTCCAATCTAAATTCTTTAAACTAGTTCCTAACTTAGGTAAGAAAGTATTTCTATTTTCTTTAGGAACCCCTAGGTCGAGAGAGTCAAGATTGTCCAACTTCTCTTGAATTTCCCACATATGAAATCTTCTATTCTCAGCCCAGTTTCTACTATATATAGCTTGATTAACATCTCTCATAGATTTAACAACACTACCTCTATGGATACCTTTTAATCTTTTTGTAAGATACTTATCTTCTTTCATATAATTAGGATTCTTTTTAAAGAAAACTTTTTTCTTATCGTTGCTTGTTATCTTAATAGTTTTTCTATCATCTAAAACCTTAAAATCAAATAATGTATTTAATTGCTTATCCATTAAGCGTTTACCAAAACGACCAAAATTTAATCCAGCTTCATCCATAGGATCAGAGGCTAAAGCAACAGAAGCCCTTGCTCTAGCTCTAAATGTTCTTAAACTTTTTGAATCTTTTTTAGCAGTTACTTCCATATTTACAGTTATAGGTTGTCCTCCGCTCCACATTTTTATAGGTATCATTACTTTTGAGCCTTCAGCAGCTCTAATTGAAGCATAAGCAGATTTTATATAACTAGCTTGAGTCACAGCGTTACCAAGTTGATCACGACCAAGAGAAGCAGCTGAAGAAGCTTTCCTTCTTGTCATAGGAGAATACTGCAAAGAAGAGGGAAGACCAACTTCATCCTTTACCTCCCCTTGAGTAGTTAATTCTTCTTGAAATGTTAATTCTTTTTCACCAGGGATAATTGTTGATTTATTATGCTCAACTTTTCCATCTTTAACATACTCATTTCTAGACCAATCGTACGCATCTTTCCATTCTTTTTTAAATCCACTACCAGTACCATCTCCTGATTTACCACCAAAAAATACAAATGCTTTATCACCGTCTAAATCTGCACCACCTAATGCTTCCATAGTTCTTCCATGAAGAAGAGAGCCAAAGCCCCTAATACCAGTAAAACCTCTAAAGTTAAGGACATGAGCACCTGACATTGAATCCATAGGAGTTCTAACTACAAGACTTCTAAATACTTCCTTTAACTGAGGATCCTTTTCTTTTCCATCTTTATACTCTGTCCACAAATCTTCAAGTTTTTCAAACTTACCCTTAATAGATCCTTTTCTTCCTATACCAGTAACATCTACCAATAATTCTTTATGCCCATTATCTAAGAAAAATATATCATCTCTCTTTTCTAACTCTTTTGTAGGCCCCTCATATCTCATACCAGGTTCATAAGGTCTCATTCTAGATGAAGCACTATTCCCAACAGTAGGTCTAGTTACATTATTAACAATATAGTTTCTTATGACAGACATTCTGTAGTCACGATTAAATTTATGTAAATGACCAGAAATACTATCTGGGAGTAGATTCACAATTCTCTCATGTACGGCTTCAAAATTAGCCATTTCATTTTTCATTGTCTCTACCTGCTTATCTGTATATTCACCATCAGCACGCATTTGTTCAATAATATCTATATTTAATTTTTGAACCTTACGGTAAACTTCATTTGTAAACTTTTCATTTCCCTTTGATCGTACAGCTTTTAGTAACGTATGAATACCTATACTATCCATATTATCAACAAGTGTTTGGATATTCTTTTCATTAGCAATAGGATCAGCAATCAACTTTTCAGTTAATGTATTATACTCATCAACTCCTTTAACTTTTTTTCCACTCATATCTTCATACATATCAGCTAATATATCATCCATAACCTTATTATATTCAGCTTCTGTTTTAAAAGGAGCTTTTGATTTGTCAAAATGAGAGAAAGGAGTAAAATTAGTCCATAATTGTTTCAACATTCTTTGAGGCTTTATGTAGTGACTATCAGTTTTTTCAGACATTACTACTTTAATATCTCGTATAGGTAATTTATATGTTTCACCTGTTACTTTAGGTGCACTCTTTACCCAGTCTAGAGTACCAAGCTCCCTAGTTCCTATTTGCTTAGCTGAAGATTTAGGAATAATCATATGAATATTGTTATCCTGCATATACTTTTCCATCTTAGGGGTAACAGAATGTATCATATACTTGCCCAATAGAGCCCCATATTGGCTATCAGGAGACACGATAAATGATTTATTGACCCCACCTTCCTCTGGTAAGCCTCCCTGCCTATTTAGGCCATCTATTATATCAGAACGTCCATATATAAAACCATCAACACCTTCAAAGCGTTTACTATTTGGATCACCAATCTTCATAACAGCAGATTCATCAGCTAAGTCTTCAATTAATTTTATATTTAAACTATCTCCCTCTATATCATTACCACCTATTTTTGATCTAGCTTTCTTAGTAGTGTTAATAAGAGCTTGAGGGTCAGAAGAGTAACCAGATGTGAACCATATCTGAGCCCTCTTGTTAAAAGCTTTCGCATCATTTATAAATCCTTTCCCTAATACTTTACCTATATCTTCTAAACCCCTGAAACCATTGAGTTTAGCGTCATAGATAGCATTAGAAATAAATGATCTATCAAATATCTCACCAGCAACTTTCTTATCTTTTATCCCCTCACCATAAGTTTCAATAAATTCTTTTTTACTTTTTTCAATTTTCTTTATATCTGCCTCTGAATAAAGTCTAACCATCTTACCCTTTTCATTTTTAACTTTAATCTTCCTCATCTCTTTTTTTATATCATTCATTGTTTTTTTAATTCCAGATGAAGTACTAGGAGTAGAAGGATGATATTTAACAAAATATAACCTTGACGCATCCCCTCTTCCACCATAGTAATACATATCCCCAGAGGTATACTGAGGTTTTCCATACTTATCTAATACAGGTCTTCCTTTTTTTCTACCACTAGTATATAAGATTTTTTCACCAGAACTATTCATATAAGACATAGTTCTACCAAGCTCCTCATTCATTACTCGGTCACCATAAGATATATAATCTTCTACATTACCATCTTCCTGCTTAGCTTTTCTCCTGGCGAGAGTTTCGCTATATTTATTTAATTCAACCTCTCTACCATTAAGAGTAAAGTGATCTAACACAGCATAAACACCTTCTGGTCTTGTTAGATTATCCCCTCTTTGTTTATTATAATCATTTAGATAAATCCACTCTATATGTTTAGGCTCTTGGCTAAGCATCTTTCTATTACCAGCATCATTAATAGCAGACCCAGTACTATCTGTCATCATTATTCTAGGGATTCCATTAGAAACTGTTATCATACTTACAGGAGATTGCTTTGTTCTTATGAAGCCTTGTTGAGTCCAAAAAGCTTTACTATCTGGGGAAATACTAAAGTCTGGATATTTATTTTTTATATAGTCTATTATTTCACTAGCAGGATTTTCACCTGTTTCTCTAGCTTTTTTAATTAAACCTCTCCATTTAGAGTCGATATTAACAGCAACAGCTAATTTTTCTCCTGTAGATTTTCCTTCAAGATATACTGGCATATGCCTATCAACAAAGGACTTAGCGTTAAGAGATAATCTCTCAGGTATATTTTGAGGGTCTACATCTTCACCGCTTAATTCAATTTCTTTTAATTCTTTTTTTGTTAGATTTAATTCAGGTTGACCATCTTCACCTATATAAACTTTTGTAGCTTCTTTCTCAGCTTCAATAATTTCCTTAGCTCTTGTTCGAGCTTCTTCAGGAGTTATGCCTTTTGTTTCTGACATTAGCCAAGCTGCTAGATTATTTACTGGATCAATTCTCTCTTTTATTGTTTTATTAACAAAATCTTTTCCAGGTTCAGCTATCTTATCCCATCCAGGTATTAATTCTGGATCTAATACTTCATCTTTTGTACCAATTTTCATTTTCTGTAGATGTTTGAAAGCCATTTTTCTATGTACTGGCAATTCATTCTTACCGAAATAAGCACCAAGTAGATATTGATAAATTTGCATTGGAGTAGTTTCGCCTCTTACCGTAGAAGGTAAACCTGTAAATAAAGAACCTGCTAAAGTTTTTAACATAGTATCTGCTTTTGCATCACCTGTATTAACTGCATTACCAATAACTCTAAATGCTCCACCAGCTACAGCACCATGTTTAAATGCATCCATCATTTCATCTACGCCACCTTGCCAAGAACTAACAGCACTAGCCACACCTAAATGGAAAGCACCTTGTCCTATATCTTTAACAATATTTTGTTCCAGGAATCCTGCTAAGCCTACTGCATCCTTACCAGCTTTAACTCTTCGTTCAATAGCTTTTCCATAGATAGGATTAATAATCTTTTTTGCTCCCTTTTCAGCGTATTTAGCTGCAAGCATAGGGACGGAGATGCCTTTTAAATTCTTTGCAGCTCCAGCTAAGGTGTGAGCACCCATAAGCTTAAATGGCCCTGAAGGTATATAGCCTACAAAACCTGCTAAGTGCCCTACATTACGAGCTATAGCTTCTGCATCATCAACGGGGGGATCGCCAGATTTTAGAGTAGTAAATCCTTCTTTAAAGCCTCTTACAGCTTGAAAGGCAACTTTACCTACTTTTCCAGCAAAGGAAGTATCTGTTTCTGCAAAGGGGAGTTTATAATAATCAGCATGGTGCTGAATAGCTTGAACTGTTTGTTCGTTAAATTGGTCAGGCTTTTGTTCGTAAAGCCTTTTAAAATCTTTTACCTGCTGTGGGGATAAGCTAGGTCTGAATCCTTGTGGAGCAGCCACACTTTATTTCCAACGAGGGCCAGTACTGTCGGCAGCACTTGCTTGTTTTTTTGCAACCAAATTCCATATTGATGGAAGTGCCATTAGAGCTACATTAGCCGCTAAGCCCCAAGGGGTAGCTCCTGCTGCAAGTCCAGCTGCTCTTGCTAACATACCAGTTCCAACCTTAGCACCTACATGCTTAGCAGCATTTTTAACAACAATATTAGTGGCAGCTTTACGAACTACTTTATTCTTAGCACCAAGGGCAGCTTTAGCTGTTCTACTAGTTTCAGCTTTATTTCTTGCCTCTAATGCTTGTTTAGCTTGAGCTTTCCATTCTGGGCTTTTCGCTTTCTGTTCAAATCCCCATTTTTGACTAGCGTGTGGTTTACCCTTATTCTTACCTGTTTTATTTATTTTTCTAGTATCTTTAGGCTCATCCCAATCTTGAGAATGGTATTTTATAAAATCTTTTTCACCCATTCTTCTTAGCTTTCCACCTTTAAAATCCCAGCCTTGCTTTCTTAATTCTTTAATAGTAGCAGAATTAGCTTTTGGTGTAGTTGCAAGTAATTCAGTTCCTTTTATTGCACCATAAGCACCAGCACCTAAAGCTGTTGATCCAAGAAATCCTAAAGCCTTACCTTTAGTACGAGGTGTTAAAAGAGCATTCTCTACCGCATATCTTCTTAAATCTTCATTAGCTCCAAACTCATTCCAAATTTCTTTTTCAGAGTATCCGCTTTGACCCATCATAGCTATCTGCTTAGCTAGATTCATATCATACATAGCTTTACCAGACTCAACCTTCTGTTGAAACACCATAGGGTCTACTCCTCTACCCCTTGGCATATTACTACTTATTTCTTCCCATAGTTGAGATGGGTCTGTAAAACCTTTACCAGCTTCTTTAATTTTATCTCTGTCTATTGAACCATCTTTCCCAACTATTCTTGTTATGGGAAGAGCTTCTCTCATAATTCTATTATCAAAGTTTACATTAGTTCTTGATTGTGCTAAATCAGCTCTTGATTTTCCAGTTCCTATAGCTTCTATGATAGGATTAAAATTTGCTCTTGCGTAATTATCTGCCATTATTTATCACTCCTAATTATCGGAAATAACCGACTTTATATCCTTTAGCAACATTTGATTTAAGAGGATTATTAATAGCGTCTTCTTTGTTTCTTTGCATCTTATAATATGGATTTTCCTTGCTTCCTCCAATATGGTCTTTAATCATATTCCATCTACCTTGATCTAATTGACCATCATCACCCATAGCCATTTTCATCAAAGACTCTTCATTACCCTCAGTATCTGGATTAGCTAAGATACCCATCTCCCAATTTTCCCAATTTTCTTTTGGAATATCTTTTACAGACCAAGGAGCAGTTGACTTATCTTCAGTACCATATCCCATATCTTTATAATTTTGTTCCATCTTTGCATCTAAGGCACCTAATCCTTTTTTTATCCCTCCACCAACACCTTTTATCTGATCCCATACACTACCCATAGCTTTTTTAGGATCTCCAAATTGACCAAACATTTGAGCTCTTTGAGTCCCTGCTGTATTTGGAGACGATGGAGCTTGCTCTGCTGGTTTATTAGGAACATATTCTTCAAGCTTACCAGTTATAGGATCAACAAATGGTTCTGTGTTTCTCATTTTTACACCTGGGGGCTTAGATTTCATTACTTCTTCCCAATCAAATTGTTCACTCTGCCCTTGTTCTTCTGGTGGAAGCCAAGATTCCTTGTGTAAGTCAGTATCAAAAGTGGTAGGTGTTAAGCCAGTATTTTTTTTCAACTGATTGAGATCTCGTTGGCCCTGTGATTGTTTATTTGAAACATAATCACGACCCATATTAAACAAACCTCCTATTCCTCCAAGCCACGGCATTATTGCTTTATCCCCATTTGAGCCATTCCCATATTTAATAATCCACCTATACCACCCTCTGGCATTAATGATTGTCCAATACCCATTTGTGCATTAGCTCTATCCATACCTAATTGAAATTTATTTTGTCTTTGTTGATTTAATTGACCATAGATACTATTATCAATACCTCTTTGATGGGTTAGAGCACTACCTAATCCTTTTGTAAAGTTAGCATAAGCTTCATTAAGACCCCCAGCTTTAAGTCTATTACGTATTGCATTAGCCTGACTTCCACCTTGTCCCATCATCATAGCATCTTGCACACCTTGATTCCCCTGCTGGGTTGCTAAGTCCATAGCACCACCAGAATACTGATTAAAATTAGTCATTCTATCTATAAGCCCTTGAGAGCCTGAGAATGTACTTCTTAAATCTTGTTCACTAGCTTGATTGTTTACAACGTCTCCAGCAGCTTTATTGCCCTTCCACATGTTGTAAAGACCAATTCCACCGCTAATCATAGCACCTAAAGCCATATTATTCACCTCCTAAGGATGGTTTAATACCTTGGAATTTACGAAGGTATCTCTTAATTACAAATAGTTTTTTCATTTATACAGCACTTGCTTGCTTTTTATCTTTCTCTGTATATGGACTCTGAAACCCAATAACTATATCTCCATGGGTACGATTAAAATATCCTTCATAGTCATCAACATTTGTACTTCTATTTGCTATCCTTGATTGATATAAACTTCCAGCCGAAGTTTCAGAAGCCTCTACAAACCATTGACCATTACTTTCATCCATACTTGTTGTTAAGGCACCATCTTGTACTAATTCATCACCACTATCAGCTCCCATATACGCACCAACATCTCCTTTAAATCTTATCCCAAATTGACCCTTACTATCTCCATAAGTTGAACCTATTTTTGTAGTACTAACACCAACTGTTCCTATCCTAAAAGAATCACGCATACTTGTCGAGGAAGCTGAACCCCTACAAGTAGCAGCTAAAGATGTTTGACTAGTGTTATTACCATTACCACCAGCTATATGTCCTAATTGACCTAATTTTAAATTAGCCATACTATTTAGAGCCACATTTACACTCTCTTTCGCTAAGTTCTTTTATAGCTTCAACTAATAAAGGGATAAGCTTGTCATACTGCACTGCATGATATTGAGGATCTATAGGAGCTTCTGTAACTGCTTCTGGAAGAACCTTTAATACTTCTTGTGCAGATAAACCAACCTTCTTTTGCCCAGTATCATAACCTAGTTGTCCAGCTACCTCATTAGGCTGATAATGAAATCCATTAAGTGAACATACCTTATCTAAAGCTTTCTCTATATTCCCATATCTATTTTTTAATCTATCATCTGAGTAATATGCAGTAACTTCATTTGTAGCTCTTATCTCTCCAGTAGTACCTGAAGCTGCCGTTCCAACTCCAAAAGAATCAAACTGAACATCATTACCAGTATTTAAACCAAGAGAAGTCCTTCCAGTAGAAGCAGTTAAACCAGTTGAGCTACCATCCCACTTTAATCTATCAGAATAAGCAGTATCCCAATTTGAAGTAGACAATGAAGTATTCTTCCAATATCCAGAGGCAGCATTATAATACAGAAATTGATTATCGGACAAGCTAACAAATGCAGTATCTGATAAGCCAAGTACACTTATAGATACACTTATCTCGTCCCATGTTCCATTATAAGAGAGAAACTCACCAGAATTACCAACTGAAGGAACTAATCCTTGATTACCATAACCTATAGTGCTCCTTAATTCAGATTGTGAAATAGCAGAAGTATATTGAATAGTAGGTTTATTTTGAATATAAGCATCATGGGATGAAGATCCTTGATTCCAATCAGCCTTAACATGATGATTTACATCAGGAGAGTCACAAGTAGTAGTAATACTAGTAGTATCATTAATTGCAGCTATTGCTTCAACATCTGTATATCTAGCATGATGATCACTTGCTCCAACACCAGATAATGCTGAATGAGCTAATGAAGTTGTATAAGAAGGAGTTGCCCATGTAGCTACTCCGCTAGATGAGTATTTTAAAAATTGTCCAGAACTACCTCCTGAAGGTATATGATTTTTACCAGCACCAGTAGCATGAGATATAGCACCAGAACTATTATTATAACTAATTGGATCAGTACCACTTAACTGCGGTCTAACAGCACTAGATATAGTTTGATTTTTCCATTTGTTTTCACCATGTCCTTCTGATACATAATGATATAACAGTACATGATCATCGTCTAGACTTGATATTAGTGTATCAGCTAAACCAGACATATCTGCACTAAACTGTGGCTCTCTAAAAGTACCAGTTCCTGAAAGAAACATAGAAGGATCGCTACCTGCAGTAGCAGCTTCTCCAACGATAGCTGCTAATTGAGTAGGGGTTATTTCTTCTATATCACCAGCTCCACTACTATTTCTGCCAAGGACTCTCTCTGTAGCAGATACATTTTGTATCTTAGAATAGGTTACATTATCATTTAATATTTCATTTGTACCTACAGAATCATTTTGCATCATTGCTTGACTTATTGCATTAGTAGCAATAGTTGTGGCTACTGTTGCTGCACCACTAGTACCACCAGTTACATTTCCAGTTAATTCAAATGCAGTAGCATTAGCGTCAACATATCCTTTCGTAGCTAAATGATTTGTATTACCTCCAGCTGGAGATACTCCTATAACTTGTCCAGTAAAAGGAACTGTACCGTCAGGCTTAACATAAGACTCAGTAGAGCTAAAATTTATACTTTCATCTTGCCCAGCATCACTGTTATCAGAAAATAACAACTCACGCTTAGCCCAACCATCACCAAACTTACCTTCAATAAAATACTTAGTACGATCTACATCTTTAAATAATCTAATATCCCCATCACTTCCAGATGCTCCGTCTCTACTCTCTACTCCAGATTTATTATTTACAGCTTTTATAATAGTATTTATGTCATCGTAGACTTGTGCCCAAGCTCGTTGATTTGTATCTGTAGCAGGAGCTCTTTTTGATTTTAAATCAGACATTACCTAGGGCTTCGTTTTGTTCTAAATAAAACCCCTACTGCACCACATTCATCACCAGCAGCATTTGAATCTAACCTTATCTTTAGATTGGTTGCTTTTTGATTAATATCTAATCTATAAGTACCTCTAACCTGAGTAGATCCTAATTGACTACCTGCACTAGGTTTTGAACTATTAATACTATAATTAGCTTTTATCCTAGTTGGGGATAATATTTTCTTTATGCTTTTTTGTTGAGTGTCATTACCCATTGTTAAATCTTTAGATACCCAAGTCCATTGTCTTTTAGTACTAGCGTGTCCTAAGAATTGAATAATAGATGTTCCATTACTTACATTTATAGTATTATCATCTAATAAATAATAACCTTTAGGTTGAGCAGTCCCTTCAGTATCACCAAATGAAAGTAAATCCCATCTCTTTCTAGGAATATTCCAAGCCCAAGCATAATAATTATTACCTGCTTTAAATGTAAAATACACGCTTCTACGCTTAGCATCATACATTGCTCTAGTATAGTAAGAGGTATCCCTGTTTTGCCAAGAATATGTAGAGTCACCTCTTACTATAGCTTCACCTATTGGTTCTGCTGATTGTCCATTATGCTGGTATATATTATTATTATCAGCAAAAAATAGACCAAAATCAGTAGATACAATAGCATCATCATTTAGACAGCCAACGCCCTCGAAGATATCCTCGATATATAAATCATTACCACCACGTATTCTATATGTATTAGACTTATCAAAAGCAAATATTCTACCTGCAAAAGCCTGTAATGCTGTTGGAATAGTTGGTACTTTAATAAAATCTACAACCCAATCAAATATATCAAACTTTCCAACTTTAGATACAAATATATAAGAACTAGCATCGTCAATGTAGCCTTCATGAGAGCAGTTTCCTATATAGTGTTGATTGTTTAATTGAGCAGATAAAGAAAATTTAGGCATAGTAGCCTCTATAGATTCAGGTAATCCTGACTCTGCCTCATAAGATGCACCTTTTGTTCCTTTATCAATTATTGTTTGAGTTTTTGCTGAAGTTCCATAATCGGCCCAGCCATTAGCAAATGTTAAATATTTGACAAGCCTGTATACTGATGTAGGTGAAGAAGCACTAGAAGCTGAACTTTCTGCTCTATATATTTTTATACCAGATGCTCTATCTGGTATTTGAAACTTATCATTAATTGTTAAATCTATCTTTGTATTAGTTGTAGTACCAGCATCTATAACAGTCTCCAGTGAAGGATTGGATTCTTGATAACCATCAAACATCATACTGATTTTATAAAAATATGTATAATCAGCTAATAACTCAGAAGTAGTACTAGATACATCATCTGTGACCAAAGAGATAAGACTGTTATCTCTAAAGAATACCATATCGCTAGAATTTGTAAAAGCTAATGGAACTTTATCAAATCCAGAAGTTCCACTCTGTCTTAACACAATAAAATTAGTGCCATCAGCTGCATAGTCATCAGTAACAGTTGCCGTAGAAGGAACATACCCAAAATTGACATTTACACCTAATCTATTTATTTGACCAGCAGGTGCAACATCGTATAATATTTCATTAGAGGGGCCCGTTGCGTTATTAGCATTTAAATGACGTACATTATAAGGGCTACTACCACCATCAGATGTAGTCCAAGAGGTAACTAATGCTGTAGAAAGTTTTTGTATAGCATCACCCTTAGTTAAGTATATTATAGATCCGTTAGTATTACATCCAATACTGTCTATATCACAAGTTGTAAATGTTTGAAGTCCTTGACCATCTGCAGTTGAATTTCCATTTGCATTATTTGGATGATAAACACTTGTTATTGGAACAAAATCCCCACCAGAATTATTTGAACCAGCAGTATGATTATTTTTAATTCTATGTAATGCTAGAGTTATTGGAGTGCTAACTGAAAGAATTTTAGCTTCATTAGTACCACCAGTTAAATCATCTGCATCTCTATTTAGCCAGAAACTTAAAAAATTATCTCCACTTCCTCCACTACTACTACCAGAATTTTGATATCTAGCTAACCAATATATTGCATCATTATCACTTGGATGTTTTAATAAACTTCTTGGGAATGTTTCTTGAATACTATTAGTAGTGGCATTTAAATCATCTACATCAAGAGTACCTTGAGATTCTTGCTCCCAATCAACCCAAGTTCCAGGAGTATCTTTATCTCCTCCACTCATATTAGGCATCATATTAGTAGGTGAGACAGTAGCTGTACCAGTGGCTGGTATTTTAAATAATAATTTTACACTTGAGTCTGAGTTACCAGAAGCTGGTCTTTTATCATCATAGTGACAAGCTAACCATAATGTTGTATTTGTAGAGGTATATTCTATATCTGAATACCAACTTGCAGATGGGCCAGCATAAGTGTTTAAAGTATATGTCTCTGCTTTAGTGTCTAAATCGTCTTCAGATACTTTATATATAAAACCTTCTGCTGACTTATCAAGAACATATAAATTACCTGCATTATCTGAGCAAATAGATTTTAAATTAATAAAAGTTCCAAGAGTAGATTTTGAAACAGCTTCACCAGTTTTTCCATTTATTTTCCAAATTGAAGTTCCCCCAAGTTCTATTCCATATATATAACCAGTACTATCTGTACCAACTGTGTCTCCATGTACGACTTTATACATATAAGGTATTGAAGAAGGATATCTAACTTCAGCGTCTTCTACTATTAATTTTTTAGCACTTTCATTTAAACCTTTATGGTTTGTGTATCCAATCCATTTAGGATCGTTAGTACTACCAAGGCCTACATGAGCTTCTTTATTATGAACCTGCATAGCCACATTTTGGAGTGGAACATCATTATCTACCTTTATACCATTGTTACGATTAAAGGCTGAGCCTTCTGGGTTAAGGATGGGATTGGTGTTTTGTGCGTCTTGAATAAAATGTAAAGTATTAGTATCGCTTTCAAAAGTAACAACATCTTCAGATATATCATCAGAAGAATCATTTCTCTTTAGAACTCTTGCTTTGTCTATATCTATAGTAGCTGTAGTTCCAGTCGAACTTGCATTTTTACAAGTAACTGTTGTATTTATAGGAGCACCTTGAAGTGCACCATCTTTATTAACACAATCAAGATTTATAGAGAAACTAGCAGACTGCTCAGGTGTATCCGTAGCATCAGGTGTGGTAACTGTACCATTCTGAAATTTATTTATTTCAAGCAGTTGTTTTGCCATATTATCCCTCTATAAGCTTACCCCACAATGAAGTTCTACCTTCAATGATGTTTATTACATGCACTGTAAATAACCCTCTATCAAAGTAATCTACCACTGCAAAGGCATGTGCCCAGTTATGTTGTCTACCACCTAGCCAAGCATTCTTTTCAGATGTCATATCTTTTAAACATCCTATTGACCAAGCAGACTTTACTCCGTCAAGATGAGTTACACTACTTTGCTGTAGATCATGATGATGTCCGTACATTACATTAGCACCTAATCTAATTAAGTGATTTCTTGTATGTTGTACGCCAGCAAAATGATGGCCGTGATAGTAATTTAAACTACCCATCTTTAGATACTTACCAGCTTGATAAAATTTGTATCCTCTATCGTCAAGCTTTAAAGCTTTCTTACACTTAAACTGTGTAAGGTAGGGATTTTCCATAACAAATCTATCTAACCATTCATCATGGTTTCCTTGAGTAAAGTACTTATCTTTACAATTAACTTGGTCTAAAACTTCATCTATTCTATCAAGACCTTTATTAACTTCAATAACTTCTTTCTCTACAAAAGGAAGCTGATACTCTAATGGTGGACGTTTCTTTTTCTTCCACTGCCAGTGACTTACACTTTCAAACTCACCGACATCGCCTAAATCTATATAAAAATCAGGCTTTATGAGCTTTATTGCTTTTAATAAGCAATTAATTGCCTTCTCGTCATGTAACGGGAAGTGCTTATCAGGTGTAACAATACCACGTTTCGTTACACCCTTATCTAATTTGGCAACTCTTCGCATATTCGCTCCATCCAACTTTCTTCTAAATCATAGAAAAGATGTTCAACTTTCCTAAGATGTTTGTTTGTTGTTTGTCTGCTAAACCTTAGCAGCTGTACCTTACAAGTTCCACACTCCCAAAACAAGGGGCCATTATAAGCCCCTAGAACTTCGATATCTTTCATGTTCTCACTATAACAATGAGGACACTTATCTGGTTTGTTTGGGAAGGCTTTTTTACCAATTACTTGGTCAAAGTTTGAAACTGTTATAGTTACAATAGCGATTATTTTGCTCCAAGAACCTTCTTCATTACATCTTCGATCACGTCATATATAGCAGTAAGAACTTTTTCTTCAGTCTTCTCATTGATTATTGGGATATCAACTTTCTCGTTTAACCCATCAATGATAGCTTCTTTTGTCTTATCATTAAATAAATGACCTGATACTATATCTACTAAATTCATAAATACTCCTACTTTTTATCTTTCTTAATTTCTTTTTTTCCATCACCACTATCTTCGGTCTCAACCTTTTCAAGTAGTTGTTGGGTAGCTGCAATAGCTCCAGTGATCTGATGAAAATTTACTTCGGCTTGCTTTTGCTGTTCAGTTAAGCCATCTAACTGCTCTTGTAATTCAGCTTTAGTCATGTTTATAACTCCTGTTTGTTAAGTCTAAAGTTAAACAATTTTTAATTTCTTTTCAAACCTAATCTTTGTATTAAGGTTCTATTGGTTTCTTCAAGTTCTTGTATGTGTGCTGTTTCCATTCCTTCTACGGATGCATTAAGAACTATGAGCCTATCTTCTAAATCTTTAATTCTTCTCTCTTGATCTGCAAATTGCATCTGTGCTTGATACCAACTACCAACAACTATTGCTACCGCAACCATTGCTTTAATAAGAAAAGCAATCGAAATATGTATCTGTGCATCTTCACTAATACCTTTCGACATCTATATCAAACTCCGTTGTATCTGGTGGTAATTCAGTTCTAATTCCAATCTTTTCTTCAAATTTATTAAGAGCAGGTTCTAATGTTCCTTTAGCATCTGCAATAAGTATAGCAATCGCTGCTACACAATGTAAATAAAACCAAGTCATTTTTTATCCCTTAATCTCATAATTTCTTCTTCTATTCTATCTATTTTTTCATCCTGCCTTACATCAGATGGAATAGGTAAATTCTGCATAGCCTTCATTTCTTTAATAGCTTGTTCATTACTATTAGCCTGATGTTCAACAAATTGTATTCTAGTATTTAATTGTCCATAACCCCAAACCATAGCAGCTATAAAGCCCACAGCTTGGATAAGCATTGGTAAGCTTATATTTAAACTTGAATTTTCTCCTATTGGCTTAGTCATCTTGTCTTATTAATTGAGTACATCATATAACCAAAAAATATTAATATTAATATAGTTGGGATTATATTTTCCTCATTCACTTTTTCTTTCCTTTTCCTCCGCCCTTTCGACCTCTATACTCACCACTGGGCTTTTTAGGTTTTCTTTTTATTACCACACTTTTAGAATAAACTTGAGGTGGCTGATATCTAGTATCAAAGTAATTATAATTATCTGTATTCCAACCAACTGTATACGAGTTAGGATAATATCTATAAGCAAATGCACTTGTTCTGTAGATCTTAACCACTTTCCCACTATCGGAATAAGTGATTACTTGTGAGGGAACAGGTTCTCCTATATCTCCACTAATAACATATCCAAAGAAAAGACCAACAATAAATTCAATCATTAATTACTCCCATTATTAATACGCTGTGCATCTATATATAATCTATTAAAATCCATCGCAACGCTATCCATTTCCATATGAATTGTCCTCAGTAATGAATCTACTTCAAACATATCCTGTGCTAATTCTTCTTTTGTTTTTCCTATCCTTACATCTTCACAAGCAACAAATAAAAAGACAAGAAAAGCTGCAATCATATAAGCTACGATCATTCCCTTTACAAATGGTGGTAATAATTGTATTTTAAGTTTTTCCATTATGCGTTCTCCAATGCTTCTACTTTTGCTGATAGTTCTTGCACTGCTTTTACTAACATTGGAAACATTCTAATCATTGATAATGATTTAAAATCATCTACCTCTACTCCGTCAATTTCTTCCTTGCTAATTTCTACATATTGACTTGCAACTTCTAAGACATCATCAGCAATAAATCCATATCTAGTTTTTCCATCATCAGCACCAATTCTTGTTTTTCCATTATATTTAAATGTTTTTGGTTTTAATTGATTTACAATAGATAATCCATCTTTTAAATCAGTAATATCTTTTTTTGTTCTTTTATCAGATAAACTTGAAACGCTACCATCGTTAGTATAAAAATCTCCACCTGATGCAAATTTTCCCCTTGCTACCATACCTGCACCAGTAGCTTGTGTAGTAAATACTATGTCTCCAGCATCATTAGCTCCACTTCTTTCACACGCAATAGCACCTGTGCTATCTCCATCGTTACAAAAAAGAATTTCAGCAAAACCTCCGTTATCTGTTTTCTTTCCATATAGTTGTAAATCGGCTCTTTCACCAGTGGCAGTAGCTTCTATTTTTAAACAAGTTGGAGCTGCAGCTCCTGATGAAATGTGAACATTTTCGCCTGGTGTCATAGTTCCTATACCAATGTTCCCATCAAAATCTATAACCATTCTATCGTATATAGTATTTCCATTATACGCATTAGCAAAAACTAATTGACCTCTGTCAGCATAGTTACCATTACCATTCTCACATCTTATTTGTGAATACACACCATCTTTAGTAGTAGACCACTCATTGTTAGCTGCGAAGTTTAAAGATACAATATCTGTTCCAACTCCAGCACTATGATTAGCTGATGATAATAATGTAATCGCTGCGTTACCATTGTTTGCTGCTCTAAATGTAGAACCTGCTGTAGTTCTACCATGATTTACAGCATTATTAACATAAAGCAATTCTGTCATTTTTATATCGCCACCAGCTTCAATACGCATTTTTTCAGAGCCATTAGTACCAATCACCATAACATCTGTCAAATTATTGCCGTGGTCATATTGTATAAATCCTGCATACTGTGCGTCTCCACTTGTTCCATCAGCAAACATTATATTGCCAGATTTATTTGTAGGAGACACAATAGAAATACCTGTGTGGTCTGAACCTTTAACAACAAAATCATCACCAGAAGTACTATAATCACCAGGACTTGTTGTGCCAATACCAACTTTTCCACCAGATGTAATACGTATTCTTTCAGTAATACTACCAGCTTCTGGTTTAGTAAAGAATTTTAAATCTCCACCAGAGTCATCTCCTCCGTTACTATCAGATGTAACTACGACTGCTTGGATATTGGCAATACTTTTGCCTTCAGCTCCAGCTTGTTCAGCAGCTTGACCAGAGTTATTTCTATTGGCAAACGCAAGAGTTCCTACGCTTCCACCATTTGTTGTTGTATCACCAGATAATATAATAGTTGCAGTATCCGAGCCACTTGATTCGTGAACATCTAAAACTGTACCTGATGCCCAAGCAGCAGTAATGTCTGTTACTGAAGTACTTCCTATACCAACATTTCCAGAGCTGTCAATTACCATTTGGTTTGTAGCTGCTGTTTTAAAAAACATTTTATCTTGATGGTCACCAGATGTATGAACGTATGCCACTGCACCCCTATAAGTAGCAGCACTAGTTCCATCACCAAAACCTAAACTTGTTTCACTGCTTGTATTACCTATAATAGCTATACCAGCATGTCCATCTTCATAGACTACAAGATTATTATAATAACTATCATAGGAACTTGGACTATCTGTGCCAATACCTACCGAGTTAGCAGATGAATCCACAAAAAATGTACCACTATCCCAATTTAAATCTCCTGTTCCACCTGTAAGTCCTGTAAGAGTACCTACTGAAGTAATAGCAGATTGAGCAGCTCCAGTTACAGTTGCTGCAGTACCACTTGTATTTCCAGTTACATTACCAGTAACATCTCCTGTTATATCTCCTATAATGCCACCAGAAGCCCGTAAACGCCCCGTAACGGTTAGTTTATCACCTGAGGTAAGGCTACCCCCTACACCTAGGTCTCCCACCTGAAAGCCTGTACCATCATCATCTAGTTTTGCTGCTACTACAGCATCATCGTCAAGCTTGGCTGAGGTTACAGCTTTATCGTCAAGATAAGAACCTGCACCTACAACATAAGCTGAAAACACAGTATTAGCTACTGGTGCTTCTGTAAATGTAATTGTTGAACCGCTTATCGTATAAGCATTACCAGAACCAGGGTGTTGAAATACACCATCAAGATATATCCTAACATTCTCTTGATCAGGAGTTATACTAACTCCACCAACTTGGGCAGTAAAGGTAACATCGCTACCGTCAAATCCACTAGCTATATTATCTAGGTATCTAACATTTCCTGTATTAGTTGCTGCTCTTCCTATATAAGGCATTATGCGTTCTCCAATGCTGTTACTTTAGCTGATAATTCTTTTACTGCTTCAACAAGTAAACCTACTACGTTTCCATATTTTAAAGACTTTATATTATCCAATCCTTTTTCATCAAAAGAACCTTTGACAGAATCTGTTTTTACAAGTTCAGGGATAATTTCCTCTACTTCGTCTGCTATCATTCCTAGCTGCTTTATTTCAGTATCTTTACCTGATGCTTTGTTCCAGTTATAAGTAACTCCTCTAAGTTGATTAACTTTACTTAAAGCACCTTCAATAGTTTTAATATTTTTCTTTAATCTTATGTCAGAGTTTTGAGATAAAGAACCTAAAATATGCAAATCTCCATCTGACTCAATTCTCATTTCATCACTACCACTACCATTCCTATTCCATCTATAAGAATCATCGCTATAAGTATATATAACATAATTATGAGCACTGCTATTAATTTGATAATGTCTTAAATATCCGTCTTCTCCCTCACCTATTCTTACTTCACCATCAGACCTTATTTCCATTCTATTTTTTAGAGCAGAACCATTGTGCGTGTAAAACAAAATATTCCCTGTTGATGTGCTACTATTTCTCTGCGTTTGTATCATCGCAGTATTGTTACTGTGGTCATAAAAAGCAATAGAACCGACTCCTACATCATTTGCAACACTATGCCCTTGTAATTGTAGAACAGCATAATTATTAGCACCTGCGTTATCTACTGAAGATATGCAAAGCTGTCCTCTTTCTCCACCAAAGTCTTCAGGTAATGATGTGGCTTTTATGGCAACTCTACCATCTGTAAGAATACGCATTCTTTCAGCATTGCCACTATTTATTTTTACACCATCAGAACTGTCAAACCTTATCATTTCTTGACCACCATTAGCCCTAACACCTCTACCTGAGCTAACTAATATATCTCCGTCATAAACTTCAAGTTTTTCACTTGCATCACTTGTTTTGCCAATGGCTACATTACCATTTTGAGCGATTTTCATTCTCGGAGTATAACTCCATTGAGCATCTGCTGAACCACCTCCACCATCAAATGTTAAAAAATCTATATCTCCACTTGTCATTAAAATAGCACTTGCAGCTCCACCAGCATCTAAATAAAGATTATTACTTCCACCTACATAAGAATTATTAGTCAAGAATGTTGCACTACCATTTCCTCCACCACTATCTTGTAAAGTAGCTCCACCCACTTTTAATCCTGCATAACTTGATGAACTCATATTGTTAAAATCAGTAGTACCTACACCTAAATTTCCGTGGCTATCCATACGACCTTTGGTTGACCAAGTAGAACCGTCCCAACTTGCCCAATATAAACTATGCTGATATGTATGAAATGAGTAACCATCAGATGAAACACCTACAGTTGTTAAGCTGTCATCATTTTGTATTCTTATAGTTTCGCTTGTATTAGTAGTTACTTTTGCGTGAATTTTGCTATCAGGACTAGACGTTCCTACGCCCATTCGAATTTCACCTGAATTAGTACCATCAAGAATTACACTACCTTGTCCACCTGCTTGTAGTTGCATTTTATTAGCAGAGTATTCTGAAATAAAAGTATGACCACTTGCACCATCTAAAAATAAAGTATTAGTTGCTGATAAATTAATATTACCTGAAGTTGTCAATCCTGTAAGAGTACCTACTGAGGTGATTTGAGTCTGAGCAGCATCTACGTTAAGCGTATTAGTTGAAAGAGTAAGACCAGTTCCTCCAGCTAGTAGTGTTTTACTAACTGCGATAGATCCAGCTAAGTGTGCATTGTCTATACTTCCTGCAGCTATATCAACACTATCAATAGCATTATCTGCCATTTTTGCGTTAGTCACGCTGTTATTTGCTAATCCGCCTGTTTTAATTTGTGTTAAAGCCATTATAATGCCCTACCTAATACTATAATTTGAGATTTTGCACCCAAGTTTCCTGAACTTGCCTGTATTCTAAAACCTTTCCAATAAGATGCGTGTCTATCTGTATTACACCTAATAAATGACCTTTGCGATACATAAGCACTATAAGCTGTATTGTAACCTAAGAATCTAGCATCTATCATTGGTCTGTAATTTGCTCCTCTATCACCATCTAAATTTCCATCTCCGCTTCTCATGGTATTTGCAGTAAATTGATTATACTGCCTTAAATCTGCAATAAAAGCATCATATATATTCATTTCTCCTGAAACTCCAACTGCTAAATGTCCGTGCATAGCTCCAAATAATTCTGCTCTTGTAGCATCTGATTGTACTCCACCACTATAACTACTAGCAGTGTGAGGAGATATATCCATACTTCCATAATAGTCGCCTGTTTGTTCTGTTAATCCACTACCCGAATTGTACATAAAAGTAAATAATAGTGTAGCATTTGCTGTATCGCAATTTATATAAGGAATCACAATTTTGAATTGAGAATATATGTTATCATTAAAACAATTATCAGATTGTAAATAAGATGATTGATTATCTTCGGCTGAAAGAACATCAACAACTTCCCAATTACCTGCTATTCTTGCAGGAGCTCCTTGCATACCTTTTATCATTCCATCTTTAGTAACTTCAAATGCTGTACCATCATTAAATTGTGCTTTAATTAATGAAGAACCTGATGCGTGTCTAAAGCTACCTCTATTACCATCGTTTCTTACCATTAAAATAGCATCGGCTGTAGTGTAGTTATCTCCTAATGCAAAGTATGCCATTCCCCCATTAGCACCTATTGTTCCACCTGTAGTTGATTTAGAAACAAGCCCCCAATTATCAGCGTTAGTAGTGCCCATAGCACCTGTACCTATTTGCAAAGAACCTGCTCCTGAAAGTGTCATTCTAGCTGTACCATTAGTGTCAAATCTAAAAGGCCCATTTGACTGATTGTGCATATAAACTGTTTTAGCACTTTGCTCATAAGCCATTGTAAAGTATCTGCCTGTATTATCTGTATCTACAAGTTGTATTGCAGGTTGAGCTGTTTCTATGACTAAACCTTTATTAGCAGAAAATCCTCTTACAATTCTTGCATTTGTATTACTTCCTGAACCAATTCCAACATTACCAGCTGTATCAATATATAACATTTCATTATTGTTTGTACCAAAAGCTAAAGGCTGGTCTACTCTTGTAGTAATCCAACCCTTATTAGTTGGATGAAATTCTATTTGACCAAGCCAAGTATCATCATTTTTTCTAAATACTAAATTCTTAGCAGCACTATTATCATGAGCATCTAAGTATAAATAATCACCTGTAATAATATCACTACCTGTGCCATTAACTGTTAAATTACCACCAATAGTAACATTACCTGCAAAAGTAGCGTTTTGTGAACTATCTAATGTTAAAGCAACAGCAGAACTATTAGCAGCTGATGGTATAAATTCTATTTGTCCAGATGAAGAACCTGCTCCACTTAAAGTTATAATATTACCAGTTCTAGAATAAAGAGAGCCAGTCAATGCAGCATCAGATGCTCTTGGTATATAATATCTTTTATCTGCTGTAGATAAAGATACGTCACCTCCAAAAACAGCATCAGCTGAAAAAGTTTTAGCACCACTAAATGTTTGTGTAGTAGAAAGGTGGGCTGTATCATCATCAAGATAAGCACTTGCAACTTTAGTACCATTCCATACACCAGTACCAATAGTGCCAACTGAAGTTATTTGAGTTTGTGCAGCGTCTACATTGAGGGTGTTTGTACTTAACGTTAAGCCTGTACCCCCAGCTAAAAGGGTTTTATTAATAGCTATGGAACCAGCGAGATGTGAATTATCTACTGATCCATCTATAAGTTCTGAACTATCTACGGAATTAGCTGCTAGTTTTGCTGAGGTGACTGCATCATTAGCAATATCAGCAGTTACGATTGTTGCATCTGTAATGGCTGCTGAATCAACCATTGGGTCTATTAAGACATCAGCTGGAACTTTACCTATATAACCCACTAGGTAATCTCCATTATAGACAAAACAACATCTAGGGCATTAGACGCACTTGCTTTGCATTTCAATAAATCTTCTGCTTGCAGTACAATCTTATTACCAGACATTACTTCGAGTGAACCTCCTTGAGGAATTGGTGCTCCTTTTATAACATATACATCATCAGCGTTCTCACCAGATGAACTATTTGTCACTATCTGGACATCTGCTGTAATTGCTGCACTACTAGTATTAGCTAAAGTACATCCAATAACAATGGCAGTTGTACTAGCAGGAACATCATAAGTAGTAGCTAAACTTGTTGATACATTAGCATCCGTTTTTAATTTAAATGTATTTGCCATATCATCCCAACGCTATTGCAAGAGCTGTCGCATCTCCTTGAACATTATCATTATCTGGAAAATAATTCCTGGAATAAGTGGAACCATTATATTTAGCATAGTAAAGTTTTCCGTCACGGTAGTTAATAGCGACTTCACCCGCAGCCAAGCCATTACTAGTCTCTGCGGCATCAGAATTAACCGTAGGCGTTGCATTAGCACTTCCATCCTTTTTGAGCTTGATAGTATTTGCCATTATTACTCCTAATCACTAAATGTTCCGCCATCAACAGTAGCTCCACTGATAGCTGTAAAATAACCTGTTGCAAATTGACAATCACCAACAGAACCAGATATAACACCAGTAGATTCAGTTGCTACAGGAATATAAGTAAATCTATGAGAATTACTATCATCCATACCAAAGAAGACTTTCTTTGCACTACTATCATAGTATTGTGCTAGAACACCTCTATCTTTGTTATCATCTGAACCTGGGGCAGAGTCTCCACCCAAAGTCATAATCGGATCATCTATTGTTATTGTTGTCGAATTAACCGTCGTAGTAGTTCCATTAACTGTCAAGTTTCCAGTAACCGTTAAGTTATCATCAACTTGAACTGTTCCGCCTGCTGAGTCTATTATAAGATTACCAGAATCAGTATCAATTTCTCCATCAGCAGTAATCCCAACCTGAACATTACCAGCTTTCACGCCAGCAAGTGTTGGACTTGAGCTTGTGTCTATAGCTATGGTTGGGGTAGCACTCTCACCTGAGTTATTGCTAAGAGCAATACCTGTTCCAGCTACAAGGCTTGTAACATACGAACCTGTTGTCTCTGTCCCAAGAATAACTCCATTATCTTTAATTGTAACAACTCCAGAGCTTACTGCAAAGTTATCTGAATTAAACTGAGCAATACCTTTAGCACTAGTTGTACCAAATATATTAGAATCAGTTATATCAACTGCTACAGTTACTGAGTTATCATTACTACCAGAAGCTATTGTTCCACTAACACCATTCCCATAGGTTATATCCTGAAGAGTTGGCAAGTGGAATACTTCCACACTACTATTATTATGACGGCCTACATACAGTTTCTTACCAGCTTGACTTAATGCAAGTTCACCACTAACTAATGAGCTAGGTGCACTTGTATCAGTATTGCTACTATGGCGTTTTATCTGAATGGTATTAGCCATGCTTATCTCCTATTAAGTAAATGTTCCACCGTTAAGTGCAGAGACTCCAGCTACAAGGACTTCATTCCAAGAGTCTTCATCTCGAACATAAAAAACATCATCATCTGAATCATAGTGAAGGTCTCCCTCACTGACACCAGAAGTTGGAGCACTTGTCCCTGTGGACACTCCTTGTAATGGCAGACTCTGTATTAACTGATCTGCACTTCCGTTATCAATATATAGATTTCCATCATCACCTTTAAAGACAAGCTTTGTATAAACGTCCTTTATTTTATTTGGTGCTGATAATGTTCCCATTAATTCTCTCCTGCGATCACTACTTCAGTAAAAGTAACTGAAGCTATACTTGTATCTGTAAAATTCTCAGAACCAATAGTAACCGCTGTATAAGTAGGTTCTGATACTGCTGCAACTCCGCTTAGCGTAGGAGCTGTTGGAAGAGATGCTGCTGTATAACTAAAATCATCAGGAGTATCGACAGCCGTAAAATTATCAGAGGTATAGGAGTCGAAGTACTGACCGTCAGCAAGTTCGCTAAACGCCCAAGAAATGTCATCCCATTCTGCAAGCCCAAAATTATTCGTTGACCAATCATATGCTCTAGTGTTTATTGCCACTAATACATCCGTCCTTTGCTACCATAAGAATTCATTCTTCCACCTGGGCCAGCAGCTGATGTTCTAGGATTATATTCTGGAATATGACCTTCTTCTGGAGTTCTTTTAGTCAAGCTATCCCACCAGTTTTTCGCTGTCATTAATGGATTTTTATTTTGTGCCAATCTTCCATGATCTTCTTGATAATCTTGATTTAAAGCATTTACATCAGAACCTTCTGGGCCTATAAACTGTCCCCTAGATTCTTGCATAGACCTTAAAGCTGATAATGTCTTTGGCCCCATTCTACCATCTTCTGAAAGAGCTTCTCCATATTTATCTTTAATCCCAGCAGCATTTAATGATCTTTGCATTTCAAGAACGCTATCTGAATCATCTGGATCAAAACTCATCCCAGCATCCCCAGCTACTGTATCAGGATCACCTGATGACATCTTACTAGCAAGAGCACGATTAGCTACCTGACTTATCTTTCTATTTACGTGAGGATCAGCAGAAAGACCTGGAGGGGTAAGCGTTCCTGCTCTTTCCCTAGCTATAGCAGCTTGTTCTTGGTCTGTTTTTAAGAATGAATTTCTATTTCCACCCCCAGCTTGTCGCTCACGAGCTGTATCCCAATTTTCTTTTTGTCCTTCAACAAATCCTCTTACTTTATCTAATAATCCTGGCATAATAGCCTCCTTTAAAAATCTACTGGTTTAACATATTTAACAGTACCAGCTCTAGCTCGATAAGCGTATTTTCTACCCTCTCTCACTCCTTTTTCAAATTTCTCATGAAAGTATTGAGCAAGTGGTAACTGATTTGGTTTTTTTTCATAGCCAAGAGCAATAGCCTTAGCTACTAAATAATCGTGAAATTGTCCTGGGAAATCACTGGTAGCTGTCCAAGAAAAGCTACCTGAATTAGGCTCTGTAAAAGCAGTAGCTTTCTTATAATAGAAAAGAGTAATCTTTTTACCATGTTGATCTGCTGATGGAGAATAGAACTTCTCAGCAACAGGATCATACTTAGCAATACCTATAGCATCTCTCTCTGTCCACCATACCCATTTATGAGTTGAGTGTCTTTTGCTATAACTATCTACATAAGTTCCAGCCATTATGATTCCAATCCATATAATATATCAAGTTTAGCCTTTGTAGTACTAGCAGATGAAAATATTTCTATTGCATCACCATTAGCCCCACTAGGTCTAAGTAAACAAACATCTCCTACTCCAAATAGCTTTGATGCTATCTGTCCACCTATTTCAATAGTTACATTAGGTGTTCCAGTACTAGCAGCTTCTCTTATTTTAACCATAAGAAAATCTATCCCATCTATATTTCCAGCTACAGCTGTATCAAAAGTAGTAGTTGTTGTTGTAACAGTAGTATAGTCTTTATAAGCTACATTAGTAGCAGTTGTACTACAAGATATCTCATTTCTACCGCTTACACCCTTATCTATGCTGCTATGAACAGAAGTAACAACATTATTACTATCTGTAAGTCCAGTTGATTCAATAGGCGTAGCAGAAGCTGCATATTGTATTTTAAAAGTAGCCATTAAGTTAAGTCTCTCCTAACTGGTCTACCAACTAACTTTGGTATATTAACATGATCAGTTGAGCCATCTGCACCTTCCATATCAACTGATTTTATTTCAAGAATTGACTCATCTAAGGCATAATATCTTTGTTTATTATTACCATCTAAATCAAATTGTGTAGCTTTTTCAAGCATTCTTGTTCTTTGGCTATATTCTTCTTGAGCAATATTTATCATCTTTACTATCTCAGTAACCCCAAGATCAGAATGATGCTGTTGCACTAGTTCAACCATTTCTTTAAGTTTCATCGCCTAACTCCTTCTACTGTACTATCTAGATTACCAGGAGATGTATAAGGTGCCATAAATTCACTTAACTCTGCTTTAACTACTTGGTATTGCCCTTGCAACCACTGGTAATCTGTGGTTAATTTACCAATTATAGTAGTATAAAGACTAATCTTTTTTTGAAGATTAGCATTCCATTCAGCTAATTCATATTGAACATCTTGATTAGCTTTAGCAACTTCAGCTGAATACTTAGATAATTCTGCATTAAACCTAGTTTGTTCTTTAGCAATTTCTGCTTGGTATATTTGAGCTTCATTGGCTTCAATAGCTTGATCTGCTGCTATTTCACTAGCGACTTTCTGAGCAGCTGCATTTACTTCTGCAGTAGTCTTTTGAACATCTGCTTGATAAGCAGCAATATCGTTTTGAAATTCTGCAACTTCATTATTTACATCAGATTGAAATTTTGAAAGATGAGCTGATGCTCTTTGAAGTTCTTGAGCCGCTGCATTCAAAGTGGCTTGCGTCATTTCTTCATCTTCATCATTTAACCAACCCTGAACACTTGTAACAGTCGAATCACCACCTACGCTACCAGTTGTATCAATTAGATGCTTAGCTTTATCTAATGCATCTGCATATTCACCACTAAGTGAAGCAGACAAATTAAAAGTGGGTAGAGATGTCCCGACTGCAAAATCTGCAGGTAAGTTAGATTCTAATGTTATACTACTAGGTAAATTACTAGTAGTATTCCAAGAGGGTAAGCTTGTTCCAACTGCGGCTACTTTTCCTATATCAGCAATAGAATCAAATACTGTAGTATCCGAATCTAAATCAGTAGGTAATTTAGCACTAAATTCAGTCATTTTATGATGTAGTAATTGACCAGCTGCATATAAAATAACTCCATGATACATTGATGATGGGAAGTTATCAATAGCAGTAGCATCAGCAGCTATACTAGAATCTGGTAATACCATACTTATAGTTGCTGTTTGAGTTGCTTCTGGAGTTGGGAGTACAGTCAATACAGGAGCAGTTCCTGAAGTACTGTCAATATAATACACTGGAGAATTAACACTTGCATAGTAGATACTGTCTGTATTAGCAGCATTACTTCTATACGCTGGGTTTATTGGGCTACATTTTAAAGCCTCTCCACTTGAATTAGCATTGATTCTTACAACATCTAGTATTTTAGTATTTGTTGCTAAGGTTAAGGTAGGTGCACTATTATTTAATACTTGAGTCTTTGCAAATAATGGCAGCATATCAGGATTAGTCTTCTCAATCATAGATATAACCCACTCAACACCATTAACTAAAAACTTAGCTATATGTGTATCTTTATTAGTTATGCTTCCAGCATAATAAGAGACTTCAGTATTAAAAGCCATTAGACTTCTTGTCCTAACCTAGTTCTAGCCATTTTCTCTCTCTTACTCATAGGTTTAGCTTTTGGAATCTTTTTATATTTTCTTTTAGCTATACCCTTTAAAGCTTTTTCAGACATTTTCAACTTAGTAGCATAATGCTTTATAACAGCTTTCCTATTATTCTTTATAGCACTAACAATTACTGTTGCAACTGCATTGTTCATTTCTTCTTAGCCTTTTTTGTTTTTGTATTAGTATTCTGCTGACGCCTGGTATTGTTATTAACTTCTTCTTTTCCAGATTGCCAAGGGCCACCGATACCGACACTAGTTACAATTTTCATAAATCTCTCCTTCAGTTAGGGGGCCATAAAGGCCCCCTATAAATTACTGAATTATGCGAACTTTAACAAGGTATGAGTTTCAGGTAAAGAAATCTCAAGACCAGCTTCGGTCATGACCATATCTTTTCTTCCATCAACATTGTTGTTCTGCACGTTAGTGATAATGTGCGTATCTCTCGATGTGCCATTAGCAGCTAACGGACGGTATGCTACATTCTTCATGTCAACCATAATAGCGTAGTCTTCCCACATTCCTCTGAATAATGGTTGCTCGACCAAGTGTAAGTCACCGTAAAGAGTATTTACTCGTGTTACATTGTGTCCGAATGAACCTTTAATATTCTGAATGTCTACGGAATAACCATTTGAACCACCGCTAGATGTAGCAGTGTGTCCAAGTGCCATTGTGTTTCCTAAGAAAGAGTTTCCGCCAAGCTTGTTAAAGTAACTTAAGACCTTACGTGACGCAAGTACAAGTTTGTTTCCACTATTACCTGATTCAGGTGAGAAAACATCTTCCATTGCATCAATAACGTCATCGTAATCCGAACCAGCATAAGTAAAGTGTTTAATTTTACCATAAGCTTCTGTGTAAGGTACGATTCCCCATGAACGTCTAACAGGCCCTGTTGCGGTAGAATCATCTGATCCAATACCAAACAACATTGCGTGTTCTAAATCCATTTTGTGTTCCATTAACTTTTCTTGCCAGACTCGCTTGTACTCATTAGATACACCACGATAGCGGGTAGCTAATGAAGTTCCACTAAATAAAGAGATTGCAGTTTTAAAAATCTGCGTATAACCTTCTCTATCGTAAAACTCGTCTTTCCATCCTTCGGGATCAGTTGAACCCTCAGCAAAAGCTGAGCCAACAACTTGACCTAGTTTACCAGCATCAATACGTAACTTACTAGCATCTGCTGGAGTAGTAATTACACCAGAGTTAGAACTAGTAGGTACATATACGACCTTGATAAAAGTTGCAGTAATCTGCGTATAAGCAGCATTAGTAGAAGTATCTGGGTTAGCACTTATTTTATAATAAGCAACCGCAGCAATATCACTACCATCACTACCATCTGCATCATACTCACAGCCAATAGCAACCATTTGATCTTTTAGTAAGAACTTAGGTTGTGTAGCTGTAGTTACAACTCTACCATATTCGTCATAAAGACATTCAACTTGAAGATCAGTAATATTATAACCAGTATAACTACTAGCGTTATATGCACCAGTTGTTTTTGCTGTCTTCACTTGAAAATTACGACGCTGCCATTGATGACGCTGTTCTAAAAATTTAAAAACAGGATCATCAGTAGGCTTTTTCGCTACTTTAGACAAATATGTAAAGAATGGAGACTGCTTTGGAGCGAGTTCAGCAACACGTTCTCCAAAGTTGAACATCCGTCTTGAATGATCAACTGAAGAGGACTTCATTCCAGCACCGCTGGATATGCTATATACGTTTGCCATTTATAACTCCAATTAGTTTCCGTTTAATCCCAAGGGTTTTGTTTACCATAGTCAGTTATCATACTGTCCATGATCTTATCTTCTATAGAACCCTCGTTCTGTCTACTTTGAGAAGGCATAACACCCATCGAAGGAGGTATTTGCTGTGCCCTTTTAACCTGCTGAAATTCCCCTGAAGGAGTTGCTGCTGGTTGTGAAGGGGAACTATATCCTTTATCCGATGCATATAATTTCCAAAGATTATCGAGACTAATAGATTCAGGATCAGACATAACTCTAACAAAGTCTTCTGCTGTTTGTGAATCAACTTTATATTGATTCATAACATGGCTTTTAACACTGTTTACTTGTTCTGCCTGCTGAGCCTCTGCATCACGACGCTGAATATCGGCTTGACGTTCATTGCGTAACTGTTCACGCTCATCTTTCATCATAGCCATTTGATAGTCAAACTGCATAGTCTTATACTCATCCATTTGATCACGCCATCCTTGTTCTTCTTGAACATATCTAGCACTTTCAGATGATGGATCAGACATTGCTTCATCTAATGAAAAGTTATAAGGTTGTTGCGGCTTCTCTGGTGGGTCTGGAAATTCTGGTTCAGGTTCCTCTACTGGCTCAGCCTCTTGTTGTTGAGGAGCTGATTGTTGCGTAGCTAAGCTATTAAACTGTTGCTGCAACTGATCACGCTCGTTCTTCAACTTATCAGCCTGTGATTGCCAATATTGGTATCTTACTTCATCATTGTTCTGATTAACTTCTACAGATGGTTCTTCTTCGGGTAGTTGAGGGCTTACAGCCTCTCCATCACTATCCCCTTCAAAGGCTTCTGTAAAAGAATCTGCATCTCCACCTAATATGACGTCATCTACTATAGAGTCCTGATCCTGAAGGTCAACTGAATGTACTTCAGGTTCTACGGGAGTTTCTACTCGTACTTCTTCTGCCATAATATCTCCTATTTTTTAGGCTGCTTCTTCTTAGGGCTCGAAGAAGGTGAACCTGGTTTCGAGGAAGCTTCCGCTACCTCTTTTTTAACTTGCCCTAAAGCGTCATCTAGGCGTTTCTCGAATAGAGTGCCAGACATTTTAGCCCTATTTTCAGTTCCCTTCAAATTAGACTTCGTTTTTTCGATTTCGGCTTTCATTTTGGCGTGATAAATTTCACGCTCTCTTGTCTGCAAGTCGCCTTGCATACTTTTGATAGTCTGTGTTGCTTGCTCTAATTGACCTTGCAACTGCTGTATCAAATCTGTTCTTTGCATAACGCCTTCCATATCGAAGACCTCTGTTTTCTTTAAAACTTCTTGCTTATCAATAATACCTTTTTCATAAGCATCCATATACATTTCAAGCTGTGCCATCCTATTTGTAGGTAGAGTAGATCCTGTAACTACAACAACATCGTACTTTCCAATGGTTATATCATTTAATACTTTAATCTCTTGAGACTTATCATCAAACAATCTCTTATTTATAACATACTCATTTATACTATTATTAGGTTGTAATAATCTTACAATCTTTTCTGTACTATATAGTTGTTGCATTATGGGGATTGCTATTTGGCCAAGCCTATTAAGACCAGCTTCAATATCAGCTAATTTACTTTTCATTTTTCGCTGACCAAATTCATCAAGACTAACTGTAGCTTTGTAAGTATGTGGAGCTACAGCTGAATTTCCCATAGTCATCTCATAAAGACCTAATTGATGGTCAATATCATTCTTAGCTGTGTTTTCATTCTGATATAACTCGTTCGGCAAGGGAGTTGGCTGAACTGGTGTTGGCTGCCCTTGATCAAAATCAACCTCGATGGCTACTCCAGGCTGGGCCCATTTCTGCTCGAACTCCCTCATATCTACCGAACCTGATGGTATTAAAATTTTTGTATTAGTGCTAGTAGTAGCGTGGGCGATAATCAAACTTCTCGTTTTATTGATGTATTCTTGCATACCTTTCACCATACGAACATCTGACATAGGATAGGGGGTTCTGGTATGCTGATTCATGAAGAATACAAGCGGGTACTTGTCTACAGGGAGGATACGAGAGTAGAGATGTTTATCGCCCATAATTACACACTGTTTAATTCTCTTAGTAGGAACAATAACGCTATCTATCGCTCCCATTTGAACTAAATCAGCAAAAGTCATTTCTTGAACTTCTGGTTTTTCTGGAAGCTCTAGGTTGCCCTGTTCTCTTCCCTCTGCCAGTTGTTGCTGGTAAACCTGTTCAATCTGTTGTATTATAGACTTTGCCTGCTCTGGTTCAGTTATTATTTGACCATCAATATTCCAAGCAGGTTGTTGTAAATACTCTCTATACTCATCCTCTGTTAATAGATCCTCATCACCAGTCATGCTCTCAAATACTCTATAATAATCTACCATAATAGGATAGTATCTTTCATATCCTCTTACATATTCATCGCTTTCACCAAAACTAACTATTGTTTGAGTAGTTGAATCTTCAGGCCAAGATACTTCACCATCATCTTCTCTTCCTGTTGAAGGTCTATCTGATAAATTTGTTTCTGTAGCAGCATTTTTAATTGCTTTCTTATACAATGGATATAAAGATTTAGCCTGCTCTTTTGTATAGAGTCTGGATATAATAATATTTTCAGCATCATCTGCGAATGGATGCCTAGAGTTAGGGTCTATATAAATATCAAGAGGATCTACATCATGAATACAAACTTCACCCTTACCCATATCCATCATTGGATCTATAGAAACAAGTGCTGCTCCAAGACCAGTTACATAATAATCATCTACTACTCTTCTTATAACGCTATTACCCTCAGAAATTTGCCATACATACTCTAATAAACCATTCATAGCCTGAGCTACTTGATTATCACTATCTTCCCTAGGGGATACTCTGAACTGTGGTTTATTTGCAGTGATTAAAGCTTTTGCTGCTTCGACTGCTGGATGAATACGATTGACTACTAATGCAGCCTGACCTCTCTCTTCTAGGATACGCTTTTGCTCGGACGACCATTGCTTTCCTAGCCTAAATTCTCTGTCTTCCTGGGCATTATTTGCCCAAGTTTCACGCTTTTGAGAGTACGTTTTAAATAACTGTTGAGTCTCATCAACGAGTTTTTTGCCTGTTTTCTGTGATTTTGAAGAGTAAGCCATCATTTAAACTTAATACCTACATAGTTAACCAGTCAAGTATTATATTGCTTTTTACTTCAAGTTTTGCTTCAGGGTCAAATTCATCCTTTTTAACCCTACATGGCTTTGCTCCTTCAAGTGCTGTCCATACAGCATCCATGATATCATCGTTCTTGCCTCTTGGGTAAGAAAGGAACTCCTGTTGTGCTGAGAGGTCTTGTGTTCTAAAGAAAAACTCTCCCTTAGCAAATATGGGTACTAATGATAGTAATCTCTCACTTTTTCGGTTTCGTGGTTTTACACCTTTTTCTAGTCCTGGTATATATAAGTTCTTCTCAAGCATTAATGCTCTAGTTGCACTACGTAAAGCCTCCTGGTATGCAACGGTTTCTATCTTCATTCTTTTTGGACGATATCTCTCATAAATATCAATAATTTTCTGAGGTTGTCTCGCAGGATCGAGTCTTTCCCTAAAAATGTCGACAATGTACTTATTATTATTAGCATCAATAGCAACGGTAGCAATAACAAAATAGTCAGCACGGGCACTAAGACTAGATGCAGGATCAACTCCAGTATAGAGCTCGACGGGTATGATTTTTTTCTCATCTGCAATTTCCCTTACCAAACAAGGTTGGCCGTTAATTCTTTCAAAGTCATAATGATGTAATTGTATATAGTCTGGTTTAAATGGAGCATCATCAGGAGATTGAGCTATATTCATGTATTCCTGATAGAATCCATTAATATTACCAACGCTCTCAAACTCGCTCTTTATTTGCAGTATCCTATCTTTAGGAAACCTCTCAGGCCATATACTCTTCTCATCATCATCCCAGATACTATACCAAAGTGTTTCCCAGGTGGGACTGTCTTTAGCCCAATATAAGAAACAATCTTCAGAAATCACAGTACCAATCATAATTATTCTACCATCATCAGATAAGGATGGAATTACAGCTTCTGTCATCCATTTACGGTTTTTAGTTCTACCCTCTGGGGTAAAAGCATTCAATTCAGATTCGAAGTCATCAACAATAATAACATTAGGTCTAGTATCACCCTCAATAAATCCACGTACTCTCTGTCCTGTACCCACAGCAACAATACGAGTACCATTCTTTAATACAATATCAGTACCAGTCCATCTCCTCGCAGTAGTAGAACTAAAGTCACCAAATATAGATCTAAAGTTCTCACTATGGTCTAAGTGGTACTTTATACGAGATAGGAAGTTAATAGACTGAGCTTGAGACTCAGACACAATAACTATAAATAAGTCCTCATCAGGTTGCTTATGAGCTATCTTGTATAAAGGAAAGATAAGAGAACACACAGTACTCTTAGCAGTTCCACGAGGAGCTGCAATAAGAACACGCTTTGTTTCATCATCCTTTAGAAACTTATAGATATCCCTATGAAAAGGAGGGGTTTCTTTAGCTAGTGCCTTAGGAAAGCAATACTTTCCAAACCACCCCATATCTTTCTTGAATCCAGCTTTTTCTCTCTCAAGAGCATAGGCTGATTCATAATCAGGACTTTGAGTACTTTCTAGATTTTTTGCTAGAATTGTTTCCATTTTTATACTTCTTCTTGTTTTTCTTCTTCTTTTTCTGCTGTCTCTGCCAACTCATTCTTTTCCTCCGTTTGGATTGCTTTAAACATCTTCTTTTTCTCTTGGATATCAGCTAAAGTACTTTCTACGGTAGAAGCCTCTATCTGCTTAGTAGTAATGACTTTACCTTTACCCTTCATGTCATTCATATCCATCAATTTGTCCAGTACTGTCATAGCTATCTTGGGATCTCCTTTTTGGCCCATTTCGTCGCCATCCCAATCCATTACCTTATCGAGTACTGCAGCTAGTGCCTTTGCTGTGTCCATCTTCCCAATAGGGAATTCCTCTACTATCTTATCAAGTTCATCTCTGGTCATAGTTCTAAAGACCTCCATTTTCATAGTTTTTCTTATTGAATATTTCTTATTATTAGGTATACTACCGAATACCATTTGAATTGCAGCAGCCTTCGTCATTCCAGGCTGTGCCATTAGGTGTGCTAACTTTTGGTAGTTGGAATTACTCTTTACATGCTTACCACGATTATTCTTACCGCTTATAGTGTAATTATTTATACGACCCTCAGACCTGATCTCTTCTTCTTTATTATTAACAAAAGATGGCCCCCAGGGATATTTAACGCTCAATCTACCATTGTTCATAGTAGATCTCTTTAAGCATATAGCTACCTCACCCTCGTGGGATATGCCGTACTCACCCTCTAAAGTTTCAAAAGGATGCTTATACGACAAACCCAGCTCATCCGCTTCTTCTCGTGAATAAACTGGGTATTCTTTTCCAGATACTATTTCGTATCTCACAAATAAAAGTTACTTACCTCTAATAGAGTACGTACCACGTACAACCTTAGGGGCTTCTTTTTTAACTTTCTTTGCAACTTTTTTTACAGCTTTCACTGCTTTCTTCTCTTTAGCCATTTTCTACTCCTTTATTTCAAAATGAACTAGATCATCAAATTTATTATCTTTGGTCTGGGTATCTTGATCCCAGTCCCCTCCCCATCTTATATTTAGTCCCATCTGTCTAGCAATTCCAAGCACATATCCGCCAAAGTAATGAAACCTGTCCCTATCAGACCAATCAACAGGATAGGGAGCGATATCAACAGCAATACTAGGGGTTTTATTATGTTTCCCATCTGGGAACTTAAGTTTGCTATTTCCTTTTCTATAAGCCTCATTTTGCTTCTCCTTGCCTCTATGGCCTTCAATTACAGTGCAATCAAAGCCCTTTACGACCTCATTAAATAATTCTATAAGTCTCTCATCACAAGAATGTAGACGACTTTTACTCCTGGTTCCGAATCTTGGCATCTTTCCTTTGCCTCCTTTTCATTGCTTTAAACTCTTTAATTTCTCTGGTTTTCTTAATTTTAATTCTTTTTCGCTGCTTTGCTTCTTTGTTTGGCATTAGGAAGCTCGTCCATTTATCCTACCCTTTAGATATGCTAGATCATCTGTCACGTCATTCAGCTCTTTCACTATGTCTTCACGGTGTCTTTGACTAATATCATCAGACTTATTCCAACGATCCAACATCTTTAAAATAATTGACTCACAGTTATCAATAGTGTTTTCAATTTTACCAATATGCACCCTTATATCGTCTAAATCTTCATTTTGAGTCTTTTGACTTTTCATTAGATTGACTATCATCATAACGAACAGGAAGACTATGACTCCAATAGCTCCGTATTCTGCGTATGTTTCCATCATATTCTACCACTTTCATTTCTTTTGTGTTATTTGTGAACCATTTAAAAGGGGATTTCATTAGGATCTGCATAATCTCCCTGTTCATATAGTTCTTTGCCTTTTATCCAAATAGCATATAAGCCTACAACGTAGTCATAATGCTCTCTTTGTCTTCTACTCTTCTTAAATCCTGTTATTTCTGACATTTCTTTGTATATTTTCTGTAAATCTAACGATTCATCATCTTTAATATAACTTGTTATGTATGAATTTTTCAACTGATTTTATCCAAAAGCTTACCCTGAAAGAAAACACCAATAATATTACTTATAATTTATATAAGAAAAGGTATAAGATGCAATAGTCAAGCTATGGTTGATTGCTTTTGGGTTAAGTGAACGAATATAAACAGATAGGGATATCACAAAAAAATTATAAAAAAATATTTTAGATCAAAGTCGGTTATCCTACTACCCCTTTTCCCAGATTTTTTTTCTAGATTGGGATTACGAGATATACAGGTAGGTAGTCCCCGTCAAAATTCACGGGGTGGGGTGCCGTCCCCGTTGAATTTCTAGTTGACTACACTACGTTGCCCCCTGCACGTTCCTGCGTCACTCTAGATGCAGTATCACATAATCAAGTGTGATATATCATAAAGGAATCCATTATGAATACACCTGACACAACAGTTGTAACTGATGTATCAATTAGTAATACCGCATCTGGCACTACCATTCGAGGCGAATTCGAGCCTAACCGTGATAGATTAGGAAAGATAATCTATAGCACGGGGCTCAAACTCACCACCGAACAAGTAGACCGTAACTTCCCAGCTGTTCTGACAGCTGACAAGGTTAAGTCTATCGTCAAAGCCTTGCGTAAGCAAGACAAGACGCTACTTGTCGAAGATGGTGTGTCCTACCGTCTTACTGGTAAAGAGGTAACTTTCGAAGCGAAAGATGACCTACCAGCTTCAAAGGTAGGATTCTATAGACCTGTTATGCCACGGGTAACCGTTAGCATATAGGTTCTCTAGAACCATCGGCCCTGCAACACTTAGGTGTTGTAGGGTTTTTTTATTGTGTATTAGTGTTAGTGGGCGTAAATTAGTAACGTCTACGTTGGTACACGTCTAAGTGTTAATTATAGGTTGGTTGTATATCTTGAATCAAAGGTGATGAGGGTATTTTCTAGAAATCATATCATAGTATCCGAAATCTTTGGTAACTTGATATACAGCCATTCTATATAACTAAAGGGAGTAAATTATGAAGAAAGAAATCATAATTAATAATTATCGTAAGGGTAAACAAGCAATGCAAATGGTTGTTATCCAGACACCATCAGGTTTAACTAATAGAAAAGGTGAGCCTGGAATGAATAGTAAAACAGTTCATCGTAAAGCTAAATCGAAGAAGAAAGAGATGGAAGATTATGCTGAAGACATTGATAACCAAGCATATGCTCAAGGAAGAAAGTCTAGCTATGAAGATTAAGAAAGAATATCCATCTCATATAAGTAAGCCTATTTTGTTAGTATATATATGTCCTCATTGTGAAAGGATAAGCTGATGTACTTTAGGAAAGGTAGTAAAGAGAGAGTCTTATGGGATGAAAGTAGATCTAGGATTTATTCTTTAAATCATGAATATAGATCAAGGCAGCAAGCAGATCAATATGCTAAAGAAGTAAGACAAGTTAAGTGGAACAAGTGGACTGAAAGAGTACTTAGGTGGTTTATTATAATATCTATTATTATGATATATAATCTATTTATAGGTGCTATTGCAATTCACATTTATCAATAAGGAGTTGAAATGTCTAGAACGAGAAAGAGTACTAGAACAAAAGCTGAGAGAGAAAGCATAGCTCTATCAGTATATAAAATCTTGCACCAAGGTTATGAAGACCGAACGGGCAAGCATATGCTAAAGCCAGACGGTGCAGGAGAGCGTAGATATAATGAGCTTTTGATAAGACTTAAAGTCCAAAAAGCTTATAAGGATATTACGTAGTAATAGGTTTGCAGGTATACCTAACGTCAAAAATACCTGCAAAGATTTGATTAAGTGAGTAGGTAACTATACAGGAGAAATGCCTGACATTATTCATTAATATTATTGATATATTAGCGTATGCTAATTACGTCATAAGAATAAGTACTTATTACTAATAATTATAACATTGTGTAGATGGGTGTAAGACTTAAGGCACCAGTAATTATTAAGTGTAATAAGATAATATGACTATTACTACATATAATAGTAACAGCTTAATCAACATTTTTATTTGCGATTTTCTTTGTGAATGCGTAGATGTGATAGACGACGATTTCTTTTGGAATATTTTCTTATATCACATAGTGGAGTTAGGTAGGTGTACTGCAGTACAAGTCCTGATAAATCGCAATATAATTAAGAGTGAATAGTGTCTGATTTAGGTATGACTGGGGAGTTAATCCTAATGAACGCTATTTACTCTTAAATTTTAAGAGAATGGGTAAAAATAAACAAAAAAAACAGCTACTTAGTCTGGGTTTTTCAAGGTAGCTTATTTCCCAGCCATTCTCTTTTAAGTTAAGTAATTGTCGTAAGTCCTGTAAGATATTGGTAATTATTCCTTATGATTGTCTTACAGGCATTCAATTTTTCAATAACCCTTAAAGAAGGAGAAATAGTATGGCATTAATGTCAGATAGAGTAATTAAATTTTTAAGGTCACATCCAAGAGCAAGGAGTAATGATTTATATTTGTTAGAGCAAATATGGAGAGAAGACCTTAAGATTTTAAAGAGTGAGCATTTTAAAAGCAGTATAATGGATAAACCTTGGGGTACAATAGACCCTTATAAGTATACTGAAACTTTTTTTGATTTATTATCAAATAAGAAGTTAAGTAATCCTGAAAGTGTCAGACGGTCAAGACAGAAGATACAACAGGAAAACATAATGTTCAGAGATCAAGAAACATATAAACATCGTCAAAAGATGTCTCAAGAATTTAGAGAGGCAGCTAGAAATGGCGAAAACCTAGGAGACAAATTATGAGTCCACACTTACACATTACTATAGTAGGATTAGCATTACTATCATTAAATGCTACATTTATTGTATGGACAGTATATAAAATGAAGGGAATAACAGCCCATTTTCGTTTATTAGAAGATTTTGTAAAGCTTAATGCAGAGCTTAATTTAGCAAAAGATTCGCCACAAAAAATGATTGACTTATATAATGAGTATATTGAAATAGGTCATTCATGATAGAATGTTGTGAAGAGTGTTCATATTGGGAAGATAGAGCCGATATTAACACTGAGAACGAAGTTAAGATGAAAGTTAAAAAGATTGAGGAGAGCATACTTGTGATACCTAATTTGCATAACACTAAAACTGTTGGTGGAATAAATAAAACTGACAGAGATGGTAATGTGGAAGGTTTCTTTAGGTCTGCAATTCGAAAAAGTCGTGGTTGGCTTAAATCTCCTCAATAATTCATAAGGCAAGGGTATAGTCACTGATAAGCGGATTCTGTATGCTGAAATAAGGCCAGTAAATAACTAATTGCATAATGGCCAGATGACAGAGTTTTAGAAACTCTCACACTGTACCCTGCTCTCCCATTAAAAGAAAGTAGGTAAGCTTATGAGCATGAATTTAGAAATCTGTCTGGTATCTGCACATTGGAGATGTATCATTAATAATAAATATAGTGTTGTTATTAGTGTATCAGATCATGTAAAGAAAAATCGTTATGATAATGTTACAATTCATCCATTTTATCAGGATGGTGAAGAAGTTAAAGAGTTATCAGATTTAGATGAGAAAAAAGTTAAAGATAGAATACTTAAATTACTTAAATCAATAGAAACCCCCTTAATACATAATAAGGGAGAAGGAGTAGTAAAATGACTCAAATAGAATGGCTAATGTTAGCATTAGGATTTACAATGGGTAGTATATTTTCTACAGTATATTTTTCATTTCCTATGAAAAGGCTGCGTAGACAAGTATATAAACTCAGAGGTCAAGTGTATTACTGGTCGAGACAGATGCCAGTAGCGAAAAAGCGTGGGAGACCCGCTAAGGTGCATAATTGCATACAGAAATAAATCTGTTTAACCCCCTCAACGATCGGAGGATGATATGGCTGAAGTAACAGTAATATCACATCACAATGGTTCAATGCCTAATAAAATGACTGGTGCTACACCTGCTGAGCTTGCTCAGGAGATGGGACTGTCATTAGATGGCGTTGTGATCACAGTAGGCGAAGTAGAAGCGGTGGCTTCCAAGAGTCTAGCTGATGGTGACTTTGTAGCTTTTCAAAAAGCTAAAGTAGCATCAGGTAGTTAGACAACTACGTCTGCCAAGAGTAATATTGCAAGGTAATGTGTCAACCAATACCAATAAGGGCCTTGCAGTAATACTTTAATTAATTAATTTTAAATTAAATAATAACAGGAGTTAGATATGATTAAGTTTAAGAGTATCTTATCCCCAAAAATGTCTGAAATTGTAGATTTAGGTGGTGTTGGTATAGATAAAGAATTACCAACTTATGAAAAAAGAATCTATAGATTTATAGAAAGATTATTTGGTAAGGATAAGATTGAAGACAAAGCATATTGGAGTGTTCTATATGAAATGTTAAATAACCCTCAAAAATTATTTGGAATAGTTGCTATCGATGGATATGCATCGGATCCTTTAGGTACAAATGATTTAGGTTTAATATTAAATATGGGTAAACCAAGATTGAGAGCAAGAAACATTCATTATCTTGATAGAATATATGTATCAATTAGACATGATGGTAGATTAGAATTTTATAATTCTACTGTTGATAATCAGGATAAGAATGCTGAAGTAAACTTTGATTTTCAACATAAAACAGTTGCTTTTCATCCACATATTAGTAATGGTGGGCCTTGCTTAGGTGGTTATGAGACATCTTTAAGTAGATGGAGATATGATGAAAAGAATCCTATAATGTATTTAAGAACAATTCATCAATACTTAAATACCTGGAATAGTAGATCACCATATTTCAATATAAATCAAGAAGCAATGAAATATAAATTTGAAAAAGATGGTTTAGTTCCAAGAGTATTCACAAAAGGTCAACTATATAGTCTTCGAAGTTTTCGTGAAGGTAGATCACATGGTTTTCTAGAATTTCTTGAAAGAAATATATTTCTTATAAAATCAGAGGATCCTCAATCTGAATTGCAAATAATACATGCTGCTTATATGGATTTTAAAATAATTAAAAGGCATATAAAGGATGTTATTAATAATCAATTACCAGATAATATTAAATCTTACTTATCATCTTTTAAGGAAGATTTAATTGCTAGAACAACTGATGAAGATTATACTGGATGGCCTAATGTTAACTGGACTCAATTACATACTGGAGAGTATGAAACGAGATATAGACGGGATCATTTGCAAAAGATAGAATATGAACTTAGTGATGATGGAGATGGTTATACACGATTGAAGAATGCTCATACACCATTTAATGAACTTAATAATTCAACAGACTATTTAAATAAATTAAATATGTTAAATACAATGGGTAGAGCATTAAGATCTATATTTTGTGATTTTATTACTACAGAAGACTTAGATAATGTTTGTATGGAATATGAATCTGAAATAGTTAGGCTATATGCTATGTATTACGCACCTTTTATAAAAAGGAAAGAAGATATATACAAAGAGCTAACTGAATCACATAATCTAAAGTATAGAGTGAGTAATGGAGTGGATATAAGAAAAACTTTGCATCTTGAGGTTTATGAGACAAGGAAAAAGATTAAAAATACTCAAGCTAGAAAAGAGCATAGAATAAATAGAATAGTTACTAAAAAAGTACTTAATAATATGGGTGAAATAATAGCTGAAAAATTATTAAATGCTAAGGTTGCTCAAGAATTTACCTACAACACATATTATAATGATTTTATAAATTCATTACAGATGTGTGATGGAGGTGATTTCTTTACTATGGGAGGCTATACTAATTTAGATAGTCCTCATTTTGAAAGAGCAATTAATATTCTAGATATAGATGTTGATCCTAAAAAACAAGAGCCTATGACTTTTGATAAGATTACTAAAATATATGAATCTTTGAAGAGAGAACTCTATAAGGATAGATTAAAGGCTAAAATTGAAACTGTTAATAAATTACAAAGAAAGGCAGGTTGGATATATAATGGACGTGAATTTAATAATACCCCACAAGATAGCAAACAAGTACCGTTATCTTTTGACTCGATTTAAAAGCACAGAATGGTCTGGGCCAGCATGGTATAGAGTTAAAACAGATGAAGATGGATTCCCTGTGGAATTTAAAATTGTTCATTTTCATCCGTTAGACTTAGGGCATGGTACAACAACTGAGTATGATGCTACAGATGCAGCTAAGATCTATAGAAAAACCTATGAAAAACATCCTTCATTGAAGAAATGTTATATGGGTTTAATCCATAGTCATCATACTATGGGAGCATTCCTATCTGGGACAGACACTGGTACTATAGAAGATATGGCACCAGAAAAAGGTTTCTACGGAAGCCTAGTAGTTGCAAGTAGTGGTAAAGAACTACATGCTTTTGGATTTGGTTACCAAGATCAATATAAAATGAGACATTGTTTAAAAATTGACTCAGATAATATTGAAGTTCAATCTCCTCAATTTAAAGTTGAAGACGAATGGAAGGAACAAGCTGATATTATTGAGAAGAATAAACCAGCTGTAACAGTATCCAATCATAATCAAGTAGCTCTTTGGAACCGTAATCATAATGTTCCAAATGTTAATTCCATAACAAGCCCTGATAAGAGAGAAGTTATATTAAAGAAATATAACAAAAAAGTTAGATCTCAGGTTGAAGCTATTCTTATCAAAAATGATGCTGCAGAAATAACTGACATACAAACTGAAGATATGCTTCAAAAACTTGGAGTAGAGCTTTTAGATGTAGTTGAGTTAATGGATGATGGATATAATTATGGATATAATTATGGAGGATATAGTTATGGAGGATACTAGATTCTTAAGGAATAAAGATCTTATTCCACAAAGAAAACTCGATAAAATAGGTATTCTAGGACTAGGAGGTATCGGCTCACAGCTGGTACCTCTCTTATCCATAATGGGATTTAAGAAAATCACAGGATGGGATCATGATATTTTAGAAGAACATAACCTAAGCACCACTATGTATCCACAAGGTGCAATAGGTAGCACAAAAGCCGAAGTCGCTACTAATATAGGTAAATTATACGCTGTTAAACCAGATAGTATAAAGTTCAATGATGAATATTATGATGAGAATAGTCCTACTATGCCTAAAATAATAGCTTGCTTTGACAATATGGAAAGTAGGCTAGTAGCTTATAATAGATGGCTAGAACAAAGTAACAGGGATTTCTTTATAGACTTACGCATGGGAGCTATGGCTATGGAGATAATCACTACTACTAAAGATGATGATAATTATCTTGAAACTTGGTTGCCATCTCATAAGATAAGCGAAGAACCCTGTACGATGAAACATACTATCTTCACAGCCTCTATAGTTGGAGGTTTTGGAGTGGATCAAGTGTTCAATGTTGTTGCAGGTAAACCGTATTATCAGTATATTTGGATAGGGTTAATGCCCTTACAAGTACGAACTGACAATTTAATCGTAAAATAAAGGATAGTTATGGATATTCAAGTAAGAAAAGTATCTACTGACTGGACTAAATTGCCTACTGGGCTGACATGGTATTTTATCGGTCAGCCCAAAACTGGCAAGACCACACAAGCCAGCAGATGGAGTGACAAAGGAGCTGAGGGAGTATTATTAATTGATACTGACCTTGGTTCAGATTTTGTAAATGATGCTAATACTATTACAGTAACATCGTTAAATACACCAACAAGACCACAAATGATTGACGATAAACAAGTCTCTAAAGGTGGCAAACCAGTTATTGAACCTGTTCCCAGTTTAGAAAGAGGATATTATCATAGATCAGGAGATTCTGTAGGAGAACCTATGGAAGTCTATTCTATGATAGAGGTTTATTTTTGGTTAAAAGAGAATCTTAAGAAATTGCCCTATGAAACTATTGTTATTGATACAATAGATCATATTAACAGATGGATTGAACAAGAAGTCTGTACTGAAAGAGGACAAGCAGCTATGGGAGATGGAGCTTCCTGGGGTGCTGATTGGGCTCAGGCAAGGAAAAAGAATCTTGATATAGTTAAAAAGTTTCAGACGTTGTGTAAATCATTAGGTAGAAATCTAGTGTTGATATCACACGCTAAAACAACTGTCATAACAGACGGTAAAAGTCAGTTAGGGCCTGAGTTGCCACGAGGGTTATCTTATGCTTTAACTGCAAGTGCAGACGTGATAGGGTACGCTATGGCCTCAAAGGAAGATGGTAAGTTCTATCTTTCTTTTCAGGCGTACGATGAAAGAACTGTAGGCAGTAGGTTAAAACCTTTAGCTCAGAAAGTTCTTGAATTCGATTACAATAGCGTAATGAACGAAATCCTAAAATACAAAGAACAGGAGTAAGCATATGCCGTTCAGAGGTTCTTATGAACAAAACGCACAAGAAAGCGGTGGAGGTAACTGGCTTGGTTTCCAAGAAGTAGCCTTAACCGATATAGTTGATAAATCTGCTGATTATCCAGACATGGATATGTTTCTAGAAATTTATTTCAGAAACGAAAATTCTCAGTATCCTTGGAAGTATTCATTAATGGGTACTTACGAGAGAGATGAGGATGGAAAAGTTAAGGGTGACAGCAGCTTATTAAAACGAATCCTATACTTTGTCGATGCAATAGATTGGCAAGGTGGGGTAAACACTAAAGGAGAATGGGTAGATAAAGATGAGAAAGGAATAGATGATATTGCTGGATTTCTTAATCTTAACTTTGCATCCAATAACTACGGTGTTACTAAGTCAGATGAAGATCTTAAATATTTCATTTTTACTTATAAAAAGTATAATGAAAAAGCTAAGAAAGCTTATGTGACAGTATGCCCTAAAATCGTACGTAATGAAGATAAAGCTAAAGCAGATTTAGAATCTTACGTAGGATGGATGAAAGCCAACAAATATATTGTTGAGCACGTAGAAGGACAAGATAGCACAACAGGGGCAACCACTGCCACTGGTAGTGCATTTCCTACGTTTTAGTGCAACTTTATCACGAAATGGCAATAGGAGGCCCTCGTAATAGAGGGCTTCTTGTTCCACAAGAGCAAATCATTGATGTTATACTTGAACACGGAGATACACAAGCTGTGTATCAAAGTGTATATCTATATGACGAAGAAGGAAGACAATATCATAACCTAAGAAAAACATTTAAAGACTTTCTTGGTAAAAGATATATAAATGATGTACTTATAGATATAGATAAGGGTCAAAACACTGATGTATATACTCTTAATAAAACTAGAGGTTTTCTATATGAATTAGAAAATCTTGGAGTTCAACAACGTTCTTATAATATCTATTTTAGTGGTACTGGATATCATATAATAATAAGTGGAGAAGTATTTAACTTCAATCAAGGAGATAATGATCTACCATTTATTGTAAAAGAAACTATGAATAATTTATTCAGTGAAATAGATTTATCAGTTTACAATAGAACGGCAATATACAGATGTCCTAATACATTAAATCAAAAATCCAATCTGTATAAAATTCCTTTAACTTTCGAACAAATTAATTCCTCTGATTGTGAAACTATAAAAAGAGAAGCACAGAGACAAATATTTCTTGATTCAGATCCTATATGGGGAGATGGAGAATTAGAAGATAGAATTATAAAAGAAGTTCCTAAGGTTAGAGTAATGGACTCTTCAACTGAACCAAAGAATATTGTACCCTGCGTACAAAAGATGTATAAGCTTGGCCCAGAAGATGGATCAAGAAATAATACTCTGATGCGAATAGCATCTCATTTCTTTAGACATGGTATTCCAAGTGAAGCTGCTAAGGCTGCATTACTACATTGGAATGGTGGTCAGTTAGAAGATGGTGTAATCATTAAAAAAGTAGAAGATACTTATAGAGGTGGTTATAAATATGGATGTAAAGATGAATTAATGGCTAAGCATTGCCAAACTCATTGCATTCATTACAAAAGAAAAGACTATCTTATTGATGTCAAGAATAGTGAAGAGCTACAAATGGATCTAGCAGAAAGACTGGAAACAGATTTCTCTGGAAGAACTATTGACTTAGCTAAGCTATTTGGTATACATGATAAAGATGCAACTATATATCCTGGCGAATTAGTAACTATATTTGGATCCACAGGTGCTAATAAAACAGCACTTGCTCAAAATATTATACTAGGATATAATGCTGACAGAGATGAGATACTCAGAGAAAATCAAATTCCTACATTGTTTCTATCATTAGAACTATCTGGATTTGTAATGCATAGAAGAAACTTACAAATAGTTTCAGGTGCTAGCAAGGATGATGTTGTAAAGAATTTTAAAACTCTATACAATTATCATAAAGAAGAGCTAAGCCATATAATTATGCAATCAGTCAGTCCAACAATACCGCAGATACAGGAAAAGATAAAGCAATTACAACCTAAGTGTGTAGTTGTTGATTATATAGATTTAGTAGATGTTCCCTTTAATAAAAAAGGAGAGTATGAAAAACTAAATTATATCAGTCATTCCTTATCTAATATAGCTGTAAATGAAGACATTATAATTATACAGATATCACAAGTATCTAGAGATTATTCACGTAATCAGATAATGGATTTATATGCTGCTAAAGGTAGTGGAGCAATAGAAAATGCTTCACGAAAAGTAATTGGTATTACTGGATCATCTGAAAATACAGATAAGAAGATGAGTATATATAAGAATAGTGACGGAGATCTATTTGATGTTGAACTTAATTGGACACCATCATTCAGGTTGAAGAAGAAAGCTAAAACTATATATAGTGAAGCAATGAAGCAACACTTTCAAATTGTGGAGGATTAAAGATGGTACAAAAGAAAACTACTACTCAGCTTATTGGTGAGTTAATAGAAGTTGAACAACAACTATCCATGGCAGAAGAAATAGAAATTCATGAAGAATTGGAAGTTGTTCAAAAAGAACTGCAAACTCAAGTTAAGCAGAAAATACAAAATGTAGATCATTTTATGTTAGAGCTTAAAAAGAGAGAGCACTTAATTGATGCTGAAGTAGAAGCACTAAAAGATGAAATAGCTAGGCTAAGAACAAGACGCAAAGGTCTTGAGAGGACTAACGATTTCTTCAATAAACAATTATTACCTGCAGTCATAATGGAAGTAGGTAATGAAGATGGTGTATATGAAACTTCTACAGCTAGGTACAAATTATATGAAACATTTGGCCCAGTAGACGTTGATCCACATACTATATCTAATGACTTTAAGAAAGTAGAAATACTTGAGAAATTAGATAAGGTAAAAGCCAGAAAGGCAGCTATATCAGCATTTAACGCTGGTAAAGAAATGCCTAATGGCATCAGCATAAAGAAGATTAAAAGAGTGAAACGTACTTAAAGGTATACTAGTTCTTGTATGTTACACATTTTTAATTATAAATTATCTGGGCTCAGTTGTCCTGTGTTGACATCCTTTTTGATTCCTTTTGAGATGGATAAACATAAGCAGGCAGTGAGAAATACACCAACGCTGAGCCCATTTGATTTATGAAGTATGATAAAGAAATATTTCGTGAGGTATTAGAACCTCATCATCGTACTTATTGGAAGATTGCTTATACTAAGCTACAGAGGAAAATGCAAAGCCTCAAATCCTCCCTTAAGAAACGATCCGAAGACTCAGAAGTTTTATTTGATATAACTATGGATGAGCTGCGGGAAATGTTTTATACAACATATGGCAAACCTTGTAAATACTGTGATAGAAAACTAGTTTTAAGAAATATGGTATGTGATCATATAATACCATTAGCTAAAAACGGAGAATCAACAGTAAAAAATCTACAATTAATTTGCAAGAGTTGTAATACCAGGAAAGGCCCTTTAGATGAATCTGATTTTATGGATTTAATGGATTGGGTAGGTAAATTAAAAAACGAAACCAAAGAATATGTGCTAAGAAAATTAGCCAAAGGAGGAAGATATTAATATGGACTTAACAAGAGAGCAAGCTGAATTAGTTATAACAGCATTGCACAACTATAGTTCAGAGTTGTATTTGAATGACAATATAGTTTTAGTAACAGAGATACAGAATATACTAAAAGGAATAGAGGAAGAGATGGATTCAAAGAGCCTGGAATCACAAAAGAAAATGATTAAAGGATTCAGGAAACAGGATTTTCAAAACGACGAAAAGAAGATTGAAGTCGAAGAAGACAACGCCCCTAGCGTTGGCGTTGGTTCTGAGACTGGAATAGAACGAGACTACGCACTACAAGGAAAACCAAATTGCGAGGTTTGCGATGACTAAGAAACAAATGTTACAAAATAAAGTAACCCATTTAGAACAAGCACTACTTCAAGCAGACATGGTATTTTCATCAATGGAAGCCAAACTTGCAGATATGCAGAGTAAGTTCAACAAATTCAAAATAACGGACGATAAGAGGCATTTAGAGCAGAATAACGAGCTAATAATGAACCTTATCCAAGAAAGATTGAATATGGGAGCACATAAATACATGCAGCAAGTCCCAGTAATGCCTGAAGATGATATCACTAGAGACAATTTTTACGAAGCTATTGAAGAAGCACTAGATTTGTGCGTATATTTAACAGCTTTTATGTTAAGATTGATGAAAGAAAAGGAAAAACTAGAAAGTGATAGATCGAAAACTAAAAAAGAAAGCACAACTTGAGTGTGCTAATTGGGATTGCGGTAACTGCACTGGTTGTACTATATATATTGATAGAGGATATCTAGATAGAAATAATTGGGCACCAGTTCATATGTCTACTGATTCCAAAAAAACAGATAAAGAATGCACAGTTGAAGACGGCTGTGAGTATTTCGATAAATTTGTTATAAAATAAGCTACAGGACTCATCTTAGTTGCCTTTTTCTAAGAAGTAGCTTATCCCAAAAAGAGCCTAGTTTTATTTGTTTTTCTAGGCTCTTATCTTTTAAAAATTGCCTTTCGCCCTACAAAAGATATTGTTTTTTTAGTTAATCCTAAAAGATTTTTAAAAACTTTTTCCCATTTTCTACCTTTTATAGCATCTAATGTAGCTTTTCTAGTAGAAACGTATGGGTCTAATGTTTTAGTACCATTATAATAAGTCATGTGGGGATTTTTTTGTATCCATCTTGCACCTTTTTGTAAGTCTAAAGCATCAGTATAAAGGTAATTTTTTCTAACTTTCCAGGGTCTTATTTCTATCCCACGTAGTTCACCAAGACCTCTTCTTTTCATTAAAGATTGTAAGCTTTGACCTTTATATCTTTGATAATTTATATTAGCATTAAAACCACCTATTAAAGGTAAAGGTTTTCTTAAAGGACTAAATTGAAGAGTAGCTGTTCCTGTAGATTTATTATATTTAAAAGCTCTCATAAATCTTTCAACTTCATCATCTATAGTTCCAACTTGTGCATGTAAAGAAGCGTAATTTCTTGCAGGTGTAGCTTGTAAAGACATAAATCTTCGCTTAGCAGCTCTTCTAATATCGTCAGGATTATTTAAATCATCTGCTGTGAGCATAACATGTTCAGCCATTTGTTGCATATGATCTTTAGAAACAGCTCTTGTTATAGCATGTATATCAGAAGAGTCTTTTATTTTAGTGGCAGTAATCATAGCATCTGGATGAGCTATATCTTTACCCCATGCACCTATTGCATTACCATGATTTTTTAAAGCATCTTTTTGATTAGATGAAAATAAGTTACCCATGCTAGTCTTTTCTATCGTATGAAGACCTCCATCATGAAATAATCTTTGTCTTTTTTCAGTAATCTTACCATCATATAAGATATCATTTAAATTTTTCCATGCATTTTCAGCTCTAAGATTTCTTTTAGCTCTACCATAAGCTCCACGAAGACTAGGGTTTGCATCTGGTCTTAAACCCAATCTTCTTACTGCCATATCTTCTTCCATTGCTGCTCTAAATTGACCCATATTATTAACAGGGCTACCGCCTTTTTTGATATGCTTTATATCCATATCAAAATCTCTTCTAGCAATACTTATTAATTTGTTTTTTATATTAGTTTTTTTAGTTATGCCAAGCTCTTCACCATAATCTTTAACCATTTTATTAATTTCGTCAGCTTCATTATTTATAAAATGATCAGCAGACATCTTAACTTTTTCCCAAGTACCAAGTTTAGGATTATAATAGTTATCTATAATAATACTTGCTTTAGCTCCAACGTCTTGAAGTTTTGGTTGAAGTGCATACCTTAAACATTCTCTGC
>Ga0209404_10000176_pt1 | contig 54737 bp, 51 predicted proteins | sample TroAtlMetagenome_2_FD_187447 | JGI IMG/M metagenome (GOLD analysis project Ga0209404, IMG submission 187447) | Marine eukaryotic phytoplankton communities from Atlantic Ocean - Tropical Atlantic ANT8 Metagenome (SPAdes) (version 2) | ecosystem: Environmental > Aquatic > Marine > Oceanic...
GCGGCTGAGCTTGGGCGTTGGGCCTCAAAAGCGAAAAGCTGATTTTCGGGCAATGGAGTCCTCTCGGAGCACAATCTCAGCCATGATCCAAAACAGGTTTTCTCCGGCCCTTCATCACGCAAGGCTTGCGGGTTCGTCAACGCCTCGCCTTCGGCCTGCCTTGCTGCGCTCCGTCGAAACCTCATCTCCCGTCTCAGCGCCGCGTCATTCCAAGCCTTGCCGCGCAATCCCCGCGTCAGTGGCAGCCATGAAATATCGGATTCCATTCAAGGCTTCGGTAGCGGGCGGCAAAGTCACCGGGCACGGCGTCGTGGAGGCTCATCGTCGCCAGGAAGCCTCGTGGCCCAACCAGGCGCTGCAGCCGACGTCCCTTCCGCCGCTTCGCGGCTACAGGGCCGCGGCTGAGCTTGGGCGTTGGGCGCCTAGTCGAAATCTGGCAGAGTTACGCAGTCCTATGGGAACGGCGGCATGAAAGAACGAAACCTAACGGAACTAGAAGTACTCGACCTCGCAATTCGCGAGGAATCGCACTTCTTTGACAATAAAGCTTCGCGTGTATCAGGCCGAGGAATCCAGAAAATTTCTGTGGCGTTCGCAAATGCGGATGGCGGCGAATTTGTTGTAGGAATTAAGGACGAGAAGGAGGAGCCAGATCCAAAGTTGCGATGGGACGGTGTTCCTACCGTCGAAGATTTGAATTCGATATTTCAAAATCTGTCAGCGACTCAGCCGCAGGTACCTCATCAGATTGAAATTCTGAGGCACCCAAATGATTCTGTTGCCGCAAGAATCTTTGTGGAGAAAAGTGAAAGCGTTCATAGAACCGCAGATAGTACCGTCTACGTGCGCAAGGGTGCTCAATCTCTACCGCTGAAAGATCACGGTGATATACGAGCATTGTCCTATGCAAAGGGCGAGTCTTCATACGAGGACACCTTGGTCGCAGGGGCACATGCCGAAGACATCTTCGAAACCAATGAAATGCATAGCTTCTTGGAGAACTACTCGCCTTCGACTGATCCCATAGACTTTACGATTAATCAAAACCTAGTTGATCGTCGCAGCTACGACCCCAGGACTGCAGGCATCCTCCTATTTAGCGACAATCCCGTTCCACTGCTTCCACGGCGATGTGGAATTAAGATCTCCAGATACGATACTGATCTAGACGTGCCTGAACGTGATCATTTGAAAGAGCAGTTCACAATTGAGGGGCCGCTCTATCGGCAGATTAACGAGGCTGCGGAGCGTATAACTCAGATTATGGAAGCAGTAAAGGTCATGACTCCAAGTGGCCTTGAGTCTGCAAAATATCCACCCGAAACCATTTGGGAATTGTTGGTCAATGCTGTAATACATCGCGATTACTCCATATCGGATGACATTCACGTTCTTGTTTTCAACAATCGAATTGAAATTGCGAGCCCGGGAAAGCTCCCGGGTTACGTGACAGTCCAGAACATTTTGGACTCAAGATTTTCGAGAAATTCCAAGATCGTTCGAATGTTGAACAAATACACAAATGCCCCCAATCGAGATATGGGCGAGGGAATCAATACCGCCTTTCAGAAAATGGAAGAGTTTAGGCTTCAGCCGCCCATCATCTCGGAGAGGAACAACACGGTCCTTGTTGTAATTCCACACACTCCGTTGGCGTCACCTCAAGAGCAGGTAATGGAATTCTTGGAGCACAACGAAATCATCAAGAATCGCCAGGCCCGTCAGGTAACAGGTATAAAATCAGAAAACTCGATGAAGCGCGTTTTCTACGACCTTCGGGACAACGAATTGATCGAGCCCATCTATAGCCAAAACGGCAATCGGATCGTTGCGTGGAAAAAATTTGGCAGTTAGGTGCGGCGGCGCCCAACAAATAGGGATAGATCGCGCTCCGCCGCGATCTGATCCCGGGTTGAACAAGCCCGTGCCCGGGATCGGGGAAGACGTTTAATAAGGGAAAAAGCTTTTCAGAGGCGCGGGGCGATCGGCGTGCCGGCGTCGTGAATGATTATCGCAGGCCGAGCGCGCCCGGGCCCCGTACGGAGCCGTCGCAGCTCAGCAGGTTTCATTCGGGCGAGTTCTCGTTCTCCTGCGTGCAGGGAGAGGGAGGGCCGCGGCGTGCCAGGCGCGCAGCGGGCCTGCGGATCGTCTTGTGATCCGCTGGGCTGAGCTTTATCCGTCAGGCCGCCGCCGACCGGTGACGCCGACGATGATCATCGGCGAATGACATCGCGGACAGCCGACCTCGGGCTTGGGCCGTGGCGCGGCGGATCGAATCATCACCCGCAGCACGAGTTGCACCTGCACAAGCCGTCGTCTGGCCCTGCCGTGCAGGAAGCCGTAATCGCGCACGCGCCGAAAGCCGGTGGGCAGCACATGGCACAGCAGCCGCCAGAGGAAATCGGCGATCGGTAGCGTGCGCAACCCGAATTGCCCGGTCTGCCCGTCGCGATAGCGGAACGTGACCGTGCCGGCGGCTTCGTCGTAGCCGATCAGATCACGCTGTGCGATCACGCCGCGGTACAGATAGCGCGACAGATACTTGAGCGCCGGCTCGCCGCGGCCGACGTTGCGGCAATCCACCACCCACTTTGACGGCAGGCCGGGCGGGATCGCCACGCCCGCCTCGTGCAATGTCCGCAGCAGCTTGGCGCGGAATACCCGGGCCAGCGCAAAGGCATTGAACAGATAACGCCCTTTGAGCTTTTTCCACTGCCGGCGGTTTTCGTCCAGACCGCCGCCAGGCACCACGATATGCACGTGCGGATGCAGGTCGAGCCTTCGGTTGTGGGTATGCAGGACCGCGCACTGCCCCAACTGCGCATCGAGCTTTTTCCGACCGAAACCTTTGACGGTGTCGGACGCGGCCTGAAACAGCGCCGAATACACCGCTTTCGGTTGTCTCTGTGCCGCCGGCCGCAGGCCGGCGGGCAAGGTGAAGGTGATCATGAAATAGTCCACCGGCAACAGCTTTTCGCGCTGGCGCTCCAGCCACTGCACCGTGCAATGGTGCTGACAGGCCGGGCAATTGCGATGCCCGCAGGACCGGGGCGTCTCCTGGGCCAGCCCGCAATCGGCGCATTGCCGATGGACCTGGCCCAGTGCCCCGGAGCGGCATGACCGAATCGCCGCCATCGCGTGGTGCTGATGGGATTGCAGGTGATTTCCGTATTGGGCCAGCAAGGCGGAACGCCCCGATTCAAATAGCTCGGCCAAGCGCATGCTCAAACCTCCCGCTGCCGGATCAGGCTTTGGTGCAACTGCCCGATGAGATCCTCGATCAGCACCCGGCTGTCAGCGCGGGACTTGTCGGTCATGCGCACATAGCGCGCTGTGGTCTTCGGGCAGGTATGGCCGAGCTGCTCCTGGATGCCGCGCAGATTCAGTCCGACCTCGATCAAGTGCGTGGCGTAGGTATGCCGCAGAGTGTGAATCGACGCCTGCTTGCGAATCCCGCAATCGGCCAACACCCGGGAGAAGGCCTTTTGCGTGCTGCCGCGATCCATCACCGCCAAGGCCGGGCCGCCGCCCGGCGCCGGCCGGCCCGGAAACAAAAACTGCGGATGGCGATGATCGCGCCAATAGCGGCGCAGGCACTGCACGGTCAGCCTCGGCAGCGTCACGAAGCGATCCTTGTGACCTTTGCCGCGCCGCACATGCACCCGTGCGCGCGCGGCATCGATGTCGCCGACGCCCAGGTGCAAGGTCTCCGACAAACGCAGCCCCAGGCTGTACGTCGTCAGCCAGAAGGTCTGGTAGCGCCGCTCCCGGGTGCCAAGGATGATCCGCGCCACCTCATCGACCGTCAGCACATCCGGCAGTGCCTGTACTTTCGGCGGCCGCACCATGTCCACCCACGGCCAGGGCCGCTCCAGCACCTGCTCGTAGAAAAACTGCAAGCCGCAGCGCTCGATCTTGACCAGGCTCCAGGACCGCGAGTCGATCAGCTCCGCGAAATAGGCTTTGAAGTCCTCGGCCTCCAGCCGGTCCGGACAGCGATCAAAATACGCAGACACCCGGCGCACCGCACGCGCGTAACTGTCGATCGTCGCCGCGGCTTTGCCTTGCAGCTTCAACGCTCTAAGATGCTGGGCGTATAGGGCGTCGAATCGGGTTTTCTCATATGAATCCATCTCACTTCTCCTGTGGCTGTACACACCCGGGCTTGGGTGTGATGGAGAAGTTTTCCGGTTCGGCGTCCTATCCTTCCAATGGCCTACTTTCCCTTGCCTCTTCCTGCCGCGAAGCGGCTTCGTTCAATCATGCCTTCCAGCCGACGTATTTGCCGCCGCTTCGCGTCGTCAAATCCGCGGCTGAAGGCGGGCGTTATGTTCAATTAACGTGATCCGTACGGTCGCCACCTACTCGTTCCCCCATGAAGCCCATATCGCGCGGGCTCGCCTAGAAGCGGATGGAATCCCAGCCTTCGTCGCTGATGAGCACACCATAAACATGCAGTGGCTGTACTCGCATGCTCTAGGCGGCGTCAAAGTTCAAGTGCCAGAATCCTATCTGGAGGAAGCAATTACGTCGCTTTCGCAAGACTATTCTGATTTGCTCATAGAGCAGGAAGGAGAGGATGTCTGGAGCTGCCCCGAGTGCGGCAGCGAAAAAGTCGAGTCCTACACTTCTGGCAAGATTCCAGCATTCTTCCTGTTCTGGCTCATCCAATTTCCCTTGTGGCCAACCAAGAAGAAGTTCACCTGCAAGCAATGCGGCGCAAGATTTCGCGAGGAGCAACTACGTGAAGCAACGCGAACATAACCAGTCGTATATGGACTCCCCCCGCAACCGGCAGAAGAAGCAATAGGTCGTTTCGCCAAGTAGATCGCTCGACGGATCCGTTTGATCCGAGCCTTCATGGATTCCGCGTCCGGGGTGCCCATCGCTCCAGCGATCTTTTCGATCACGCTAGTTACCGGCATTTCCCCGAACCGGTCCGACCTGTCATGCCATGAAACTTCGCTTCTCCTGCGCAACTGCGGGTGGGTACCGCTTACTACTCTTTCCCGCTAAACCGCTTGATTCCTCATGCCGGCTGGGCCACCGCCTGCTCGGGGTCAAACATCGTTCCGTCTTTCCAGCAGGCCCAGGCGATTCGGGCCAGCTTGTTGGCCAAGCCGACCGCGGCTTTGTTGTGACCGGCTCGGTCTTTGAGGCCGAGTGCCCAGCGCTGCAGGCCATTGAGCGGGTGCCCGCTACGTTTGAGTTGAGCGGCGCGCAGCAGCACGGATCGCGCGCCATGAATCAGCAGCATGCGGGTGTAAACGTCGCCGCGTTTGCTGATGCCGCCCAGCACCCGGCGTTGCCCGCTGGAGTGTTCGCGCGGGGTCGGGCCCAGCCACGAAGCTAGATGACGGCCGTTCTTGAAGTTGCGCGGATCCACTGCACTGGCGACCAGGGCGGTCGAGCCCAGCAGGCCGATGCCGCTGATCTGGCGCACGCTCTGCACTGCGGGGTCGTGGCGGGTCGCTTCGGCCAGGCGCCGCTCGACATCAGCGATACAGGTCTCCAGTGCACGGATTTCGTCCGCCACGATGCGCAGGCTGTCGATCAGGCTCGGCGGAATCGCGTCGTCTTCCAGCCATTCGGAAAACCGGCGTGTCAGCTCGGCGGCTCCGACGGGCACGACGATGCCCAACTCCCGAAGCAAGCCGCGCACCGATATTGATTCGGGCGGTGCGGGTTTGCTGCCAGCCGCTGCGCAGCCGGTGCAGCCCTTGGATCGCCCGCTGCTCCGGCGTCTTGACCGCGACTTCGTGTATTTCCGGGTTACGGTGGGCCTCCAGCAAGGCTTCGCAATCGGCTCGGTCGGTCTTGTTGCGACGACGGTATGGGCGCACGTAGTGTGCCGGCAGCATCCGTACCGCATGACCGGCCGCCGTGGCCTGGCGCGCCCAGTAGTGCGCGCCGCCGCAGGCTTCCATCACCACCGTCGCCACCGGCCAGTTCGCCAGCCGTTCAGCAAAGGCCAAGCGGCCCAGACGCTCCCGGCAAATGATCCGATGATCGGCATTCGCCACGGCCACTTCGATCGCGTTTTTTGCCAGGTCGACGGCGATAGTCGTAGATTGCATTTCAGACTCCTTCCTCTGGTGGGCTGATGCGTGATACATCCAGCTTGGCACTCAGATGCCGCACAAACAGCGGGAGGAGTCCATTCCATCATTCCAGTCGACGTATTTACCGCCGCTTCGCGTCATCAGGACCGCAGGTGAATCGGGGCTTCGGGCCTATAAAATACCCTTAATGCAGTTCCGCATGTGAGCGAGCCCCAAGGATGCGGGGTAACGTCGCCTAGCAGGATTAGAAGTTTTCAGCGCTTTCCAAACCGTCCGTGATTACGGGGTAGACCCCCGATCGCGCTTCGACGATCTTTTCGATCTGTTCTATTGTCAGCAGCCGGCTCTCTGATGTTCACGGCAGCACGTGCTGAAACATCAAGTCCGTCAACTGTACGGTGCCGACCGGGGTCTGGTCGAAGATCAGCTCCAGTTGCGTCAGCTTCGAAAGGTCGACGCCGCTGAACGCCTCCAAGGGAATTCGCACGGCATTGAGCGTGGTTTTCTCGGCGCCGCCGTCGGCGTAGGCATCACCCGGCGGATCGAACAGGGCGAGGCTGAAGTCGCTGGCGGCCAAAGCGGCGCGTGAGCCGGCTGCGTCACTCAGGGCGATGTGGAAATCCTGACCGCCGGCGTTGTCGACATCACCATGCGAAACGCCGATGCGCAGACTCAGGGTGTCGTAGTCGCGCGCATCGAGACGCCCCAGTTCGCTGAGATAACGCGCCGGCGCGTCCCAGCTCAGCACCAGCTGATCGGCCGTGGAAAATGTGGGATCGGCGGATTCGCAGCCGCTCCCGTCGGCGCCGGTGGCGGTGCAGGTGCCGAAGGCGGAAAAGCCTTCGAGTATCACCGGCAGGTCCAGCGCATTGCTGCTTGTGGCCGTCGCCGCCGGCGTCGCGTCGAGCAGCAGCGTGTCTTGCGGCGCGGACTGGATGCTGAGGTGATAGCGCGCCTCGCAGGGCGCGATGCCATCGGGACAGGCGCTGGCCGGGACTTCGGAACGGCCGGTCCAATAGGCCGCGTAGTCGGCTTCGCCACCCACGAAATAGCGGAAGAATGAAGCCATGAAGAACTCGCCGAAAGCACGCTGGCCCTCCGGCGTGTCACGCGCACTTGTGGCAGCGTTGGCTCCGCAATACGGTTCGTTGCGGCTGCCGTAGAGCGTCCAGTCGTCCGAGGTCCAGACGGTGTTGAAGTAGTTGTGATTGGCGCCCATCGCCAGAATCTGGAAATGCGGCCCGCCGGGTTCGCCGCGCGAATCGTCGAACACATAGGCACCCATCAGATTCTGCACATCGCCATCGCAGTACGGCAGCAAGGTGGCATAGGTAGCGCCCGAGACGATCATGCTGGTGTAGTCGGTCGGCGCCAATGCGAACACTGCGAGGATGTTGTGTGGCTGCGCGCGCGTAGGGTTAAGCGCCAGCGCCTTGGCGACGCCTTCGCCTCCGCGCGAATGTCCCATGATGCCGACGCGCGAGAAATCCAGCTTGCCGATCAGGTCGTCGAAGGCCTGCCCGCCGGCGGAATTGATCTGTCGGAATTCATCGAGGTGCCGCAGGATCAGCTCGCCGCGCGCCAGTGCGCCGGCATCGCCGGCACTGGAACTGCCATCGTTGTCGTTGATGTCGTTGGCGTCGATGGAAATCACGGCGTAGCCGTGGCTGGCGAGGTTTTCGGCGAGGTAATCGTAGCCGCGATAGCTATTGGCGGGCGTGATCACCGGCGCGAGATCGGGGCAGTTGTCATCGCCCACCGGAACCGGAATCTGCCCCAGGCCCAGCTCACAGGTCTGGTGGCGGCCGTGCTGCAGCAGGATCACGGGAAACGGGCCGGACTGTTCCTGCGGTACGCGGATATAGCCGTGAATATCGGTTTCGTAGCTGGCGCCGGTCTGCTCGTCGCTGACCGTCATGCGGCCGAAGTCGTAGTCGATGTCGGTCGAAGTGTATGGCCCCGAAGGCGCCGAATCCGGCGCCACCGCAGGAACCACGGGCGGCGGAACAAAGTCGGTTCCGTCATCGTCCTGCGGCCCGGCTGAAGCACCACAGCCACACAGCATCACAACTGCCAGCGCGGCCACTAAGTTGCGCATTCCCTGCTACCCCCGAATCCTGAAATCTGTTTTTTGTAACTGCGGACGTCCGCACAATGCATGCCACGCCCGGTTTGCGCGGGCGGCGAGGACGCCGGACACTCGGCCTCCTTTTCACGTCCCTCGCGCACCATGAACCCCAAGCCATACTTCCCTGCGACTGCCCGTTCCGGCCTGCGCGAACGCTCAACCCTGGCCGCGCTGCTGCGGGTTCTGACCCTGCTCGGGCTGAGCGCCTGTGGCTCATCCGAGCCAACGCCGGCATCGGACCCGGCCGTGGTGCACGAAAGCTTCACGCTCGATTCCCAGGTGCTGGGCGAGCAACGGCGTCTCAACGTCTATATCCCACCTGGCTATGCTCACAGCGACACCGTCTATCCCGTGCTGTACATGCCGGACGGCGGCATCGAGGAAGATTTTCCGCACATCGCCGCCAGCGTGGACGCGCTGATTCGCGAGCAGGCGATCGCGCCGGTGCTGGTGGTGGGCATCGAAAATACCGAACGCCGCCGCGACCTGACCGGCGAAACCACCGTGGAATCGGACCGGGACGTGGCACCGGTAATTGGCGGCTCCGACGATTTCCGCCGATTCATCTCACAGGAACTCATTCCGGAAATCGGCACGCGCTACCGCGTCAACACGCAGCGCGCGATCGTCGGCGAGTCGCTGGCGGGGCTGTTCGTGATGGAAACCTTTCTCGCGCATCCGAACCTGTTCGACCGCTACATCGCGATGAGTCCCAGCCTGTGGTGGAACGATCACACCCTGGTGCGTCAAGCCAAGAACCGACTGCCGCAACTGGCGGACATGCATCGCGTACTGTGGTTCACCACCGCCGACGAAGCCGACATCTATCCGTATACCGATCAGCTCGCGGAAACCCTGACGAGCGATGCGCCCAGGGATCTGGTCTGGCACTACGTGCCAATGAAGGGCCAGCATCACAACACGATCTTTCGCGCAGCCAAGGCGCAGGCGTTCAGAACGGCGCTGTGGAAAGACGAGCCATAGGCCGGCACGCATCAGATGTCGTGCGAGACCACCAATCCGCCCCACAGCAGCGAACGGTCGCCAGGGCCATCCCGTAACTCCGAACTCTGCAGGCGCATCACCCAGGAAACGCGATACTCGCCGACGATCTGCGCGGTAACGCCGGCCCAGGCCTCGGCGATCAGCGGCCGCGTGTCGGAATAGTCGTATTCCAGATCGCTGTGCCGGAACTGGCCCTGGAGAAAAGCGTTGTAGGCGCGCACATGCGCCTTGATGCCGGCCCAGACGTAGAGTTCCTTGATGTCGGAGCGCATTACGCTGCCGCCGGTGGCAGGTGCCGGCTCGGCAATGTATTCGACGCGATCCGGCGGGCCGCTCCACCACGGGGTGTTGATGCGCCCCCACCGGATCGACAAGGCGGTGCTGGCCTCGGTGAGATAGCCGACGCTGCCGGCGACCGCGCTCTTGATCTCGTAACGCGTGCTTGCGCCGGTATTGGCCGCACGCTGCAGATCCTGACGTGTCACGGTGTAACGGAAAGTGGGTTCACCGCCGTCCGAAATCTGATGGTCCCAGCCCTTCGGTTTCTGTGCGCCGATCGCGCCGTGGAACTGATCCTGGAATTCAGGAACGGCACGGGTACCGAGCACGCCGACCGAAAAGCTCGAGTGATAGACGGTACTGTCCGCGCCGCGTACGTAGCTGCGACCGTTGGCGATGTAGAGCAGGCTGGCATACGGCCGGTCGCCGGGTGTGGCGTCATCGAGCTGGATGTCGCCCGGCGTGAACGCGATCGCGCCGACCTGCAGTGAATGCAGTTGGTGCGTGTCGTCGAGCCGCGTACCGAGCACCATCTTGTCGAGCCAGGCCAGCGGCGTATCGACCGACACCAAGGATTCCTGCGCGCGCCGTCCGGAGAGCGTCAGCGCCATGCCGCCGGTGTAGTCCTCGTCGCGCTCGGCCGGTGTGAGCGCGTCGTTGTCGAAGTAGAAGGCCCAGCCGGTGTTGTATTTCTCGCGGCCTGAGGCATCAAGCACGATACCAGCCACCGGGCTGTCAGCCGGCCCACTGCCGGGCCCCTTGGCGAAGGCCGGCGTCGCCGTCAGCAGCAACATCGCGACAAGCCCCAGAAAGAATGCACCGCTATCGGCGCGACGCGCCTGCGGCGGACGGGATTCAAAGCGTACATCTCGGGGACCGGACCTCGTGTTCCTGTGGTGGGTCATGGCGGCAACTCCTGTGAGACCGATGACGGTCTCACTCCATGGCTAGGCTGGATCGGTGGACGGATCGCCCAAGGCTCAGCAATGATACGGGTGTGACCGATCAGTAACTATATAGGAGAAAGTTACCGATCGGTAACAGCGCTGTCAAGTGCCGCAATGCTGGCGCCCCCTTTAGCGTGAATCACGCAGCGTGATGCCGACCGACCTTCGCCCGCTTGCGGGATAGGGGGTGAGGGAAACGGCCATGCCGCAGCAGGTTCATTCTGCGGGGTGCGTTTGCGGCATGGCCGTTAGGGGGATTCAGGCCGGAGGGACCGGCTTCTAAGCTGCGACCTGGCGACGACAAGGAGCGTGCGCCGATCTGCACCGACCGAACGGGGGAAAACCATGAACACAAAACCTTGGATGGCGGCACCACTGCTGCTGATGCTCTCGGCCTGCGACAACGGTGGCGGCCATGACGGCGGCTGCCTGACGTTCACGGCCAGTACGCCGGTCAGCGCGACGGCGCCTGTGACTGACGTGATCCTCACGCAGAGTCAAGCGCCCTCGCCACCTCCGCGGCGGGTGGTGGGAAGAAGGTTTGCCCGTCTCATGGGCGCAGCACCGACATCAGCAAGTTGATCTGCCAGGCATTGCCACCAAGGCTCCTGGCGATCCGGCGCGCCAGCTCGAGCCGCCGTGGATGAGAGGCAATCGCCTCGGCCGCCGCTCTCAGGTAAGACCGTAACTCAATGCGTTGCAGTTCGCTCTGCGCGGCATACAGGCCGGCCGCCGGCTCGAAGAAGCCATCGACCCCGGCCTCGTTCATGACCTGAATCAGCGCCATCAGTGCGTAGACTCGATAATGACCGCCGGCCTCGAATCGCCTTGCCGAGGTTTCCAGCGCATCCGGCAACAGCAGCCATCGGCCCTGAGCGAAGATGTGGGCAGCGATGCGCTGATCCTCCAGGTACGGCAGATGCGTGTCGAAGCCGCCGAGCCCCTCGAAATAGTCGCGCCGGATCAGCAGGCCCTGATCGCCATTGACCGTCCCTGGCCGATTGCTGGCGCTCTTGGCCTCGATGAAGCGGAACAGTCGTCCGTACCCGGACCGGCTGCGCAGGAAACGCAGCGGAAAGTGTCCCGCGACGCGCGTGTCGCCGACCGCCGCGATTCCGGCATTCAGGCAGTCGAGCGCCCGCCGCAATTGACGCGGATGGGTCGGTCGCGAATCGGCATGCAGAAACAACAGGCTGTCCGCGTGGCTGGCTGCGGCGCCGGCATTCATCTGCCGGCCGCGACCGCGCGGCGTTCGCAGAACCCGAGCCCCCAGGCTGCGACAGGCCTGGGCGGTGGTCTCGTCCGGGCTGGCGTCCGCAATGATCAGTTCCAGTTCGATCGCCTGCTGCGAACGCAGTGCGCGAATCAAGGCAGGCGCCGTCGTGGCCTCATCAAGCGTCGGCACCACGACGCTGAGCTGCGGCTTCACAGCCAGGCCGCGAGCCAGGCCGCCGCGGTCATCAGCACAATGCCGGGACTGATCGCACGCGCGAACGCTGCATCGCCAGCGCTGCGGGCAAGTACGAGCTTGGTCACGGCATTGGTGCTGAAGGCCAGCAGCACCGGCACCACGGCCGCGTTGGCGTGCAGTTTGCCGGCGGCAACCAGGGCGGCAGCCGCGATGGCCGGGGAATGGGCATCGGCGAAACCGGCGACGGCGGCCGCGATCGCGGTACCGGACCGGCCGAGCCACGCGGTGGCCGCTGCCGACACCAGCAGGACACCGGCGACCAGGGCGACGAAGCTCAGCGCGTCGCGCAGGCGGAAGGCGCGGCCCGCCGGCAGTGCATCGGCATCGGTACGGCGCCATCCGCGCCACGCGAAATAGGCACCGTAGACCAAGGCTACGGCGCCGGCGGCGAACAGCGAGGGCAGCAGGGCCATCAGCGTCTCCAGATCGGTGGCGCCGACCACCATCGCCAACTGCGCCACGGTCGCCAGAGACGACAAGGTGGCACCGGCGACCGCACCGTGGCGCAAACCCGGTGTGGAGGCCGCGCGCGCCCCCATCGCTGCGATCGTGGCCGCACTGGACACGAAACCCGAGGCAAGTCCTGCAAAGGCCAGCCCAAGCCGCGGCCCCAAGGCCCGCACCGCGACATAACCGCAGGCGTTGAGACTCAGCACCAACACCAGCAACTGCCACAGGGCGCGTGGATTGAGCACCGAAAACGGGCCCACCGTGCGATCCGGCATCAGCGGCAGCAACACCAGCGCACAGACCGCCAGCACCAGCCCGTCACGCAGCTCCTGCTCGCTCAGGACCTCGCTGGCCCAGCGATGCAGTTGCGTCCGCGCCAGCAGCAATCCGGTGACGACGACGCCCAGAGCCGCGGCCAGCGGCGCGCTTTTCATGGCCATCGCGCCGAGCATGACGGTCAGCAGCAGCGCGACTTCGGTGGTGATCCCCGGATCGTCCCCAGCGTCACGCTGGTAGGCGACGACCGCCAGTCCACCGATCACCACCAGAACCAGCAGCAAATGGATGCTGCCCGACGCGCCGGCGATGGCGCCGAGCAGACAGGACAAGGTGAAGGTGCGCAGGCCCGCGAAAGCACGATGCGCGCCTTGGCCCTTTCGACGTTCGCGTTCGATACCGATCATGGCGCCGATACCGACGGCCGTGGCATAGCCGACCAGTTCGGGCCCCATTGGCATCAAGGCATCAGCCCCAGTGCCTGCACGGTCGCAACATCAGCCTTGCGTTCGCCGGGTTCGCCGCTCGCCAGGCCAAACCCGTTGGCATAGTCCCAGTGCGTCCAGGCGATACCGCCGGATTCCAGCAGCTCACGCACATCGCGCAGCCAGGCGCTGCGATACCGTTCATTGACGTAATAGCGATACACACCGAATTCGCTGCACCAGATTTGCAGCTTGTGGCGACGCCCCCACTCCGCGACCTGCATGATCGGGGCGGCGAGCCTGTCCCGATTCCAGCGCTCCTGCCCGTACCACTCGGCATGCGGCCTGGCGTCGGCTGTCAATGTATCCAGCACCGGCGCCACGGCTTCCGGCGAGGATGGATAGGGCAGATTGTGCAGTTGGCGCCACATCGACCAGCCCCAGTTTGCGCCCTGATGAGTGAAATTGTGCGGCTCGTAAAAGTGGAAGCTGTAGACCAGATTCGGGTCGACCAGGGGCTGCAATTGCAGCAGGTTCTGCGCATCCGAGAAATGCGGGCCGGTCACGACCAGGGTGTGCCGCGGCGCCACTTCGCGCACCGCCGCAACCAACTGCACCATCAGTGACTGGACGATGGCCGCATCCTCGATCGTCGGTTCGTTGAGCAGCTCGAACACCAGGTCGTCCGGCGGAATCGCGGCCAGCGCCTTGGCCAGAACCTGCCACAGCGTCGCGAGTCTTTGCCGTGCGATCGAATCCACGGCAAGCCGTTGCTTGGAGGCATCGTCGAGCTGCAACGCCAGGATGAACATCAGGCCGGCGCGGTTGGCTTCGTCGATCGCACGGTGCAGTTCGGTGACCGCGGCGGCGTTCAAGCCGTCCTCGCTGCCGGGGTCGATGATCAGGCCTAGTTCGATCAGGCTGCGGACATGGCGCAGACCGAGTCCGCGAATCAGTGCATAGTCCTGCGCGCCGACATTCCACACTGGCGGTCCGTCGGTTGTGGCGGTGAAGGCATGCGCGAGATTGACACCGCGCGCGAGCCGCTCCACCAGCTGCGGATCGGGGCCGGTCGGCGCCGCCTCGCGTGAGCCGCAGCCCAGCAGCGGGAGCACCAGCAACAGGCTGATCAGTACTGCGCGACCCATGCCTGATCGATGTGCAGCCGCGCCTTGACGTTGGCGGCGAACTGGCGCGCTTCCTCGCGCGTGGCGAAGCGTCCGATACCGATGCGGTGCAGCACGCGACCGTCCACCGGCTGGGCAAAGCTGTGAGCGTCGAAGCCGCGATCCCGGAAATCGGCGGCTTCGAGTTCGGCCGATTCCGGGTCTGTCAGCGACAGCACGACCACGGTCCAGCCATGCGTGGCGAGTGAGCCGGAAGACGGCGACGCGGACGGTGCCGTCGAAGCCGGGGTCGGCGGCGCCCGGACAACCGGAGCAGGACGCGCAGCCACCGGGGCCGGAGCTGCTGCGGGTGCCGGCAGTGACACCGACAGGCTGGCTGAGCCCAGATCGGCCTTGTTGAGCTTGCTGGCGAGAATCTGCTGGGTCGGCGTGTATCGCAGCGCCGCCGAACCCGGGCGCATGAATACGCATTCGCCGGGACGATCGATGCGGTCGCCGCCGCCGGCCGCGTACTGGAACTCGACGGCTCCGCGCAGCAGGCAGACCGTGTCTCCGGCCGTTTCCACGCCGATCCAGACATCGGCGCCATAGACCCGCACGCGCAGTTCTCCGGCATTGAGACGCAGGTCTTCGCCATTGCGCGGGTCGACGCGCAGCACGCCGCGATCGAGCACCAGGCGCACCACGGTCTTGCTGCCCGGCTGCGCATCCACCGAATGCACGCGCAGGCTGGCGTCCGCACCCAGCGAAAGGTAACCGCCGCCGGGGAAGACGAAGGCGGCGCGACCGTTGTCGCCGGTATTGACGCGGTCTCCGGCGCTGAGGCTGGCATTGGCGCTCAAGCTGCGGGTCTGGCCGTCATGCACGATATGCGCGGGCGGTCGCAGCTGCGCGCGATCCAGAACCGCGGTGTCGCCAGCCGTGGAACTTGCCGCGTGCAGACCGCCGATACCGACGAGGAGCGCCAGGCCCGAAAGGAGCGACCATTCTGGATACCTGTTTTGTACGCGACTGCTGTTCACCAAGTTTCTCGACATCGTTTCCCCCGAACCGATTTTCAAACCAAGCCCCCCTCACTTTGCTGCATGATGCACGGCTGACCGGAGCGCTGTCTCGAACGGCCACGCCACCGCACGAATCATCTGGACGCGCCACGGCGCAATCAGCACACTGCGCATCCGTCCGTGCGCGAGGCGAAAATTCACGTCGGTTCAGTGCAACCGACGGACCTGGACACTCATAACAATGACTACGCGGATTTCATTCGCCATCCCGGCTCAACCGACCGAAACCACTTGCGGGCCGACCTGTCTGCACGCGGTTTACCGCTACTACGGTGACGATATCAGCCTGGACGAGGTGATCGCGGAAACCCGCGCACTGCGCGAAGGCGGCACGCTCGACGCCTTTCTGGCTGACCACGCACTGCGCCGCGGCTATCGCGCAACGATCTACATGCACAATCTATCCCTGTTCGACCCGACCTGGTTCGATCTGTCGAAGTCCGCGATCATCGACAAGCTACGCCACCAGTGGGCGATCAAGGAAGCGCGCCACCCCAAGATCGCGATCGCCACCAAGGGCTACATCGATTTCCTCGAAATGGGCGGCGAACTCAAGATCGCGGACCTGACCGGCAAGCTGCTGCGCCATTACCTGTCGCGCGGAATCCCGGTGATGACCGGCCTGTCCTCCACCTGGCTGTACCGCACCCCGCGCGAACTCGATGACACCACCGAGGATGACCTCAACGGCGAGCCGGTCGGACACTTCGTGGTGCTGTCCGGCTACGACCGGGACAAGCGCGAGGTCTGGGTGGCCGATCCCTACGAAGGCAATCCCTTCAGCGAGGCGCGGTCCTATCCCGTCAAGATCGAGCGGCTGATCGCCTCGGTATTGCTGGGCGTGGTGTCCTTCGACTGCAATCTGCTGGTCATCGAACCCGGCAAAAGGAGCATTGGAGCGTGAGCGGCATAGTCGTTGTCGACCAACTGTCGGACTGGCCCGTGGAGATTCCCGGCGTGGACGTGGTCACGGCCTGGGACTACCTGACACAGGACGAATTCACGCGCAGCCGGCGCACGCGCATCTACAATCTGTGCCGCTCATTCAGCTATCAGTCCACCGGTTACTACGTGTCGTTGCTGGCCGGCGCGCGCGACCACCGGCCCTTGCCGGACATCACCACGATCCAGGATCTGAAGCTGGCCGAAAGTCCGCGCGTGGTCGCCGACGAAGTCGATGAGCTGATCGAAAAGAGCCTGTCGCGCATCGGTGGCGAGCGCTATGTGCTCAACGTGTATTTCGGGCGCAGCCTGGCCAAGCGGCATGAACGCCTGGCCGCGGCACTGTTCAACCTGTTTCCGGCACCGCTGTTGCAGGCCAAGTTCTCCTGGCGCGGCGACGAATGGCGCGTCGACGCGCTGGGCCCGATCGCGCTCGGCGAGATTCCGGAAACGCATCACGAATTCATGCTGGAGGCGGCGCTCGACTACTTCCTGCGCAAGCGCTCGCCGCGCCGCACCACGCGCGATTCGTATCGCTATGACATGGCGTTTCTGGTCAACGAGGATGAGAAGGAACCGCCATCGAACCCGCGCGCGATCAAGCTGTTCGAAAAGGCTGCCGAGGACCTGGGCTTCGACGTGGAGATCCTCGACAAGGGCGACTACGGCCACGTCGCCGAATTCGACGCCCTGTTCATACGCGAGACCACCGCCGTCAATCATCACACCTACCGCTTCTCGCGCCGCGCCGCGCGCGAGGGCCTGGTGGTGGTCGACGATCCCTTGTCGATCCTGCGCTGCTCCAACAAGGTGTTCCTGGCGCAGCTGATGGACCGCCACCGCATCCCCACACCGAAAACCGTGCTGATTCACCCGCGCAACCTCAAGCAGGCCGCGGCCGAACTCGGCTTTCCGTGTGTGCTCAAGCAACCGGATTCGGCCTTCTCCAAGGGCGTGATCAAGGTCGACGATGCGGCGGAGTTCCGCCGCAAGGCCACGGACATGCTGGAACGCTCGGACCTGATCGTGGCCCAGGCCTTCGAGCCCACCGAATACGACTGGCGGATCGGCGTGCTCGACGGCGAGCCGCTGTACGCCTGCCGCTACTACATGGCGCCCAAACACTGGCAGATCGTCAAGCGCGACAGCAAGGGCAGCAAGTCCGAAGGCGAGCACGAAACCCTGGACATCGCCGATGTCCCCAAGCCGGTGCTCAACGTGGCCGTGCAGGCCGCACGCGCGATCGGCAGCGGCCTGTATGGCGTGGACCTCAAGCAGTTCGGCAAGCGCGTCAAGGTGATCGAGGTCAACGACAATCCGAATCTCGATTTCGGCGTGGAAGACCTGGTGCTCAAGGAGGCGCTGTACCGCAAGGTGATGGAATTCTTCCTGCGCCGCCTGGAGTCGCGCGTTCGCGAAGGTGCACGCTGAAATGGAATCGCAGCCGGAGGTCCGCGTGCGCCGCGCCCGGCGCGAAGACGCCGAGGCGATCCTCGCGCTAGAACAACTGTTCCCCGGCGACCGCATGTCGGACCGCGCGATCCGGCGTCTGCTCGGCGTGCCCAGCGCCGCCGCCTGGGTGGCGCTGCGCCAGCGCTGGACCTGTGGCGCCCTGGTAATGACCACACGCCGCGGCTCCACGATCGCCCGCATCTATTCACTGGTGGTGCATCCCGAGGCGCGCGGCCATGGCCTGGGAATCCGCCTGGTCCACGCCGCCCAGACGGAAGCGCGCAAGCGCGGTTGCAGCACGATGTCACTGGAAGTGCGCGCCGACAACCAAGCAGCACGCGCGCTCTACGAACGGCTCGGCTATCACCTGCACGCCTGCCTGCCGGACTACTACGAAGACGGCGAAACCGGCCTGCGGCTGCGGCGTACGTTCTGAACGGTCGACCGCTTCAGTTCGACGCGCCTGCATCCTTTCGCAGAAGCTGGCCGCTGTATTGCAGAAATTCGTCGAGATGCCGAGTGATCACTGCGACCACGATCGGCATCTGCAACTGCTGATAGGCATGCACCGCGATATTGCGGAATCCGACCATGCGCTTCAGTGACTCGGCCAGCTGCGCGTCGATCCATCCGTGATCGGCGAGTATCGAAAATACGTCCCGTGCACTTTGCGGCAAGCCCATCGCCTCGCGCCGAATGAGGTGCTGGCCCATGTCCAACGCCACCTCGCAGGCACGCTGAATATTGAGGATGGCGGCATCCTGGCGAGTCGAATCGGCGGGGAACGCCGCAGGGTCGTGTTCGTATTCCTCACGCGCCCTGGCAACGCAGCGTTCGATGCTCGCGGCCTTGTTCAGCAGCACATCATCGACCATGCACGTATCCCCGCTCACGAATGTCAGCGATCAGACCGGCCCGCGCCGTATCGAGTTCGGTTTTCTCGCTGAGAATGAAGCTTTCGTAATGCGACGCCTGAGAATCGAGCGCCCACAGGCGCCGCCCGCGCGTGATGATCTGATACTGCATGACGGTGGATGCCGCGACCAGATCGACCAGGTCCACGTCGCAGTTTGCGGCGGCGGCCAAGCTGCCGGACAGCGCCCACAGTTGTTCGGTATCGACACGCCGTCCGGCGTATACCGCCATGTCGAGGTCGCTGTCCGGCCGCGCCTCGTCGCGCGCATGGCTGCCGAACAGGTAGACGGCGAGCAGTCCGTCCAGCGACTGCCGAAGCTGATGCACAAGCGGCTGTAAGTCCATGCGGTGTTGCGATGAGTGAAACAAGTCATCTCAGCGTAAACGAAAAACGCCCGCAAAAGCGGGCGTTTTCTCGACGCGGCGCTGGACTCAGCGCTTGTCGACCGTCACGTAGTCACGCTTGTCGGCACCCATGTAGACCTGACGCGGGCGCGCGATCTTCAGCGGTTCGGACACCATTTCCGACCAGTGGGCTACCCAGCCCACGGTGCGGGCGATGGCGAACATCGGGGTGAACATGTTCACCGGAATGCCGAGCGCCTTGTAGATGATGCCGGAGTAGAAGTCGACGTTCGGATAGAGCTTGCGCTCCTTGAAGTAGTCGTCCGACAGCGCCGCCTCTTCGAGCTTCATCGCCAGTTCGAGCTGCGGATCGTTTTCCTTGCCGAGATGCTTGAGCACACGATGGCAGTGCTCGCGGATGATCGTGGCGCGCGGATCGAAATTCTTGTAAACGCGATGGCCGAAGCCCATCAGGCGCACGCCCTCGACCTTGTCCTTGACCTTCTGCAGGAATTCCGGCGCCTTGTCCGGCGTGCCGATTTCTTCGAGCATCTTCAGCACGGCCTCGTTGGCACCACCATGCGCCGGCCCCCACAGGGCCGCGATGCCGGACGAAATCGCGGCATACGGATTGGTGCCGGTGGAGCCGGCCATGCGCACCGTGGAGGTGGACGCGTTCTGCTCGTGATCGGCATGCAGGATGAACAGCACGTCCAGCGCCTTGGCGGCGATCGGGTCGACCTCGTACGGTTCAGCCGGCACCGAGAACATCATGTGCAGCAGGTTGCTGCAGTAGTCGAGATTGTTCTGCGGGTACATGAACGGCTGGCCGAAGTACTTCTTGTAGGCCGCCGCGGCGATCGTCGGAATCTTGGCGATCATGCGATGCGCGAAAATGTCGCGCTGCTTGGCATCCTTGCTGTTGCTGGTGTCGTGATAGAACGCCGACAGCGCGCCGACCACACCGGTCAGCATCGACATCGGATGCGCGTCGTAATAGAAGCCGTCGAAGAAACGCTTCACGCCCTCGTTGATCATCGTGTGACGACTGATCGAGGCTTCGAACTCCTCGAGCGCGCTCGGGCTCGGCAGCTCTCCGTACAGGATCAGGTAGGCCACTTCGATGAAGCTGGAGTGTTCGGCGAGCTGATCCACAGGGTAGCCGCGATACAGCAGCACACCGGCGTCACCATCGATGTAGGTGATCGCGCTTTCGCAGGAGCAGGTCGAGGTGAAGCCCGGATCGTAGGTGAAGACGTCCTCTTTTGCGTACACCTTGCCGACATCGAGGCCGATCGGGCCGAGAGTTCCCTGCTTGACGGGAAGTTCGAGCTTGGCGCCGGTGTCTTCGTTGATAAGGCTGTACTGAGCCATCATTCACTCCGGTTGGTCTGTTCTGTAAGAAGCGGGCGAAGGGCCGGCGTTCACGCTCGAACCACCCCTGAACACACGATTCCGGAGAGTCCGGGATGGTTCGGCGATCGGCAGGATTGACGTACGGCCGCGTACGCAGCAGCGGAATTATGCCTGCGGCGCGTGCTGCGCCGCAACGCGAACCGTTCCGACACGGCTCGGCAGGCCATACAGCGCCAACAAAAACGGCCGCACGAGGCGGCCGTTCTGCGAATCCGCGAACGGATTCGAATCAGTTCCGGATCAGGATTTCGCGTAGCGGCGACGGAACTTGTCGACGCGGCCGGCGGTATCCAGGATCTTCTGCTTGCCCGTGTAGAACGGGTGCGATGCGCTGGAGACTTCCATCTTGATCAGCGGGTATTCCTTACCGTCTTCCCACTTGATGGTTTCGCGGCTCTTCATGGTGGAACGCGTCAACAGCATGTAGTCGCTGGACATGTCCTGGAAGACCACGTAGTCGTACTTCGGATGGATATCGGCTTTCATCGGACAGCTACCGCAGGCGGGCGAAAAGGGCGCGAATTGTACGGCGACACCGGCGCCGCCGCAAGCACGCCCGGCGCCACCCGCAAAACGCACCAGACTGCGGCGATTCGCGCCCTTACTCGTCCTCGGCCTGGATGTGCACCGAATAGGCCTCGCCATCGGTTTCCAGGCGCACCAGCAGCGGCCGGCAGCACACCGAACAGTCCTCGGTATAGGTCTGCGCACCGGCAGAAAGGTCGAGTTCGAGCACGATGGTCTCCCAGCAGTAGGGACATTGGATTTCGGCGTCTTCAAGCATCGGGCAGAAACAGTTCGATCAGGCTGTTGAGATGGTCACGACCGCGTGCGCTGGGGCGGATCCGCTGCGGCGTACGTTCAATCAGACCCAGAGTCTGCGCCCGAACGAGCGGGATTTCGATGGCGTCCAGCGCCAGACCGGTCGCGTCGACAAAAGCCTGCGGGACGAAACCCTCATGCAGGCGCAGCACGTTCATCATGAACTCGAACGGCAGATCGGCCGTCTCGACCGCGCTGTCGCTCTGCAAGGCGGCGGCGCTGCCGGCGCCCGCCAGAAACAGCCTGGGTAGTTTGTGGCGCGCGCGACGACGGATGCCGGAGACACCGGTTCCGATCTTGCCGTGCGCACCGGCACCGATGCCCAGATAGTCGCCGAAGGTCCAGTAGCTGAGATTGTGGCGCGCACGGCGGTTCGGTCGGGCGTAGGCCGAGACCTCGTACTGCGCATAGCCAGCCTCGGCCAGCAGCGCCTGGCCCGCCGTATGAATCGTCCAGGCGGCGTCATCATCCGGCAACGGCGGCGGCGCCGCGGCGAAGGCGGTATTCGGTTCCAGCGTCAGGTGGTAGTACGACACGTGCTCGGGCGACAGCGCGATCAGGGCGCGCAAATCCGCCTCGGCGGCCTCGGGCGTCTGCTGCGGCAAGGCGAACATCAGGTCCAGATTGAGATTGTCGAATCCGGCGCGATGGGCGATGTCCACGGCGCGAATCGCATCCTCGCGGCCATGGATGCGCCCCAGAGCGCGCAGCTGCGCATCGTCCATCGACTGCACGCCGATCGACAATCGATTGACGCCGGCGGCGCGATAGCCGCGGAAATGCGATTCGTCGACCGTGCCGGGATTCGCCTCCAGCGTGATCTCGATGTCCGGCGCCATCGGCAGACGCGCCGCCACCGCGTCGAGCAGGCGCGCGATTGCCGCATCGGAAAACAAGCTGGGAGTGCCGCCGCCCATGAAGATCGAACCGAGACCACGCCCCGCCAGCGCCGTATCGAAACTGCGCAACTCGAAATCGAGATCGCGGATCAAGGCATCGACATAGGCGGTTTCGGGCACTTCGCCGCGCAGCGGGTGCGAGTTGAAATCACAGTACGGGCATTTGCGCACGCACCACGGGAAGTGGACGTACAGCGCCAAAGGCTGCGCGTCCCGGCTCAGCACTCGCGCAGACGCTGCAGCAGAATCGCCGCGGCGCGGCCACGGTGCGAGATCGCGTTCTTGATCTCCGGCGCCAGTTCGGCGGCACTGCACGCGGTCTCCGGCACATGGAACAGCGGGTCGTAGCCGAATCCGGAGTCGCCTTGCGGCGCTTCGAGTATCCGGCCCCGCCAGGCGCCCTCGGCCACGATCGGCGTGGGGTCGTCGGGGTGCCTCAAATAGACCATCAGCGATACGAAACGCGCGGAACGATCCGCGCCCGGCATCGCCGCCAGCGATTCGAGCAGCTTTTGGTTGTTGGCCTGATCGTCGCCATGCACGCCGGCGTAGCGTGCCGAGCGCACGCCCGGTGCGCCGCCAAGCGCCGCCACTTCCAGCCCTGAATCGTCCGCGATCGCCGGCAATCCGGACACTGCGGCGGCATGGCGTGCCTTGATCAGCGCATTCTCGACGAAGCTCACCGCGCTTTCCTCGGGCTCCTCGTCACTGAACTCGGACACCGCGTGCACCCGCCAGCCGAGTGGCGACAGCAGCGCCTGCATTTCACGCAGTTTCTTGGTATTGCGACTGGCCAGCACGACCTCGCGGGACACGGCAGCGGCACTCGGCTGCGGCGCGGCGTCTTGATCATCGATCAGGCGCTTGCCGAAGCTGTGCGTGGCGTTCTCGACATAGTCCAGCGCAGCATAGAAGCCGACGGCCGCGTCATTGTCATGTCGGATCTGCAGATTGATCTTGGGACAGCCCGCCGCCTGCAAGCGGGTTTCGACCGCCTGCATCAACAGGCCACCCAGGCCTCGGCGCTGATACGAAGGGTCCACGCCCAGGTAGTTGACCCAGCCGCGATGACCGTCGTAACCCGCCATCACGCTGGCGACCAGTTGCCGGTCGGTCTCACCCACCAGAAACCACTCGCGCTGAACGCCGAGCTTGCGCAGGATGTCGCGGCGCGGGTCGTTCCAGGGCCGCGTCAGGCCGCAGCGCTGCCACAACGCGATCAGCGCTTCGGTGTCGGATTCGAGAAAGGGCCGGATCCGCATCGGCGAGGCTCAGCCTTCGAGCGCGGCCCGCTGCGCGGCGATCAGCTCGGAAATGCCCTTGGACGCCAGCCCCAGCATCGAATCCAGTTCGTCACGGCGGAAGGCATGGCCTTCCGCGGTTCCCTGCACCTCGACGAAGCCACCGGCTTCGTTCATGACGACGTTGAGATCGGTCTCGGCGCTGGAGTCCTCCACATAATCCAGGTCGAGCACCGGCGCGCCGTTGACGATACCGACCGACACCGCGGCGATCTGTCCGAACAGGGGATCCTTCTTGAGCTTGCGCTGTTTGCGCAGCTTGGTGATCGCATCCACCAGGGCAACGTAACCACCGGTGATGCTGGCAGTGCGGGTGCCGCCGTCGGCCTGCAGTACATCGCAGTCGATGGTGATGGTGCAGCCGGCGAGCGCTTCGAGGTCCACGCAGGCGCGCAGGCTGCGGCCGATCAGGCGCTGGATTTCCAGCGTACGGCCGCTCTGCTTGCCTTGGGCCGCTTCGCGACGGCTGCGGTCGTGGGTGGCCCGCGGCAACATGCCGTACTCGGCCGTCAGCCAGCCCGCACCGGAATCGCGACGCCAACCCGGCACGCGCTCCTCCACCGTGGCGTTGCACAGGACCCGCGTGCCGCCGAAGCACACGAGCACGGAGCCTTCCGCGTGTTCGGTAAAGCCGCGAACGAAAGAGACAGGGCGAAGCTGGTCGGCGCTACGGCCGGAGTGTCGGGTCATCGAGCTGGGAACCTCAAAACGGCCGCGCAGTATAACGGCCGTGCCCCATTCCGGCCCCCGGCCAAGCGTTAAGACCCGCGTTTTGTAGGATCAGGACTACGGGCGCTTGCGCAAAATTCCGACACTCGGGGTGCCAAGTGGTGCTCAATTCCCGCATCCGACCGCCGATACTCTGCGTATTAGGAGTACCAGACACATCAAAGAGGTCCATCCATGGCCCACCCGCCGCCCCGTAAACCGAAAGCTGTCGCCGCAAACTGGCAGACGGCGCTGTCGCCGGCAAGCTTTGCGCGACTCACCGAAATGCTGGCGGGATTCTCCGTCGGGCTCTGGCTGGTGAGCGAACTGCTCTGGTAATTCGCCACGAGTGATCATCCGCTCCTTACAATGGGGCGCATGAACGTTGATGAACTCGTCGAGAATTTCGAACTGCTGGGGCCCTGGGAAGAGCGCTACCGCTACCTGATCGACATCGGCCGCAAGCTGCCGCCGATGCCGGACACTGCCAAGAACGAGTCGAACAAAGTCCGTGGCTGCATGTCGCAGGTCTGGCTCGACCATGAGCTTGTTCCCGGCGAACCCGAGCGACTGAAGTTCTATGGTGATTCGGACGCTCACATCGTCAAAGGTCTTATCGCCCTACTGTTCATGCTGGTGTCCGAACGAACGCCCGACGAAATATTGAATCTGGACATCGCCGAGGCTTTCGCACGGCTCGGTCTGGAGAACCAGATCACCATGAACCGCCGCAACGGTTTCTATTCGATGGTGGAGCGCATTCGCGCCATGGCCGCCGAACATGCCAGCGCCGCCTGATTTGCTGCGCATGCCGGGCTGGGTCACGGCACTGATCCTGTGCCTGGCGAGCAGCGCCGCTGCCGCAAGCCCGACCTATCGCTGGGTCGATGCTCAGGGCCAGGTCCACTATTCGCAGACGCCTCCCGAACAGGGCACCTACAGCAAGTACGAACCGCGGGCTCCCGGGGCCCACCCGGCACCCGCCGTGGAATCGATCGATGATTTCGTGGAGTCGAGTGAAACCGACGAACTCGCACGCGCCGCAGCGGAGCACGCACGCCAGGTCGCGCGAAATGAGCGCCAGCAGCAGTGCCAAGCCGCACGTGATCGATTGGCCTACCTTGACGAGAAGACGGCAAGGCGGCTGATGCGCGTCGACGACAATGGCGAGCGCGTGCGCTTCACTGAAGACATGTTCAACGCGGAGCGCGACAAGGCGCTCGAACAGATCGCCAACAGCTGCGAATGAGGTCTGCCCGCCCTCGTCACTCCGGACAAGCCGCAGCCTGACCCGGCATCCACGCGACCCGCCGAAAACCAGCAAGTGACCATTCCCCGCCCGGTCCATCACCGATCGCCACCCAACAAAAAGGCGCCCCGGTCAGGACGCCTTCTTGATGATGCGGTGATACGGCACTAGTGGCTGACCACATCCTTCACGGTATCTTTGGCCTTGCCGATCGTATCCTTGATTTTGCCGGTCTTCTGATCGACCTTGCCTTCATTCTCGAGTTGCTCGTCGCCGGAAACCTTGCCGGCACCTTCCTTGAACTTGCCCTTCAGATTTTCGGTCTTGCCTTCGTAGCGCTTGTCGTCTGCCATTGGATGCTCCTTGAATGGTTGGAACTGATACAGACTGGCTGATGCCTGACGCCAGTCCATCCTTGAAACGTGTCACCAGCGTGCACCCGGCGGACTGAACTGCCGCTGAGACACTTCGTTCAGCCGCAATGCGGCCGCGCCCAGACCGGCGTTTGCACCGCACGGGGCGAGAGAACCGGCACACGCACGCGCGTCGATTCATGGCTCCGTGACACAGGGCTAAGATGGCATTCCGGCGCCCCGGGAGATCCATTCCGGGGGCATCGTGTCGAAGGACGGCCATGAGCCCGAATGAACAATTGAATCAATTCATCGTCAGGTTCAGTTCGGAGGTGTCCGGCCTGGCCGAGGCCGCCTTGGCAAAGATGCGGGCGCTTTTCCCCACGGCCATCCAGCTCGTCTACGACAACTACAATGCTTTGGCCATTGGCTTCGGCCCAGGCGAAGACCTGGATCTGGTGGACAGCGCGGTACGGCGCTGGATCGAGCAGTACGATGCCGAGGCGGCAGGAGGTCCCGGCAAAGGTCGGCCATTGACGCCGGAGCAACAGCGCATTCGGCAACTGGAGGCCGAGCTTCGTGAGGCACGACTGGACATTGCCGTCTTAAAAAATGCGTCGGCCTTCTTTGCCCGGGAACTGAAGTGATCCACCGTCTGATCACGCAGTGGCAAGGCAAGGCCGAAGTCAGACGGATGTGTCGGGTATTGGACGCGAGCCGTTCGGGCTTCTACGCCGCTCGACGACGTCAACGTTCGGCACCGAGGGTGTGTGTTCAGGGCGTGCATGTGCGTGCAGCCTTTGAGACCAGCGGCGGTAATTATCAGCCGCCGGGTCTGCGCAGCCCTGCGGAACCAAGGCATCTGCCTGGGCCGCCATCGGGTCCGCACACTGATGCGGCGTCATGGGCTCAAAGCCGGCTGGCGACGCAAGTTCATCCACACCACCGACAGCCGGCACAATTTGCCAGTGGCCGACAATGTGCTGGATCGATGCTTCAATCCGAGTGCTGCCGATCAGGTCTGGGTTTGCGATATCACGTACATCCGCACAGCCAGCGGCTGGCTGTATCTGGCCGCGGTCATGGACCTGTACTCGCGCAGGATCGTCGGTTGGGCCATGGCCCCGACGCTGCCGGCAGAGCTGGTCTGTCGCGCGCTGCAAATGGCGATTGCACTGCGCAGACCCAAACCTGGGCTGATCGTGCATTCGGATCGTGGATGCCAGTACGCCAGCCAAGCTCATAGGACCCTGCTCGCGCAACACGGCTTTATCGCCAGCATGAGCCGCAAGGCCAATTGCTGGGACAATGCCGTGATGGAGCGATTCTTCCTGAACCTGAAGATGGAACGCGTCTGGCAACGCCGCTATGCCAACCACGCCGAGGCCATCAACGATGTCACTGACTACATCGTCGGCTTCTACAACACCATCCGACTGCATTCAACACTGGGGTATCGCTCGCCCACTGACTTCGAGCGACTTGCTCAAGCTGCTTAACCTTCCAATTACCCTATCAGCGTGTCCGAAAATACTTGACCACGATGCCTCCCAGCTTGATCCCCGTTTGCGAAACGTCGCCATTCCTGCCCCCAGTTGCCACGCGTTGTGGCAAATGTGTGGCAAGCTCGGGATTCGGGGGGGGGCAAAAACCGTTGCTTTTAAATTTTTACTTTAAAAACAACGGATTATCTTGGTGGGCGGTACTGGGATTGAACCAGTGACCCCTGCCGTGTGAAGGCAGTGCTCTACCGCTGAGCTAACCGCCCATGGGGCGCGAAATCTAGGGAATAACAAGAAGCCTGTCAAGATAAAAGTGTCGCGGCCGTGGCCGGGATGAGCGCAGCCATGAGCCGAACCGATACGCATCCAAGTGCGCCCTTCTCGAGCGGGAGAAGGGCTGGGGATGAGGGCGACCACGGGCCAAACACGGACCCAAAACCCGCAGGACCCGTAGCCCGGATGGAGTGAAACGGAATCCGGGATCCCCCGCAAGCTTGTGACGCCACGCCCCCGGCCTCCACCGCGTTCCATCCGGGCTACCACCGGTCTCGATAAAACCTGAGCCCACCGGCCAAGTACTCCCTTCTCCCTCCGGGAGAAGGGCCGGGGATGAGGGCCACCACGAGCCAAACACGGATCCAAAGCTCGTAGCCCGGACGGAGTGAAACGGAATCCGGGATCCCCCGCAAGCTTGTAACGCCACGCCCCCGGCCTCCACCGCGTTCCATCCGGGCTACCGCTGGTCTCGATAAAACCTGAGCCCACCAGCCAAGTGCCCCCTTCTCCCTCCGGGAGAAGGGCTGGGAATGAGGGCCACCAAGAGCCAAACGCGGATCCAAAACCCGTAGCCCGGACGAAGTGAAACGGAATCCGGGATCCCGCCGCAAGCTTGTGACGCCACGCCCCCGGCCTCCACCGCGTTCCATCCGGGCGACCACCGGCCTCGATAAAACCTGAGCCCACCGGCCAAGTGCTCCCTTCTCCCTCCGGGAGAAGGGCTGGGGATGAGGGCCACCACGAGCCAAAAACGGACCCAAAAACCCGTAGCCCGGCCGGAGTGAAACCGAATCCGGGATCCCCCGTAAGCTTGTGACGCCACGCTCCCGGATTCCACCGCGTTCCATCCGGGCCACCACCGGTCTCGACAAAACCTGAGCCCACCGGCCAAGTGCTCCCTTCTCCCTCCGGGAGAAGGGCTGGGGATGAGGGCCACCAAGAGCCAAACGCGGACCCAAAGCCCGTAGCCCGGACGAAGTGAAACGGAATCCGGGATCCCCCGCAAGCTTGTGACGCCACGCCCCCGGCCTCCACCGCGTTCCATCCGGACCACCACCGGTCTCGATAAAACCTGAGCCCACCAGCCAAGTGCTCCCTACTCCCTCCGGGAGAAGGGCTGGGGATGAGGGCGACCACGGGCCAAAACGCGGACCCGAAACCCGTAGCCCGGCCGGAGTGAAACCGAATCCGGGATCCCCCGCAAGCTTGTGACGCCACGCTCCCGGCCTCCACCGCGTTCCATCCGGGCTACCACCGGCCTCGACAAAACCTGAGCCCACCAGCCAAGTGCTCCCTTCTCCCTCCGGGAGAAGGGCTGGGGATGAGGGCATGCTTTTCGGGGTACGAGAGGCGTCTTGTAGAACCAGAAACAGCTACCCTCAAACAGCCGAACCGCGCTGAGCCAGCACCTCATTCACATACTGGGTGATCTGCTCGATAAAGCGCGCTTCGCCGAATTGGGCAGCGTGCCCAGCAATGGCGTCCGCACTCCATTGCTGCGCCTCAAAATCCTGCAGGCGTCCGTTCAATGAATCCGCAGACTGCGCCTCGAAGAACATCCCGCTCAAACCCGGCACCACGGTTTCCAGAACGCCGCCCTGGCCAAACGCCAGCACCGGCTTGCCGCAGGCCTGCGCTTCGACCGGCGTAATGCCGAAATCCTCAAGCCCCGGAAACACGAACGCATAGCAGTTCTGCAAATAGGCCAACATCTCTGCCCGCGGCAACCATCCCTTGAACTCCACCGACGGGCCGGCCATGGCCTGCAGGCGCGCGCGGTCGGGGCCATCGCCAACCACGATCAAGCGCCGCCCATTCTGTGAAAAGGCCTTCACCGCAATGTCGATGCGCTTGTAGCCCACCAAGCGCGAGGCGATCAGGTAGTAACCGCCGTGGTCCTGCGTGGGCGAGAACTCCGCCAGATTCACGGGCGGATGGATCACGGTCGAGTCTCGTCCGTAAAACTGTTTGATCCGCGCCTGGATATACGCGGAGTTCGCGATGAAATAGTCAATCTTCTGCGCAATCGCGTAATCGCGCTGCCGCAAGGGCTTCAGCATCAGCTTGGCGGCCGCCTTGAGCATCGGGTGGATCGGCTCGTGCTCCAGGTACTGGTCCGGCATCCAGATGAAGCGCGCGGGTGTATGGCAATAGCTGATCGTGGTGGCATGCGGTGCAAAGCGCGCCCATTTGGCGAAACCACTGCTGCTGATCAGCGCCACATCGCAGTCAATCCGGCCCAGCGAGCGAAACGCACTCGGGTAGAGCGGAAAGTACCGCTTGAAGTGGCGGGAGACGCCCGGCAGAGCACGCATCCAGCTGTCTTGAATGGACGCGGCACGCAAGTCCGGCAGCAGCTGCTGCCGGTCGACAACACTGGTGAAGATCGGGGCTTGCGGAAGCGCCTTGTGCAAGGACGCCACGACCTGCTCTGCCCCTCCCATTTGGATCAGGTAGTCATGGACAATCGCAAGCCTGCCGGTCGCGGGTACGTCCGGTGCTGTTTGCAAATTCATTATCAGGCGTGGGCTACTCGGACTATTGGTCGGTCGCGGGTCGTGAGGTGGCATGGAGCAAAATGTGCCAACGAATTCTGACCGGCAACCATCCTTGAATCGTTAGAATGTTGCAAGCAATTATCCACTAGTGGACTCGACCGTACCACCACGATCCAGGCCAACTGCACAACTTCATGACACTAATTCGATTATTGGCCGCTGAATGTCGGCACGTCGGCCTGCCGGCAACAGCGTGCAAAGTCGAGGCCAAACAGGGGGTTCAACGCACGGCGGCGACCGCCGTGCACAACAAGGCTGTAATAATTGGTTACAGAACTCCGGCTGCTGGAGGAGGGGACAGGCCGGCCGCGACCGACGAAGTCGCCTGATCGGCGGACGGACGGGCTCAAGCGCGGTTCAGGCGGAAAGCAAACCGCCGCGTACGCCTTTCAGGTCATCCGGCGGCCCGCCCGATTGCGTAGTGCACATATCCCTGCGCCTTCATCGTCGCCGGGTTGTACAAATTGCGCCCGTCAAATACCACCTTGTTGTTCAACAAGTGGCCAATCTGCTCGAAATCCGGGCTGTGGAACGGCTTCCACTCCGTAACCACAACGAGCGCATCCGCACCTTCGCAGGCGGCCTCCGCGGAATCCGCAAGAAGCAGATCCGGCCGCTCGCCATAGATCTTTCGCGTTTCGCCCATCGCGATCGGGTCGTAAGCACGAACGCGGCCGCCATCCGCCCAGATCGCCTCCATCAACACCCGGCTGGGCGCTTCGCGCATATCGTCAGTATTCGGCTTGAAGGCAAGGCCCCACAGCGCAATCGTCTTGCCAGTCAGCGTTCCGAAGTGCGCCACCAGCTTCTGATGCAAGAGCTGCTTCTGGCCGTTGTTGACGGCCTCCACCGCGTCCAGAACCTTCGGGGCGAATCCCATCTCGCGCGCAAGATGCGCCAGCGCCTTCACATCCTTGGGGAAGCACGAGCCCCCGTAACCGGCGCCCGGATAGATGAAGTGAAAGCCGATGCGGGGATCCGCGCCCATGCCGCGCCGTACCAATTCCACGTCCGCGCCAACACGCTCCGCGATGTTGGCGATCTCGTTCATGAAGCTGATCTTGGTCGCGAGCATCGCGTTTGCAGCGTACTTGGTCAGCTCTGCGGAGCGCACGTCCATGCTGTGGATGCGGTCGTGGTTGCGATTGAAGGGTTCATACAGGGCGCGCATCTGTTCTTCCGCACGTTCGTTGTCGGCGCCAATGATCACGCGGTCCGGCTTGCGGAAGTCCTCCACAGCCGCACCTTCCTTCAGAAACTCGGGGTTGGAGACCACGTCGAAATCGCGCTGCACGCCACGCTGCGCCAATACTTCCGATACGGCGGCCCGTACCTTGTCCGCCGTACCCACCGGCACCGTGGACTTGTTCACGATGACGCGGTAGTCCTCCAGATGCTCACCAATGGTGCGTGCCACCTGCAGCACGTACTGCAGGTCCGCGGAGCCATCCTCGCCCGGCGGCGTGCCCACCGCGATGAACTGGAACTGCCCGTGGCGCACGCCTTCTGCGGGATTGGTTGTGAAAACCAAACGTCCGCTGTCCACGCCCGCTCTTAGCAGAGCGTCCATGCCGGGTTCGTAGAACGGGCACTTGCCGGAGCGAAGCACCGAGATCTTGTTCACGTCCACGTCCACGCACACGACGCGATTCCCGATCTCCGCGAAACAGGCGGCAGTGACCAAGCCGACGTACCCGGAACCAAATATTGTGATGTTCAAACGTTGCGGACCCGGTTTAAAGAGAGTGTTCGTGGGGCGGATGCACATCAGTCGGCATGAATCGGCTGCCCAAAGCGCCAAAAATCCGCCGGTCGGTCCATCCTCGTGGGCGAGCATACTTACAGCGGGCTCGCATGTGAACTCCGTCCGGGCTCGCATGTGAACTCCGTCAAGAAAACCCGGACAGCCCCCATAGACGGGGTGGCGGGAGCGCACGAAATGTGGGTCTAATGTAAATCATTCAGATTGTGCAGAAGTCGAATGTCGGGCACGTCGTCTAGGAGAAGCGCGCATGCCTGTGACGTCTCAAAACAGCCACATAACGGGCTAACGAACTACACAATTTTTCCCTCAGCGCGCTGCGCCCGACGCATGTTCAATCATTGAACGCTAGGGTACGATGCTTGCATGCGAGGCAGCCGGGTGCATCGTGTTGCAAATTGCCGGGGGGCGGAATGGATGCCGAGGAAGTCCGTTATCGACTGATGACGTTGATAGGTCAACGTCCCCAGTTGACTCAAAGAGAGGCGGCCAGTGAACTTGGGGTCAGTATCGGAAAGATCAACTATTGCTTGCGGGCATTGATTGAGCGGGGATACGTCAAGTTGAACAATTTTCGACGCAACCCCGACAAACGGGAATACAGATATTTTCTGACTCCGAGAGGTATTGAAGTAAAGGCGCAGGTTGCGGTCGCATTTCTTCAGAGAAAGATGGATGAATATGAAAAACTGCGACAGGAAATTGATCGATTGAACCTGGACCTCGACAGCGGTCGGCAAGAATCGGGGGTGCAAGAGGGTGAAGGTAAGATGTGAGATTGGGCGAGCTTTCGAGTTAGTTAGGACAGCTTGAATTCACCACCTCCATGAGAGCTTTGGCGCCACTAGTTCGAGCCTAATTTATTAGAGAGCTTTCAATTTAGTGAACAAAAAATGCATCGCGGCCGAGCCGAAGCGTGCTTGGCGGCGCTCCATGTGGCTGAGAAAATAGGCATGTCTCAAACATTACTTATTACAGGCGGTGCCGGATTCATTGGATCAGCGCTAATCCGCTACCTGTTGTCTCAGGTGGATTGCAGGGTGGTGAATGTCGATAAACTAACATACGCCGCAAGTACCGAATCTCTTGAGTTTGCGACCAAAGATTTACGTTATGCATTCGAGCAAGTCGATATTTGTGATAGCGTGGCATTGAAGCATGTATTTTCCCGCTACAAACCAGACGGCGTCATCCATTTGGCGGCAGAGTCCCATGTGGATCGATCGATCGACGGTCCTGGCGAGTTTGTCCAGACAAATATTGTCGGCACGTTCAGGCTTCTGGAGGTGGCGTCCGAATATTGGCAGTCGCTGCCCCACGAGAAGCGCGCTTCGTTTCGTTTCCACCACGTCTCCACCGACGAGGTTTATGGGACTTTGGGTGAGACGGGATATTTCACCGAAACGACCCCATACGCACCCAATTCTCCGTATTCAGCCAGTAAGGCCGGGTCCGATCATTTGGTGCGTGCATGGCACCATACCTACAAGCTGCCCACGCTGATTACGAACTGTTCCAACAACTACGGACCTTATCAGTTTCCCGAGAAGCTCATTCCATTGATGATCCTCAATGCCATCGATGGCAAGCCGCTTCCGGTTTATGGAGCGGGGCTGAATGTGCGTGATTGGCTATACGTAGAAGATCATGCCCGGGCGCTTTATACGGTTTACAGCAAAGGCGTTGTCGGCGAGCAATACAACATCGGCGGGCACAATGAAAAGCGCAATATCGATCTGGTGCATCATTTGTGTGAACTGCTCGACGAGATGCTGCCGGAGTCCCCGCATCGGCCGCATAGCAGCCTGATCAGTTGCGTTGAAGACCGCAAAGGGCATGATCTGCGTTATGCCATCGATGCTGGCAGGATAGAACGGGATCTCGGCTGGGTTCCGCAGGAGACGTTTGAAAGCGGCATCCGGAAGACTGTCCGGTGGTATCTCGAAAATCTGAATTGGAGCCGCTTGATCCAAAGCCGTGGATATTCAGGTCAGCGGCTTGGGCTTGGGCTTGCGTCAGGAGGCAGGGAGTCATGAAAGGAATCATCCTTGCCGGGGGGAGCGGTACGCGCCTATATCCGATTACGCAGGCCGTATCCAAGCAACTGCTCCCCGTTTACGACAAACCAATGATTTACTACCCGCTATGCACATTAATGCTTGCGGGCATACGAGAAATCCTCGTGATTTCCACACTTCAGGATATCCCACGATTCCAAGGCCTGCTAGCCGACGGACGGCAATGGGGTATTGAAATTTCCTACGCAGTGCAGCCAAGCCCCGATGGCTTAGTGCAAGCCTTTTTGATCGGGGAAGATTTCATTGGAGGAGACCCCTGCGCACTTGTTCTTGGGGATAATCTTTTCTATGGACACGACCTGGCGCGGCAATTAAGACGGGCCGCCGAACGTCGAGAGGGGGCAACGGTGTTCGCCTACCCAGTGCATGATCCGGACCGCTACGGGGTTGTGGAATTCGATACCGTCGGCAAGGTTCTATCGCTCGAAGAGAAACCTAGAGAACCAAAGTCGCGCTATGCAGTCACCGGTCTATATTTTTACGACAGGCACGTTGTCGAATTGGCAAAAGAGGTCAAGCCCTCGGCTCGCGGGGAATTGGAGATTACAGATCTGAACACCCTGTACTTGAGTGCCGGGTGCCTCAACGTGGAGCTGATGGGGCGCGGCATGGCCTGGCTAGATACCGGAACGCACGACTCGCTTCAGGAGGCCGGGATGTTCATCCAGACTCTGGAAAAGCGCCAAGGACTAAAAATCGCTTGCCCGGAAGAGGTGGCTTACCGATCCGGCTTCATAAACGCGGAGCAACTCCAGGCTCTTGCCCTGCCCCTTATGAAGAGCGGCTATGGGGCATACCTGATACGGGTATTGGAAGACCGGATATTTGGGTAATGGTCTTTGACTGTGCGAGTTTGTCTGAGGCGGGCAATTTATGCGTCCGTAGGTATTTGGCGGCACTTTTCTCACGGGCCGCCATTAGTGCGCCGATGATTAAAGATAAAAATCCACGCTGCGGCACAAGATGGGGCATAGGCGGGGCGCAATACGAGCTCTCGCCAACGGTGCAAGGAAGCCTGTTGCAAGGAAGCCTAGAGAGCGGCGGTTTCCTTGGAATTTTGCAGTTCTTCGCACTGGGCTGGGGCGATCAGGTGCCGGCCCGGGTTTCGCAGTTGCTCCGACAAGTATCGTGACCCCAAACAGTACGGCCATGGCCGCTTGCTAAATCTAGTAAAGGAACGCCCAATCGGGCTAATGCCAAAAAATGAAAGTCATGCAGACGCAGCTCCCCGGCGTGTTGATATTTGAACCGAAAGTTTTCGGTGACTCGCGCGGCTTTTTCGTGGAAACCTTTCGGGACGCCCTACGAGAGGAGTGCGGCATTCCTGCTTTCGTGCAGGACAACCAGTCGCGCTCTGTGCGTGGTGTTTTGAGAGGTCTGCATTACCAGCTGATACAGCCACAGGGCAAACTTGTGCGCGTTGCTTCCGGACGGGTGTTCGACGTTGCCGTGGATGTGCGTCGTGGCTCTCCGAACTTTGGCCAGTGGGTAGGAGTGGTGTTGGACGATACAAGTCACCGCCAGTTCTACGTGCCGCCGAATTTTGCTCATGGATTTGTCGTACTCTCGGAGTCGGCAGATTTTGTTTACAAATGCACCGACTACTATCACTCTGCCTCCGAGGCCGGCATTGCATGGAACGATCCAGACATCGGCATCAATTGGCCTGGGGAGATTCTGGATATCGTCTCCTTGTCTGGCAAAGACGCTGCCCTGCCGCAACTTAAGGACCAAGCCTCAGACAAGCTCCCCATCTTCGCGGAGCAGCTATGAGCATCTTGGTAACCGGTGCCGACGGCCAGGTGGGTCGTGAACTTGTGGCCCGCAGTCTGCCCGGGGAGACAGTCGCGACGACTCGCAAGGTTCTGGATATCGCCAATGCCGACGCGGTGGCCGCGACCATTGCACGCTGTCGTCCCTTGGCCGTGATCAATGCGGCGGCCTATACGGCTGTGGATAAGGCGGAAAATGAACCGGCAGCAGCCTACGCCGCCAATCGCGACGGACCCGCCGTGCTGGCTCGGGCTTGCGCCGATGCCGAAATCCCGCTGTTGCATCTGTCTACGGATTACGTCTTTGATGGAACTAAGTCGGAGCCATATACAGAGCAATGTCCGACAAATCCTCTCGGCGTTTACGGTCAAAGCAAGTGGGAGGGCGAGGAAGCCATCCGCCGCTACCTGCCGCAGCATGTGATCCTTCGAGTCTCCTGGGTATTCGGTGCCTATGGCAATAATTTCGTCCGCACCATGTTGCGCTTGGGGCAGGAGCGGGATGAACTCCGGGTCGTCGCCGATCAGCGCGGTGCGCCGACTTACGCTGGCGCCATCGCCGAGGCGTTGCTTGCTGTTGCACGTAAGTTGCCGTCGGATCTCCCTTGGGGAACGTACCATTACACCGGCGCACCGGCTACGACATGGCATGGTTTCGCGCAGGTTCTCTTCGATGAGGCGGTAAGCCTGGGTCTGCTAAACCGTAAGCCCGTAGTGCATGCCATTACGACGGCAGAGTATCCAACTCCCGCGCGGCGTCCTGAGAATTCGGAGTTGGGCTCTGTTGCGCTGCAGAATCTTGCGCTCAATCCGATGCCTTGGATCGATGGCCTTCGTGAAACGCTGAGCGCTTGGAAATAGCGATGAACAGTCAATTCACGTGTGTGTGCCGATACTGGCGACGGCCAGCACTTCCAAGAGCAAGGAGCATCAATTCGGTTTTTCGGACTACGCCGACATCACATAATCTCCCGAGCATGTTTTCGATGCGCAGACAGCTATTGGTCAACCTTCGAATCGCCGGACAAACATAAAATCATGGAGTTTTGGGTGAATGGCTTATTTCATTTGTAATCGGTTGTCCGGCATGAGATTGGAGGTATGCCGTTAATGCAAAGGAACGAACTGGGCTGCTGGGCGCCGAGGCGAAACTTTGATCTCGGGATGAAGCGTACGGTGAACTGGTACTGGAAGCAGACGAAATGAAGGTTTTGATTACGGGTGGCGCTGGGTTCATCGGAAGCGCGCTAGCGATCGCCTTGGTGCGCCGCGGGGACGAAGTGACGGTGCTCGATAACTTCTCAGAGCAGATTCATGGGGAAGATCCGAGGGCGTCGGCACTTGTTCAGCGGCTGCCCGATTCCGTATGTCTGGTTGAAGGCGATGTTCGGAACCGAGGCGACTGGAAGCGCGCATTGGCTGGTCAAGAGGCGGTCGTCCACCTTGCCGCTGAGACCGGCACGGGGCAGTCGATGTACGAAATCGACCGCTATGTGGACGTGAATATCCGCGGGACTTCCTTGCTTCTCGACCTTCTGGCGAAAAAGGAGGATGGGTGCGGCTCCGTCCGTCGGCTCGTGGTGGCTTCGTCGCGTTCCATTTATGGCGAAGGCAAGTACAAAGGGCGTAATGGATACGTTTACCCAGGCGCACGAAGACTGGACGACCTAGAGAGCGGAATCTTCGAATGTCGTGACCCTGAGAGTGGAGACATCGCAGTTCCGGTGCCCACCGACGAAGAGTCGAAGATCCACCCTAGTTCCATTTATGGGATCACGAAGCAGGTGCAGGAGCAATTGATTCTGACTGGCGGCGCGGCTCTTGGCATTCCTGCCGTCGCCCTCCGCTATCAGAACGTATATGGGCCGGGTCAATCGTTGAAGAACCCTTACACCGGAATTCTTTCGATTTTCTCTACCCTGCTGCTGCAGGGGAAGGACATCAACATCTTTGAGGACGGTAAGGAAACCCGTGACTTCGTCTTTATCGAGGATGTCGTGGTCGCCACAATAATGGCGATCGATTCAAACGCCAGCGGTGCGGCCTACAATGTGGGCACGAGCGAAGCGACAAGCGTGCTGACCGTCGCGCAAACACTCAAGGACAACTATGGCGCGGCCGGCCAGATCAAAGTGTCCGGCAATTTCCGTGTCGGCGATATCCGCCATAACTTTGCCGACTTGGTCAGGATCAAGGCTGACATGGGCTTTGTGCCCACAGTGACGTTCGCCGAAGGCGTCAAAGCCTTTTCGCAGTGGGTTAAAACCCAGGAAATCTGTGATTCGGGATACGAGCGTTCCGTAAGCGAATTGCGTGCTAAGGGTCTGTTGAAGTGACAAGCGCTTCGCGAAGTATGGCGGGGAAGCGGGTGCTTTTCATTGCTCCGATGTTCTTCGGTTACGAGAAGCTCATCGTGGCCGAGCTCGAAGCAAAGGGTGCTCAAGTTGACTATTTCAATGACCGCCCTGACAACGGCTTTTGGACCAAGGCGCTGATCCGCGTTGATCGTCGCCTGCTGGCACGTAAAACCGACGCTTATTACCGGGGAATTATCGAGTCGACTCGCGACAAAACGTACGATCAAGTGTTGCTCGTTCGCGGCGAGGCAATCTCTCTGCAGATGCTCCGATTCTTGCGAAGAACCCAGCCGACAGCGCGTCTGAGTCTATACCTATGGGATTCGATGCATTACAACCCCAATGCGCGAAAACTGCTGGACGAATTCGATCAAGTATTTTCCTTCGATCGCACCGACGTCGAGCGGCACTCGAAGATGCAGTTTCTACCTTTGTTCTACGCGCGCGAATTCGAGCGCGCAGCGCTGTGGCAAGGTACGCCTCTATACGACGCTTGCTTCATCGGCACCATCCATACGGACCGGTACAAAGTGCTGGAAAACGTTATCGATAGCCTGCGGGCGCGTGGCCACAAGGTATTCGTCTTCTGCTATTCCCGTTCAAAAAGCCTGTACCGCATGCGTGCACTGGTTAATCCGGGTTTCCGCCGATTCGGCAAGAAGTATGTCAGCTTTGTCGGAATGCCGCTGGCCGAAGTAGTGGATCGCGTAGCAGAATGCCGTGCGGTGATCGACATAAACCGACCTGACCAACGTGGCCTGACGATGAGATCTATTGAAGCGATCGGTGCGCAACGCAGGCTCATTACCACCAATGCGGACGTGGTCAACTATGATCTATACGATCCGCGTGCCGTGCTGCTGGTGGACAGGCAAAAACCGGTGATTGACAACGAATTTCTATGCCAAGACGCACGGCCGTTCGATACGGCTCTGCGCGAAGGATATTCGGTTTCGGCGTGGGTGGAACGGATCTTCAGATGAGATACCTGGACACTGTTTCTTATAAAGCTATCATGACGTTATTACAGTGCACTCAAAGGATCCATAAAGAAAAATGGTCAGTCAGTGGAATTCCAAATCGTGCTAGCCAGCAGAATCCGGAAATCCCCCGCCGGGACGGGAAAGAAAAATGAACCGCACAGCCGTCGTTGCCAGACACATTTTATGAACGGCCCGCCCTTTCAGGAGCAGCAGCCTCAAACATTGCCGCTGCTTACAGGGCTGCGGGGGCTCGCTGCACTGATTGTATTTATATCGCATGCGGCCATAGTCGGCTTTCTCCCCGTTCAGCTTGGACATGGGTTTGGCCAGGTCGGAGTTATGCTCTTCTTTGTCCTGAGTGGCTTTCTGATGGGGCATTTGTATATTCGTCGTGACTTCAATCGCGCCAACTTGATGGGGTATGCAAAGGCGAGAATCGGCAGAGTCATCCCCCTGTATCTGCTAGTCGTGCTTGGCTCAATCACTATCTACAACCTATTTTACTCCGAATTTCGTTACGCTTTGAATCTCGGAGATGTGAGTCAGATCGCGGCTTCGCTACTTTTTGTATCGGCCCCGTACGAGCTTTGGACGATACCGGTTGAATGTCAGTTCTACCTGATATTTCCGGTTCTATGGTGGTTGTATGGCCGCGGAGCTGGTCCACTGGTGCTGCTTATATGTGCCGTTGCGACGTCATTGCCGACGATTTTCTCAGTTATTCTGGCAGGGAAAAAGTTTGATATTATATCAACATATAGCTATGCGTTCTTTCTGGGGGTATTTACATCACTCCACCTTGGAAAATTAAAAGTCTGGATTCTCAATAAGCTCCCGTCCTGCAGTGGGGGAGTGTTTCTATTATTGATATTCCTGAATCTTCCCGAAGTTAGGATGGAGCACGGGTTGGCGTTGTCAAATGGTGGTTATTGGGTGTCCACATGGCTCGATCCAATAACATGGGTCATCGTCTATGGACTTTTTTTGTCCTGCCTCGCAGAGTCTCCGAGTCTTAACTTTCTGAAATCGGGCGGCTTTCGATTTCTGGGCGACATATCGTATGGATTCTATTTGTTCCATTATCCAATCCTGTCCGCGACATCGGATGTCATAGGGCCAAATTTTATTGGTCTAATATGCGCACTCACAATTTCACTGATAATGTCATATTTCTCTTGCAAATACTTTGAGCGCCCCGCAAGCGAAAAAATTAGAAGAGGTTGGGCGAGATTTAAATTATCATAACCGATCGTCCTGCATTCGGGATGAATCGGGTGGGCTTCGTGGACCCTATCTGTAAGCGACGTAAGAGGATGACTTAAGCGCCAACGGTGCATATGCACAAATCACGTTACCCGAAAAATTCAAGAAAAGGTTGCACATAGTGCACAAAATTTTGAACAAGAAATTTTTGCTGGCTGCACCATTTCCAATTGCACTCGCAGCAGGACAAGGCGTCGGTTTGCTTTCTGACTGGAGCCCGGAAACTTATTCCATGTCGCTTTGTGGGATATTTTTAATATACATCGCTGTTCTATCAAAAAGCAGAATACTTATTGCTTCGTCGATTTTTTGCTCAAGCTATTTCTTGCTCCTGCTCCCATATTTTTATTATGGCATTGGGTATGCGAGTAGGCAAGAATATCAAGAGGCCTCGATGGAGGCCGTCAATGTTTTATACATCACATTTTTCACCATAGTATTTTTCTCCGTTTGGTTTATCCGGGGAGGGGACATTTTGGGATTTCCGGATAGGATAAAAAAAAGAGATAATCCTATAATTTTTTGGGCCTGCGCGATCATTATTTTGTTGTTTTCTGGGATGACTGTGGATCCGCGTGGGACAATTTTTACGGCAAACTATCGTGATATCACTAGCGAACGCTACGGGTTTATCGACTATTCGCTCATTTTTGCTATGATGGCGTTTATCTTTGGCGGGGGCAAAAAGAGGGAGAAGGTTCTTATTTTTGTCTGCGCTATTTATATTGCGATTAACTTGCTTTACGGGCTTAGGTTGCGAAGTATACAAATGATGTTGCTCATGTTTATTCTCTTCTTCGAGCGGAAGATCAGTCCGAAACAGACACTTTGGATCAGTATATTGGGGTTGCTGGGCTCACAGATTTTTGGGCAGCTTAGGGCTGCAATTGAAATTGATAGTTTGGCTGCGGCTTTTGGTGGCGTGAATGGCATCATGGTAACGAACCAAGGCGGCGTTTTTCTGACCGCCAATATGTATATCGGCTTGATTCAAGATGGGCTGATATCATCGAATCAGCGAATAACAACATTTGTCGGAAATATTATCGCAATCGTTTATTCGCAGAACTCCCTTCCAGATGACTATAACATTGCTAGGCTTGCAGCAAACCACTTCTCTATTCCAGGCGGTGGCCTGATATCCGGGTACATGTATGCATGGGGTGGTGTGCTGGGGCTCGTTGCAGGAACTTTGTGCATTACCGTCATTTACCTTCGAGCGTACTCTCGGAAATGTAGCGAATACTTTCTTGTATATGGTGTGCTAATAATGTCCATTATACCGAGATGGTTTGCGTACAGTCCTTTGCACCTATTCAAGATGGGGGTTTGGTGTGTGTTCGTATTCGCTTTCTTGAAAGTGCTAGACAAATCACTGCGGGAAGTCTGAAATGGAGGAAGTGGCTGCTTCGGTGAAGTATGGTTTTTTTCGGAAGCTAAAGGTCTGGTTTGGTCGGCCCCCGGTATTGATTTACACAATGGGAAAAGTGGGATCGTCGTCTATTGCCATATCTTTGCGCGCGCGGGGTGTCGCCGAAGTACAGCCGCATTCTTTGACGTGGGTGCGCAAAGGTTCGTACTTCGTCAGTCCGAACTTAAGCGTGCTTGGGGAGATCTTTTATTCAGGAAAAACCGCCCTAATAAGAGCGAAATTGACCTGTTTTAAGCTGATTAATCGAATTATCAGACGCCGCATCAAGATCATTTGTATTTACCGCGATCCAATAGCGCGCAACATCTCTGCATTTTTTGAGCAATACTCTTACGTGCTCGATGGCGATATCAATTCTTTGCCTACCCCAGAAGTTTTGGACTGCTTCTGGATGTATGCCCGCCACGATACGCCACTGGACTGGTTCGAGCGCGAACTGAAAAAGTCGTTTGGCGTTGATATATTCAGTGTGCCTTTTGATAGATTGCGGGGGTACGGGGTCCTTCGCCAAGGTTATAGGGATGTGCTGCTGCTAACCATGGAGAAAATGCGTGAGAACGAAACCGTTATCGGCGAGTTTCTCGGTCTCCAAGCGTTTCATATTACCCCAGCCAACAGGGCGGAAAGAAAGCACTATGCGACCGCCTATAATGCATTTAAGCGTGAGCTAGTGATTTCGGAGGCTTACGCAGAAAAGATGTATGCAAGCCCAGTTGTGCGCTATTTTTATTCTGACGAAGATATTCTGAAGTTTCGTCGACGCTGGAAAATCCGTTGATACGTATGGGCATTGGGGATGGGTATGCCAAGCTGTATCATTGGCTTTTGGTGCTGATTGTGCGCGGTTTCGGCGGTGTGGCTGGGGTGGTAGCAACGATCGTTACGTCGCGCATGTTAGGTGCTGAGCAGGCGGGATTGGTCTTTCTTGCATTGTCTGTAATCACAGTGTCGGCGGCATTCTCACGCCTCGGCTTAGATATGGCAGTCGTGCGCTTTATTGGGATGCATGCCGCTAGTGGCGAATGGGCTCAGGTACAAGGTACGTTTCGTCTGTCGCTGAAATGGGCCGGATTCACTTCGCTTGCAGTGGCCTTGTTGCTGTGCCTTGCTGCTGGGCCATTGGCGCATCATGTCTTCCACAAGCCCGCGCTGGCGCCGGTACTAACGATCATGGCTTGGCAGGTGCCCTTGTTGGCACTGTACTGGCTCTGCGCTCAAGGGTTCATTGGCCTGCGCCAGCCGGAATTGGCCACTTTCCTGCAAAATATCTGCCTACCGCTGGGGTTTATTGCGTTGCTGCTGGCTGCACTCCATTTGGATTTACCTCTCCCCCCCGCACTGTTGGCGGCTTGCGCCTATGTATTGGGCGCCAGCGCAACCCTGCTGATGGGCCTATGGTTATGGCGCAAGCGTTTGCCCGCCGCGACACCGCATATCGACGCGACGCAGCTCTGGAACAGCGCCGCTCCGCTTTGGGTGGTGGTGGTGATGAATCAGATGTTGACATGGAGCGGGCAAATAACTTCTGGCATTTGGCTTGATGCGACCCAAGTCGCACACTTTGCCGCCGCACAACGTACTGCGTTACTGATCAGCTTGGCACTGATCGTAACCAATATGCTGGTCGCCCCGCGTTTCGCCGCCCTGCACAAGCAAGATAAGCTTGATGATTTGCGGCAGCTCGCGCGCAAAACTACCCAGATGATGGCGCTGATTGCCACCTTCGTGGTGATTGCTATGGTCGTGTTCGCCAATGAAGTGATGCAGCTGTTTGGCGAAGAATTCGGTAATGCCGGCGTTTTGCTGAAAATACTGGCATTGGGTCAATGGGTATGCATGGTGACCGGCTCTGTCGCCATACTGCTGCAAATGACCGGTTATGAACGTGACATGCGTGATATCACCATCGCTAGTGGCGTGCTGGTTATTGCGCTGTCGGTGATATTCACCTCTCGCTGGGGCGTGCAGGGAGCGGCGTGGGCTACCGCGCTGACGATGATTGCGCAAAACATTGCGGCTCTGATAATGGTCAGAAGGCGACTGGGATTCTGGACCTTGGGCTTGTGACAGTAGATGCGTCGGCATGATTGTGGAGACGAATACGTGAGCATATTTCAAGCGTATCAAAACATCCAGGCATTCAAGGCCAGCCGTACGGCTATGCTCAGTGGCGTCAACTACGCTTATGTGGTGGCTCCTTTTTTGTACGATGAATCTTTATGGGGCTTCGTCAAGAAGGCGCTGTTTGCGCTGCTGTTTGCGACGCGTACCCCTGTGCAGCAATCGAGTGAGAACGAGTTGCTACTGTTTTATTCATGCCGTCACAAGAGGCGCGCCGATTACGATTACATCCCGCAACGCTTGCGCGAACTGCTTGGCACACGTTGCGACTATGTCGAATCTGCCGAGAGGTTTTCGCTGGCCCAGTCCTTGGCTACTATTAGGCAGCTTCCCAATGCTTGGCACGGTAGTCGCGGCTATCGCGCCAATAGCTTGCAACGCTTAGGCTGCGCCTTGTTGATTGCCAAGTACCGCTCTACGGCGGGACGAATTTTCGCCGCACTACTACAGGACAAGCGCAAGGTCGTCACCTTTTGTGATGCGAATGCGCCGGAAAACTTGCTGACACAATTGGCTAATTCGTCAGGGATTGAAACATTTACCATGCAGCATGGACAATACCGGATGCTAGACGCTTCCAACATGAGTCCCGATGCCGAGGCGTATGCCAATTTTGTCTCAAAGTACATGCTTTGCTGGGGCGAGGCAACCCGCAATGAATTCGTCCGTATCGGGTTCAGGCCCGAACAATTTGTCATCACCGGCTGGGTTAAGCGGTGGAGCAAAATAGGTCCGCATCCGCGTTGTGGCATATTTGGAGTAATGCTCAATGGCGAAAGCGGTCAGGGTTCCAATATGGCACTACTAAATGCAGCAAGGACCATTGCTGAATCGCTAAATTACTGCTATATCGTTCGTTTACACCCTTGGAGTAAGCCGAAGAGCTACTCCCGTCTATTGGACGGTCGCTGCGTGGGCATCAGCCACTACGGCTTGCCGTCCTACTTGGAGCAAGTGGATTTTAGTCTGGCGCACATGACCGGAGCAACGATTGAAATTTTGCATAATGGAGCATTTGTATATTTGCTCGATGACGAAAAGCTGGCAGAAGCCTTTTGCGTTGAAGGTCTTTGCTTTAAGTCCGCTGGTGCTATCGCTTCCGCAGCATATAGAGACATGAGTTCTTCAGCGCAGGGTTTTGGAAAAAACAGACGTCTCGGCAAGTGGTTCAACGACGACGACGAACAGGCTACACGGATCCTCGCTGCTCTGTTGGGCTGAACTCGGGGTGCTTACATGCGTCACTTCTTCAAACGGCGAGGGCATCCGCGAACGGGTTTTCGCCGATTCTCTTTGCCAAGCGCAACATCGGCCTAGCTGTTTGGACTCAATTGCCGATATCGAATCATGAGTGTGAGCTGACTGATAAACGAATCGGCAAGAGCTGTTTTGCCAGTCGGGAAGAAGTAGCACGCAGGTGGTCCGTAGCCCGGTTTCTTTCCTCTCGGCGCCCTCATGCATGTACGCAAGCGCTACAATTCGCAATCTGGTCTTTTGAGTGGGTGCTGACTATGTCTGTGCTCCTTTTTTTTCGATAACGCTTGTATTGGGGCTAAGACATGCATCATTTCTACAAACTTTCATGGGTGCTACGTGCGGTGTTATTTAAGCCGTTTTTTGCACGATTGGGGTTTCCGAGTTATATCGGTCCGCCGGTGTTTCTCATGAATACCCGGCAGATATACATAGGAAAGCGCGTTCGCATTTTTCCTGGTCTGCGCGTAGAGTGCCACGGAGAGGGGCGGCTGTTCATCCGCGATAATGTCGCCATTGGCCAAGGGTTGCATATAACCTGTATGGGTGATCTGCATATCGGCGAAGGTACTCTCATTACCGGTTATGTTTCAATTACGGATATCGAACATGAGTACGGGTTTGTTGGAATACCAATACTGAATCAGGCTGTGACCTGGAAACGGACAGAAATCGGGAGGAACTGCTTCATCGGCATGGGTGCACGCATACAGGCAGGTACCATTTTGGGCGATGGGTGCATAGTGGGAGCTAACGCGGTCGTGCGAGGGGCCCCCCCCCCTAACTCCGTACTTGTTGGGGCACCTGCGCGCGTGGTCAAGCGCTACAATGCGGAACTTGGGGTTTGGGAACAGTGCTGACCATGCCTGCGCGTCTACTATCCATTATGAATGCGGTGAGTCATAAGCTAATCGTCACTTCTAAGGAGCGGCTTGTCTATTACTATTACTGGTTTGGTAATAAGGATCGATCTGCTGCAGATCACTTTTTTTCGGCAGAGTTGACGTTTGAGAAGTTCTGAATTTGGAGTGTGATCAGATCTACGCACTTTCAAGTTCGATCCACTCTTCAGCGACGTGTCTAGGCGGTGACACCGTTTCGCGCCGCATTGTTACCAATTCCGATAAACCATGGCCACTATGTACAAATCTACAGCTGTCCGCATAAACGATTCGATCAGCATCGCCAATGACGCGCCCTTTGTGTTGTTCGGTGGTCTGAATGTCCTTGAAGATCTCGGTTCAACCTTGTCTGCAGCCGAGGCCTACGTCAACGTGACATGTAAGCTCGGCATTCCTTATGTATTCAAGGCGAGCTTCGACAAGGCCAATCGAAGCTCTATAAATTCTTTTCGGGGGGTCGGTTTCGATGCGGGCTTGCGCATCTTTGAGGAAGTGAAGAAGCGCTTCGGGTGCCCAGTGATCACTGATGTGCATGAAGTCGAACAAGCGGCTCCGGCAGCCGAGGTTGTGGACGTGCTTCAGATTCCTGCCTTCCTCGCGCGCCAAACTGATCTGGTGGTGGCCATTGCCAGGACCGGGCGCGCAATCAACATCAAGAAGCCGCAGTTTCTCTCGCCGACGCAGGTCAAGCACATCACTACCAAAATTCGGGAAGCCGGTAACGACAAGATCATCTTGTGCGAGCGCGGCAGCCAGTTCGGCTACGACAATCTCGTGGTAGATATGCTCGGCTTTCGCGAGATGATCGAAGCGTCCGGCGGTCTCCCGGCGATTTTCGACGTAACCCACAGTCTGCAGCGCCGCGATTCCGGCGGCGAGGCCTCGGGCGGTCGTCGTCGTCAAGTTGCGGAACTGGCGCGCGCGGGTATGGCGGTGGGATTGGCCGGCCTGTTCATGGAAGCACATCCCGATCCGGACAGCGCCCGCTGCGACGGCCCCAGTGCGTTGCCGCTCGACAAACTGGAGCCTTTCCTCGCGCAGATCAAGGCGGTGGATGATCTGGTCAAGGGGTTCGCGCCGCTGGATATCCAGTAACAGCGGGTGATGATCCATGGGTATCTACCAAGGGGCGATCACGTTGCGGCTGTTTGACGTGAGTGCTGTACGGCTAGGAAGCAACTGCGGATTTGGCGCATGAACCGAACGGATGAGAGGCTCCCCGCCTCTCCCCCGGGAAAGTCGTCGGCCACGCTGAGGACTGACTCAATGCCAGTCCGAAATAAGCTAACACTGTCGGGGAGGTCGCCTTTTTCATTAGTTCAATGGCGGTGCCATAAAAAAGCGCCCTCACCCCGACCCTCTACTGGAGGGAAGGGGAGAAATGCGTTTCCTGGCGATCCTCGTAGGTATCAAGCGAGTGGACTATTAGCAGCCGGTTCACTGCACCTAGAAGTGGAAGGCGGGGCAATCAAGACCTTTTATGCCCGCACCGGGCTGGCCGTGGACTTGCTGCTGCAAGGCAAAGTGGGGACGTCCTGCGCGGTCTGCCAGTGCTCCGGGCTTGGAACAGCTTTATCACCCCTTGATCAGGGAACGGAAGCGCTATGATGCCGTCCAGCGATGCCGAGTTGCGAGTGGTGATTCCCGCCCGCTACGGCTCCAGCCGGCTGCCGGGCAAGCCGCTGGTCGATCTTGGCGGAAAGCCGATGGTGGTGCGTGTCTACGAGGCCGTGCGTTCTGCGCTGCCGAGGCAGGATATTGTTGTCGCAGTGGATGATGCGCGGATCGTGTCAGTGTTGAACGGATACGACATTCCAGTGGTGTTGACCCGTGCCGATCATGAATCCGGCACCGATCGGACTGCGGAGGTTGCCCGTCTGCGTCAGTGGAACGCGCGGGACATTCTGCTCAACGTACAAGGCGACGAACCGTTGATTCCAGCGGATGTGCTGCAAGCGTTTGCTGCGTTCTGCGAATCGCGCGCTCACATGTCGATGGCAACACTGGCCGTGCCGCTGGAGGCGCCGGAACAAATCCACGACCCCAACATCGTCAAGCTAACCCTCGACGTCAACGATCGTGCCATCACCTTTTCACGTGCCGCCCTGCCATTCAACCGCGACCTGCCCCTATCCCAATGGCTGTTACAGGACTACCTCCGCCACGTCGGTATCTACGCGTATCGCAATGCGGTGTTGCAGCACCTGACCGCCATGCCTCCGTGCACGCTGGAGCGCATCGAGAAGCTCGAACAACTGCGTGCGCAGTGGCTGGGTATCCCCATTGATGTGCTGCGTTGGCATACGTCGCCTCCACACGGCGTCGATACACCGGAAGACGCAGCGCGGGTGGCACAAATTTTCCAAGAAAGAACTCCATGAGCATCATTGCCCAGATTCAACGTGACCATTTGGCCGCTGCGCGTCGTGTATTCCGTATCGAAGCCGCTGCTGTGGCCGCACTGGCCGACAAGCTGGATGCCGATTTCGACACGGCTGTGCAGCGCATTCTTCAGTCGCCCAGCCGCGTCATCATCTGCGGAATGGGCAAGTCCGGCATTATCGGCAAGAAGATTGCGGCCACCTTGGCCAGCACCGGCACTCCCAGTTTCTTCATGCATCCGGGCGAGGCCTACCATGGCGACTTGGGCATGGTGACGCATGAGGACGTGTTTATTGCCATCTCCAATTCAGGCGAAACCGATGAAGTCGTCAAGCTGTTGCCATTCCTGAAGGACAATGGGAATTTCCTGGTGGCGATCACCGGTAGGTCCGGTTCGACATTGGCTCTCGCCGCGGACTGCCATCTGGATATTGGCGTTGAACAAGAAGCCTGCCCGCTACAGCTAGCGCCAACTTCGTCCACCACCGCGACGCTGGCCATGGGGGATGCGCTGGCGGTGACGCTGATGGAAGCCCGTGGCTTCCAGCCGGAGAACTTCGCTCGTTTCCATCCGGGCGGTTCATTGGGGCGGCGCCTGCTGAGCAGAGTCGAGCACGAAATGGTCAAGGACAACTTACCCTTATTGGGCGAAGCGGCTCCGGCCATGGATGTGATTCACGCCATAACCCGTTCCAGCCTGGGGCTAGCCATTGTGAAGGCTGGCGAGGACTGGGCAATTATCACAGATGGCGACGTCCGTCGGGCACTGGAACGCTACGGCAAAGATGTTTTTGAGCGCAGTGCTGCCGATCTGATGACCCGTAACCCCACACAGGTCCCGCTCGGCACGCGTGTGGAAGATGCCTTGCAATTGATGGAACGTCGCGGAATTTCCGCTTTGCTGGTCTTCGACTCCGATGAATTGGTTGGCGTTTTCAAAAAGTAACCGCCAGCTGGCTCTTGGGGCTGCGGTGTTCGGGCTGACGGCGGGTGAAAGGCCCAATCAACTGAAATGGAGATGGAACTGCATCGCGTTGGTGAACTAGCTTCGTGCACCGGGATTGTCAGGTAGTGATGAACGGTTTCCAAGAAATTGATCACGAAACGGTTGCGAAGGCCGCAGCTCGTCAGTAAACTTCGCGTCCCTTTGGGGCCATAGCTCAGCTGGGAGAGCGCTTGCATGGCATGCAAGAGGTCGCCGGTTCGATCCCGGCTGGCTCCACCAGATTTATCGATTTTCCTAGTCCGTCCCCATCGTCTAGAGGCCTAGGACACCACCCTTTCACGGTGGGTACCGGGGTTCGAATCCCCGTGGGGACGCCAAGATGTGAAAGGCCGCCGTGTAGGCGGCTTTTTTTTGCTTTGCAGCTCTTGTCGGTGGTTGATATGACACACTTCGAATTCCAGAGCGTTAAGGCGGGTTGATCTTGCGGTCTTTCTCTTCTTCTTTGGCATTGGTGGTGGCCCTTTCCTGTGCTGGCTGCCTTAGTGATGATTCCAGCTTGCGGCTGGCGGCGCGTGGTATGGGGCTGGGCAATTACTCTGCCGCTCAATATCCGCGCACGCGTCCGGAAATTGAGGCGTTTACGTATGCCCAGCTCGGAGTTCGTCTGCCGAAGTATCCGCCTAGCATCTTCGTGTTGACCGCCTTGGATCAAGGTGCGGAGACTTGGTCGTCCGCTGATGGCGTGGCGATCCATATGGACTATGGACAGGTGGTTGAGCTTTCCGGGCTATCGCCTGGCTTCAAGGCCACACGTTCGTCGACGCCCCTTTCCCGTGCTCTTGAAGCGGGGCAAATGCCGCAGTCGGGCTCTTCTTATCCTGTCACTGTCACTACTACGGGCGTCGAGTCGTCCCAGTCGTTCGCACTTATTTGCAATCTGACTGCAGTGGGCGGGGCAACTGAGATTGAGATCGTTGATTTGACGCTAAGTGTGCGACCCTTCACCGAAGTGTGTTCGGATGGGCAATTCACCGTCCGAAATGAATACTGGATTTCAACGAAGCGGCCTTATGTATGGCGCAGCCGGCAGGAAGTTGCCCCCGGCCTTCCTTCGATACAGTTGGATGTCCTGAAGCGGCCGGGATGACGGTGGGCCGGGAGTCCTTGAGCGGGTTCTTCGAAATTTAGTGGATCATAAAAAGGGCCGCTTTCGCGGCCCATTTTATGATCTGGATTTTTGCTCCGAGGCTTAATTCGTGCCGGTGCTTGTACCGGTGCCTCCGGTGCCCGGAGTTGCCTCGTCGTCATTCGTCGCGGATTCGACAGTGACACCAATCACGCCAGCGGCCACGACGCCAACTGTTGTTGTGATCGCCGTCGATGTTGCACCGGCTGCGCCACCGCCGGTAGCAACGGTGCCGCCATCCCCGGTACCTTGCGCGAAGGCGGAGCCTGCGGACATGAAGCCGAGGGCAGTTACGGCGAGAGCGATCAGCTTTTTCATTGGAAGACTCCGTTTCTAATAAAGAGCCGGCGCGGACACCAGCATTGTTGACAAACTTGAGCGCAGCATAATGGACCTGCGGCGGCTTTGTCCAGTGGGCTTAGACAAGCGATGTGAGCCTCGTCACAGTTGTAATTGTTTGATTGATTTCGGTATCTTCCCCTCCGGTATTCAAGGTGGCAGACCGGGAGTGGCGGGCTGCCGCTCTTTCCTCAAATTCAAGACCTCACCCAGAGGCATCGGGTTCGGGGGGTCTTTCTCGGGCGCGTCCATAATCTTTGTGGTCAACGTGATCAGGCTGGCTTTCAGTGGTTCCAGGGCATGGGCTGGCGCGGCAGCGCTTGTCCTGTGGCCCGCCACGGTTGTTTGGTCGCAGACCCCGCAGTTTACGAACGACTTCGGCAACATCGGTCTGATGCAAACGCCCACGGCCAGACTGGCTGGGGAAGGCGAACTGCGCATGGGCTATTCACGTGCTCTGCCGTACGACTTCATTTTCATGTCTGCGCAGCCGTATGACTGGATGGAGGCCACGTTTCGTTACTCGGAGTTCAACAACCAACCTTATGGGAGCAATCCCGATGAGGAATATCTGGATAAAAGCTTCGATTTCAAGTTCCGCTTGAGTCAGGAAGAGGGACTGATGCCAGAGGTGGCTCTGGGCCTTCAGGACATCGGCGGGACGGGCTTGCTGTCCGGCGAGTATCTGGTTGCCTCCAAACGCTGGGGAGACTTCGATTTCTCGCTGGGATTGGGGTGGGGGCGGCTCGGATCTCGCGGTGAGTTTGGCAACCCACTGGGTGAGGTGTTGAGCCGCTTCAAGGAGCCGCGACCCACTGACGAGCCGGGCACGCCCGGATCGTTTTCGTTGTCGAGACTGTTTACGGGTCAAGATACTGCCTTGTTCGGTGGCGTTCGCTGGCAGCCGGAAGGCGCCCCGTATGCCATTACGATGGAACGGGAAGGTAACGACTACAAGAGCGAACCGTTCGGCAACGATTTGGAGGTTCACTTCCCGGTCAACCTGGGTGTGAGCTATCGCCTGGCTTCGATGGACCTGGGCCTTTCGTATGAGCGCGGCGACCAGGTGACCTTCCATTGGGCTTTGGCGACCAATCTGGAACAAGAACATGGACCGGACAAGGTGTTCGATCCGCCGCCCACGCCGGTAAGCCCTCAGCGTTATGTGACGCAGACGGATGGAGCGGGTGAGGCGGGTGCAGCCGAAGCGGAGACGCAGTTTGTTGAAGACCTACGTCAGGCCCTGGCGCGGCAGGCGTTCACATTGGTGGCCGTCGACTTTCAGCGGAGGCGGGGCCAAGCGACGATCTGGTTTCGGCAGGGGCGGTTCCGCAATCCTGCGCAGGCGGCAGGGCGCGTTGCGCGTTCTGCCGCGAGCTTGGCGCCGCAGCGTTATCACTCATTCACCATGGTCGCTTCGAATGATTCGATAGAGGAATATCGAATCACCATGGAGCGCGCCGCGATACGGGCGGCGGCGAACGCCGAGATCGGAATGAATGAGCTGTCGGATGCCAGCCACCTTGAGCCGCCGTCTGTATCACCGCGCAATGCCGGCTATGACGACTTTGTTCCATACCCGAACTTCGATTGGGGCATGGGGCCCAAGGTGCGCCAGAACGTGGGTGATCCGAACGGGTTCTACTACGGCCAGCTGTGGTGGAGCGTGACGGGCGAGTGGGAGCTCACGGATCGCTTGTCCATCAATGGCGGGGTCGGCTTCAATATCGTCAATAACTTTGACGATCTGGAACGCGTATCCAACAGCGAACTGCCGCACGTTCGCAGTGACGTCAAGGAATATCTGCAGGAAGGCAAGAACAATCTGGTGCGGTTGGAGGCCAACTACATCTGGCCGATCGCGCCGCAGTGGTATGGCCGCGTCTCAGCCGGCATCTTCGAGGAAATGTACGGCGGCGTGGCGGCAGAGGTTCTTTATCGCCCGTTCGGACAACCTTGGGCGGCGGGCGTGAACATCAACCGGGTGCGGCAGCGCGATTACGACCAGCGGTTTGCGTTCCGGGACTACGAGGTCACGACCGGACATGCCACCTTGTATTACCAATACCGGCCTATGAAGATGCGGGTGATCACCAGCGTGGGGCGTTATCTGGCGGGGGATTACGGGGCGACGCTGGATGTATCCAGGGAGTTTTCGTCGGGTGCGCGCATTGGCGTCTTCGCCACCAAAACCGATGTGTCTGCCGAGGAATTCGGCGAAGGCAGCTTCGACAAGGGCTTCTATATCACCATGCCGCTGGACTTGTTCTTCCCGCGGTCGGTCAAGCGCACGACGACCTTCTTCTTCCGGCCGCTGACACGCGATGGGGGGCAAAAGGTGGACGATGGTCGCAGTTTGTACGGAGAAACCGGCGATAATAGTCTTTACGATTTCGCGGATGGTTGGCCACAGGTCATGAAATGATCGTGCCGCCTGTGCTTTGCGAATGCTTTCTGAAATGGGGTCGACAAGGTTGACGGTGCATTCGTTGAGGCGCGCGAACATCGGATATCCTTTGTCGCTTTCCGGGCGGTGTCGATCGCCTTTGGCGGGCAACCGGGGGAGTGTGTCCGCGGTGTGTGGCGCGAATTCGCGTCAATTCCTCATACGAACCAAGCGGGCAGCCGTGGCTCTTATTCTTGCCGTCAATCAGCCCGCTGCCATCGATGCATGTCTGTGTGAGTCATGGAGCGGTGAAACAATGCGGGCGCGTTTAACTGGGTTTATTCGATGATCATATGTGCGCGACAGTTGGCCATACTGGTGCTGGCCGCAGCTTTGCTGTCCGGCTGCTCCGTCTTGCCGGGGCTGAACATCTCGGAGAAGGCTTGGGGTCTCTCCAGCGAGTACGAGGTGATGCCGGGGGAACAAGCGGATACCTATCGCGTGATGCGGTCGGACGAAGCGGCAGGCTATCGTGTGGTGGCGATTACGCCGGAGACTCTGAAGGCCGTAGGGCGTGCCGAACAATCGAAATCGTTATCACCGGAGCTTGGCAGCGTGACGCCGGCGGTAGTGCCACCGGAGTATCAAGTGGGGCCGGGGGATATTCTCTACGTCACGGTCTGGGATCACCCGGAGTTGACGACACCGACCGGCCAGATGAGTTCGCAGGCGGACTTGTCCGGTCGACTTGTGTCATCGGATGGCAAAATTTTCTATCCCTACGTTGGCGAGTTCGTGGCGGCCGGAAAGACCACGGAGCAACTGCGCGAATACATTACCCAGAATCTTTCGCGTGTGATCGCTTCACCGCAGGTGGATGTGCGTGTGATCACCTTCCGCGCCAAGCGCGTCCAGGTGACGGGCGAAGTCAACGAGCCGGGCTTGGTCACGCTCGACGACACGCCTAAAGGGGTGCTGGAGGCCATCGGCGAGCGTGGCGGCCTGGCTCCAGAGGCTAGCCGCCGCCGTGTGACGCTGATCCGTGATGGTCGGTCGTATTCCGTGAACCTGGCTGGCCTGACGTCCGGAGAGCATCCGGCCGCCAATCCGGTTCTGATGGCGGGCGATATCCTGCACGTTCCGGATCGGAATGCCGATCAGGTATTCGTGTTGGGCGAGGTTTCGCAGCAGCAGCCGGTGTACATGTCCCAGCAGTCGATGAGTCTTACGGAAGCCTTGACCAGCGCAGGCGGACTCGACAAGTTGCGGTCCAACGACGGGGGCGTACTGGTCTTCCGCCGCCCGGCCACCGCCGGGGAGTTGCCGACGGTTTTCACACTGGACATGTCTAACCCACTTGGACTGTTGCTGGCCGGTGAGTTTGAACTTCAAACACGTGATGTTGTGTATGTGAAAGCGACAGACTTCGCGAAGTACAATGGCGTGATCAGTCAGATATTGCCAACGATTACCACGATCTATCAGCTCGACCGGCTGACGAACTAGTGGGTGCCTTGGAAGTAATCGACATGAATCATTTAACGTGAATCACGCGTGGCGTGATGCCGACCGACCCTCGCCCGCTTGCGGGAGAGGGGGGGG
>Ga0209404_10000180_pt1 | contig 53892 bp, 59 predicted proteins | sample TroAtlMetagenome_2_FD_187447 | JGI IMG/M metagenome (GOLD analysis project Ga0209404, IMG submission 187447) | Marine eukaryotic phytoplankton communities from Atlantic Ocean - Tropical Atlantic ANT8 Metagenome (SPAdes) (version 2) | ecosystem: Environmental > Aquatic > Marine > Oceanic...
GTCTTTATATTGGGAATAACCATTAAAGGTAAAAAGCAATAATAATAAGTATAAGTATTTCATTATCTATTTTTTTGTAGGTCGTATAAACGTTCGTCTAATTTCTCTAAAGTTATTTTCATTGACTCTACATCTCCTTTTATAGCTTCTACATCTTTTTGAGTTAACTCTATAGTTTTACGAATCATTTCGTCTTTATATTTAAACTCTACAGAACTAACTACAGGTTCTGGTAATTCCATTGCTAAAGCAATATCTGATTTAAGAGTGAACCACATACCTGCCATCGATACGATACCTGCGATTATAATTCCAATTGTTTTCACAGATATATTCAAGTCTGGTTTACCATCTCCGTCTATATCTACTCCCATGGAAAGATTTTCATCTAATTGTTTAGCCATTATTATCTTTTTGATTGATTAACTGCTCCTCTACCATTAGAAACACTTGGATCTGTTCTTGGTGTAAATCTAGGAGTTGAGCTACTGGTTGAATTTGATTGAATACTATTACCTGACGAACGACTAATATTATAATTTCTTGTAGAAATACTATTGTTCCCAGGTTCTATACGTGGAGTAAATTTAGTAGAATAAGATCTATTAGGATTGTTTTTAATTATTGTTTTTAATTTGTTAACAACTTTTTCTATATTACTACTTCTTCTACCTATCACATATGCTACATTATTTTTCCTCTTATAGTCAAAATCTTTTTTAATTGTTGGGATTTTCCAATAATAAGGGTTATAATAATAAGGATTATAATAATAAGGTTTATACCAATCATATCCCCACCAGCTGTAAGAGTTAAAACTCCAGTTCCACCATATATCATGTCTATTCCAGTAGAAATCAAACGCAGAACCAAATCCCATTCTTGATAAATTGTTTCTATAATAATAATCATAGTACCAATTTATATCTTGATTTATTGCAAACTGTAAGTAATTGTTTCTTAAACCCCAATCTTTTTGCATTTCAACTCTTAGTTGATTCATTGAGTTTATCTTATTAACAACAATCTTATCGTTAAAATAATTAGGTTGACTATTGTAAGTGGATAATCTAAATGTTGAACAACTAGTAAATAATAATAAAATTATAATCCATTTTAATTTATTCATCTTTTGCTTTTACGCTTTTTAGCCATTTCTTCCCTACGAGCTTTTCTTTCTTTTAACATTTTTTCCCATTCTTTAGAAGAATAAGTTTTTGTAGTTTTTGTATTAGTACATTTGTTAATTTTAGTAACAAATACACTATCTCTTTTTTCAACTACTTTAGTACTTATACATTTCTCTTTAGACTGAGGTCTTTCTCTTTTTTGAGCATTAATATTTAAACTGAATATTAATACCATTAATAATAATAATTTCTTCATTTCTTTTTCATGTGTTTAGTTAAACCAGGATATAGTTGCAAAATTAATTTTAACTGTTTCTTATCTATTTCATCAACAATTTTTACTAATACTTTTTTCATTTTAAAAACACTTTATATACTTTTGCTTTAGGGTTACGAGAATATATAAGAATTTTCTCTAATATTTCTGGTTCATCTTTAGATTCGTTGGGCCAGTATTTAGGATTTTTACTATTTAACTTCCTTTTTTTTGGCATTATATTACTCTATATTTCGTTTGCCTATTTTCTTTATAAGCTTTTAAACATTTATTTCTATTATCTTCTTTTGAAACATAAGATATATGTACCCAATTAGGTTGAGTATCAGTTCCAAATTCCCAAATCATCTGATCGAAATCTAAATTTTCTTTAATCCAGTTATACATCTCAGCATTAGTTTTACAGCCATAGACATCATCGATATCAATTGCTTGACCTTTGCAATGTTGGCTTGAAGATGCCCCACCAATTTCTTCATTAAGCGCTACTGAACGAAAAAATGAATTAACTTTAATTGGACCTCCAACCCATTGTCTTAATGGTTCAAATACATTTTCCGCTAAAAGCTTCATGCATTCTAATTCTTTTTGATTTGGAGTATTATCTATAGCTTCTCTTTTAGCTGTGCTAGAGTGAATAGCTTCAGCATACGTTATATTCTTACTTATATTTTCCATATTATTCTACGTATTTAGCTTTCAATTGGTTCAACTTATATATTGCGGTTATTTTTTTATCTTTTATTTCTTTACGCCTTATACTATCTCTCATTATTCCTGGTAAAGCATTTAATACTTGTACCCTTAATCTTTTGTGAGCTTTTTCTTTCTCTTTATTATCTTTTCTAGTTTGTTTACCCTTTTCTATTCCTTCTGCTTTTCTTTTAGATTTAGCATGAGTTTTTATAAGATCATGCTCTTCTATTTTAGCCTTTACATTCCACGTTTTCCACCCTAAACCTAAAGCTATTCTTTGATAATCAGTATTTCTATTATCTAATGCTTCAGTGATAGAATTAACTTCATTAAATACTCTATCTAAAGGTATATTTAAAAGTCCAGATGCTACATTACCTACAACATCATAAGCAGGGCTTAATTGAAATCTATCATCTAACATTACACTATAACCTCTTTCAGCTATTACATCTTTATCTATATCGTGTATGTTTAAAGCAGTATTTACTTTTCTAAGCTTAGAGCTAAGTGGTGGAGATACACTAGTTAAAGCTATTATCAACTCAGCATTATGTCTAGATTTCTGTAAAGCAGTCATATCTGTACGCTCGCTGAGCTCTAAAATAACATTTTTAATAGTAGAAACTACAGCTCCTGCAACCCCAGATCCTCTTAAAATAGTATCTATCATGTTGTTAGCAATTCGTTTAACTTTAGCATCTTCTTGATTCGTTTGTTTCGCAAGCCATGCATCTCTTTCTTTATCTGTTTTAAAATCAGGTTCTTCTTCATCATCAAACCCAGGAACTAAAGCAAATAAGGCATTTTGTAAAGCAGAAAATATTAAGTTTTGAATAAATCCATAATATACTATCTTAGATAGGTTTGTTTTAATATCTCCTCTACCATTAACTATATCTTGCCCAGCTTTTTTCATCAATCTAGTGTACTGCATTGGCGTGTTTTGAAATGCTAATACAAATCTTCCTAAAACTCCTGCTTGTTGAGAAGATATAAGCATTGGATCTGCTGATTGCTGTGTTTCATCTGAGATAGCGGAAAAATCTTCAAAAGCTTTAGCTTCTGCTTCTTCAACTGTATAACCTTCTTTTTTGTAAGTGTTGATTCTATTTCTATAAAATGCCGCACCTCCAGTAGAAATCGCTATACTATCTGCTATTTGTGTAGGTGTAAAACCTAATTTTAATAAATAAGATAATACTCCTTGCATGCCTCCTTGTCTGGAAGCTTGTGCAATTTCTGATTCATTAATATCACCTTCTAATCCAGCTCTTCTAGCTTTTAGCTTTGGAGAATTAAATAAATAAGCTACATCTTTCCAATATTGTGGTTGATTAGCGAATGCTATACCAGCATTTAAAGGATTATTATCAGACCAGTTTACAAAGTTACCAGCTGATAACATCTGTAATAAAGCAGATCTTCTATTAAAGAACATTATAGCTCCTACAGAATTATTAATCCAAGTAGTCCAAGCATTTACTATACGTGATGAACCAGTTTGTTTATTACTTCCGGTTTTCATTCTATATAAAGAATCTTCTAAAGCTTCTCTTATTCTAAATCCATAAACTGCTTCAATTTTATTTAAATTTTTAGGACTAAATAATATATCAGCATTATCTGTAAATTCTTTTAAATATTCTTTTCTATTTATTTCTCTAGCTAATCTACCTAAATCCCCTACTATAGTAGTCCCATCCCAAAATTCATTAGGTGGAACATATGTATCTTTTTTAGTTATAAGTTTTACACCTTCAGCAAAAGCGACTAAATCAACATCTGCATTAACTAAGCTAACTATTTTGTTTTTATCAGTTTTAGATAATCCAGGTATTGTAACACCATCCTTGTTCCATAAGTAAATTCTTATAGCTTCATCGTGAGTATATTTAGTACCACCTATTTTTTTATTTAATTTTTTCCTAACATTTGGACTAGTTTGTTGTAAAACTTTATAAGCATTTTTAATTCTATTTTTAGCTAATTGCATTGCGTTAACTCCGGCCATATAAGGTTTTATTAAAGCTTTATCAAAAAACTCTTGATCTAATTCACCTCTTTTGCCCTTACCTGCAAATGTGTACATGGTTAGACCTCTAAAGTCATCAGCTGAAGGAGGTATAAATAACGTCCATTTCTTTTGGTTTTTACCTTTTCTTCGAGCTAAAATATCTGAGTAAGTATATTCTGACTTAACACCCATATTTCGTTCGATCATGTCGTTAAAGTCTTTATCTAGTTTATCACTAAATTTAACTCTAGCTTGTTGTACTTTAGACTTAACATCTAGTACATCAAAAACATTTTTAACTGCTTCAATATTTTTAAAAGCATCATCGGCAAAATAAAAATCATTATAACCGTCGGCATATTTACCCACCATCCAATCTGCTTTAGCTTCAGGAGTTCCATTTTCTAATCCAGTTATGTTTGCTAAAGGTATATTTAAACCAATCTCATCTAAAAACTTTTTAATGTTTATAGCTGAAGACTGAGGTCTTGCAGTTAATACAAATATATCTTTACTACCAAACTTACCTTGACGTTTTAAAGCAAGATCTGCTAATGGACCTTTTCTCCCTTCCTTAACTTCATTAAATTCACTAAAATTAAATTCAGCTCCTAAATTAGTTAATCCTGAAGCTTCTAAAGCAAATTCACCTGCTGTTAAAGTACCTGTTGTCCCGTCTGGCATTGTATAAAGAACTTTACTATTTGATTGAGCTAATGTATCATCAAAATCAAACACACTAATACCTTTTCTAGATTCTTTATACTCCACACTGTTTCTAGCATCACTCATAGCTTTATCAGCTGTATTATCTTTAGTAATCACAACTGGAGCTTCAGGTTTAAAAGTTTCATCTACCTTTTGTTGTATTTTAACTAATCTTTTAGCTTCTTTTTTTACTTCTGCTTGAGTTCTTTTTCCGCTAAATAAGTCTCTCATTAATTGTTTTTGATCTACTAGTTTAACATCTTCAGTACCAAAAAATATTTGAGATAAAGTTTGACCTGTTGGAATATATAATTGAAAACCAAGATCAACACCTGATTCACTCATTCTTATAGCAGCTAAAGTACCGTCAGGCAGTTTTAATTCACCTTTGTTATAAAGCTCTATACCTGTTTTAAGTAAGTTATAAGGCATGGATTTACTATAATCCTTGTTAACTTTATTATCTACATCATCTGATAACCAACCTTGCATAGCTAAAGCTTTTACAGTAGGAAAAACTTCATCTACTCTTTGATCAATAGCTGCTTGAATTAATAACGTGCCTATTGTATTTTGAGGAGTTGAATGCTCTTCTGTTCCTTTAACATTTCTTAATGGTTTACCATTAAAATCTACTTCAACTAAATATACAGGAAATAATGTTCTAAATGGAGATTGTTGAGAATTAGTTGCTTCAGCTCTAATCTCATCAAATACCCAGGCATTTTTTTCATTAGCTTTTACCTTTTTAATTTTACCATTTACTTCTACTTCAGTTTCTTCATGTAAATAAGATTCAACTGCTTTAGCAAAATCATATAATACTTCTATTTTGTCTTGCTGTCTAGTTACATAACTAGGTTTTTTTATTTCTTTAACATAAGCATCTGTTAACATTTTATTAGAAGTCATTGGTTCTCTCTTAACATTAACTTGATCACCTTGAGTAATAGAAATATTTTTATTAAAAATATCTGTTACACCATACGCAGATCTATCTATTCCAAACACTGTAGCTTGTTTAATAAATGTTCTAAATTCAGGATATGTATTTAAGAAATCATTTATCACCCTTGTCATACCTTCTAAAAACATTTCTCCTTCAAACGCAGCAACTTCATCAGATAAATATCTGTCTCTATCTATTATAGTTTTTTCTATACCTTCACTAAGTCTAAACTTTTTAACATCCTCCGTTAAATATTCAGCTTCTCTTGTGCTTTTTTTAGTACCACTTTCTTTAGGTAGCAATCTTGTTTTTTGCATTATTGAAGTGGTATATTGAGGAAGTTTTTCACTATATTGCACTCCCCTTCTACCGGCTCTTGTATTAGCTGTAATTTCTGCAGCTGTTTTAGAAGATTTAATTTCACCTTTCTTAATAAGTGATTGTATTTTTTGATCTACAACTGTATTAGCTACAATAGCTCCTTTTAAGTTTGCTAAACCTATAAGCAGTCTACCAAATTCAGTTCTCGCTTTACCCTTTGGTGGAACATTAAATTCACCTTTTCCTGTTATACCTAAGTCTTTCTGTAGTTTTTTAATAGTCTCATTAGATATAGTTCCTCTAAATTCAGGTTTTAATCTTCTTACTTGTGTTTGACTAGTGCTACCTTTAGATCTTCCTTTAGGATTTGTTATAGCATCTTTTTTAGTTTCTTTATTTAAAGCTTTAGGATCAATATAATCTTCATAAAAATAATTTTGTACACTAGGAGCAATACCCAATGATCTTCCTTGTACGTCTTTATCAACTTTAGTTTCTTGACCTTGCTTTGTTGTTACAGCTGTAGGTGTACTTATATTAAATTCAGGATATAAAGAAATTAATTTTTTAGCATCTTGAATATTTGCATAATCACCCTGTATTCTTTCAGCTTCAGAAATTACTTTTCTACCATCAACTACTTTATTTTGTGCATACGTAAGATCAGCACCTTTTTTAAGTTTACCCGCATCTATCCCATAAATTTCACCTGCCACTTTAGAACCATACTTGTCTGATATACTTCTAAAATCTGTAGTATAAGATCTAGACTCAGGGTTTATCACAACATCGTTTTTATCAACTTTTATAAGATTGTCAATGTTTGTTGGTACTCCTGGTAATTTTCTTGGATCTACTAGAGATTTACCCTTACCTTCAGATTTTTTTCTTTCTTCTAAGTTTACAGCATCTTCTGCTGTTTCTTTAGCAACTAGTCTAGTTTGTTCTTGAGCTTGGCTTTGGCGTACTAACTTTTTCTTTCTTTCTATTTCTTCCCCTATTTTAGCACTACCTTCTCGACCAATAGTTTTATATATCCAGTTAGTAAACGAACCTTCTCCTGGTTTATAACTTCTAGTTACTCTGTCAAAAGCATCAACAGCAAAACCTTCTGCTTGATCTGTAGCTATATCTCCTTTTGCAATATTGAAACCCATAGCTGCTAAAGCAGTATTAAGATATTGTCTATAAAAATCAGTATCTAATATAAAACTAGCTCTTTTATCAGCCGGTAATTCTTTATATTCTATAGCTAATTCATTTATGTTTTTCTCCGATTGTTTTAAATCTTTTCCTTTATATTCATCTATAGCTTTAATAGTTTCTTTAGAAAGTTTGCCACTTCTAAACGCAGCGTTGTTAGCCGCTAAATAGTTTAAAGCTTTTTCCGGTGTATTTAAATTACCCGGATCAGTGGCGTTGAAAACTCTAGTAAGAAAATTATCATCTTTTTCTATTTGAACTTCATCTTCATAAGCATATAATCTTTCTTGTAGATATTTACTATATTCATCTTCCCAAATAACTTTGTTTTCGTTGTTTATTTCTCCATATATATTATTTAAATCTAAAACAATTTCATTATGAATTCTATTTAAAGCTTTATTATCACTAGTAGCTGCTGCCTTAAATAAGTTATTAAAGTATTTAGCTTTAGCTTCTGGAGATTTCATCCTAGCATCATCCGTTATATGGCTAAATTCATGTAAAATAACTGTTCCAGCTCTTAATTCACCTTTAGCTAAATCAGCTTCCATTCCTTCTTTGTTTTGGGTTAAAATAGTTTTACCAAAAACAAGACCAAAAGTTTTATTTTCTTGTAGTTTATTTAAAGCGTCTGCAAATTCTGCTGTTCCTACCTCTAATCCTGTATCAATTAATAATTGAATACCTTTATCATCATTGGTCCATTCTTCTACCTTAACGTTTTTTACATCACCTAAAATTTGTTTAGCATTTCTGTTAACATTTAATTGGGTACCGAAAGCCCTTGAAGCATCTAACGCTTGTTTTTTCCCCCAATTACGATATATATTTTCTTTCTGTTCGTTAGTAAGTTTTTTAAATCTTTTGTCAGTAGTTAATTCACCTTCCTTATTTAACCTTAATCCATCAACCCATTCAACCATTCGAGGATTTGACTTAGCTTTATTAATAGCATCTTGTTCAAAATCAGTTCTGGCTTTATTAATTATATATACTAGTTTATCTTTAGGGGATTTACTATCATATTCTGTATCGTTTTTTAAAGAAATATTATAACTTTTATATAAATTTCCTAAAGCATTTTTAGCAATAGTATAATTATTATTTTTAGTAGCAGTTTCTTTTATATTATTTATTTGAGTATCTAAACTATTAAGAACTCCATCAAAATCCTTCACTTGCTGAGCTGTCATTGTTTTTTTCTTAGCCGCAATCGCTGTATCGGTTTGAGCTTTTGATAAGAAAGGATTTATACCTTCACTTACTAAAAAGTCTCTTTTAATCATTTGAGTTCCAATTAACCTATTGATTTCTGGAGCTCCAAGGTTTAAAAGATCTATTGAGTTTTGATCAACAGCTAACCCCATTTCCTTCATTTCCTCCCCAATGTCAAACAGTAAAGCTTTTTGAACCTCTGGACTTAACTTCTTAAAAGTTTTACCTTGTAAAGTTTTAGATAAACCATTAATATTAAATCGTCTTTTAGAAATAGCTTTTTCATATTCTTTAGTTATACCCACAGCATTCAATCCACTGTAAGCAATACCAGTTCCTTGTGATAAACCAGCTGTTACTACTGTAGCCCAAAATGTTTCATTTAAACCACTTTTAAATTCACCTTCGTCTATATCTCTACCTAATATCCCGGCTTCTGTAACAATTTGTTGTCCTCCAAAAATACTTAACTCTTCAAACACCTCCGAACCAGTTCTAATTGCTAAAGGTTTACCAATAAGATTAGTAACTTTAGAATAATTACCTTTGAATAATTGTTCAGCTATAAGTTTTCTATTAACTGTACTAAAATCTTTTATAAGTTTTATAGAGTTTGGTGCAGTGCCTAAATATTTAGTAAATACACCTTCTATTATACCATTGGAAAATGAGGCTGTTAAAATTTGATTATCATTCAAACGTTTCATGGCTAAAGTCTTATCAATATCCCTCATGGCCATAGTATAATTATACTCGCTTATTTCTCCTTTAGCAAATGCTTTTTTATATATTTCTTTTTGTCTTAAGGCTTCATCATAAGCGTCAACCTGTATGTTTAAATCTCTAAACGTTTGTGTACCAGCAGTTGTCCCAAAACCTATTCCAATAGCGTTAGAAACTGCTGCGTTGCTTAAACCTAAAGCGCTTCCTCCACCTGCTGTAGCTATAGCTAATGTTATATTAGCTGATTGTTGGCCTAAAGTTCTAGTTATATATTCTAAACTAAACTCTGGACCAGTCATTTCTTTGTAATAATTGTTTTTATCGTTTAATTGTTTTTGTTTACCAATTGCCCATTCTGAATCGAATAGTGTTGGTAAAGCTAAAAACGTAGAAGTAAAAGCATCATTAACATCTTTAACTATTAAATTCCCTAAACCATATTCTCTATGCGCTGCATCAATTATATAATCATATTGTTTTCTATCAGCTAAAGAAGCATAGAAAGCTTCAGAATTAGTAATTAATTCATCTATTGCAACTTCTCTATCTCTAGCTAAATTATGAAAAGTACTTTGAGCACTAGCTAATTTACCAGATAAAGTTTCTATATCAGCTATCCTATCTGAGCTAGGATTTTTTTCTGTTCCTCTGATGGATAATATAGGGCCAGTTTTAGTAGGAGAAGAGACAATAGTATAACCATCAGGTAATTCTTCCCCAATGTTATTTATTGTTTCTACAATTTCTTTTATTTTAGGTTCATAAAAAGTCTTAATATGCTCAACTTGTGCTTTTTGATCTTCCTCCTGTAATCTTTCTCCTATAAAATCCCAGGTATTTTTCATACCACCAGCGAGTTCATATGTTTCTTCAATGTCTCCTTTCTCAAACATTTCTAATACATCTTCATCTAATTTAAAATCTGTATCTTTAAATACATTTCCACCTAAATATTGTTCTATTGTTTTACCTTCTTTTAAAGCTTTTGTTTGAAGTATTTTATAAATATTGTTTGGATCATTATAAAAATTAGCTAGTTGTAATAAGTCTTTTGGTTTAGTTTCCGATAAAAAATCCCCTAAAAGACTTGTTTGACCTTGATTTATTTTATTAAAAATTAAATCGTTAATACCTTGTGATGCTAAATTTTCTAAAGCTTGGTTGTTAATTCCGGACCTTATTAATTTCTCTCTTAAACTATCATCTAAACCTTCTAATGTACTATAGTTTGTAGCTAATTGATCTATATCTTTACTGTTGGAATAAAAACCCCACATACCAGCTCGAGCAAATTTAGAAGTAGTATCTTTTTTTTGTTGTAACAAGTAATCTTTAATTGCCTCTATTTCTTCTGAAGAAAAACTCCCATTTGCTTTTAACTCTTTAATTAAATCATCTCCAAAATTATTTTCAAAATAATCTAATCTAGTTTCAGGATCATCTTTAATTTTTACAAAATCTTGATGATTTTTAGCATCCATTATCGCCGCCATCGTAGACAAAGCTTTAAAAGATCTTTCTTGCATTTTCTTAAACTCCTCTTTAGTTATATTATTTTGGAAAAAATCATCTAAATCACCTGCTGGTAAGTTTGCTATTACTTCTCCGTCTTTCAAAACATTATATGTAGTAACTTCTTCTTCACCTCTATTCATTCCCTCCCCTACTTCTACTATATCTGTTATTTTTTCTAATTCATAAGGAGTACTATCTTTTAATAACGCATTTACAGAATTAACGTTTTTGGAATTTTCTTCTATACTTTTACCTAAATTACTAGCGCTAATACCTATTATCTCATCATCAGTTTTAAGTTTTTTAGCATTTTTTAATTCTTTTAGTATTTGAATAGTTTCATTTTTTCTTCTTTTACTAGGATCCAGTAATTCTACTAAATCTATTTCTTTATCACCTATCATAACCGAGTTACCCCAGGTTTCTCCAGCTTGAGGATCATAAAAAGGTACTTCTTTTCGTAACCAATTTACAATAGCATCTTCTTTTTGATGTAAAATTCTATCAGGATTTTCAATAGCTTGATCTAAAGTTAAAGTTGTGAGTTGGTCAGGATCGTTATTACGAGCTATAATTTGTGTTTCTAAATCTTTTCTGACTTTAGCTTCTTCTAGTCTTTGCGTGTTAAACTTACTAGAGGTAGGATTTGAAACACCATCTATATAATTGCTAGAATACTTGTCGTTATATTCTTTTTTAATATTATTTACTATTTTTGAATAACGAGAATTCGAAGCTTCCAATTGTGATTCCAAAGATAAGGATGCTGTGTCCTCTCCCGCAGCCGCATCCAGAGCATTGGGGTCTTTCTTTACTTGTTTAACTTCTACTTTGTTAAAATATTTAAAGTCTTCTAAACCAAGCCCTGCTTCATTAGCTAAAGCCTGGAGTTGTTCTAGAGTTAGTTTTTCTCCATTTAATATATATACTTCCATATTTTATTTTTTAAAAGAGTGATGCTAAACTTGATGGTGGTATTGCTTGTGCGCCTATAACTTTCATTCCGTCTGTGCCTACTCTATAAACACCTGCTGGGTCTTCACCTTTTGCTGGAAAATAAACTATTTGTTGATCGTAACCTTTTGGTTTTATCGGAACAGCAAACAGTGATCCAAGGTTTGGATTTTTTGCTTTTAAACCAGCTCTCATTCTTTCAGCAAAAGTAGGACCATCATCTTTAACAATTTTTTCTACATCATTAGTTACCCTCATATACACATCGTCACCCGCGCTATATGTTTGACCTGCAGCATTAAGAACATTATTATCATTTAAATATTTAAGCAGTTTAGAATCTACTTTTTTTCTTACTAAACTTACTCCTTTGGTTGCGGGATCTTGCATTCCTCCAAATATTCCTTCTTTACCAGTTAGTATATTATTTCTAATTTGTAAATTAATCCAAGTTTTTTTCTGTTCTAACGTACCTCCATCTAAAAAATCTTTTACAGAATCATAAGTTTTATTCCCCATAACAACTTTACCTGAAACATCATAATTATTAGCTAGGTTAGTTGCTATAACTGCAGTTCTATTTTCACTTAATAAAGTCGCAGTTTCTGAACTTATCATTGCATTGAATTCATCGCTATTGTTAAGTTTATTTATATCAACAATTTCATGTGATTTTATACTTACATTATTATTAGCTAAATTTTCAGTAGTTTCATAAGTTAATATAGGTGTATCATCTTCAGTTCCTTCTCGATCTTGCCCTACGTTTGTATGAACAAACGCTTTATCCATAATATTATTATCTTTATCAGTGAACCCACTAACATGCAATACTTCATCTCTATTTAATTTTTCACCCATAGGTACAACAAAATCAAAACCTTCTTCACCTTCGTAGGCATTAAAGTTTATCTCTCTTTCAAAAATATAATTACCATTTTCATCTTGTTTTATATTACCAGCTTCAATACCATTTTTAAGTACATCTTTAAATTTAGGATGTGCTTTCATATGTGTTATAAACGAACTGTTAGCAGGAATACTAACTTTAGAATGCAACACATTGTCATTACCTGAAACTTTAAGTGTTCGCGAAGAAGTAGCTCCGTCATAAAGAGTATTAATATCTGCCCCTGAACTTGCGTCTAATGTTATAGTGTTTAAAAGTTGTTCGCCGGTTTCCATATCACCTATTACAGTATCTGTATTATTAGAATCTAATTTAGATTTTTTATATGCTTCTACATCCGCCAGATATCTACCCATAGTAGTTAAACTTTTGTTATTATACCTGCTAAAATTTGTAAGTATTTCTCTTTTAGCTTTTTCATCTTCGGGGGATAAATCTCCAAACTGTATATCTATTTGAGCTTGAGTAGCTTCTTCCCCTCTTTTTATAACTTCTGCAGACCACTGTTCATAAATACCTTTATCTTTAATTTGTTCTTCTCCTTTTAGTAATAAACCATCGACAATTTGATCATTAGCTAACATAGTTGAAACCCTATATTCATTTTTTAATTGTTTCAATTCATTAGTTTTCTTTTGATTAGCTACATAAGCGTTACCTAGTTGTGCAAACATGTTTCCAAGTGAAGTTAATCCTTGTCCACCTGGGTTAACTTCTAGTTTATTAGAGATTGTATAGTCTGCTCCTGGTATTTTATATCCCATATTGTTTTATTATTTAAAAAGTTTTTTTATATGCCCTATAAGCTTTTCTACTTGTATCTACATTTTTCATTAAACCTGCTTGATACATTCCAGATTTATTCATTGCATTACTAGACCAATCCTTGTAACTCATGGGGGTATTAGCGCCGCCTCCGGCACCTACTTTCCCATACCCATGGTAAAGGCAGAGCTTGCAACCCCACTAGCAACATTACCTATTCCAGTAAATATTCCTGCAGTAGCAGCATCTCTTCTTTGTCTAGATGCATCTTCTCTTTGAGCAGCTCCAGTTTCTTTAGATATATTATAAGCAATATCTGCGTTATCTCTATCTTCTTGTGCTTCAAACTCAAATAATTTCCCTTGAGCATCTGCAGCTTGTTCTCTTTGACCTTCAGATATTGCAATACCTTGTAACCTTTGTTGTTCTGTTATTTGTGCTTGCATTAAGTTTTGAGCACCTTGAGCTTTTAGTTGTTCGTTTCGAGCCTCTTGTTGTTCTATACTAGCGGCTACCCCAGACTTACTTGCTAAAGCAGCTTGTGCTAAAGCAGTTGCTCCACCCGCGCTAGCTCCTGTAGCTCTTAACATGTCTAAAGTATTAGCTAATGATATATCAGCTTCTTCTGCTTGAATTTCAGCAGCTTGTGTAGCAACCCCTAATTGAGCATAAGGGTTACTCATCATACCGGTTAGATCAGTTGCCATGTCAGCTAATGATGTAACACCTGCATAAGGATTTATAATTTTTTGTCTAGCATCTTGTAATTCTTTTACTTTAAACGCCGCCGCTTCTTTTGCATCTCGTGCCCTACGCATTGATTTGTGCTCTTGGCCTGATTGTACTGCGCCTCCAACAACGGCTGCGGTTGCTGCTGTTCCTGCGGCTACTGCCCCAATCGTTAAGGCTGTTGTTGCTGATATTACTGCCATATCCTTTAATTTTAAATTATCACTTTTATCATTTCGTGTGATGGGGTTTTATCTATACTCCACCCTATTTTTTCATGTATTTTTAATAAGCTATTACTCCTACTTATAGACATCATGTATTTACTCCCAGCTTCTTTAACCATTTGTTCTGCTGTAAGTATTAACAGTTCTATAGCTTGTTTACGTATTTTTTTATCTGCATTAGGATTAGATATAATCCAGTCAAGCCATACCATTTTAGAATTGCTCCAGTATAAAAATCCAGCTACTATATTTTCACCTTCATTCTCTATCATTATACCACCCGTACCATTATCCGGTAACATATCTTTTGCCATTACGGGCCAATTCCACGCTTTCCACCAGTCTGATAATATTTCATAATCAGACTCAGTTAATGTTCTTGTATTCATTTAATTTAATTTAATATGATGACTCTACAAAATCTGAAGATACAGCAAATAATTCTACTGGATTAGATCTTGATGTGTCGTCTGTTTCTATTGTGACAGTTGCATAATAACCTTTAACACCAGTCATTGCGCTACCAAAAATAACTTCACCTGTCGTTGCTGTACTATTATTTACTAAGTTTGCAAAGTATTTTCCTTCTTTTTTAACAAAACCAGCATAACGTACGGGTTGATTAGCTAATAGCACTGCGGTTCCTGTGTTACCAGCCGAGTCATAAGCTCCATCAGTATAACTTAACACCGTGTTACAAGAATCTACTAATTCAAAAGATCTTGCGGCATCAAATTGACTCACCTCCCAACCATTACTACCTTCGTAGTTAACTGTTTTAAATACTTTAGACAAACTCACCTCCGGATTAAAAACAAATTGTATAGAAGAATTGTATTGGGTTCCGTAAAAATTATTTCTATTAGGTGGTATAGTTGTAGTATCGTAATGTTTCCATAACCCTCCATCTTTAAAGCTATAATAATTACTTTGTAAACTGAAGATTTGATCTGGTATATAGTTGAAAAAACTTGTCCAACCTAATACTCTTTCGTCAAAAACTAATGTAGCTGTAGAAGGAGAAGGGTTAATAGTACCATCATGTGCTTTAGGACTTTGTTGTAGTGATAATACATATTGTTTATTATATATATCATAAGCCCCTAATGCTTTTCCCGCACCCCAAGTTGTACTATCTAATACACCAAATTGATCTCTAAAATAATCAATCATTCCGTAATTAGCTATTTCTGTTATACCATCTCTAGATAATCTTAATACTGCATTTCTATTTTTATCAGTAAAATATTTTTGATATCCATATACTGCAAAACTTTCTGGATTATTACTAATACCATATTCACCTGCATAAGGAATTATATCACCTATAACCATATTAGAAGCTGATAAACTTCCTCCACCTTCAGCATTATAAATAACATCTTTATCTATAGGTGCTCTACTAACTTTATCTTGTTGGAAAATAATCAATGCTGTATCTTCAGCATATAATTTTTGGATAGAACCGTTGATTGGATCAGCAGCTTTTGTGATATCAGTACCCACGGAGAAAACATTTGAATTGTTTATACCAGTTCGTGAGTTAAAAATACCTGAATAAATCATAGCATTTGATCTCACAGAAGAATTAGGTTCATCTTCTACTAAATAAGCTTTAACCCCGTAGTCTACGTTAGTATTATTATAACCACCCCTTATTCTCGCCTCTTCTATAACCCAACTATCTGCATTTACTGACGTAGCAAAAACTGGATAATGACCATCAACTCCTGTAGGTACACCAAAAGAACCATTCCAACCCGGCGCGCTTGTTGCTGAGTCATAAGTCTTTTTCAAAAGAAAAGAATTAAAGTATTTTACTTCTATAATAGCTCCCATATTATTATCACTTATTTATTAATTTACTTACTAGGGATAAAGTACGGGTGCAGACACGGTAGTTCTAGCACCAAGTGCATTAAACGTAGCAGTATAAGATCCATCTTTAGTGTATTCCCAATTAACACTTGGTCTATAAAATGTTTTAACAACACTTCCACCAAATGTAGCTTTTGTAGTAAGGTTTAAATCAGTATATAATTGAGTTACATATTTAGTTATATGTTCTTTAGCATAATAAGTTACACCACCTACATTATATTGATATTGTTGAGGAGTAGAAACACCACCTGCATAATTATAATCCCCCATTATAAACCCTTGACTTACATTTATATTTTTAGTAGAAGCACAATTATTCCAATTACAACCTGTTCCTTCTAACGCCCCCATTGTTATTCTATATTCGCCTGGTAAGTCAAAAGCAAAAACTCTTCTTACTCCAGACGTACTAGTTAAACTAGCTCCTAAAGTCATTTTATTTGTACCACTTGTATTAGTCATTCCTCCTTCACCTACTGCTCCATATGAACCAGAATATGTACCACTATAATCAGATGTAGTACTTACCCCAATCAATGAATTATCAACATCTACTGCCACGGTCCAAGGGCTAGCAGAACTTGCTCTATATTCTACTGTTGCTTGTACTTCAATAGCTCCAGAAAGCCCTGTGTTACTTGATTCTCCCCAAAATTGTACGTAAAAAGCTCCTTCACTTATACCTAAACCAGCTGACTGTTTGTCTCTAATGAAAGTGTAATCACCTGTATCACCTGGAGTTGTACAATAAAGACTGCTGTTAGTTGTAGCTGGAGCAACTAAAGAAGTTCCATATACATTAGCAGCGATTGGTCCTGTAGGTGTTGTATCTAAAGCAGTATAACTTGGGCTAAAATAATATCTTGAACCATCTCCATCGTTCATAGGGGGAGAAGTTTGAACAAATCTACCAGGAACCTCAGGTTGACCTATTGTAATATTTAAAGTACAATCAGCTGTTAATCCACCTGCATCTGTTACTCTAGCAACTACAGCGTAAGTTGCAGCTCCAGTAGCAGCCGTAATTACACCTTGGTTAGCTACTGTTGTCATTGTAAATATACTAACTGGACTTCCTCCTTGTGTTTGAGATACAATAGACCATGTTAAGTTATCTGTATCTCTTGTGGTATCTGCAGATCCATTTTTACCTGTTAATGTAACTATAGCAGGCAAAGCATCAGTGGTTACCGTAATATTTCTTGGACATGTACCATCTATTGTAGGTGGTATATTACCTAATTGTCCTGATTGAGCTGGTGGAGTACTTTCGTCTCCACTTATATCATATGTAAAATTAAATTCATAATTACCAGTAGTAGAAGCATCAGGTCCATAATAAAATTTCTCAGCCGTTTTTAATTCATATGTATAAGGACTTCCCGCAGATTCTACTAATGTAAATTTACTTGTAACATTTTCAGGTATTGCTTTGCTATCAAAAACACTCCATTTTCCATTTGCTGGATCAGTATCAATTCTTGCACTAGGTATTTGAGTTCCAATAACATCTTCCCCGTAAAACGGACCAGCAACTACAGTATTAAGTGCATCATCTTCTTCTAAATTAAGTACAAATCCTCCAGTAGACCATACTCCTCCCGTGTCTGTAGCAACCGCCGTGTTTAAATCTGATATTAAACCTGTTGTAGAAGTTTCCCAGTAAATATCTAATCTAGAAACTTCTGGTTCAGTTTCATAAATTGCTAAATATTCTATAGGATCATAAGGGCTACTTGCATCTGCTATTACTCCAAAAGCTTGAGTAGTAATTACTTGTCCTATTAAAGGATTAGATTTAGCTGTATAAAAACCCCATACATCAAGTGTATTAACTATAGTAACATCTATATCAAATAGATCTCTTAAATCTTGAATAATACTAACTGTATCACTTAATCTTCCGGGATAAAACTGTTCGTTACCAGCTGTTGTTACCACTCCGGTCGCTGCATCATTTTGAACTCTACCAAATAATTGTACAGAACTTCTAAATTGTTTTTGTTGTGGTCCAACTTCACTAAGATCTCTAGGAACTTTATTTATATTATCATTTATTAATACAATATTTGATAAAGCTCCACCAGTGTTTGTTCCATCAGGATTACCTTTCATCACTCCAGGTAAATATACATTATAATATTCTTGTTCTTGTTGTTTAACTACAATTTTATAAGAATACCAACCTAAAGGATTATAGTTTGCGTTAGTTTTATCTGAATTATATAAACCCGGGGTACCATTTTCTTTAGGTACTATAGCTGGAGAATCACTATTAATCGTGTCATTAAATAAAACTTTTAAAGATTCGCCTGGCCAAGCTGGAGCAACTGTATCTGCACAACCACCAGTTGCAGGGTCACAACGATAAGGACTATAAACAGTATCAGCTCCAAATCCCCCAGCTGTTAAGCTTGCTAAACTATTAGATAATATTGTGCTTGATTGTCTACCAAATTTATCTGATAAAACAATACCAACTTGATAATTTCTATTCTGTTTTAGAGAATGATTAGGATATTCAGTAATTGCGTGACTACTATACGCTAATGTGTTTGCTGCTTTATCAGACACACCTACTTGATAATCTAAAGAAGGAGGTGGAGTATGTTTGTCTTGAAAATTACCATATGTAATTCTATTACTTATTAACTCTTGAGCTTTAGCTCTTACAGGTACTCTATCATATACCCTTATTAATTCATCTTCTGGTAAAGTTTTATAAGGTTTTGTAGATTCATAACTATAAATATACACATCATCCGTAAGACTAGTATTCCATGGAGGAGCATTTTCTACTTTAATAGTATCTACTACTCTTATAGCTTGGCCATCAGATTCTTTATATAGAATATCTATTTCTGTAATTTTAATTGGGGATGTTGTTGTAGCTTGAAGAACAGCGCGGGTTGCAGGAAGAGGAATAAGTAAATCTATTTTTGTTACTTTGTTTTCCATAAAATCTACAATAGTACTTTCATAAGTAAGTTTTTCATCATCACTTATAAAATAACCATCTTGTTTAGGGATAAACATTGATTGAGTAAATGGTGCAAATATAGAATATTCACCATCATCGAATTTAAATCTATAACTAAATCTTATAAATTTATCTTCTAAAAATTGAGGATCACCACCATAAGTAGCGTCTAAATAAGGGTTTGCTGTTCCATCTGGTAATGTTGTAGATGTAACATCATACATGGTAGTTTCTAATCCACCAAAAGTTAAAGCAATGTTGTTTGCTATAGTGTTAGATTTATTTGTATCAAAACTAGTAACGCTATTTATTTTTGTTACGATAGTTCCACTTTTAACACCTGTGCCTGATACACCTAGTCCTACTGCAACTACTCCCACAACATTATCTACTATAATAGTCTTAGAATCACTAACAACACCATTAGTATCCGCCGTTATAACTGGTTGACCAGCTTGACTACTTACATTTAAAACTTCTATAGGTTGATAAGGATTATATTTAGATACAGATATAGAATCTTCATCAGTATAATAAGTTGGTACTACATAAGCACTACCAAAGCTATTAGCTGCATCAACATTTATTTTTCTAGGTTGGTTTCTATTATCAGTCCAAAATAAAAGACCTTCAATAATATTAATCCCTATTATATGATTAGTTTGTGAGAAATTTAAAAAAGCACCTTCTACTAATACAGCAAATTCACCACTCTGTTGGTTGTACCCCATGATATAGTTTTTTGCTGCAGGGTTATATATAATATTAGTTTCAGCTTGAGTGTCAAAATTATCTGTCCAAAAACTATATATAGTTGTGTTATTTTCATCTACAAATTCACCTATACATTTAATGTTAGCAGCACCTACAAGAGTAGAGAACTTTTGCCCGTTAAATAATACTTCTGAGTTTCCTAAAACGTTTTCTAATGCCCCCACATCTGAACCTTCTGATCTACTGATCTGAACATTTTGCGCATCGCGATATTCTCCAGATGGTAACAGCCTGTCATCCAGGTCTTTGTTCATCTTGGACTTTATAAAAGCGTTTTTAACTTCAGCCATTTAATTTTAGTGTTTTATCCATTTAGATTTTCCTCTCATTACTTGAGATATTTCCTCAAGTTTAATATTAGATAATCTAATTTTAGCATTTCTAAGTTTACTACTTCTTTCTCTTTTTAATCTTTGTACAATATATTCAGGTTGATTTATTCTCGATGCTATAACCGCGTGAGACATGTGAGCATATAAAGCTTCTTCTGCCATTTTAGGTATTCTACTATCTAACTCATAAGCTAAACCATCTGAAACATATTCAAAAATAATTAATTGTCCTACTAAATTACTTGAAAAAGCTATTTTACCTTCTCTTTCATTTAAATTAAACCAACCATTCATGTTAGCAGTTTTAGGATCCATACCGTATAGTTGCCCATAAGCCATATACCAGTAACCACCGTTACCCCAATCATAACCCCACCAATCTAATCCTTGATTAAATTCACTACTGTTAAATTCTTGGTTTATTAAATTTGTATTCGCCTCTGCCCATCGTTCTTCTGTAATAGAAGGAGTTTGTATATTATCATCATCACCTGCTTGTACAGGAACCCCTAAGTTATCTTGAGCTGGAATTTCATAAGGACTATCAGTAAGATTATTTGTAGGATATATAGGGTGTAAAACACCTAGTTGATCTATCCAAGATACTTTTACATAGTTAACATAATCTTGTGGTAAAGCTAATCCTAAGCTTGGAGGGATTGTAAGCTCTTGAGATTTTATACTTTTTAAAGTATCATAACTAAATTCTTGTAAACCTCTTTTAGCATGAAAAATAAGATCAGTTCTTTTAACACTAGGAATAAGTTTTCCTGCACCTACATATGCTACTATAAAATTATTTATAACATCATTTAAAGTAACATAAGCATAGCTTCCATAATTATTTTCAACAGTTGTACCGTAAGCATCTTTGTCACCGTAATTCCCACCAGTTAAGCTTGTTAATTGACATACTATAGTCATGTTTTGAGCTAGTGGAGCTCCTAATGTAATAGTATTACCCACTAATGTATATGCTGTTATATATTCAGTATATGTAAACCCGTCCGGACTAGTATAAAGTTTGAAGTTATTTAAACCATAATCATCACTAGTAGGATCATAGTTAGCTAATTTTAAATCAGTATCAAAAGTAAAAGTAAAAATACTTTGACCCGCTATATCTGTAACTACAAAGCCTTGAGCTCCTGCGTAATATTGTCTGTTAGTTTCGGTTATTAAACCGCCATCTGGAATAGCCATATTTTATTAACTTTTTTGATTAACTTCTGTAGCTTGTTCTTCAGCTGCAGCTACTTGAATAAGTTGAGGGTCTTTTATAACAACACCAGCATATAGTAAGATTTTAACTATTAATGAAGTTTGTTCTGATTCAGATAATTCAAAATTTTGTGATATTGCTGAGTCATAAATGTATTGTTGTACCGGTCCTACGGAATATCCCCATATTACATTTCTAGGTTTTCTTACAAAATCTACAGTAACATCCCCATTAGTATTAATACCACTAGGACTAATATATAGTTTGTTATTCTCATATAAATATGTAGGAAAAGTTTGTGTTGCTTGAGTTAATTTTGATCTTTCTGTTTCGTAGTAATCACTTCTTTGAAGTCTTTGTATTTCTACGGGAATACCTCTGGGTATATTATAAACCACTGGGCCTAATCTATAGAAAGATAATATTGAGGAAGGATATGGAGGTGTTGTAGGTTCTACACCTGTGTATATAATCGTATTATTATAAGTATCAACAGCCGGTAAAACCCAAAAAGGATTGTTAGGTGTTGTTGTATTATCATATGTAGCATCTCCAAAAGTTTTAAATATAGAAATTCTTTCATCTATATTTTCTATCCTATCAGAATAATCTACATCAGCTTGTGGCACACGTAATTGTTGATTTAAATCATCAAAGTATTGTTCGAATATATCTAATTGCACCTGAGTACCAATTTTGTTGAACTCATCTGGGGTTATATAACCTCGTTGTTCTTTATTAAGTATTGTTAATACTGTTTGATATACCGTGTTTACGTTTATTGCCATATTTCTTTAATTTAGATCTATACATCAAGGCGACAAAAGCCGCCTTAATATATAATCACTTGTTTATAGATTTTTTTCTATAGACCTATAAATCTCTACACCTTCATCAGTTTTTAAGAAACTGGCAAAAGCCGAATAAGGATTTTCGTCAAATGGAACGCTCATTAATTTTCTATCATTAGATCCCCAATGGAAGCTTCTTTGATCGTTAGAAAGTTTAACAATATTAGCTTCTACTGCTCTAATAGCAAAATTTCTTAATACTACGTTCTCATCATTAGCTAAAGCTAAAAACGTTTTTGGTTGTTTTTTAGCCATTAGCATTAAATCTCTTTTAATTTCTTTAGAACTCATTTCAGAAACTGAGCTACCTTTTTCAACTCGTAAAATAGCTTCTCCATGATCCACATCCATCTGTCTTGCAGCATTTAATGCGTCAATTTCTAAATTAATATCGTGTAGTTCGTCTACCGCTATAGCTACATCATCTTTTTCTTTGTATCTCCCGTCTTTCATAGGGTGATATAAAGATAATAATTTTTGTAAATTTTGTTGTTCTTTAGGTACCATTAAACTTCCATCTCTAAAAGTTATATGACCTAAAGTAACTTCACCTTTTTGTTCGTCTACAAATGGTGAGTTTTGATTAGTAGCATATCTTAATTCTCTTTGTTCCCCGGTTTTATCATCAAACCAAAGTAAAGGATGCTTTTTTGTATGCTTACTAGGAATTGTTAGTGTTAAAGGATGGTGAGCACCGGCTACCCAATACACTCTATCTTTTATTACCCAAATATCTCTGGGATGTTTTTTTTCTTCTTTCACAATCACTGGAGTTTCCACAACGGGTATCTCTACAGTAGACTGTATTTTTTTAGCTTTTTTTGCCATGATATAATATAATTTAATAGTTTTAAAAAAATAAAGGTAAGGCGCCGTTAAGACGCCTTATCTTTATATAAAGTGATTAAACTCCTTTGAATAATACAAAGTTGTTAGCAGCTTGAGTTACTAAACATCTTTCAGATAGGAAGTTAACTTCCATAGCATCAAGATCTGAAGTAAATGCTCCACCAACAGAACCAGTTAACCATGATTTCATACGTCTGTCATCAGCTTGTGATGCTCTATATCTAACGTGTAAAAATGGTCTTCTAATATTTGTACCAAGAATTTGATCGTAAACAGTAGATGTACCAGCTGGAATTAAAACTCCTTCAATAGAAGCAGGTCCTACTTGTGCACCCCTTGTAGAAGCGTCATTTAAGTATTTCCAGTCAGTTTTGTAGAAGTCATAAGAACCTCTTCTGAAACCGCTGAACCCAAGGTTCAATGCCATTTCTTCTGAGTTTTCAAATAATCCAAAAGCAGTTCCACCAGCAGAACCAGCAGAAATAGAAGCAAGCATGTCATCAAAATCTAATGAAACTTCTCTGTTTAAGAAAAGCATGTTTTCTTCAATAGCTCCCTGCGTGTCTAGGTTTTTAAGAATATCATCAAAATCTCCTATACCAGCAGCAGCACTGAATCCAACTTCAACATTACCTCTAGCCGAGATAGCTGCAAATAAACCTTCAGTACCACCCGGTTGTAATGCTGGGACAAAAGCTGCTGCGTTAGCACCAACTAGTTCACCTTCAACACACATCATTTCTAAGTAGTCTTCAAATCTAAGTCTTGTTTCAGACTCAGCTTTCAAGTACCATAAATAACCGTTTGTACCATCTTCAGTAGCAACTTCAACCCACCCAATTTGAGCAGTATCAGAACCGTTTACTACATATTTATTTCTAATAATAACTGGTTTGTTTTGGAACTGCGTAAATGCAGGATCAATACTAACATAACCATTGTTACCAGTGGCATAGTTAGGAGTTGTAGATCCTTTTGCATATTCAGAACCATAAACAAATATCTTTTTACCAGCACCATCAACAAGACCTGCAGCGGCCATATTAAGAACGCCATAAGTAGTGATAGTAATAGTTCTCCCAGCAGCACCAGCTGCGTTAGGATCAGATGCAGTAACTAAACCTTTACATTCATTACCAAACGCGTCCATAACAACGATTGTTTGGTTTGCAGAGATAACATTAGTAACTCCAGCTGTAGCAGGAATTATAAGGGTACCAGCTCCAGAAGCAGAGGTACAGTTGTCATAAGATATATGCAATCTGTTTTGTTCAGACCAGATAACCTGATCAGATGTCATAGGAAGCTCAGCTCCTACCATTCTAAGAAATCCAGATAAAGTTCTGTTACCATATCTTTCGACTTCTTGTTCATAAAGCTCAGGTAAATATTGCTGAGCAAAGTTTCCACCAGCACCACCATCAAATTGAAGATAGTTGCTTGCTAGTGTTTGTTGTATCGGCGACGGAATAATCGAGCCGAATTGTGGTGATAAAAATCCCATAATAATTATAAATTTTAATTAGTTAAATCGTTTTGTTTTAATTTTAAGTTTTGAGGAATCTAATCCACTAATTGATTTTACTTTTAATCCATTTATGAAGACATTTCCGTCGGCAACTTGCCTTGGCTTTTCATTTGTGATATTTTTAGAACTATCAACGACACCTTTGACGCCGTCAGCTTTTCCTTGTTCGTAAAAATGATTAGCGAGTTTATCCGCATTCATAGCAGCATACAGTGATTTATGATAACCTGCTGGATCAGTAACAACTCCTTGATCGTTAGTATATTTATTTATAAATTTACTAATATCAACTTGTGTTTCACCAGTTTGTTTAGGATTTGAAATTTTATATCTAAACTTTTTTTGCCCTAACTCAAAATCAAACCCTTGAAATTCAGCATTAAACAATTGATTAGTTTTATTTTTAAAATCCTGATGGTTATTTTCCATCACTTCCTGTTGCTCATTGTATCGGTTGAAAAAATCCGTAGCTTTTTGTTGATCTTGAGATACACCAGGTCTCAACTTGATTTCCTGATAGTATTTATCTTTAAGATTCTCTAATTCTGTACGAGCTTTTGCAACTTCTTCTTTGAAAGCTAGTTTTTTCTTTTTAACATCTCTAGCTTCATCCACCTCTTCATCATAGTTAAAATTATCTTCTAATAAGAAGGCAATTTCTTCACTATTTAAATGAGGTTTAGTTTGTTTATAGTATTCATTTAATAAAGTAACATCATCGGTTTTTGTATAATCATGATTTAATCTTACATAATCTTCTACAGTTCCCCCTGTTTGTTCCATAAATGAAACTAAATTTTCTATATTTTCAGGTAATGGTTTACCTGTTTTTACAGTTTCTTTAACAGCATCTTCAACTTTATCAGTTAATTCCTCTGTTTTTTCTTCTATGATTTCTTCGATTTCAACGATAGAATCCTCTTGCTTGGATTCTTGTACTTCCACACTTTCGCTGGACCGTACTTGTCCGTCCACGCTTTTGCTATCTCCGGGTGATTCGCCCACAGATACCTCTCCTGTTTCTTGCTCTGAAATGGCATCGTCTTTTGATATTGTAACCTTAGTAACTTCAGGGACTATTTCCCCTGTAGCTTCAGGTTTGGTTAAATCTAGTTTTGTAACTTCTTTGTTACTTGCGTGACCTAAGTTTTTAGGCGTTTTTTTCTTTGACTTTATTTTAAAGTCACCTTCCTGTTTTACAGGTTCAGTTGTTTTTGTTTCTTCTGACATAATATAATATTATAAAATTAGTAATTATTGAGGGCTAAAAGCTTCTAATCCAAAATCCCCTATGCTATCATTGCTTGACTCGAAATTAATTGGTGCTCCATCATTTTGTCTTTGTTGGATCATTTCACTTTGTTGTGAACCTTCCATTTTAATTCTTTTGTCTTTTCTATCTTCTATTTCTGTTTCTTTTAATGATTCCGTTTGTCTTTCGGCTCTAGCTAATTGAACATTATAGTTAAATTCTTCGGCCATTAACATACGTTTTATTTCAGCTTCAGTTTGCATTCTTTGTATTTCAAACTGTGATTTAGCTTGTTCTATATTAACTTTTTGTTCAGTTAATACTTGTTGTTTTTGCACTTCCGCCATAGCTGTTTTTTCTGCTAATTGAGCATTTGCTTGTGCTTGTGCTTGTATATTTGCTTCTTGTATTCTTTGATCTTTTTCTTGCTTAATTCTACGTCTTTGCTTAAGCATTTGATTAGCTAGTTTAAGATTTTTTATTTGTCTTAAGTCTATAGCGTCTTCAAGTTCAATTCCTCCTGCTTGTAAAGCTACTTGTATGTTTTGTTCTAATTGTGCTTTTTCTTCATCATCTGGTTCTAACTCTAAGAATATACCAAAATCATGTAAAGATAAATTTTTTACTTCATCTAATGTATGAGTATTATATACTGATATACTTTGCATTAAAGACTGAGCAGTTAAAGGATTGTTTAATACATCTGTTAATTTTTTAGAAATATTTTCACATAACCTTAAGCTCATAAATAAACTAGCATTATTAATATGTTTAGTAGCAATGTTTGATTGTTGAGCTGCAATTTTTTGTAATCCAACTAGTGTATCTCTATCTGGTAAACTACCATCTCTTGCTTCGTTAAGACCGGTTACATCCCTAATCATCTGTAGATAATAATTATAAGTAGATATTAAAGCACTTATTTTTGCTTGACCAGCTGATGAAGATAATTCTTGAACTGGTACTTTACCTCTATTTAATTCACCATCTTGAGTTAATGACCTACCTACAACAGAACCAGTTTGAAAATACATGTTCAATGCTTCTGCTGGATTATAATTTGTTCCATTACCTAAGTCGACTTCAGCTAATCCGTCCATGTCTAAAAAGACACCGTCAGGAACCATTCTAGATAATACTTGTTGTAGTTTTAAATGAGTTAATTGAATCATGTCCGCAAAACCCATTGTTTTAGTAACTAAAGATTCTATTCTACCTTTGTACATTCTTGGTGCACAAATAGCATAATTCATTTCAACCTTGGTAGTGTCAGCCATAGGTCTTGTCATATTTTCTGCCAACTCCCATTTTAATAACACGTCTGTTCCTAACACTTTAGCTCCTTCAAACAATATCTCTATACTTCTACTTATTTTAGAAAAAGATTCTGATTCTGGAGGATTAAAGGTATCCATTTTTTCTAATACTTTTTCTAAACCAGTATCAGTTTGTTTTAATTTAAAAACTTGATCTGCATAAGATTTATATTCAAAAAATAAAACTTGTACTGTATTTTCATCATATGCACCCCATCCATAAATATAATTATTATTACTATTATATTTTTGTAATTTTTCTAATTCTTCATTAGAAATATTAGGAAAATGTTTTTTAACTTGAGGAATAGTCATCGCCCTTACTTCACCTACATAATATAAATCCTCAAAATTAGGATCTTCTGTATACGAATAAACCATATAAGCTGGATCTACATAATCTAATGTTATACCATTTGATGGATTAAAATTAGTTTTAGCGGCTGCTATACCTAAAGTAACTAAATCTAAATTTATTCTACGTTTTAATAATTCAAATTTATTTTGCGCTAATACTTGACTAATCGCCTCTTCTTCTGCTATTTCTATGGATTGTTTATAAGATAATTGCAAATGCAATTCCATTTCTTCAATACTTTTTGGTAAATCGTTTCTTGGAATTTTAGTGTTTGATATATCTACACCTGTACTAGCTTTTACTTGCTCTTGTATTTCCCACGCATACATATCCTTAGCTAAACCTTCTGCGTATTTTGTTCTTTTTTTAATTGACTCTGGATCTTGAGCGTATGCTTTTATATCATAATCTTTAGCTGATATACCATTTGTTAATATATCTACAAATTTAGATAAGATTGGGACAGGTTTCCAATCTAAATTTAAATAAGACAAATCACCATTAATAGATAATTCATCTTTATATTTTTGTACAGGTTGTTCTCCTCTAGCATATAATCTTCTTGTATGAAAATTATTAAATGTAGTTAAATACCTATTACCATTAGTTCTTCCCTGCGCGAACCATTCTGATTGTATAGCATTAGCAACTTGCTTTCCATACTCCCAAGACATCTTTTCCTGCATAGGTACTACCTGAGCTGGAAACGCGCTATTACTATTATAGTTTATCTTCATTTATTGTATTATTTTTGAAATATCACCAGAATTATTATATTTTTTTATACCTAAATCGTATTGAGCCAATATTATTTTAGGTATAGGTTTATATTTATGTTTATTACAAGCCATAATAGCTAAACCTGAACTTATAGAAGCATCATGCGAAGTTCTATTATTAATATTAAACTTAGACCAATCATTTAATGTACGATTAAAATACATATCTCCATAACCTTGTCCGTTATAACCTATGTATGTTTCTATGTACGATTCGATTGCTGCTGCATGAGCTTGTTTTATATCTTCACTTGAGTTAGGTATACCACCAATTTCTCTTTCTGTTACAGATAATTTATTATAAATTTTATCAGGACGATTCATAGAAAAACCTCTATAACCCCTTCTTTTAAAATGATACAATAATCTAGGTTTGTTATTTTCAGCCAATAGTGGCATTCCATAAAATATACACGCCATTAAAACATCTTCAAAAAATATCTCAGCCGTTTGAGGTCTAGAGATATATTCTAAAAAGAAATGATTAGGTGGAACATCTGACATACTAAAAGTAGTAAGTCCGTGTAAAGATCCATTAGATCCTCTACCATCTACAGTTCCCGATATATCATAACTATCACAACCAAAAGCTCCTAGCTCTTGATTACCAGGATATTTTATCCCATTTTTTGTTATGAAATTATTTTGTAAAGACATGGGTGGAACCCAACTTATATAAAACCTTCCACTTTTATTAGGAACAAATTCTACAATAGTATCTTTTATTCCTTCTCTCCAATTAAAACTTCCTTGAGTAACAACAGAACTATGTTTTATATCTGCATTCCAATCTATTTGTTCATAGATTTTTGTTAAATTAAATAAGGAAGATTTGGCTTCGTCTCTGAAAGCATGTTCTTCAGTTCGTGGAAATTGTCGATAAAATTCATTTAAAGCATCTTGATCTTGTTTTAAACCATCAACTTCATTTTGCCAATATTCGATGACTCCCGTATCAATTTCGACATCTTGTGGACCTTTGATAGATTTAGATGGGGTATCGAAGACAGGTAACCCATAAGAATCAAGGTATCCTTCGTAGTTCCATTCCATAGGTATGAACAAAGAATATAATCCTGACCTAGTTTGGCCATTGGCGTTTCGTTGAGTAACATCTGAGTCATAATATAATTTTTTAAAGTTATCTCCTCCTTTGTCTAAAGCATTAGAGGTAGATCCCATCATGCATTTACCTATAATTCTAGAACCTAATCGTAAACATGTTTTTGTAACACGCCAATTATTTAATATATTGTTTGGTCTCTCCCATTTTCCAGATTCATCATGAACTAATAGCTTGAGTTTTTCACCATCATAACTATTATCCCCTGTATTTTTCCAGTCAATAGTTGTATCTAATCCTTGAAGTTCATCTGGTTTTTCGTTTGCAATTATTTTTCTTCTTGTAAATTTACTTGCTGGTACTCTATATGCTAACTCAGTTTTAGGTCGATCCATACCATCTTGAATCGGTTTAAAAAAGAAAGGATAATTAACTGAAATAGGTACTACTTTATCAGTAAACATTGTTTTTGCATCAGGTCCTGTTTTAGATAAGATTCCATATCGTGAGTCGCTGGAAATAGTTGCCAAATTAACAACTTCTCCTGACGCCATGAATGAAAAACCAGACCGTCTATTTTTGAGGTAGGCCATTCCATAGCAACGTTTGTCCGCTTTACAAGCTTCCCAAAAGATAAAGAATAATCTATTTGCTTCTCTAAAGTCTGGTTTACCAACGTCAATTTTGGACCACTGCAAGTACATATAATGAGTGCCAGTGATATAAGTAGAAATATTTTTGTTATAAAAGAAAAACCCTTCATCTCTATATTCGAATTCTTTATCAATATAATCATACCATTTTTCTTTGAAATCTACATCATATTGTTCCCAATCAAATATAGTTTTAATATGTTTAAATTGAGTCGGTAAGGGTGTAAATTCCCATGCGTTTGATTTAAATTTATGCACATTTTTAGCTACGGGTAAACCTATAACTAAATTTTGTATTTGTATAATTTCCCCTACTGTTCCATTTTTACTAATAACAATAAGATCATGTTCTTTGTTATATCCATACTCCCATTTATTATACCTATTCATTCTTTTTAGAATTTTAGGTTTAATATAATCAGGTAATATTTTATATAAAGTTTGCTCGTACATTATTTAGATCTTCCTTCGGCAAAACCTTTAAAAGTTTTCTCTTCTTTAACTTCTTTAGGTTTTTCATTTAATATGTCTTCTTCTTCTTGAATTCTGGTAAGAATTTCGAATGCATCAAAGATAGCTAATTTTTTAGTAGCTGCAGCGTTTTTTAATCTATCTGCGGAAATATCTGGTCCGAAATCTATAATCGGTTCTTTAGCAACTTTAATAAGTTCATTAACCGCTACTCGTCCAGCGTGGATTATATTCTTTTTCGTTTCCTTGATACTCATATTTAATTACAATGTCATTTGATTTCATACAATATAATCTTTCATTATCTATTAAAAAATCATATTCTCCGTAAGGTTTATACCCTACAAGGTCTCCCTCGCTCACTCCGAGGCCTTCTAAGACCTTATTACCTATTTTTAATACCCCAATAAGCTTTTCTTCTTTTTGACTCTTAAATTGACTTTTATTTTCTATTGGTTTTATAAAACATCTATTGTTAATTGACCGCCAATCACCTTTATTTTTGTATAAATAAATTTGATCTATAGAAACAAAATACAAATTATCTTTAAAAAAAGCTTTACCATTTTTTTGTTTTCCATCCATACCATACCAACGTCTAAAAACGTTATGATGAATTAAAATAGAATCCCCTACTTTAATAGGTGTGGTAAAAGCTTTTGGTATTGCAATTACTTTTGCATAATTATTTACAAACTTATGTTTTTCAACTTTAGTATTTAGTATAAGATTTTTATCCCCTACCTTAACTTCATTGTTATAAGTTTCGCCTAATGGTTCAACAATAAAATCATATATGCTGTTCATTAGTACTCTAAATCATACTCAATAGATATTGCCATGTTAGAATTAAATTTTTTCCATGGCAATACCTCATTGTTTTTTTTAATGAAAATATTATAAGAATTGTCTTTTTCTTCATATAAGATATGAGAAATTTCATGACCACCATATACAGGTTGTGTTACAGCATAATGCATTGCATCATTTTTATAATCAGAACCTATACTGATTTTTCTTATGATGTGATCCATTATTTTTTCTCTTCTTCTACTTTTTCAATTGGTTCAAAAGTACCATCTTTTAAGCTTATATTAATAGCTCCGTATTTATCTTCAAGAGTTTTCTTCATTTCTTCACCGTCTTTATTAACGTCACTAATTTCATGCAATGCAGCATGTTTTTGTGATTCTAAAGCTCCGATCTGTAACAATAATTTATTTATTGCTTCTTGATGTTCAGTTACTTGTTTAAACTCTTGTTCGTCTAATTTTTTAATTTCTTCACTCATTTTAATTGATTTAATTGTTTAATTTATTTAGTTGATTGTTTAAAGTGATTATCAAAATGATATTCTACTTTTTTCTTAAGTTCTGTGTGATAGTTTTCGTCAAGTATCATAGTTAGTATTTTTTTTTCTGCTTGCGTGTAACCTATAGCATAAACACTAATAATAGTTATAATACTTAAAGTAATTATTTTAAGTTTATTTTTCATTTTATTTAATTTAATTATATTTAATTTTATTTACCCTTGTGAAAGCCAAGTTTGTTTTTTATTTCTTTCTTCCATAGTGGTTTCTTTTGTTGGTCTAGCACTAGCCCTTGGGATCCAATCCCACATTGCTTGTTCTCTTTTTAGATTCCAATCCTCGCGTCGCGTCCAACTTGACTCAAATTGAGTTTTTCTATTAGAACTTGGTTCTATACCAGGAACTCCAGGACTAATATCTTCATTCAACCATTTATCATAAGTAGAAGAAGGAATAGTCCTAGGGCCAAAACCGGATATACCATGTTGAGATTGTGCAGCCCCATGTAATTGAGCTTTTCTTTTTAATCTTTTATTGATTTTATTTTTATAAGTGCTCATATTGTATAGTTACAGATTTTATTTATTTTTTAAATAAACTTGTTGCTTTTTCAGTTGTTCGACCACCGAAATAAGCTAAAACAACTGACATCATCACTTTCTCAAAAGTATCGTTCCATAATTCTCCTATATGAAAAGGTATAGTTTCTACGCTATCCAATATACCAGCTAATGAAAATACTATAATACACCATACTAAAACTAGTGGGCGTACGTTTTTAGAAAGCCACGAATCTGATAAACTATCTGCCTCCCATCTTGAAGTGATAGCATCCATTTCTTTATTTTGCTGCTCAAATATAAGTTGTTGTAGTTTTATTTTATCTTCACTACTTACGTTTGATTTACCTATAGCAGCAATAGCTTCTGCAGGAGATGAAACGCCACTAATTAAATTACCTAAAGTAGGATTAACTAGTGAGGCAGCACCAAACAATAGTTTACCTACAGTAGTCTCTGCAAATTTCTTTTTTGGTTTACTCATCTAATTTTGTTTCTAAAACTTGGTTTCCGTTTGGAAAAATATAATCATAACCAGGGTACATAATAGTAGTATAACCCCTGTTGTCAACACCTTTAACCTTATGTTCAACCCCCTTCATAGTAATTTTATTACTAGGAATTAAATTAGATTTATTGTTAACATCAGGACTATTTTTTAAATACCCTGTTTTTGATTTTTTCACTTCTAGTTATCTCCTGGTTCTGGCCATGTTCCACCTTTATTGCTTTTACTGACATTGAATGCTTTAAGATAAGCATTCTTTTGAGCTTCAGTTTGTGGTATAACACCTTTTGAGATTTCCTTACCATAGTTTGGACCATATGTCTCTAGAGCTTTTTTTCCTTCACCAGTATTAGCTTTTTTAATAGAATCCCACACACCAGAAACAAAAGTCAAGTTTCTCTCTGATGTCTTTTTGGCCTCTCTAGCTTTGTGTAACTTCTTCCCATGCTCTAATACCGCATCAAGATTATAAGTTTGTTGAGCAGCACCTTTACCCATTATTTCATCGACTTTAGCAGCACCTTTTTGGTAACCTGATTGTCTAGCTGGTCCGAAGTTTTGAGTATAACCTCTTGCACTACCTAAGTAATCAAGTTGCTTTGCAGCATCTGCTGGGTCTTTTGCATTGACAGCACCACCTTGAGCAGCACCTTTTTTGTTGTTTTTATTCATTTTTTTAATATTAAGTGTTTAATTTGTTTTCTAGTTTATAAGGTTTAAGTTCCCAAGGTTGGTTTGGATCTCCAGAAGCCATCTTAGCGTAAGGATATTCTTTTCCTTTCCAATATACAACTTCTTTACCAGCACCGTTGATTCCATAATCTAATTCCCCATCTTTATATTGCCTAACATGTTCAAGTTCGTGAACAATAGTTTTTAATTTTTCACCAGGATCCCTATCTTTCGTAAAAGAATCTTCGTTTAAAACAATAACTCCATTTTTAGGTGTTCTAGCGTGAACTTGATCTCCTTTCATATCTCTTTCAAACATTGAAGTGCTTAAAAGGGCTAAATTAAAAGGAGGTTTTATTTTAAATGCCATATTATTTAATATAAGGAAATTTTTTATTGAACCATTCTTTACGATTCTCACATCCACAAGGAATATTAAGACCGTCAGACATTTTATCTACAACGGTCTTAATTCCTGTTTTTTCAGTGAATTTCGCTATACTGTCGCCAAATCCCCTTGATTTCATTTATCTTATAAAGTGTTATCTGTTGAGAAAACAGCACTTGACCAGTACATTTGATCATCAGTACCTCTTACTCCGCCACCATCTAAACCAAGTTGAGCTGCAGCAGCTACACCACCTGGGTTAGCTGTTAAAGCTTTAACAATAGCTTGAGAAGGCATGTTACCATCTACAGTAACTGCAGTTGGATTTGTAGCGGCTGTTTGCGAAATAGATACAGTCAATGTACATATTCTACCTGCTATAGAATCTGCAGGTACAGTTGCGCCATCAGCATGTCCAGCATTGTAAGTTGCTAAACCACTTTTAAGTGTAATGATTGCGGTGTAAACACCAGCAGCAGTACTATCTGCGATATTTTCAATATCACTTACAGGGATAAGTACATCTCTACCTCCCCAATCGCCACCACTCCCTGGAGCTGTAGCGTTTTCAATTTTAAATTTTACAAATTTTGCCATAATTTTTGTTTTTGTTTTTGTTGTTGTTGTTGTTGTTGTTTTATGTGATTTGCAGTTTACTCTGTTTTTTATTTATCTCTTTACATTATGAGTTAATGGGTTAACATATTTACCTTTTACAGACCATCCACCTGTACTTGGATCTAATTGTACACCACGTCTTCTTAGATCTCCTTTTGAAAGTACTTTTCCATATTCATTCTTAAAAGTTGGCGAGAATACTTTTGTTGTACTATTTGTCACCGAAGGGTTTTTTGCAGTTTGCACACTTTTTGCAACTTTTCTACCTAATTTTAGTTTAGAAAGAACACCTACAGGAGCTATTGCTGTACCAACAGTTATCAAATTTCTTAGCATATTTAAACCACCACTTGTAGCATATTTTACTCCTCTAACAAATTTAGTTAATCCACTTGCATCTGGTTTTATATCTCCATGTCTGGCTACTTCCTGATCTCTTTTTTCATTAGTCAAAAAAGCATGTTCATTATGAGCTTGTTGAGGAGCACCGTAATAACGGTTTGCTTGGAATACCATAATATTAATATTTAATGATGTTTTTCGTCATACTTAAGATCACCAGCTAATTTAGAAATATGTTTTTCATCAGCTGTCATATCTATATCACTATGTCCATGTTTGTCATCATATTTAACATCTTCTTTTAGATATTCCATATGTTTTTCGTCATCATATTTAGTTGCTTCATAATTACTAGCGGTTACTTTAGTATGAGCATGTCTTGAGTTACCTGAGTATTGGCCTTTGTGACCTTCTTCGTTTACTGCCATAATATTATTTTTTTAATTTAGGGTAATGTCTATATACACAAGCTTTAATTCCAGCTGGTCTAGGTGCATTGTGAGCTAGTTTAATAGCAGACTTAGCTCTTTTTTCAGTATTAACAGGATAAGTTCCTTTTGGTGCTCCACCTGATGGACCACAAAAAGGACCATCTGAAGAGTCATATTTACCAGCGTTACTTCCCCCTGGTTTTTCGTCGTTTTTTGTTGAACCTACTTTTTTAGCAGCTCCTAACGGATTGTGTTGTTGAATATATGCCATGATTTTTTATTTACCTACTATTATATCCGCAACAGTAACTGTATTTAAAGCTGTTACATAATCTACAGCAACAGGAAGAATAGTTCCTGCTGGTACCGCTTTAAAAGTTAAAGCTTGCGCTGCGATTGGAGCGTCTACGTTTACTGTATCAATTACTGCAGTTCCATCACCACCACCACCGGCAACTGTTATTATATCCCCTGGATTATAACCAGAACCAGCCGCATTTATTGCGATTACTGTTATAGCACCTGCAACAGCAGTTGTATTTACTGTTAAACCAGATGCGTTAGCATTAGAACATGTTGTGGCAGCTCCTGTAGCTGTTGTATAACCTGAACCTCCAGTAGAAAGTGTTAAAGTAGCAGCAGAATTTAAACTCGTTCCAGGTAGTATAACACTAACATCACCCGCAGCACCTACGTACAAGATTGAACTATTTAAAAAAGTTCCTAAATTTCCAGTTTGATTCTCATGAACCCAAGCTGGTCTAGGATCTATTGAGGCTATCATTGTTGCTGTTAAAGGCATACCTCTAGATATTATACTATCGTTTGTTGGAAATTGTCCCATTGTAATTTATTTTTTTAATTAATATTTAATCTCTTTGAGCGCATAAAACTGCGTTAAGAGGTTTGTAAGAGGTTGGAGCTTTTAAGATTTGCATCCCTGTTATTCCAGAGCTTGAACCTTTCCCGTGTGGTCTACCTTCTTGATCTAGTGGCCCATCCCATATATGAGATTCCCCAACTATACCAACTTTGCTCCCAGGTTTTAATTCTTCCATTGAAGGATCATATTTTGTGTTGTGCATAATTAATGTTTTTTTTGTTAAATAAGTGATCTACTTTGTAGGGCCATACTTCTTTCGAATTCATCACCATACATTTGGTTTGCGGTTTGTTCAGCTATTGGATCAAAATTTCCCCCAACAGGTGGTCTTCCACCACCCCCAGCATATTGAACATCCGGTGAAGTAGGAATAACTGAAGTATCTCCTACTGGAGATGGTTGAGCTAAATTACCTTGTACCGGTGTTATAGGAATTTCAGGACTAGGCATACCACCTGTTCCCCCAAGTTTACTCTCTATGTTATCTAATTTACTTATAACATTGGTTTCAAAACCACTTCTACTTTGACCTGATAGTGCTTGTGCAATACGAGAAGTAGCGTGACCAGTTTTTGTTCCAAATATTCCCATAATTATCTATTTTTATCTTTATTTACGTTTTTTATTGAGGTAATCATAACTTTATCAATATATGATTCACCTTTCATAATTTTATTTCTTCTTGAACTAGTAGGTATATCATCTTCTCCAAGCATTATCCTATAAACTCTATTAATTAAATGTTTACATTTTAAGGAAGTTTTATAGATATTATATTTTTGTGTAGTTCTATTTCTAGTTCTCCATACTTTTATCCACTCCCCTTTTATTAATCTACTCCATCTTCTGTTATCCCAACTATAAGAATATATACCCATTTCGAAATCTTTTTTAGAAAATAAATCTATACAATCTAAATAAATTAATAATTCAAAATCTGAATCAGTTAGGTTGTTGTTTTTGCAAGCCCATCTGCGTATTATACGGTAATGTTTTAACAAATTGAGATTCTTTAAGTCTCTTGCTTCTAGCCTTTTCACAAAACAACAACCACATCTTGTTCTTTAATTACGTGGTATATTTTTTCATCTACATCTATTTTATGACCAGCATGTCTATCGTAGTATATTCGATCATTTGGTTTTAAAACACTTACTTGATCACCTACGGATAATATACTTGCCTCGACGTATCTAATATCTTCTTTATTTATTTCCCCCAACAATAAACCCCCTTTTGTTTCAGTGGTTCCTTGTTGTATTTTTTCAATAACTAAACACTTACCTATTGCTTTCATAATTTCTTATATTATTAATTACACAATCGGTAGATAGTATTGTAGTTGCTACAGATGCAGCATTTGTTAAAGCACTTTTTGTTACTAACAATGGGTCAATAATACCTGCATTAATCATATTAACAATTTCACCTGAAATTACATTAATACCTTCATCAAGATTAATAGAAGATAATGTGAAATCTACATTTGTAATACCCGCATTATCTAAAATAGTTTTAAATGGTGCGTGAATAGCTTCATTTAATATTTTTTCCCCTATATCTTTTTTATCTAAAGCTTTAGAAGCGTTTAACAATGCGACTCCACCACCTGCTACAATACCTTCTTTTATTGCTGCTTTAGTAGCACAGATAGCATCTTCAACTCTATCACATTTTTCTTTTAACTCTAACTCAGAATTAGCACCAACTTTTACAATAGCAACTTTAGCACTTAATCTTCCTAGTCTTTGTTCTAAACCTATTCTAATGTGTTCTTTGTTTTTCTTTTTTAACTTGGCTTTTATATCTTTTATAATTTCTTTAGCTTCTTCGTTAGTTTCTTCTACTCTTATAATTGATTTATCAGCTTCTGTAGTAACTTTTAAACAAGAACCTAGATATTCTGTTTGAATAGAATCTAAGTTATCCCCTAAAGTTTCATTAACAACTACTGCTCCAGTTAATAAAGAAATGTCTTCTAATATTTCTTTTCTTCTTAATCCAAAAGATGGTGGATCAAGAACATTTACTTTAACATTACCTTTCATTTTATTCATTACTAAAGCTGATAGAACACTATCTTCAACTTCACCAATAATTAATAAAGGTTTCTTTTCTTTTATTATATATTCTAATATGGGTTGAATTTGTCTAATTGATTCTACCCTTGAATCCATAATTAAAACTAAAGGTTTATCTAATTCAACAATACCTTTTTCTTTGTTTGTTATAAGTTGTGGGTGTACGAATCCTTTGTTGTATTCTACTCCTTCAACTATATCTACTTTAGTTTCTCCAAGTGAAGATGGTTCCATAATAACTAAACCAGTTTCACCTACGTTTCTAAAAGCTTGACCAATTAATTTCCCCAACTCTTTATCGTTGTTTGTAGCTATAGTAGCCACTTGATCAATTTTATTACCTTTAACGGGTAATGCTTTTGTTTCTAAATATTTTATTATTTTTTTTACGCCATTTAAAATACCATCTTTTATATCTCTAGTATTTTGTTGATCTAAATGCTCATAAGCACTTTTTAATATAGCGTGAGACAATACAGTGGCGGTTGTGGTTCCATCCCCAGCTTCACCCACCGTTTTTCTTGCTGCTTCTTTTAGCAGTGTACACCCCATGTTTTCTACAGGATCTAACAAGATAATAGAATTTGCTACCGTTACACCATCTTTAGTGATTATAGGTTGGCCACTACTATCTTCTAGTATAACACATTTACCGCTAGCTCCTAAAGTGGAGCTAACAGCGTTTGTGAGTTTTTCTATACCTTTAAATATTTGATCCTTTGCCTCGTTTCCAAAGCTTAGGTTCTTGACTATTGCGTCTGACATAATTTAATTTAATTTGATTGAATTGATTTTATTTAAAAGTTTTAACAACTTGTGGTCCGTTAACAAATGAAAGCTTTTTCTTATAATGCTCAATAGAAGAATCTATTGCTTGTTCTGCGCCTTCAAGAGTTTCACGTCTTGTTACATCGATCCAAGAATCTTCTTTGTTTGGATCTAGGTATTCAGTTTGATAAAAACCGTTTGGTAATTGAACAATTCGCCAATTTTTCTTTTTGGCTACATGTTTAAAAAGGTTAATGGTTTCTTCTGAAAATTGTGGTTGACTACTCCACGAACTAGTCGAATAAAATAGTGTCATTGGTTTTGGTTTTAAATGTTAAACTATTGGTTTTTGCTCTATAAAGAGCGGTTTATATGGCTATTATCACTTGTTTTTTTGAAAACTTACCCTACCAAGTGGCTATACCTACTCTTTTCCATGTATCAGTTGCTGTACATACGTATATATAATCGGCATCCCATCTCATTGTTCCAGCTGTACCAGTTGCAGATGCTGAAGCAGGTACTCCACTGTGATTTAGTATTGAAACCGAAGGTTCTGTCCAAATTAAATTTATACTAGCAGCATCTTTAGCTAAATAATATCCAGTATTTCCAGCTGCACTAGTTGGCATTCTCCAATATGTATTAGAAATAGTAGGAGTTACACCTGTTAATCCAAGTTCACCAGTTCCGTATAGTTTTAATTGTAAAGAACTAACTCTCGCATCACCAGCATCACTGTTTAAAAATTCATTCCAAAATCCTAAATAAGAAGCGTTATTATTACTAACAGTTGTAGTACCAGTGTTCCAAAATACTTCATTTTCTCTGGATCCACCTGAATTATTATAAGCAAAAGCTAATCCTTGGGTGTGGGTTGGGTTTGATGTTCCTGCATTTCCTGTTACATATAAATACCCTGCAGCTCCAGAACCAGTCATAGTTATAGAAGTACCAGTTGTGCTTCCTCTAGTACAAACAGTTTGTAAAGTGTCTACTTCTGTATAAGTATAATTAGGTACGTTTAAAACTCCACCGGCTAAAGTAGCAACCCCTGTTGTTCCAGTTGTTGTTAAACTAGCTATTGTACCTGTGGGAACATTCCAAGTATTGTCACCTCTTAAAAACGTAGTGGCATCTTTAGTTCCGGTTGCTGATAAATCTATCGTACCTACTGTTACAATACCAGTGGCATTTGTATTTTCTGTTCCTGCAGAAATAAAGGTACCGTTAGCATTTGTGAAACTTGTTACCCCTGCGGCGTCTGCCGTCCAGAAAGTTCCTGTAACTGTAGATGATAATACTTCACCTGCCGTTCCTGGTGAACCTGTAGAATCTGTAAAAGATCCTTTTACGCTTAAATCCCCTGCGGCAGTTGTTAAAGTTATACTATTAGTTGTAGTTATTGCTTTGTCAGTGGTTGAACCTACAGTAGTAACTTGTTGTAGACTTTGAGCACCAGACACTGGAACAACTAAATTCAAAACGTCTTGAACACTAAAGCTTCTAGTTGGTTTATCTCCCCCTTCTGTCATATCAGTACCTATTAATAGATCTTCAAGTTTGGGTGTTATTTTAGGGTAACTGTATAATATTGCCATTTTTATTTGTATTTTTTAAATTTTTCTAATTCTTCTTCTTCACAAGCATCTTCAAACCACTGTGAACTTAACATAATTTTCATATGTTTATAATTTCTAATATAAATTTCGTTTTCTTCTTCTGTTATTTTATCTTTTAAAGATAGTTTTTCTAATATGTCATAAACAAGATGAGTCACTTTCACCATGTTTTTATCATTTTCTAGATTCCTTGGTGGAGGATCACTACTGAAATTACGTACTAATGCCATGTTTTTATTTATTATATTTTTTAAACTTATCTAATTCATCTTTAGTACACCCTTTTACAAACCAATCAACTTTTAACATTGTTTGAATATGGTCTTTATTTCTATCTAAATTCATTTGCTCTTCTTCAGTAAGTGTTTCTTTGGAAGATAATTCTTCACAAATATCCCAACTATCCCAATGAATAGCTATACTATCTCTTATTTGTTCTTCTGTTCTGTTATCTGGTTCCATTATTTACTTTTTAATATTTCTATTTCTGCCTTAAGTTCTTGTATAGATTTTACTAATATTGGAACTAAGTAATCATTTGTCATCGTTAATAAATTGGGATCATGATTTTTAACTATAACCGGATCATCTCCTTCTAATGCTAAAACATCTTGAGCTAAAAATCCATATCTTTTTATTCCATTGGTTTCTTCGGTATCTCTATTTTTCCTAAATTGATATTCTGTAGGTTTTAATTTATTTACAAAATCCAACCCATGAGGTATTTCTTTAAATTTTGTTTTATCTCTTTTATCAGAAACTACAGTCCATGCTATTTGAATATAAGCACTTGTATGGTCTTTGTTACCTAATTGAATTTCATTAGATCCAGTAATAATATGATTTAAAGAATTAGTTCCAGTTGTGTTTCTCCCTGCATTTTGTCCAATTAATATATTATAATCACCACTAGTTATTTCATACCCAGTAGCATCCCCAATACATATGTTTCTATGACCTGTTGTAGTTCCTCCAGCTCCTAAAGCTGAATATCCCATTACGATATTACCAACACCTGAACTTATTAATGCGTTTTCTGGTCCTATAGCTATATTAGCAGAACCAGTTGTTACACCGTCCCCCATTGCATTATAACCTATTGCAACATTTTCATACCCAGTAGTATTATTTTGTCCGGCAAAAGGTCCAAGAAATGTATTTTTACTACCAGTTGAAATATCTAATCCAGCGTTATAACCTAAAATAGCATTATATGATCCTGATGATGCGTTATATAAAGATTGAAGACCTACAGCAGTATTATAATCACCATATGATGAAAGCCCTGAACGCATACCTATAAATGTGTTTCCTTCATGTGCTCCTTGCATGTTTTTTCCAGCTTCATATCCAAGAGCAGTATGTTGACTTCCTTGTTGCATATTAAAGAGAGCATACATTCCTACAGCAGTATTATAACTTCCTGTACTAACATTACTCCCTAAAGCACTTTTTCCAACTCCTGTATTATAATTTCCTGTAGTACAATTAATCCCTGCTTGATGTCCTATAAAAGTACAATCATTTCCTGTTGTATTACTATGCCCCGCATATCTTCCTACAAAAGTTCCACGACTACTGGTTCCAGCTTGATAACCAGCCCATGATCCAATAATAACATTTTCTCCTCCACCTGTTCTAAGTTGACCAGCTCTATATCCTAAAGCTGTATTTTCATCCCCTAAAGTACCTCCATATAAAGCTGCATAACCTACAGCAGTGTGACTACTTGTAGTTGTAAGTCTTAAACAATAATTTCCAACAGCAACAGATTGTTCTCCTGAAAATTGAGTCATCACATCTTGACCTACCCCAGTATTATAACTTTGAGTTGTGGAATTACCATTAGCATTATAACCTATAAGTGTATTATATATTCCAGTAGTTAAAGTAGTACCTGCATATGCACCTATACAAGTATTAAGACTACCACTAAAAACCCCAGCACCAGAACCTCCTCCAGCATAATATCCTACTGATGTATTATAGTTATTACCAGCTCCAATAGTTTTTGAAGCATAAAATCCAATGAGAGTATTATAATTTCCTCCAGTACCAGCAGCACCACCATATCCCGCGGCATAACCTACATATGTATTGTGAATCCCTCCAGTTCCATTATAACCAGCTTGCATACCAACACTTGTAATACCATATCCTGTTTGGTTAAGACCGTGACATTGTTGACCTATAAAAGTATTAGAACTTCCTGTAGTATTAGATAGTCCTGAGTGATAACCGAAAGCAGTATTACTATCTGCAGTGCTGTTAAATAAAGACTGATAACCAACGGCTGTACAATTAGAACCAGTTGCATTAAGTTTAAAAGCAGCATGACCCATAACTGTATTAGAAGCACCCGTAGTGTTGGTATATGCCGAATCTTGACCTATAGCAATTAGTTGATCAGCGGTATTATTAACCGCCGCAGATTGCCCTATTATAATACTACTGCTACAACCAGCCGAAACTGAAGCTGCATTGTCCCCTATGATTACATTAGAATTAGAAGTATTTGAATAATATCTAGCTGCACTATACCCTATAACAACACTGTAATTCATATTAGCAGCTGCTGTATAAGCGGTTTGAGATCCTATTATTGTATTTCTTGTACCCGTAGTAATTCCTCTACCTGCATAATAACCATATAATGTATTGTGATAACCAGCTCCAAGATTTAATCCAGCATCATATCCAAAATATGTATCAGCACTATTATAAGAATAATAAGGAAACATTAATCCAGCAGAAGATATTTCATATCTAGCAATTGGAGATGTACTTCCACTTGGGCATGTACTAAAATATATTTCTCCTCCATCCGCGCTTGTAGTAGTTTGTTCTAAATGTATAGATGCTAAAGTTCCTCTAGAGCTTTTTCCAGTTAATCTACCCCCTGCTGTTGCTGTATCTAAAGCTTGTATACTTTCGATTTGCCCATTATTATCTAATACAACAGAACCTCCACCCATAGTATGAGTAGCAACTCCAGTTATACCAATAGTCATTCTTTCTACCTCATTAGTCCACAGACTCATTATTTCATTATTCTGCTCGTATTGGATTTTTCCTTTATATCTACCAGTTCCACTTGACGCATCAGCAAATAAAATTAAACCATAATTTCCAGCGCTAGAACCAGAATAAATAGTTATTCCTTCGCTTCCGCTACCTGCACCAACTACTAATCTATGAGCAGAAGAACTAAAATCTCCAGGTGTGGTAGCTCCGATCCCAACGTTTCCATCAGTATCTATTACGAGTTTATCATTTATATTTGAAAAATTTGCCATATTATTTATTTTTTAACAGATGTCTTGTGGCCAACTAGCATTAACTACTCCGGCACCACCAGTTATTCTTATTACATAAGTACTATTGAATTTATAGTAAAAATCCGCTAACACACTTGTTCCTCCACTATCTGAATAAACTGTATCTCCAGCAGCGGGATAAGTTCCCGACCCATTATGATAATACGTTTGATCAATAGATAATGCACAAACCCCAGAAAATACAGTACCTGTAGAGCTACTGTAACTAGTTAATGCATTCCAAGTTTTACTATAAAATTCTGAATATGCATGAGGTGCGCTTTGATTAACATCTGAATTAGGTGGGGCATATAATTTAACAAGTGAACCTGCTTGTGGAGTTGAACTAGACCCTGATAATGGAGCATTAGCTGTTCCTGATCTATCTCCTTCTACATTTATTTGATTTGCGCTAATTGGATTACCCGGTGCTGGTAGTGTCATTATTTATTACAATTACAATTATTACAAGCACAAGGTTTATTTTTTAATTCCTCTATTTCAGCTTTTAAATCTTTTATTGCTTCAATTAAATAACCAGTTAAGTTACCATAAGCAACACCTAGTGTTTCGTTTGATTCACTAATTAATTCAGGGGCTATTTTTTGTATTTCTTGAGCTATAACTCCAGAACTTGCTTTATCTGTATCAATTCTATCAAAACTAACACCCCTCATTTCATAAACCTTAGAACCATCTAAAGTTTTAATATTTTTCTTTAATTTTTTATCTGAATAAGCTACAACATCTCCTGCACAAGTTGCAGCGTTACTACTAGCATCAATACTAAATACGTTGGTATTACTAGTTGAATTTCTTACATTAAAAGTTGTATTATCAATACCTGTTATTCCACTTGTTATATTCCATACCTGAGCTCCTCCTGATCTTATAATTCGCAAACCAACACTTTCTCCAGTACCAATATCGTTTTGTGTTACTGTTATCATACCTTGAGCAGATATTGAACTTTCAGTTGTTAATGTTCCCGTATTTGTCAACGTCATTAAAGCATGAGGTGTCGTTGCTGTACCAGTATCAAGAGTCGTTGTACTTCCTTGTCGCGCCCAAATATATGTATCTGCAGCACTATAAGCAGTTCCAGTATACCAAGTTGTATCATTACCTTCATTAAATCTAAAAACCCCTTGACCCCTTGCGCTTGGAGTATCTGCAGTGCCACTACTTAATACTATAGCTCCCTGTGTATGACCTGTGCTAGAACCTACGAAACGAGCTTGAACTTCAGTACCTTTTACAACATCCAAACCATATGAAGGATTACCTGTTCCGATCCCAACTTCTCCATCACTTTTTATAGTCACCGCTTTATCTAATGTGCCGCTATTATTAGTCCAAAACTCTAATTGAGCATCTCTAGCTGCAACATCTGCCCATACCCCTCTTATGGATGCACCATAAACTGATGAAGTTCCTGTGTAATAACCACCCATATTTATCAAACCAAAAATATCATTATCAGCTGGAGAAGTTGTAAAATGTAATAAATCTACTTGAGCACCACCAGAACCAGTATTTGTTGATTCTACCCTTATAGCATCACCAGTACCAGAGATTTCTAAAAGAGCTGCAGGCGAATCCGTTCCAATTCCTACATATTCAGGAAATATATTTTGTCCACTACTATTAATATAATAACTAACACTACCACTACTTACTGTAGCACTATTCCCAGATACCGCTGGGTCTGTTGTAGCATTACTGCTTCTAATAAATGCTAAACAATTTCCTAAGTATTGATTAGTTATCATGTATCTTTTAGCGCCTCCCGTATAATGAGTGGAGGCATTAAAAATGATAGCTCCATAATTACCATAAGGTCCTGCTCCACCACCACCATAAACACTAGTATTAGCTAATCTCAATAAAGCTGTATTTGGTGTGGTAGAATTTACATTTGGTCCTTGTGTTAATTCTCCAGCGCTTGTAATACGCATTGCTTCACTTGGTGTACCACCTGTTTGGAATACAATATTTCCATAACCAGTTGTTGTTCCTTTTGAAATAATATATAAATGTTCAAAACCACTAGAATCATAGTTAATTTCACCATAAGGAGTAGCAGATGGATTACCAAATCTAACAGATTGATTTCCTTGAGTGCTGTCATATATGTGTAATTTTTTCTCTGGAGATGTTGTTCCAATTCCTACATTTCCTCCAGAAGGTTGTAATACAATGCTACCGGCATTTGCAACACCAGTTTCTATTGTTTGAAATGACACCGATCTATCTGCTTGTGCTGCACCACCTTTTGTATAAACTTGTAAAACACTATAATTACTAGCTTCGTTTGATTGACCTAAATATAAAACTTCTTCAGTACCTGTTGATGTTTTAGCAACACCGCTTCCAATAGCTAATTTAGCCGCAGGATCATTTGCTATTCCTATTCCTACGTTTTCATTATCATCCCAAATTTGAATAGTAGTTCCAGCATTATTTAAAATTCTTAAATTATCTCCACCACTTCCCCAGTTTTGTAATTGCCAAGTTTTAGCATCATTTTGTAGTTTTAATCCTACTTCTGAATTAGAAGAACTATCATATACTCTTATATTAGTAGTACCGCTAGTTTTAAGAATATCTAATTTTTCAGTTGGTGAAATACCCATTCCGATGTTTCCTGCATTATCAATAAGCAATGCATTAGTATTAAGACCACCTGCATTATTACCTGTATCAAGCTGTAATCCTCCATTATCTACTCCTTGTATTCTTGCTAAAGTTCCGCCAGGATTTGTAAAAGTTATTAATGAATCTAAACCATCTGTAGAATTATGTAATTTTAATATATCTTCAGCCGTATTTTCTACTACTAGTCTATAACTTGCAGGCGCATTCGTCCCAATACCAACATAACCTGTTGTTTCTTGTACAACGAAAAAATCATTAATATTGGATAAATTAGCCATATTTTAATTTTATGAAGCCGCTAAAAATGTAAGAGTATTGGTACTATCATGTCCTACTTGAACCGTGTAACCTATGTTTTGATCTATATTTTCAGCTTTGATAGTACATGTTACAGATGTTCCTGTGGCTCCTGTATCAGAATTAGCGAATGTTACAGTAAAGTCATTTGATCCGTCTGGACCTGTATCTATTATTTTATTATAAACTGGATCTGTATCATATGAATGAGCGACTACATATTTTTTAGCAACCGATGTGGCTGTACTAGTTTCGGAAGTTAACCATACATCAAATATTAATGTACCTGTTGTTGCTCTTGTTAAGGTAAATGCTAAATTTCCAGGAGCTCCTGTGGCAGCTGTTATAGCTTGATCACCAGAGAATATACCACCACCTGATCCACCAGGATTTGTACCAGCTGTTACGTGACCTTTAACATCAACTGTCACGCTATCGTATGTTCCAGCTGATACCCCAGAATTATCATGAGTTATAGTAACACTTGTACCTGTGCCACCACCACCTATTGGGGATGTAGTATTTACAGTTTCTACACCTTGTAAATCTGGAGGCGTTGCCCATGTTGCATCAGCTCTTAAGAATTTGGCTTGATCTCCAGCAGCTGAAGCGGGTACCGCACCTTTAGTTCCAGCGGTAAGAGCTGCAGCAGCACCCATTGTATTTATACCTATCGCTGGTGTAGTACCTCCGGTAGAAGTTATAGGTAAAGTTCCTGTTACACCGGTTACCCCAGTTCCAGGGGGTACTGCCCAGTTACCATCACCTCTATAGAAAGTTGTAGCACCTGCTGTACCACCAGCATTTATAAGACCTATTGTCATTTCCCCAGCGCTAACAGCTGAATCAGTTGCTATACCAGCGCCTCCTCCTTCAACAGCACCCGTAAACATTAATGTTCCACCATCTGCTACATTAATATTAGTACCTTCATCAGAATCAGCAACCCAACCACCACCGGTAACATCGGTCCATGGGACGTTAACTACAAGTTGATCACTTGAATTCATTTGAATTCCATATGTTCTACCAGCTGTAGTTGTTACTGCATTTGCGGCAGTAGTTTGTTCTGTATCATCTTCTAGTTTCCCTAAACCTAAAACGGAAGAGGTCATAGCTACGTAAGTTGTGTCGGGTGGAATTGAGAATTGTGCGTCCGCATTTAAGAAATAAGTTGTTGGGGCGCTAAATGTTGCTGCTAAAGGACCTGGTACTAAACCAGGTGTACCATTTGCTACCCCCGAAGGAGCTGCTGTAAATACACTATATGTAGTATCGGTCCAAGGTATATTAACCACTAGTTGATCACTAGCGTTAGCAGTTATACCATAAGTTCTATTAGCAGCTGTTTGTTGGGCTACAGCTGCTGGGGTAGATCCTGTAGAATATCTAAGTTTACCTAACCCTAAAGTTGAGGTAGTCATCGCAACATATGTTGTATCTGTTGGTACTGCCCAAGAATTATCTCCTCTTAAAAATGTTGTAGCGTCTGCAGTACCTGAAGCTGATAGATTAATTGTACCTAGATCAACTGATCCTACCGCACTTGATTTATCATTACCTGATATAAATGTTCCAAAGGTAGCAGATAGATCTGCAACCCCTTCATCTGACTGTACAATTGACCAATCACCAATAACCGATGCGTCATCTACTGCGGCGCTTACCGCTATAATAGAATCCCCTATATCTAATGTAGCTCCACTACAATAAAAAGATCCTCCAGCTGTTGCTACTATATAATAATCCCCAACCGCTACAGATATTCTCACACCTGCACCACCTGGGCAATTATATAAATAATCACCAACACTACTTCCAGAGACTACTTGTCCAGTATCGGCTCTAAATGTACCTCTGAAAGTTAAACCACCTGCTACAAGTCCATCAACATATCCTTTAGATGCAGCATCTGTAGACGCGCTCGGTGTTGCGGGTATTGTTAATTGCCCACCAAAACTTGATTGACCAGTTCCAGAAACTGTTAGTTCCCCAGTGATAGTAACATCATCTGGTAAACCAAAGACATAAGCATCTTCTGCTACACCTGTTACTTCTACCTCGTTTGATGTACCTGAGAAAGTTATAGTATCTTGCGTGGATCCATTAGCACTTAATATTAAATCTGTTGAACCTGCTGCTTTGTCTAATATATATGTAGTATTAGTATCAGCTGGCCATGTAACAGTTTTTAAATCTATTGCTGTAACGTGCCCTTCTGCTCCTGTACTCACCGATGCGACTAAATCTAGTGTACCTCCCGGTGAAGGAGATGAAGCGCTTGTAGTATCAGATCTACTTGTATTATTATGATTTATTACTAGTTCATCTGTTGCTTGAGCTAGCGTGGTAATATATGTACCCCCTACAAATTTAACTGTATTACCAGATTCTACATCTTGAGTTCCAGTATCACCTGTTAATACCCATTTATTATAATCTGTATCAACACCAGTTAAAGTTATAGTATTACTTAATTGAGCCGCTGTAACGCTACCTGCACCTAATATTTTAACAGTACCACCACCATCGCTTAATAAAACACCAGAATCAGTGTTGTTAGTTCCTGTACCTGTTATAGTTTGATATGCAGAAACTGCCCCGTTTATTGTAACGTTATCATCATCAACCCTTGTGACTGTTACACCTCCACTACCGGTTATTATTATATCATCAGCTATCCCCATAGAAACAGCATTTAATTGTAAAGCTGGATCTACATTAGTTCCCCCTGTTTGAACCATCTTTAAATCATACTCATCAAATGGTAAATCAGATACGCTACCATATCTAACACTGTTACCAGCATTACTATATATTATAGTATCTGTAAGAGCTATAGCAGTTCCAGGAGAAGCATTGGCTGAAAGAACCATGTTACTCGCTCCACTGTAATTTATATTTACAACCGGGTCTACTGCTGTACCTGTTAAAACAATACCTGCACCAGCCGTTACACTTTCAACATACCCAAATGATGATGCATCGATCCATCTAAGTTCTTGATCAGGACCTGCTACAGTAAAACTGGACAATATTTGCGTGTTGGTACCTTTAGAACCAGCACCATCTGCTATCCACCCACTAATTTGAACATTAGAGGTGTCTAACCCACTATCACCTATTTCAAGATGATTACTAGCAAACAACCCAGTGGCTGTTTTTTGTGTCATTATAGAATCCCCTAAAGAACTAGCACCTGTCCACCTTGTTATTTTATTGAGCGTACCACCACCTGTCAACAAAGAGCTTTGATCTAATTTTTCCCAAAATATGGTTCCTATAGAGTTAATGGACACAATTGCCCAGTCATTTACCTCCCAATCTGTTATATTACCTGCAGCGCCGGTTAACGATGTTGTACCTGCCACATCTACGATCCAATAGTAACCAATATTGGTTTGGACTAAAGTTGTATCGCTTAAAGTTGGGTTATTTGTGTTTGCATTCCATTTAGCTTGATAAACTAAACCTGGAGTTAGTTCTGTTTTTATATAACCTGCAATCTGTTCCATAGTAACAGAATTTGTAGGTTTATGCTTCTTGGACATGTCACTTATAATAAGTAAATCATCTCCAGCTAAGTTGCCTACTAGTCCAGGGTAAGAATATATTATAGCCATAATTTTTTTGTTGAGTTGTATATACCATATATACTTACAGGAAAACGGTGAAATTTACAAACAGGGTGACAATAGGTACTTACTATATATACCTTTATAGGCTAATGTCACTAAATATTACGTATAGAGAAGTATAGGGTTGCTCCTCTTCTCCCACTCTTGTTCTTGTTTTGTAAAATCGTTTCATTTTGACCGGGTCCCCTTGTTTTTCACGTTATATTCATGATCGTTTGAATTTTCCATGCATATCCCCCTACCTTTAGGCCTTTTCCTGCGATCTGCTGTCTTTCCCATACTATTAATACAAATCTAATACAATTTGTCTTTGATAATATAATAAACTAATAACTTATGTTTAATACTATAACCTTAATCAATCAAATCAGAAAACAATATCCATATGATAACAGTATGTGTAAAGATAAATACATAGAATTTATACAAGATCTATTATATGATATCATAATAAGTAGATTATGACAATATGTCAATGACATTATGACATAGTGATATACATACTAACTAATTCTAACTAATAAACAAACATACACATTTACAAACCAAATACAATAACTAATTGATAATATAATAAATACTAAATAACTAATAATTAAATTAAATTAAATTCCTATGAAAAATTCAATAACTTCAAGAAGATTTGTGATAAGAAAGTCACTAATTGGTAAAAACACTACAATCAATGTAGAATTCAAAAATGGTAAAACATTCACTTACAATCATGATAAAGCGTTTGAAATCATGAAACCAAAGTTAACTAATATGCCTTGTTTCATAAAGTATTCTTCTTACACTTCTTCAACTTCAGTTCCAACTATCTTAAGAGATAAAGAATTAGTATAAGTTGATTCACTCGGCGTTGAGATGTGTTCTCTCGAGTATAAATAAAGTTGAACAGAATATGACATTTTGGAATATAGGTGAGTTCGATTCTCACCATGTCAACTATGAATATAAGTACAACAATATATAATGAACTTCATTTAATAGATGAATTAGAATCTAACTTTTTAATAATAGAGAAATCTAAAAAAAGAAGAGAAGAATTAACTAAAGCTTTAAATGAATTAGAAATGATTAGTGAAATTGGTAACTCAATTATAAAACACAATCACTTAAATGAATTAATAACTAAATACAAATTAAAACTATGAGAAATAAAAGAAAATTTCAACACATTGCTTTAAAAGTAATAGTAAAAGTAATATTACCCGCTTATTTAACCTTAATTGGACTTGGTACAATCGGAGTAATAATTCAACTAGTAAAAGATCCATCTTCATTTGATTTTGGTTTATACTAATACAAAATAAATACAAATAAAGTATGATAATATAATAAACTATTAATTATGAAATTAACTAAAGAAGAAATCTCAATACTTCACAGAGCATTAAAAGTTTATACAATAGATTTACTTGACAAAGAAATGAAAGGTTTTGAAAAAGGTTTAGATGAGCTAGATTACCCAGAAGCATTAATGAGTGTCACAAAGAAAATTAAAGAAAAATATGAGTAAAATGTCAGAATTAGATTTAGTTGCACAAGGTGTAGCAGATCACATCAAAGAATTAATAGAAGATAGTGTCGACTGGCAATTATCTGATCAACCTTTAGAAGGTAATGATTACATAGAAATGAGAGAATATGTAATAAACTTAGCTTTAAATAAATTATTACAAAAATGAATTATAGAAAAATAGAATTTAAATATGTCACTTGGACAACTTGGAATGGTAAATTCTGCACTGGATATCACTGTGAAGATAAGAAATTACTAGAAGGTTTAAATACTACATCATTTGGTACAAAAACTATAGTGGAAATGCAAGATAAAATTGATGACTATGTAGATAGAAGAAGATATCACTTGTATAAACAACAACAATATAACTTGGCAGAACAAGAATATATGGAGAAATACGGAACTTTATACGCAGATTAACTATGGAAGAAACAACTTTAACACTAATATTAATAATATCCTTTTATATATGGATAAAAATAGCAGATAAATTATGAAATTAATAAATATAAGTAAAAAAGGTACACTTAAATTTGAATTAAGTGACGGAAGATTCATAACTTCTTATAATAGTGGTTATGTAAGAATTAATGGTAATGATAGACTTTACCAAATAAATAAAGTAAAGAAAATTAAAATTAATGGTCACCCAAAGTATTATGATGACTATTATTATAAAAGAATATTGATTCACTGTCCAAAAAAGAGATATGAATACATAAAAGAATGGGTGAATCGAAATATTACAAATTAAATACAAAAATATATTGATAATATAATAAAATTTATGCAAAAAATATTTAAAAAAGTAGATAAAACTACAATTAAACTAAATAATATAATCTATAAAGGTTATACACTATCAGAACTTCCACCGTCGTTCGCATTTATTTATAATGAAGACAATGAAAACTTCGGTATTCAATCATGGTTTAACTACAAAGGTCTTACCTATGTTGCCAAGTAACATGAAAGAATTATGCCTCTATGTAAAAAAGGCGAGAAAACAGGCGGCGAACGAGCATAGGCGTTCCGTTGCTCACCACGGAGAATGTAACGGACTTACGGATTCTGAATACAATTGTGTTAGAATCAGGGGTAAGAAAACATTTTCTCAACAACGTAAGTTCGTACACTCCAAAATGTGGTCAGTTTATAATGAAAAATATGATTTAAAACAACTTAAAAAAGTAATAAAATGAGTGATTCAGTAAAAAAATGGCATGAAATGATGGAAGAAGAAGCTCTTAAAAAAGAAATACAAGAACAAAATAACGTTCATATAAAAGAAGTAGTATATGTATGGGTGTTAGATTTTGAAGACGGCAAAGTATATTGTTATGATAAATGGAATCCAGATTTAATGTCTTGTGAAGATTTTTTAATAGCAGTAGGACACCCTATAACTAATTGTGAATGGATGGTGAGTAAAACTAAAGATGTAAATTACGTAATAGGAAATTCATATAGTGACGGTAGTTAAATCTACGGCTATATAATCTAGACGAGTAGCTCAAATAGGGTTAAGGAGAAATAGGAGGCGAAAGCCACACTAACTCTTGTAATCGCGTGAGTGAATTGCTAGTGGAACTAGGTATGGACAGATTAAAGGCGATTT
>Ga0209404_10000183_pt1 | contig 53662 bp, 62 predicted proteins | sample TroAtlMetagenome_2_FD_187447 | JGI IMG/M metagenome (GOLD analysis project Ga0209404, IMG submission 187447) | Marine eukaryotic phytoplankton communities from Atlantic Ocean - Tropical Atlantic ANT8 Metagenome (SPAdes) (version 2) | ecosystem: Environmental > Aquatic > Marine > Oceanic...
TATTATTGCTTGTGTTTCACCGTATAAATCTTCAAATTCAAGTCGATAAAACTTTGGTTTGTGTATAGCAAAAGGTGTATCGTATTTATTTCCCGCCATCTTCATCTGGTTTTGTAGGTTCATACTTGTTATCAATATAGTCAATTAGCTTTACAGTAAAGTATTCAATAATATCATTACCATCAAAGCCATCATCCATTAGTGGCTTAAATTTTTCAACAGCATATTCAACTTGCCATTCACCAACAATGTCTTTCATTCTTTTAAATTTGTTTTGAAAATCAATGTAGTTTTGTAATTTGTCGTTTTTATTCATTATAATCTATTTTATTTATTTGTAATTCAAGAAACATTTCATTAATTTCTTCACTTATATTATCACTTGTTAAGTTATTTTGTTGTGTACTTTTCATATTTATTTTAATAATTTTTTAATTTTTTTATTACTGATGCTCTAATATCTTCTATTGCTTCACAAAAATAATCGTGTTCCAATTCTTCAACTATTGTACCATCAATAGCCCATGAAATACTGTCATTAATATGTTCATTAATTACGTCTGCAACATTTGTTGCTATTTCATCTAATTCTTTTGTCACACTCATTTATTCATTTTTTAATAATTTATATAATTCTTCATTGCCAAGCATATGTCTGGACTGATTTGCAGCAAAATTATCAAGATGCAATATCTGTTGGTCCAGTGATAATCCACCTTGCATAACTCTTTTGCTGATAAGATCCATTTTAGTTTGTGCATCATGCACTACATTTCTTAATTCTTTTATTCTTTTTAAATTCATAATAATTCTATTATAGTTATAAATAATCCAATAAAAATTATCCATATTGGAATTATAATCATTTTTAATATTAATTTCATTTTAATCCGTATTTTAATTTTAATTTATTTTTTGTTATATTTAATTCTTTACTTATTTCAGTTATACTTTTATTATTTATAAGATATAATCTCCAAACTTTATGCATTTGCTTCTTGTTCTTGTATTTTCATTTCATTAAAATCTAATGCATCATTGTGGTCATTGAGTAAATCATATATTGCACAATATGCTGCTTGAGACCAATTATTTGCTTTGCCGAATATATCGTGTTCTTCAAATATATCATAATCTAATGCATCGCATATTTTTTTACATTCATACGTATATATTACTTGATTATCAATCCATATATTTTTTTGATCGTAAAAATCATCTTCATTATCAATTGTACCTTCATGGTATAAGTTCCACATTTCGTCGTTGAAGTCATATACTAAATCGTCTCTATTCATTTCTTAAATAATTTTTAATTGTTTCAATACTTGCTTTGTTAAAAGCTCTAACATTTTGTCTGTACTTTTCATTTGTACAATATTTTTTCATTGCTCTTGACTCTGTACATTCACCAAACTTTGCCTCAAATAAAGCAATTTGTTTTAATTTATCGTCAATCATTTGTTTTGTTAATTGTATCATATTTATTTTATTATATTATCACTTATTAATTTTTTTTGTTGTGTACTTTTAATTAAATAATTCACAACTTCCAATTTTTCCCGGAGTCAATGTAATTGTTTCAAACTCTTCGTTTGTTATTAACTTTTCCATTAAACCTAAATACTCACTTGTGATATCTCTACCTGTTATTTTATTTATTATAATCATATTATTTATTTTTTAGATAGATAGATGAGAATCGAACTCATTTTAACCATTTATCCATTTGTCTGTTCGTTTAAGGAAAAAACACACTTCAACACCTATAATTTACTAAACTTTTTTATTAAGTTTAATTCAATTTTACATTCTTCTTTATCACTTTCGGATAATTCATTTAATCTATCAACATAATATAATGTCTTTACATAATCTTTAAGATCAAAATATATTCTATCTATTTCTTTTTGAGTTAATTCTACTTTCATATTTTTATCTTCTAAATTCATTTTCATTTTTATTTGATATAATATATCTTTCAAAGATTTCATGTAATTTATAAAAATCTTCTGAAGATAATTCATCACTATCTAATCCAAAATCATCAATTATATCATCAAATTTAATATAATTATCTAAATCAAAGTCATCTACATTTTTAATTTTATATTCCATTTTTTAATTTTTTAATTTCTTTTTTATTTAACATATTATTATTTTTTTAATTTTTCTATTTCTTCTAAAGTTGTATTTTCAATTTGATATAATAAATCTTTAATTAAATCTTCATAATCTTCATTATCTTCTAAATCACATTCATTATAAACAAACATTTCTACACTTTGTTTCATTTTTTCATTTCCTTCACTATTTTTTAATAGTTGAAAAAAATCTAAAGTTTCTACATTCCAATGGAATTTTTTCATATTTTTATTTTTTATTTATTATAATATTGAATAATATACTTCTGTTATATCAATTCCACAATCTTTTAATACTTCATCTAATAATTCTTCTTCAAATATTTGAGTGAAATTTTCATTATCATCATCTAAATTTATAATATTATTAAAGTATATAGTATCTAATTTATTATCTGTTTCTCCGTCGTAAATTTGTACTGTAAAATTATTTTGTATCATTTTTTTATTCTTTTATATTTTTATTTAATTCATTTAAAATGTGAATTACATTTCTAATTCCATCTTCATCTTTTTCTTTTACATAAAAATCATGTAAAGTTATTAATTCATCATAAATTTTAATTAACATTTCATTATTCATATTTTTATTTTTTATTTTGTAAAATCATATATTTTTAAGTAATATTCTTCTATACTTTCATTATATTTCATTTCTAAATTATTATCTAAAACTATACAATTATTCATTATAATTTTTTCATTTTCTATTTGTTCTTTACTTCCAAAATAATCATATTTAAATATTTTATCTAATTCATTTTTAACTAAATTATTTAATATAATTTTATTTTGTTTTTTAACTTCTTTTAAATGTTTATTTAAATTCATTATAAACTATTTTTAATAATTATTCTTTCATTTTCATTTAAATTATAATACTTTTTTAATTTATAACTTAATAATTCTTTATTCATATTTGAATTTTTATAACTTTGTATAATTTTATTTAATTTCATTTTATTTTATTTACATTATTATTATCACTTTTTTAAATATTTTGTAGTGTACTTTTTTTAATATTATTTATATTTATAAATGTTAAACCTTTTAAATTAAATTCTATAACATTTTCTATTTCTAATTTATCTTTTAATTTTATATTTTGTAAATCATTTATATTAAATCCTATATATTTATTTTTATTTAATTTTAAAGTTTTAGTATTTAATATTTTAGTTTTATAGTGATTAGTTTTAAGATTTTTTAAATTTGACATTTTATATTTTTTTATTAAGATTATTATTATTTTAATTACACTTATATTATCACTTTATAATAATATTTGTTGTGTACTTTTATTAATAAATATATAAATATATATAAAATGTCACATTTTAATAATATTGCACTATATTATAATATATTATAATAATAATTTAAAACATTATAAACATTATTATTAAATACTCAATACATATTAACAAACATTGAATATATAATAATTATAAAAGTAAATACTATAAAATATTAAGTAGTTATTACTATATATACACATATTATATCTTTTGTATATATATGTGACAATAAAAGTGTTAAATTATTAATAATAATGTGACGATAGTAACATTATTGTATATATAATGTAAAGATCTGACAATGAATGACATACGACTGCCATATATGCATCGATCGTATACATTTATTGCAATATTATTGACAATTACTTACATTTATCACTAATATGGGGGTACTTTATAATACGATTTTCCTATGTACTTGGTTATCATATACATATGTGTAATACAAAACCTCTATATATAAAATAAAAACTAATAAATATGCCTGATACCTTTGTTAAAAACAACTTATCTGTAGTCATATCCTTTATTATTGCTGTATTTGGAGCCGGTGGTATATTCGCTGAGTTCACGGCACTTAAAGATGAAATTCATTTAGTACATGAAAGATTAGATGAGAAGATAGTTGTGATTACAAAACTTGAAGACAGGATATTAACCGTAGAAAAGCAGCTAGAATATGAGCGTGGTTTTTTAGAGGCAAAAGAGAAAAGTAATTAAATCAAATGTAATGAGTAAAGATTATACCCACATTAAAGCTAATGGTATCAGAAATGAACTCAAAGAGATACGTAAGGCTGTGGACAAACTAACAGAGGCTATGATTGAGATACACATAGCGCAAGCAAACCTACACAATGAGAATTATCATTCTAATAGCACTTACAGCGATGATGAGCTGTGCAAGTGTAAAGACAAAAAGAAATAGATTTAAACAGCTAACTAAAGATATGTGTATAGAGACCAGGGATGAAGCGAAGCTTGCTCAGATTCTATACATCGAAATAATGCACAAGTAGTTTGCATTTAAAAAAAAATGAGAACATTACTTGCTACCTTATTGTTAATTTTATGCTACGCTTGCGGTTCAATAAAAGGCCAAGCGTATATAGACATAAATGAAAACATCGATTACGAAGCGAATGAGGATCTTAGGTATCGTACCCGGTTTAAAGTTGGGTATAAGATATATTTAGGAGAAAAGCATACAATTAAAAAGAAAAAATGAGTAGGACTAAAGTAAAATCTTCTTTATTAGAAGCAAGATATACAGCAACAGGCACTATAACAAATACTACTGGGGCTACATCTGTAGATTGGTCTGCTGCTGCCGTATACAAAATGAATGCAGCGCTTACTGGTAATATAGAATTTGATTTTACAAATTATGTGGCCGGGCAGGTATTAACTATATATAATATATCCGGAGCGCACACTATAACCTTGGATTCAGATGCAAGCTCTAGTGAGTCTTTTTTAAAAGCGGGGAGCGATTATGATGGTTCTACAACAAACATATTACAGATAGAATGTGTAGCAGGAGGTAATGATGCAATTTTTATTTATTCTGTATCAACATATGCTAGCGATCCAACACCTTAATTATGACATTAAGAAGAAGACTTTTTATGACTAGCGTAGCTGGTCCAGGTGATATATTCGGTGATGGCTCTAATTTACTTACATCTAATTTTAGCGGTTCCTCCTTAGCCTCTATAGAAGGTAATGGTTCAGGATTTTCAGTTGGAACCGGTACAGTTGGATATAATTCTAATGTGCCTAGATCAGGGTTTGGAAAAAGTGTTACTATGACCCAGAACGTAAATGGTCAAAAGTTAGCGTACGCGCTACAAACAGGTGCATCCAGTGCTGACTGTAAAGCCTATTCATTTTGGGTGTATATTACGCAGCATGACGATGACGACAACAGTGTGTTAATGGTAAACTTGTCTAGGCAATCAGGTGCAGCAGAACCAAACAACAAAATGATAGTATACGCATATGATAATCCATATTCTTCTGGTGGATATACATACGATTATTTTAATAGAATATCAACCTCTACATGGGTTCATATGTGTATTGTTGACGAAGGTACTACTATGCGTACATATAAAGATGCCACTTCTCTTGGCACACATTCTATAGGAAGCAAACAAATATTATATTCTGGTTCAAGCTATTGCTATTCGTTGTCTGACGGCGACGCTAGGAACGAAATGTTTGTAACAGGCTATAGATTTTTTAATAGGGCATTGACTCAAGCAGAGGTTACTACATTGTATAATGAAGACCCAACATATTAAATATAAAAATAAAAAAATAGAAAAGATAATATGAAAAACGGAATAGGACCACAGAATTTAGGTGCTGCAGGAGTGAGCAGCAAAAGCAAACCATGCGGATCTCCTTTAAAAGCATTACCCGCTATAGTCGCAGCTGTCGGTAAAAAAATTATAGCTAAAAAAATTGGTGATAAAATTGGGGAAAGCTTGTAAAACATAAGTAGAAAGACATCTCAAATAAGACGTAAAACTACTAAAAGAAAAAAAAATGGCACTACCAAAAAACGGCGTCGCTAAAGAATTAAGATCGTATGCGGGATCATTATTTATATTTTTATTTGTAATAGGCACTATAGTAACATTATTACAGTTTCCTGTTTTAGAATCAAACAAAGAAGTCGTAATGATGCTCATTGGGACTATTGCAGCATCAATTCCCGTAGTAATCAGTGCAATAACTGGTACCAAGCCAGACGACGTAAATGCACTAAAAAACGAAGTAGAAAAAAGAGATCATCAAATTGAATTACTAGTTAAGTCTAAAGATGACTTAGAAAGAATGGTAATTAATTTGCAGCAAGAAATGCTAAAAAACCAAGATGATGTTATGGATAAAATTATCTTAAAAGCAGCACTTGACTACGATGATAGAGCAGCTGCCAAAAGCTACTTAAGAAAAGACATAGACGAATGAGTCAGAAACTAACCCAAAGAGCCCGAGCGGCTAAGGCAAAAAGAGATTTGCGCTATGCAAAATCAAAAGACCGCAAACGAAAAAAAGCGGATAGCCAAAAGAAACGTAGAGCTGCAAAGAAGGCAGGGCGTTCTCTGACCGGTAAAGACTATGATCATAAAGACCGTAAATTTAAAACTATTAAACGAAACCGCGGAAACGACGGTAAAGGAACAAAAAAAGAAAAAAAATGAACAACTTTAGAATGAAAATGGGCTCCAAGCAAAGGGAAACCGAAGGCAATATTAGTGAAAAAGATTCAAATCTTATAAAATCATCTCACTTATATAAAATGGCTGGAGCACCACTTACCGCTCCTGGCGACATGTATGCAACAGAAAAGGCTAGTGCAGAAATTACTGAAAATGCACCTAGCGACTATGATAAGATGGGTGCGGCTTTTGAAGAAGGGCAAGCAGACGGTCAAGAGGTAGTAAATGCAATGTCCGGTAGCAGCGAAGCTAGTCCTGATAGCGAAGCTAGTCCTGATAGCGAAGAAGATACAGGAAAGCCTAAGATTGACAAAAATAAATTTGCTACAATAATGGAAGGCATAATATCTTAATAAATGCCTGCTAAAAAAAGAAGTAAACCACCAGCCCCTTCTAAAAAGAAGTCTTTAGGATATTATTCTAAAGTTAAAAAAGGCGGTGGTAGAGGGAAAAAAGCCGGTGGCGGAATGACCCGTAAAGGTGTTGCTAAGTATCGCAGGGATAATCCTGGTAGCAAACTTAAAACAGCAGTTACTACTCCTCCTTCAAAGCTTAAAAAAGGAAGTAAAGCTGCAAAACGTAGAAAGTCATTCTGCGCGAGATCTAAAGGCTGGACCTCAGAAAGAGGTAGAGCCGCAAGACGTAAGTGGAATTGCTAATACAATTATATAAATCAAATCAAATCAAATGGCACAATTCGGTGGGCCTAAGCTTGTTAAAAAAATGTATTTTGACGGCGAGGCAAAAGAAAAGTTAATTAATGGAATAAATAAGATAGCAAATGCCGTTGGCTCAACTTTAGGGGCTAGCGGTAAAACTGTTGTTATAGAAGACGACTTCGGTGGTCCTCAAGTAACTAAAGACGGTGTAACTGTTGCAAACAGCATATTGCTTCAAGATCCTATAGAAAATCTTGCGGTATCTATGATGAAGCAAGCTGCACAAAAAACAGCAGCTGTAGCAGGTGACGGCACGACTACCTCTATAGTGCTTACAAAAGCTATCATTGACTATTACTATTCAGCAAAAGGGTATGAGCATTCTTTTAGAGATATAAGGAAAGGTATGGATCTTTTTAAAGATCATATTATAAAAATATTAGATGAAAAAGCTATACCTATAGAAGAAGAAAAGTTAGTGCAAGTTTCGACTATATCAGCTAATAATGATATAGAGCTAGGTAGTATAATAGCTAATGCTTTTAACGAAGCAGGTAGTAATGGAGTTGTTACTATGGAAAGCTCCCCTACTAGCGAAACTTATGTGCAAGCGGTACAAGGCACAAAAATAGGCTCAGTAAGTAAAAGTCCTCATTTTTATACTAATAATGAAAAAGAGATTACTGAATTAGATAATCCTTTAATTTTCTTAAGTGTTTCGGATATTCCGAACATGAGAAAAATTCAAGACATTTTGGAGTATGCGATACAGTCCAATCGATCAATGCTCCTTGTTGCTCCTTTAGAGTCGCAACCGCTAGCGGCTTTAGCTATGAATAAGGTAAAGGGCAACATTAAGGTCAACGTTATAGACCCTCCAAGTTTTGGACTTAAAAGAAAAGATATACTAGAGGATCTAGCGTTGCTTGTCGGTGCGAAAGTTTTTGATGAAACACTGGGTGATTCAATTGATGCAATCACCCCTGACATGTTAGGGTCGGCTGATAAAGCCTTTTCAGATAAAGATGGTACTGTACTTATGGTTAATGATAAACCAAAAGAAGTACAAGACAGAATTAAGTATTTAAAAACTGTTCTTGAAAAAGAAGATCATCATGTAATGACTAAACATTTGAATGATCGTTTAGCCTTATTATCAGGTGGCGTTGCAGTAATTTTTGTAGGCGCAGATACTGAAGTAGAGTTAAAAGAAAAACAAGACAGAGTAGATGATGCTATCCACGCCGTTCGTGCTGCTAAAAAAGAAGGCATATTACCCGGAGGTGGATCAGCGTTGGCGCATGCAGCTGTTATGGATACAGGTGTTATGAAATTAAACGGTGGAATGTTAACTGGTTTAGAAATTTTAAAATCAGCTTTAGCCGCGCCTTTTACCAAAATACTTAAAAATGCTGGTTTAGACCCTGCCTCATATAGTTTAAACAAATGGGGCGAAGGGGTTGATGTTACTTGTGGATGTACAAAAGGAATGATTGACGTTGGAATTGTTGATCCGCTTCTTGTTACAAAAACGGCTTTAAACAATGCTGTATCTGTAGCTGCTACTATTCTTTCAACTGATTGTGTAATTTCAAATGTTAGAGAAGAATGATAGCAATAGGTAATTACATAATTATTAAGGACATAGCTGAAAATATTAAAAAAACAGCTGGCGGCTTAGAACTTGCAGATAAACACGAAGAAATGCGCTACCGCAAAGGAATTGTAATATCATCTGGACCAGATGTAATAAAAGAAAAGCAAAAAATATTATACGATAAAGTTTCAGGCCACGATATAGAGTATAGCGATAAACTATATAAAGTTATAGCTCTTAAAGACGTTGTTGCTATTTTATAATGGATCGATCTGATTTCGTTGAAAGAGGAGAGTTAAAAGTAGATTTTTTAAAAAATTATAGATTAGTATCACGTTGGGCCTGTATTAATAATAATTTAGGTGTGGCAGATTTAGAGCTTTTGTTTTATTTAGATCCTATTTTTTATTTTACAATTAATGACTTTAAAGACGGTACTTTATATTACTCTTGGGATAAAACAAGATTTTATAGATTACAAAAAGAAGGTTGGATTGAAAAAGTCCATATGGGCAAAGGAAGAATAGGAGACCATAATAAATACAAAGTAAGCCACAAAGGAAAGTATTTAATAAATAGAATATATAGAATACTTATAGGTGAAGAAAATTTGCCTGAGTCTACTAAGCGCAATAAAATAATGAAGCGCGAACGGTATATAGATAAAGTATATAGCCAAGCAATTAAAAAATTTAACAAACAAAAAAAATAAAAAATGGGATTTTTAGCTATAACTCCTTCTGTTAATGCAACTACAGGCGAAGTAACTTACTCCGCAGCTGCTCCATCAAATGGTGTAACTATAACTGGCGTTGTATTAAGAGAATTTATGACAAATGGGCCTAACAAACTTACTAACGGAACATATGAAACAGATGTTGCTAAGTTAGTATATGATGTTAAAGTAAGGCCTAATAGTGCTACAGCAACTATGACTGTAACTAAAGGATCAGCTGTTCATACTATAATAATGTTTAAAACACCTGAAGGAATACAACAATCATACAAATTTGCTACTAACGATACTCTTAAAGTTAACGGGGTAATAGAAGCACTAATAACAGACGCATAATTATGAAAAGTAAAAAAATAAGTTTATTAGGTAAAGGAAAAGATTTATGCGATTGCAAGAGAACAATTTGTGATTGTATGGTACCAATAACTAGACGGGTTAAAAATAATTCTAAAGGAACTTTATTAAAAAATAAATAATGGCAAGAATCAGTACATATACCATAGACTCTACTGTCGAAGGAAGCGATAAGCTTTTGGGTACTGATGCAAATTCTTCATCCGCATTAGCAACTAAAAACTATACGATAGATAGTCTAAAGACCTATATTATAGGGGACGGTAATACTGTTAATAATATACCCGACTCAGTACCTTTAGGCTTTTTTCTTTCAGTAAACAGAGAAGGCACAGCATATGAAAAAGCGCTAGTAAGAACATTAAAAAGTTCAGCGCTTACAAATGTTGTATTAAAAAGCGCTACGGTAAATACCGGAGCCGATATTTATTTAAACACACTCGGTACAGGCCAAGTGTTTTTAATTATAAGAGACTATAATGACGGGCAATTTGCCCTTGACTATGATTTAGCAGACTTCGCTACAAACTCAGCAACTTTTACAGGTGTTATAAGCGGAGTAACTTATACTGGGACGGTAACATCTTTTAACGCCCCAACATTTACTTCAGATTCACCGGCTGCTAATGATAGCAAATATATAACAAGCGGTAGCAATAAATATACAGAATGGTGTTTTAATGTAACATTAAATCAAGTATATACAGGTGGTCAAACTGCTTTTACAGAATTTACTTTTTCAACAGGAGTACAACAAATTGAAACTCAAGTAGTTGGCAAATTAAAAATTACACGAGATCTAATTATAGACTCAGGAGATGTTACAATAGGTACAGACAATCCTAATAATGATCCAAGAAATTTAAATATGCATGGATCAATAAACATGAAGGATGCAGAGTCAACTATTGTTTTTGGTGATACTGCTCCTAATGTTACTTTAGGTACAGACGGATCTGATTTATTGATATCAGGAAATGGGTCTAACATAATATCTAATAATACTAGATTTACTCAAGATATTGTTAGAGATTCTAATACTGGCGCAAATGATGGCCGCACAATTATGGGCCAAAATACCGTTACTGCTATTGCGTCTAATGGGAATAGGGCTGTTTTGTCCGCTACAGGAATATCGCTACAGAATTCTTCTGGTACGCCAACAGGTGCACAAATAGTTGCGGTAGCCGGAAACCCCTCAAGTCTATCAGGTTTAGTAAATGAAGGAACATTAACTAAGCTACAAGTAGGAACGGATTATTATACACTTCCTGAATTATCTTCAGGGGTTGCGGCTATATTGCCAGGATTATCTGAAACTTTAGCTGGGCCGGGTGGCAATATAACTATGGGCCGAATGTTTTATGGTATAAGACAAAGTAATGGCGCATTGTTTCAAGCTGCTACTTCACCTGCTTCTGTAGCCGGTATATCTATAACAAGCGGAGCAACATCTGTTACAACTAGCGCTTCAAATTTTGCATCAATTAACACACTATTTGGAGCAATACCATCAACTCAAAGTTTATACTTTGTAGAATCAACATATACTACAGCTTTTCCTTCTCAAGGACAACTTATAAGTGACACATCTGTAAATATATATCAAATAGTTTCTACTAACGATTCTAATAATAGTTTTACATTTGGTAAACAAGGCAGTGGTGCATTAACAGTAAATACAAGTGAGTTTAATATAAATGCGGAAGTTTTAAAGTTAAATGATATACCTACCGCCAGTACAAATAATTATCTATATTATAATACTAGTACAAAAGCTGTATCACAAAACCCATTAAATGTTTTAGCATCTGCAAATGGGGCTAATTATGATTTTGGAGGAAATACAGACGTACAAGTTGCATCTATAGATTTTAATAATTTAATTGTTGCTGCAGCAGGCACTAACGGTGCTGTAGTATTAAAACAAGGATATGAATACGGAGGTGCATTAACAGCTAATGCAACAGCTGTAGCCTGGAAATATTATATATTAAGTAATATATCTGCAGATAAAACTTTAACCTTGCCCGCAGGGGTAGCAGGAGATAGTATTAAGTTTACAAATCTTTCTGCTTTTGATGCAAATGGTAATTATGCACAATCAGCATATACCTGGACGATAAACCCAAATGGGTCAGAAAAAATAATGAGGACTACCTCGCTGGTGTTAGACGAACAAACTTCTTCTTTTGAATTGTTTTATACTGATGCTGCAAATGGGTGGGTAATAAACGGAATTAGCTAATGGGACTACAAATAGATTTACCAAGTGCCGGATTACTAGGAGTATCAGGCGCTACAGGTGGTGTTATAACAGGTAATACTACAGCTGTACAAAATGGAATATATATAATAGAGGGTTCTAATAGTTTAACTATCACTTTGCCAACTACTATTGATGTAGGGGGCACTATATTAGTAAAAAACACAGGAACCGGAACAGTAACCATAACATCAAGCGCGGATATTGAAAATTCAGCTAGCAATGTTACGATGAATACACAACATGAATTTATAAGATTTGTTTATGTTTCAGCGGCTTACGGTTATTTAAAAGCATAATATATGGCAAATTTAACAACAAGAATAGGCGGGCAGCATTACTATAACTCTGCTACTGGAAACAATGAAAGCCTATTAAACTTTTGGAAAGGTACCCAAGCACAATATGATGCTTTAAAACAAACAGGGGCTACCACATCTGGTAACCCTTCGGGTGCGTCTTCTGTAACTTTTACAGTAACATCATCAAGTATATTTTCAGTAAATGCAACTGTATTTGTAACTGGGACTAGTGGTAATACCACAAGAACAGAAGGTACTGTTTCAGCTGTTCCAAACGCTACATCTGTAACTGTAGCTTTTACACCTGCATACACATCTGCGGCAGCCTCTGGATATCAAGTAGACGTGTACGACCCAAATACATTTTATATTATAATAGCTTAGTATGCCTTCTAATATTGAACACGCAAACATCTCAGCTTTAAAGCTAGGTACTGCCACTGTTACAAAAAGTTATGTTGGGCATGAACAGGTGTATCCTAATACTAGACAAATACAAAGCTTTGCCTTTACAGACACCTCTGGTGTTTCTGTTAGTGGCGCAACTAGAGTATTGAATGTTGGTGGTGAAATAGGGTCTACATTTAATTTAGTTGGGTCAGGTGGAGCAAGCTCGCCTGGTAATAATTTAGTATTATATAACTCACCCCAATCCTATAATGTGACTATACCCACTAACTATACTTGTGGATCATCATCTAGAAATCCTACCGTAACTATTACGCCTTTAGGAAATACTGCATTAGCAAGTGGAATACCAACATCAAGGGCGTTGTCTCAACCAGCGGGCCCTTCTATTACGTATGTCACACCTAGTGTTAAAACTATTTCAGTAACAGAAGTTACAAGCGTAACAACTACTATAGGTGGACAATTAAGATGGGCTCCTGGGGCACAATTTTCAGTTACGTTAAGCCTTACAACCTCTACAAGTATGCCTGTATATGCTAGAATAACGGCAAATTGTTATTCAGGGAATACATGGGGAAGTGGCACTAATTGGACTAGCTCCGGTCAATATAAGTATTATTCTATGCCACATGGCGGAGCACCAAATAATCTTCAAAATAATAATGCAGCTTCTTGGACCGAAACATCATCTGTATTAACTCTAGGAAGCGGGAACCCTACATATGTTAGATTTTATGCACATATATATGAGAGCTCTTCGGCACTTACATGCTATTTAATTAGTGGAGGTACCTATTTAGAACCTAGCCCTCAAACTAATTATCCACCATAAAATGGGAAGAATACAACAATACTCAACAGATACCACTATCACTGGTGGCGATAAACTAGTAGGGAATGACGCAGCGGACAACTCTACTAAGTTATTTCAAATAAGTGATATTGGCTTGCACTTCGCTAAACAAGGCAATGGTACAGGTTATCAATATACTTATGGTGGTAAATATACAGACTCATCAGTTGGCGCAGGCTCAATAGAATATTTAGTTGATTCTACAGCGCCTTCACAATTTGGCTGGGCTAACATACAAAAAATAGCCCTGTCGAACACTATTCAAAACGGAACAGATGTTTCTAGTATTTATGCTTTATTTACAAACCAAGTAATAAAAGTAACTGATTTAACCGGGGATGGTGCTAATAGCTACGCTATTTACAAAGTTACAAATATTGAGGATACAACAGGTGGTAAATTAGTATCGGTTACGTTATTAGCAGCATCAGGCACACCTGCCGAAGCAGATATAGTTGTAGCGTTTTCAGGTATTGTAAGAGCTGAAGATATTGATGCGCTTACAAGTGCTGACGTGGTTGATAATTTATTATCTACAGACAATACAAAAGTTTTATCAGCAAATCAAGGTAATGTCCTTAAAGGACTGATTGATGCTATAAATGTAATACTACAATCAAACGATCCTGCTTTAGATACGCTGCAAGAAGTCGTAAATTATATAAAAGCAAATAATGCTTCTATAGCTGGCCTTAATACTACTATGGCTACTAAAGAAGATAAAGTTGCAGGTAAAGGTTTATCAACTGAAGATTTTACTTCAGCACTTCTAGCTAAGTTAAATAGTATAGCTACAAATGCGGAAGTTAATGTACAGTCAAATTGGAATGAATCGGATAATACAAATGACGCGTTCATACAAAATAAACCGGCTATAGCAAGCCCTTCTACTACATTAACAGTACAGGGCACTGCAAATGAAATTGACGTAGCAGGCGGGGCGCAAGATTTGTCAGCAAATAGGACATGGACTGTAGGCTTACCTAACGATGTAACAATAGCAAGTGATCTTACGGTTGGCGATTCTATCCAACTATCTAATGCTCAAGGCTCTACGCCTACATTTGATAACGGTATATATTTTAGTACAGAAAGTGGTAATGATACTTTGCATTTTAGATACGACGATAAAGATCTAAGTATTGATTATTTAACAGAAGTATTATCAACCGGTATATTAAACGGCGGTGAACTATCTGTTGCTAACGGTACACAATTTACTATTGCTGCAGGTGATGGTATAATAAACGATATAAATAAAGCGAGCGGTTCTGATCCACACCCTGAAATTAAAAAGATTTCTTGGTCGCAGCAAACTATTACAGTATCTAATTTAGACTCCGGTAATACGCAGCAACTTAATTCGTGGATATATGTAGATGCAAATGGTGCTGTACAACAGCAAGCAACTGCATTTACAGATGCTCAAAAGAGAAACAACATAACAATAGGAAGTGCTATACACACTGAAGGTGTACTTAAGTTTGTAAAAACATTTCCAATTACGGCTTACGATAACACAAGCCAAATAAATGAGTTTGCCAATATATTTGGCCCTCTTAAAAAATCGGGGCACAAAGTATCTGCAAATGGCGCTAATCTATCTATAAATAGAGCAGCCGGTGTTGCTTTTGCTTTAGGTAGAAACTATACTGCTGATCCAGAAAATCCATCAACTGTTTCAGACTCTGCTAAAACGCAGTGTGTTATACATAGGTATTATAGAAACAACTCAGGTGGTTTTGTTTTAGACGACGGACCTAGCGGTAACGGTTATACTGTATTAGATCCTACAAAATATGATAATGGGTCGGGTACACTTCAAAATGTAACTAGTACTAAATTTGCGGCACAAAGATTATTTTATTTTCCAGGCACACCAAATATTGTAGTGTCTTATTATGGGCATAATGTATATGACAGCCTTTTAGATGCTGAAAAAGAATATATACTTGAAGACTTTTTAGAAGCAGAAAACACTTCAGATCAAGCTATATACCTTGGCGCTATTATAATGAAGGGTGACGCAAGTGCTCTTAACAATGCAGCTCAAGCAAAAATATTAACTGCTGGTGCATTTAGAGGTTTAGCTTCTGTTGATTTAGGTGGTGTATCAGCCGCAGCTTCGCTGGGTGATTTACAAGATGTAAACATAGCCAGCGTTGCTAATAACCAAATTATACGCTATAATAGTTCAAATGCTAGATGGGAAAATGTAGCACTGCCAGCGGCGGGTATTTCATTAACTGATATATCTGTAGGTTCTGAAGGCTCACCTTCGGGAGATGGGTCATTAGCATATAATAATTCAACTGGGGTATTTACATATACTCCACCTGCTCTTTCAAGTTTTATAGATGGTTCTGGTAGTGCTAATGCACTTCCTAAGTTTAGCGATTCAGATACACTTGCTGATTCTTCTATATCTGAATCAGGCCAAGTAGTAGACGTTAATATTAACGGTGCTATTAAAATGCCTGACGGCACAACAGCGCAAAGACCCGGTTCCCCTGCGGCTGGTATGTTTAGATATAATACCACAGACGGACAATTTGAAGGTTATACTACGGAATGGGGAGCTATTGCTGGAAGTGGTGGTGGAGCATCTACTATTGAAAGAAATACTTTTTCAGGGAATAGTTCAACAACACAGTTTACCTTATCAAGTGCAGTTACAGATGAAATACATACACAAGTATATATTGATGGTGTATATCAATCTAAATTAAACTATAGCACATCAGGTAATGTGCTAACATTTAGTTCAGCACCACCTTCGGGTACGAATAATATAGAAGTTATACATGTTGCTAGTGTAACAGTTGATGGTGCTTCTGCTTTAAATAAGAATACTTTTACAGGAAATGGTAGCACAACAGGATTTACATTAAGTGCCGCACCTACATCTGAAGATTTTACTTTTGTATTTATACAAGGTGTATATCAAGAAAAGTCAACTTATGTAGTTGCTAATAATATTATTACTTTTAGTACAGCACCACAAAATGGCTATACTATAGAAGTAATGCATATGGGGGCTGTTAATGTGCAACAGTCATCATATATGGAATATGATGCTTTTACAGGTACAGGTAGCCAAACCGCATTTACACTTGTAAACGGTAACCCTACAGATGAAAAGTTTACAATGGTATTTCTGCAAGGAGTATACCAAGAAAAGTCAACTTATTCATTATCTAACAGAGTTATAACATTTACCACTGCACCAGACAATAACTATACTATTGAGATAATGTCTGTTAATAGTGGAGGATTATTAACAGTGCCTTCAATAAAACCAACTGTAGGTGTTATATCAAGTAATACAACAGCAGTAGCAAACAGCGTGTATGTATTAACAGCAAATTTAACTTTAACATTGCCTGCTAATCCACAAATTGGCGATAGTGTAAAAGTATCAAATAGATCTGGTGTTGCAACTTGTGTTATCGGAGCAAACAATAAAAAAATAATGGGTGCAACAGCTAATTTAACATTAGATACAGCATCTGCTAGTTTTGAATTAATATACTCCGGCGTTGACCAAGGCTGGGTAATAATAGGACAATAATATGGGTAATTTATCAACATTTTTTCCAGCAGCTTCTAGCACAAACGTATTAGAAAAATTAAGTTTTTTATGTGACGGAAGAAGCGTTACCGGGGTTAGTGGTACAGTATATACATCCCAAACCGCTACAGCGCTTAGTGCAACTTCTAGTTTTCAAACATGGCCAGGCTCTTCAATAGCATATACGCCTCCGGAAGGCACAAAAACAGTAACTTACGAATTTTTTGCTAGCATAGGGCATGGCGATGCTAGTCAACTTGGTCATATGTATTTAGATATAGATGGCACTCAATACACGGATAGTAGAAGAAGCTTTTACGGCGTTTCAACTTATTCGTCAATTGAACCTTTTATTACAAGTTTGTTAGTAGGAGAAAGCTCTGAAAATATAGCAGATGGCAAAATTGGTACCTGGACTTCTAATAAAACTTTATCTTTAAAGTGTAGAGAGTACAGCTCAAGTTATGAATTTGTAATGAACGATTTAAATTATTGGAATGGCACCGGGAGTAGTGCTGTGGCGTACCCTACATTAGTACTAACAGCCTGTTCTTAAATAAATAAAATAAATGGCACAAACAAAAGTAAAACCAGAATTATTAACTGGTGGATTTAATACAGTTACGGCTTTAACGCCAGCTTCAACTATTGCTGTAGACTATGATAGCGCTCAAATATTTACTTTAACTCCAACCTCTAATACAACTTTAAATATTACAGATCCTATTATTGGCGTGCAAAAAAGCATCATTATAACGGGAGCGGGAAGTTCATACACTATTACTTTAAACGTTGGGGGAAGTGCTAATACTTTTAATAAAGTATCTGGAGATTATGATGATACTTCTGGTAAAAAAAATTTATTTAGTATTCTTTGCGTAGGATCAACAGAATTTTGGTATTCAATATCTCAAATAGCAACTTAGTATGTTAGGTCAAGGCTTACCAATTGGTTTTGCAGTTTTGCCTCCTATTCCAGCAGATTTTTTAATAACTGGTGGTGGTGGTAGAGGCGGTGAAAGAGGCAGCTTGTCTTGTTATGCAGGAAGAAGATCCGCGGCAGGCAATGGCGGTGGGGGTGCAGTAAAATTTTCATATGGCTCAGGTGCTACTCATAGCCAGCAAGAATTTACTCTTGGCGAAACATATAATATTGTAGTTGGAGGACAAGCAGGCACTTCTAGTATAATAGGAGATAATGTAGACGTAAGAGCTGGTGGTGGAGGCCAAGGTGGCCCTACAAGTAATAGCTCCAGTACGCCGGGCCCTTTAGCTTTGCCTGATCCAACAAACGGGGGATATTTAGGTGGCAATGGTGGTAACCGAACAAATAATTATCATAGAGCTGGTGGAGGTGCTGCTATAACAAACTCTATAAGCGGTTCATCTTATACTTACAGCCCGGTACAACCTCAGTTTTATAATAGTATGAGCTACTCTGACGTAACATATGCGCCTGGGGGTTCTTCATATGGACAAGGGGGAAGAGGAGGCGCAACTTATGAATCTTCCTGTACACAATATAGATATATGACAGGAGGGGGTGCTGGAGGCGTTGTAATATTAAGACTTCCTACAGCAAGCGCTTCTTATACAGCTACCGGAGCAACAGCAACAACTGATGGATCTGATACAATACTGACTTGGACCTCAGGATCACACACTATTATATTTGGATAATTATGGCATTAACAAAAATAACGTCGGATATATTAGCCGATGAATTTAATACAACAGATACGCTTACAGCAGGTGCAACAGTTAATGTTGATTTTAAAAGCGCAGAGGTGTTCACTTTAACACCAAATGCGAATACAACATTTAATATACAAAATCCTGTTGTAGGAATAACAAAAATAATATTAGTTACCGGAGCTGGTAGTTCATATACAGCAGATACTTGGACTGTAGGCGGTAGCTCAGGTACATTCAATAGAACTTCAGGAGAATATGACGATACTTCGGGAACCAAAAATTTAATTCAAATACTATGTATATCTGCAACTGAATTTTGGTATACTATAGTTCAACCAGCAACATAATATGTTTGGACAAGGGTTTAACTCTGGATTCTTTGGGAAGCCAAAGTGCTTTACAGATACCACAGATATATTCAAAGATAATAGTGGCGTAGCCTTATATACTTTAGACTATGATGCTTCAGCGGTGCCAATATCTCCTGGAACAATAATTGAGGGGGCTCCATTAAAAATACACTTAAACACTACTAATAGTAGTTCATATAATGGTAGTGGGTCAACTTGGACTGATTTAACAAGCAGTAATTATGATGCTACGCTTGTAAGTTCCCCTAGCTATAACTCTAGCAATGGTGGCTATTTAGATTTTGACGGATCAGCAGACTATGGTACTTTTTCATCAACTGCCGCTTCAGATCTTCAAAATGATACTTACGGCAGTATAGAAGTGTGGGTGTATGGGGATACTTGGTCAGGTGGAAATTCAAGAAAAACTATTTTTGGTACCGGGCATAGTAGTAACACAGATAGTTGGTCAGCATTAAGGATTACCCCTACTAATGGTATTCAGTGGAGTAACTGGAATGGTAGTACGGATAGAGGGTTTAGAACAGGTGTTGCCCCTCCCACCGGGGAGTGGTTACATATAGTTGTTACAACGACCGCAAGTGGTGTTGGTAAAATATATTTAAATGGAGTTTCTCAAACGTTAATTTACGGAAACGGTAGCGCGGGGGATGGGTCGGTAAGATGGTTTTCTCATGTTTCTAGTAATACTTTACAGGTTGGGGCTTTGGATAGAGGCAGTCATGGAAATAATTACGACCCGTTCAATGGCAGAATAGCTCAAGTTAGATATTACACTAGTACACTAACTGATGCGGAAGTATTGCAAAACTACAGTGCTACAAAATATAACTATGCTAATTACGACGGCACACCTTCCAACGTTGATTTTGGTGTTGGTGGAAAATCGCTGTATGGTGCAGGATTTAATGGAAGTAACTCTTATATAGATACAAATGCGACTTTAATACCTACAAATGCGACTGATGATTTTAGTATTTCATTTTGGATAAATCCTAATAATCACTTTGGTACTATATTGGCAAGAGGCTTAGTTTCAACAGGAGGAGTTTGTTATGGTTTTAGAATTGCTTTTGACGGCACTAATAATAGAATAAGATTTAATAGAGATACAGGCGTAAGCTGCGGTAGCACACCTAATGCAAATACGGGCAATAATACAATTACACAGAGTGTATGGAACCACGTTGTTATTATGTATGATGCTTCCGCTAATACAGCAACATTTTATATAAACGGTTCTTTATCCCCTACTGTTTATCAAAATTCAAATACAGGGGCAGTAGTTTCAGGACCAATGGCGAGTGGTGCCATTAGTTTTCACTCAAGCTATGATGGTGGCGTTTTTAAATTTGGTAACAGAAATAATGCATTAAGCAATTCACCATTTAATGGAAGGCTTGATCAAATTAGAATATTTAACAAAACGTTATCATCTTCAGAAGTTTCAAAACTTTATGGAAATGGTGCAGGTGAAATTGCTTGTGAGTATACGGCTACAACAACTGATATAAATTATCCTGTAGCAAATTTAGCATATTACAAATTAGATAATAATAGTAAAGCTTTAGGCGGAAATAATACAGGCAGATTTAATCAAGGAGCTAAGTTTGTTGGAAGTTCAACCGGTATTGGGAATTCAACTTTACAATTAAGTTCAACAGCGCATTCTATATCTCTTTGGATAAAGCCCGAGGATTTAACTGCATCTAAGTGGCATATTGCGTTTTTCTCTGCTTTTAACGGCAAGCCAACTTGTGTTATAGGTAAAAGACCTGACCGAACAACATCTTTCCATTACAGAAATGAGTCAAGTCAAGAAGTATATTTTACTTTATCAACAGCAAATATTTGGTATCATATTGTTGTAACAAGAAATAACAGCGGCTCTACGGTATATGTGAACGGGAGTTCTGTTGCTACTGACTCAAATTCTATGGGTTCTTATACCTGGGCTGGTTATCAAAAAACTGTAATAGGATCAAATCCTTTATATCCAGCGGAATATTTTAGCGGAACAATAGACCAAGTCAGAGTATATAATGTAGCATTAACAGCTACAGATGTTTCTAATTTATATAACAATGAAACAGTAAGTACAGCTAATACATTATCATTTCCAACTGGCAAAACAGCAATAGCAACATATAAATTAGACGGGGATGGTGTGGATATATCTGGTAATTATAGTGGCGTTGACGGTAGTAACATAAAATATGATTACAGTGGAACAGACACTAACGTAGAATACAGATTTGGTCGCTTTGGCCAAGCAGCAGTGTTTAACGGAAGTAGTAGTTATATAAGCGCTGAAAACCCTAATTCCGGGGGTGGAGCAAGAAGTTTTTCGGCCTGGATTAAAACTACCTCAACTGGTTTTCAAAGTATAATAACTAATGGAGGAGCAAGCCACGCTAGTGGTTTAAATATGTTTGTTTTTAATAATAAGCTTTATAGCACTTCAGGAAATGGTTCAGGTGAAAATTATGGTCCCACATCATCCGTAAATGTAAATACAGGGGATTGGGTTCATTGCGCACTTACAATGAGTGGAACTGCAATTGGTTCAACATTAAAAACTTATGTTAATGGGGTTTTGGATGGTACTCACACTACAACCATATTAATTACTGATACATATGATGCTTTTAGAATAGGGGGGAGATATATAAACGGGTCACATGTGGCGGCGTGGTTTAATGGGCAAATAGACCAAGTGCGAATTTTTAATTCTGAACTTAGTTCTGCAAATATTACAAGTCTTTACAACGAAAAACCTGAAACAGATACATCTAACTTTAAAGCGGTGTTATATGAAGGAAATGGCGCTGCAAGATATATTTCTAATGTAGGAATGGACTTGGAAACAAATGGGGGTTTAGTTTGGTTAAAAGGTAGAGACAGCGGTAGAGACCATAGGCTTTTTGATTCAGTTAGAGGCGCAACAAAAGGCCTTTATGCTGACTTAAACCATGCTGAATTTACAGAAAGCGGTTTAGATTCATTTGAAAAAAACGGATTCTTTTTAGGCTCTGTTGCAGGGAATAATGCTAATAATGAATCGTTTGTCGCTTGGAATTGGAAAGGCGGTGGTTTATTAAATAGATCAGCTAGTTTTAATGGGAGTAGTAGTAGAATAACCTTACCAAAACTTTCAACAATAACTGCTGATGTTACTGTTTCAGGTTGGCTTAATTTAGGTAATACAACCACATCTAATAGAATAAGATTTTTAGAAATTAATTTAGATGGTAATGGATATGCAGGAACTTTAATGGTCTTATACAAGCCGAGTAATGGACAATGGGTAGCGAGAGCTGGAAATGGAACTTCATCAAATTCAGATGTTCTAACACACACCTATACACTAACTCAATCAACTTGGTATCACGTTTGTTTTACAAGGGATGATTCTACTAATGTAACTAAGTTTTATATTAATGGTTCTTTACAAGATACAGAAACAGTATCGGTTTCATCTTCTTATCCTTCAAATGCTACAGGTGTAATTGGAGATTTAAATTATAGTGCGGGGTCAAATTATAATTGGCTCGGTAAAATAGACCAAGTAAGGATATTTAATAAATCGTTATCTTCTTCTGAAGTTACACAATTATATAATGAAACAGTCAGCACTATAAATACTTTGCAAGTCTTAGGTGATACATCTTGTGTTGCTGCATATCCTTTAGGTGCTGGTGCTGGGGATCTTAGTAATACATATCCGGGGACTCCTTCAAATGTAACATTTAACAATCCTGGGCATTTAACCAGAAATACTAGTGGAACAATTGAAAGTACGGTAAGTGCTAATCAAGATGCTGGATTTAGTATTGTAAAATATACAAGTACTGGCACAAGTGGTTCTACCGTGGGTCATGGGCTCTCTTCAGCTCCTCAGATTGCAATTTTTAAATGTATATCAACTACAGGTAATTGGATTACAAGTATAACAAATGTTGTTTCTAATAAATATTTATATCTTAATAATAATGGAACAGGAGGCACTGGTGGATTTTCAATAGACGGAACAAATATAACTCTTGATAATACTTACGGCGATGCTAATACTAGCGGCCGTACTTATGTGGCATATTGTTGGCACTCTGTAACGGGATATAGTTCTATAGGGACTTATACGGGAACAGGGGCGGCAGGAAAATCTGTAACAACAGGATTCCAACCGTCTTGGCTCGTGGTAAAAAGAACAAATGGGACAGGCGATTGGAATATATGGGATGCTAGAAGAGGCAATCAGTCTATTGTTTGGGCAAATGGCGTTAATGCTGAAGCAACAAATTCCGCTTATCAAATTCTATTTAACTCTACTGGATTTGTAGTTAACGCAACTGCTGATTTTGCAAATGGAAATAATGATTCGTATGTGTACATGGCATTTAAATAAAATTAAATATGGCTAAAAAACGTTTTAAAGATACCGGCGTTGGGAAATTCTTATTAGAAAAAATACCTAACGTCGTTGGGGCAATAGCGGGTGATACACCTGTTGGGTCTGTTATACAGGCTATAATTGGTGGATCTGATATGTCAGAAGCTGATAAAAAAATTGCGCTTAAAAAATTAGATATTGAGAGAGCTGAAATAGACGGCACAACAAGGCGCTGGGTTGCAGATGCAACTTCAGGGTCGTGGCTAGCGGCTAACGTTAGGCCTTTAACATTAGTATTTTTAACAGTAAGTTATGTAGCTGGATGGTATATGGGTTATCCATTAGATTCAATTACAGGTTTACTTACTATTGTTATTGGCGGCTATTTTGGTTCACGAGGGGTAGAAAAAGTTTTTGGAAACAGTAAACACAAATAATGAACGACTTAAAAATTTACGGCATAAACGTCGGAGCAGTTGCATTTTCAGCACTGCCTAATATCAACCCCACTTTGCAAACCGTAGTATTGGTTATGACAATAATATACACTGGGATGAATATTTATATGAAATTAAAAGATAGAAACAAACAATGAAATACTTTGAAGAGTCTGAATTTAACGGCTTTGAAATGATGGATGAAAAACTTCTCTCAATGCTAGACAGCCTGCGGGAAGTATATGGCTATCCTATAAAAATTACATCTGACTACAGAAGCCCTGAACACCCTATAGAGGCTGCAAAAAAACAACCCGGCGAGCACGCATACGGCGCTGCTGTAGATATTGAAAGCGTGGGAGGGGAAAAAACATTTAAACTAGTAAAAGCGGCAATTGAAGTTGGGTTTACTAGAATAGGTATTAGCAGGAAAAGAGGGTTTATGCATTTAGGTATTGGATACCCAGGTGCACCTGATACAACAATTTGGACATACTAAAATGAAATTAATTAGAAAAATATCAATTGGCCAAGATTATAAGAATGAAGCAATGCATTATTCTGTTGGTCAAGAAGTTTACGGTGGTCATACAATATCTGACATACTAGAAGAAGAGGGCGCTTATAAAATATTTATTAAAAAAAATGATGAAATACTTCCATGGAAACATTTTAATTCAAACATGGCTGTATCTGTTGAATACAATTTAGATTATTAATGCGATCACTTTACAATTATATTATATATTCTGAAAATAGATACAACAACTCTACTAAAGTGGAAGACAAAGAACTTATACTAAATACAGAAATATCTGAAAGGGATTTTATGTATACGAATAGGATTGGCACGGTAATTTCTGTACCTATGTTAACAAAGTCCGAGCTAAAAAAAGATGATCAAGTTTTATTGCATCATAATGTTTTTAGAAGATGGATTGATATTTATGGAAAAGAAAAAGATTCATCTAGTTTTATTACAGAAAGTCAATACTCAGTATCCCCAGATCAAATATATGCATATAAAAGAAGCGGGGATTGGAAGTGTTTAAACAATTATTGTTTTGTTAAACCTATAAAAGACGATTTAAAATGGAGCGTTTTAAAGGAAAAAGAATTGTTTGGGGAGCTTGTGTATAGCAACGAGTATTTAAAGTCCTTAGGATTGTCCGTAGGGGACGTGGTAGGGTTTACGCCTAATTCAGAATACGAATTTAATGTAGACAACCAAAAATTATATAGAGTTTTATCAAATCAAGTTACAGTAAAATATGGATCGAAGGAAAAAAGTGATTGAAGCATCAGAAATTGCTTTAATTGAACTTGACAAAGTTATAAGACAAAAAATAAATTTAGTTGAATTAGAACCTGAAAAAGCAAAAATAGCCGCTCAGGCCAAATGGGTCGCAATAGAAGATTCATTTAAAATAATAGAAAAGATAGAAGAGCTTTCGGAAAATAAAAAACAAAATAAAGAGTCTGTAAAATTTTTAGGCGTGGAAGATAGAATAAAATAATGTATAAACAATCTCTCTATAACATAATTATAGACCACATAGATACTAAAGAAACAAAAAGGAACAACAAGTATAAAAAATACGAATATGGTTATAACGCTGATTTAGATTGCGTTATAATCAGTAAAGACGGTACAATAGGTGAGATATATGAAATTCAAGGTCTTAAGATAGCAATACCTAAAACTCCTGATAAAATAGATGGTGATCATTTAAAAAAAGAAAATCAAATATTTACTAGAAGGAATAGACCTGAATCATTAAACAAAATTAAAACAGTACATGAGTTTAAGCATCATCCAGAACAAACTAAAGAACAGTATTATAATTATATTGATACTGAATTTAATAGGCGTAATGATGGTTATTGGTTCATGTGCAATGGTGAGCCCTGTTACATTACAGGATCGCACTATATGTATCTCAACTGGACAAAGATTGACGTGGGGGCTCCAGAATTCAGACATGCTAACAGGATATTTTATTACTTTTGGGAGGCGTGCAAAGCGGATTACAGATGTTACGGTATGTGCTACCTCAAAAATAGACGGTCTGGGTTTAGCTTCATGGCATCATCAGAAACTGTTAACATGGCTACAACGTCAAGAGACTCGAGGTTTGGCATATTATCCAAAACCGGTTCTGACGCTAAAAAAATGTTTACCGATAAAGTTGTACCAATATCGACCAACTATCCGTTCTTTTTCAAACCAATACAAGACGGAATGGAAAGGCCGAAGACCGAGTTATCCTACAAGGTCCCGTCAAGAAGATTAACAAGAAATTCTTTTAAAGAATCCGACGACGAACTTTCAGGGCAGGGCCTTGATACAACTATTGACTGGAAGAACACTGGTGATAACAGTTATGATGGTGAAAAACTAATACTATTAGTGCATGACGAATCTGGTAAATGGGAAAGACCTGATAATATACTAAATAACTGGCGAGTAACTAAAACCTGTTTAAGACTAGGGGCAAGAGTAGTTGGAAAATGCTTGATGGGATCAACTTCAAATTCTTTGGATAAAGGGGGTGATAATTTTAAAAAATTATATTATGACTCAGACGTTACAGAAAGAAATAAAAATGGCCAGACTGCAAGTGGATTATACTCTTTGTTCATACCTATGGAATGGGGCTACGAGGGATTCATTGATGTGTATGGATACCCTGTGTTCGATACACCACAAAATCCGGTTAAAGGAATTGAAGGAAGCCTCATTACCACAGGAGTTATTGAGCATTGGGAAAATGAAGTTGAAGGCCTCAAAAACGACGCTGACGCATTAAATGAATATTATAGACAATTTCCAAGATCTGAAAAACACGCTTTTAGAGATGAAACTTTAAACTCATTATTTAATCTTACCAAAATATACGAACAAATAGATTATAATGAGGAAATGGCAATGAAAGGCTATGTCGTTAAAGGCAGTTTTTCTTGGAAAAATGGGATTAAAGATACTGAAGTTATTTGGACACCAAATAGAAATGGAAGATTTTTATTAAGTTGGGTTCCAAAAGAACATATAAGAAATAATGTAGTTGAAAAAAAGGGAATAAAATATCCGGGCAATGAAGGCTTTGGATATTTTGGGTGTGATTCATACGATATATCAGGTACAGTTGGTGGTCGCGGTTCAAATGGAGCATTGCATGGTCTTACTACATTTTCAATGAACTCCGACTTTCCGTCAAGTAAATTTTTTTTAGAATATATTGCAAGGCCTCAAACAGCTGAAATATTTTTTGAAGATGTTTTAATGGCTTGCGTCTTTTATGGTATGTCTATACTAGCTGAGAATAATAAGCCAAGATTATTATATCATTTTAAAAGGAGAGGTTATAGAGGGTACTCTATGAACCGTCCAGATAAACTTATAGGCAATTTATCAAAAACAGAATTTGAACTAGGCGGTATACCTAACACTTCTGAAGATATAAGACAAGCCCACGCGGCTGCAATAGAATCGTATATAGAGGAAAACGTTGGTATCTTAGGCGAAAATTACGGAAATATGTATTTCCAAAGAACATTAGAGGATTGGGCCAAGTTTGATATATCAAAACGTACAGCTCATGATGCATCTATAAGCAGCGGTTTAGCCATAATGGCTTGTAGAAAACATTTATACAGACCAAGACAAGAAAGAACAACGAAAAAACTTAATTTTTCGTTTTCAAAATATAAAAATGAAGGCAATAAAAGCATGCTAATTAAATAAATATGGCATATACTGAAACAAATATTGAATTCCCTAGTCAAGCAGTGCTAGACGTAGAGAAGCAATCAATAGATTACGGAAAAAAAGTAGCAAAGGCTATTGAGCAAGACTGGTTTAATAAAGACGGAGCATCCGGGAGGTTTAACCAATCTATAGATGAGTACCATAGGCTTAGGTTATATGCTAGAGGCGAGCAGTCTATTAATAAATATAAAGATGAGTTTGCTATAAATGGCGACCTATCTTATTTAAATTTAGATTGGAAACCAGTACCAATAGTGCCTAAATTTGTTGACATAGTTGTTAATGGTATGCAAGATAGACTATTCTCTATAAAAGCATTTGCACAAGATCCAATATCAACAGGGAGAAGAACTGAATTTGTTAACTCTATACAAAGAGATATAAATGCAAAGTCATTAATAGACAATATAAAAAATACATTAAATGTAGATGTTAGAAATGTTCCTGATGATGATGCTCCCCAAAATACGGAAGAGCTTGAATTGTATATGCAATTACAATACAAACAAAGTATTGAAATAGCCCAAGAACAGGCAATACAAAATGTATTTTTAAGTAATAAATATGATCAAATAAAAAAACGTATAGATTATGATATTGCTGTAATAGGTATAGGTGCTGTAAAACATTCTTTTAATAATACGGACGGGATAAAATTGGATTATGTAGACCCCGCTAATTTAGTATGGTCGTATACAGAAGACCCCAATTTCCAAGATTGTTATTATTTTGGTGAAGTTAAAAGAGTAAAAATAAATGAGCTCAAAAAACAATTTCCAAATTTAGACATTGAACAATTAGAAGATTTAAGACAAAAAGGAAATTCTTATAGTTCATATTCAAACTCTATAGGTGATAGAGGGCAAGAAGAAGATAGTAACACGGTAAGTTTATTATATTTTAATTGGAAAACATTTGAAAACGATGTTTACAAAATAAAAGAAACCACCTCTGGTGGCGCAAGAGCTATACAAAAATCAGATACTTTTAATCCGCCTAAGGATAAAAGAACAAGATTCCAAAGAGTGGCCCAAGCAAGAGAGGTCATTTACGAAGGGGTATATGCACTAGGCAATAATACTTTGTTAAAATGGGAAAAGGCAACTAATATGATTCGCCCTTTTTCTAATACCAACAAGGTATTAATGAATTATATTGTTTCTGCACCTAGAATATATAAAGGTAAAATAGATTCTTTGGTTTCAAAGATGACACCATATGCCGATCTAATTCAGCTAACGCACTTAAAAATGCAACAAGCTATTCAAAAGATGGTTCCTTCTGGCGTTTATTTAGACGCAGACGGGCTTTCAGAAATTGATTTAGGTAATGGCACAAGCTACAATCCACAGGAAGCTTTGAATATGTATTTTCAAACTGGTTCTATTATAGGCAGATCTTTAAATACAGAAGGCGATATTAATCCTGGTAAAGTTCCAATTCAAGAACTTCCAGGGGGTGGCGGAAATCAAGTGCAAGTGCTCATAGGCGCATATAACCAGTATTTACAAATGATACGTGATATAACTGGTTTAAATGAGGCAAGAGATGGCTCTGACCCGGATCCTAAAGCATTAGTTGGGGTACAAAAACTAGCTGCGGCAAATAGCAATGTAGCAACCAGACATATACTAGACAGTAGTATGTTTATTACTGGAACTATAGCTGAAGCAATATCTTTAAGATTTAAAGATGTATTAGAATTTCACCCAACAAAAGAATCATTTATTAGTGCTTTAGGCCAATTTACGGTGGGCGCTTTACAAGAGCTTAATAGCCTGCATATTCATGACTTTGGTATATTTTTAGAAATAGAGCCAGACGAACAAGAAAAACAATTATTAGAAGCTAACATACAGGCGGCTCTATCACAACAAGGAATAAACTTGGAAGATGCTATTGACATTAGAGATATAAAAAATGTTAAACTAGCAAATCAGCTTTTAAAAATTAGAAGGCAAAGAAAAGCGGTAATGGACCAAGAGCAGGCAAAAGCGGCTTCTGTTGCACAAGCGGAAGCGCAAGGTCAAGCGCAAATACAAATAGAAGAAGCAAAAGCTCAATCTGCTCAAATGAAAGCAGCATCTACAGTACAAATATCTACTGCTGAAAATGAATTAGATATTAAAAAATTGGAAATAGAGGCTAAAACAAAAAAAGAGCTTATGTATTACGAATATGAGCTTAATGTTAAATTAAAAGAATTAGAGTTAAAAGCACAAAAAGAATTAGCCGGGAAACAAGCGGAAGTCCAGGAAAGAATAGCAGACAAAAAAATTAGCTCTACGTCAATAGCTGGGCCTCCAAAAACAGGAAAGCCTAAAAAATCATTTGAGTCAAAAGGCAATGATGTTTTAGGTGGGTTTGATTTATCAAGGTTTGAACCCAAGTAAAATAAATTATTATATTATATTATATCATGGAAGAACAAGTTGAAGTAAAACCTGTTGAAACAAACGAAAGTGTTTCAGCACAAGAAAAAGAAGCCAACGTATTGCAAGACGCAATAGAAAAAGGCGAAGTTGATTCTAATTATGGATTTCAAGAGGATGGTGTGTATCGCGTGAATGTTGATACTCCCCCTCCTAAAAAAGAAGAAAATGCCGTTCAAGAGCAAGGCACAGATGAGACACCTGTACGCGGTGAATCCGAAGCTAGCGAAGAGGTCCAAAAAGAAAACGAAGAAGAGCCTGAAGAGCCTGCCGGAGAAAGTGAACAAGAAGAAGAAAACAAAAGTAACGAAGAAGAACAAGGGCAAGAAGTAGACTCTCCTTTAGAATTAATTAAAGATACCGAGGAAAAACAAATTGAGCAAACTAAACAAGAAGAAAAAATTGTTGAGGAAGTTCAAAAGGCGGTAGAAGAAAAAAATATTTACCCTGAAGATATTGAAAAGTTAGTAAGCTTTATGCAAGAAACGGGTGGTTCTTTAGAAGACTATGTTAGTTTAAATAAGGACTATTCCAAATTAGATAATGCTACGCTAATATATGAATATTTAAGGCAAACTAAACCTCATTTAAATAATGAGGATATAAATTTTTTGATGCAAAAAGATTTTGCTTATGATGAAGAAACAGCCGATCAAGCTGAAGTTAAAGCAAAACAATTAGCATTCAAAGAAAAGATTTATGAAGCTCAAAAGCATTTTACAGATTCAAAAGAAAAATACTATGCAGATCTTAAGTTAAGAAAGCAAGATGGTATTCCTGAAGAGTACAAAGATGCCGTAGAGCTTTATAATAATAATGAAGAAGCTTTAAAAGAAGCAGAAAAAATTAGAGAGGATTTTACTTTAAAAACGAATAAAGTTTTTAACGATGAATTCAAAGGTTTTGATTTTAAGGTTGGTGAAAACAAATATAGATTTAAGATTGAGAATCCTCTAAAAGTTAAAGAATCACAAAGTGATTTTAAAAACTTTGCTAGTTTATTCATGGACAAAGAAAAAACTGTTATTGAAAAGCCTATGGAATACCATAAGGCTTTGTATGTTGGCGCTAATGCTGATAAAATAGCAAATCATTTTTATGAGCAAGGCCGTGCCGATGCAATAAAAGATGCTGCTAAGAAAGCAAAAAACATAGATATGCAACCTCGTGTTGACAATTCTAGTATAAGCACGCCAGCAGGCCAAAAAATAAAAGTTGTTTCCGGTAACTCTTCTGACAAGCTTCGTATAAAATGGACTAAATAACTTAATTTTAAAAATTTTTACAAATGGCTTTTACAAGTGGAATACCAGCTGCTTTGCAACCAACCCAAAGCAAAGCATTATATGCTGGTAACTATATTGATTTTACAGACAGCTCATTTAATATGTGGGCTCAACAATTTTTACCTGATGTATACGAACAAGAAGTTGAAAGATATGGCAACAGATCTATAGGCTCTTTCCTTCGTATGGTATCAGCAGAAATGCCTTCTACTTCAGATCAAATTATCTGGACTGAGCAAGGCAGATTGCATACACGATATGCTAATGCTATTTATCTAAGTAATGCAGGCACAATGCCAACTTCAGGAACTACTCCTGGAACTGCAAGTGCCGCTACAACGGGAGGTCTTGTATTGAACTTCAATGTTCCTACAGCTCAACCTACAAGCTTAGGTGTTACTACACAAGGAACTACTGCTGTTAATTTCCGAAAAGGACAAACAGTTATGATTCAAGCTCAATCTTCTGCTACATCTGCAGTAGGAGGTACTGGTGCCGTAATCAAAGGTGTTGTAACTAATGTTTCTGGTAACTATTTCCAAGTTAAATCTTTAACTGGAATTCCTGCTATTACAAATGCACAAAGATTTACTGCACTTGCTTATGGCTCTGAATTTGCAAAAGGATCTTCTAACTTTACTGAAAAGCTAGATCCTAGTTATGCAACATTTACCAACAGTCCTGTAATTTTAAAAGAACATTATTCAATTAATGGTTCTGACACTGCGCAGATTGGCTGGATTGAAGTTACTTCTGAAAATGGAGCATCTGGTTATTTATGGTATTTAAAGTCTGAGCACGAAAACAGACTACGTTGGGAAGATTACCTAGAAATGTCTATGGTTGAAGGTGTTAAACAATTAAACACTGGAGCTACTTTAGATTTCTATGATTCAGGTATCACTGCTACGGCTAAAGGTACTGAAGGTTTCTTTGAGGCTATTGAGGCGAGAGGTAATGTATATTCTGACTTTGGAGCGCAAGCTTCTGGTGGTGCTTTAACAGATTTTGATGCTGTACTTAAGCAATTAGATAAACAAGGTGCTATTGAAGAAAATATGCTTTTCTTAGGTAGAGATCTTTCTTTAGAAATTGATGATATTCTTGCGCAACAAAATGGTGGATACTCTGGAGGTACTTCTTTCGGCGTATTTAACAATAGCGAGGATATGGCTCTTAATCTAGGTTTCACTGGATACAGAAGAGGTTCTTATGACTTTTACAAAACTGACTGGAAATACTTAAATGATTTTTCAACAAGAGGTGGTTTTAAAGATATTGAAGGCGTGCTAGTTCCTGCTGGTACTTCTACAGTATATGATCAAGTTCTTGGAAAAAATATCAAAAGACCTTTCCTACACGTAAGATATAGAGCTTCTGAAACTGAAAACAGAAAAATGAAATCTTGGGTTACTGGATCTGTAGGTGGCGCTTCCACATCAGCAATTGATGAAATGAGAATGCACTATCTATCTGAAAGATGTTTAATTGTACAAGGTGCTAATAACTTTGTATTGTTTAAAGCATAATTATTATTAGAGGGTGGGTGGTTTCGGCCACCCTTATCCTCATTTTTATTTTTATTATATTATATCATGACTACACAAATACAAAAAAGAAAAACTAGCCCTGAAAAAGGTTGGGAAATAAAAGATAGAGTTTATATTTTAACTCAAAATAGATCTCCAATAAGTTGGACTGTTCAGTCTAAACACACATTAAGAAAACCATTGTTTTGGTTTGATGAGGATACTGGTGAAAACAAAGAAATAAGATATGCTACAAATCAAAAATCTTTATTTGTAGGTGATCAAGAAGGCTATGTAACTTTAGGCCATGTAATATTTCTTGATGGGGTGCTTGAAGTTCCTAGACAACAACAAGCATTACAAAAACTTTTATCTATATATCATCCTCAAGCCGGAAACTTGTGGGAAGAAATTGACGAGGTGGCAGAGGCTACCGACGAAATTGAAGATTTAGAATTAGAATTAGAAGCTTTAAATCTTGTTAAAACTTTAGATATTGAGCATTTAGAAGCTATTATGCGAACTGAATTAGGGTCAACAGTTACTGACCTTAGCTCTAAAGAATTGAAAAGAGATGCATACAGATTTGCACAATCTGATCCAAAACTTTTTATAGAGTTATCTAAAGACGAGGATATAAAGCTAAGAAATCTTGCTAATAGAGCTGTTGAATTAGGTATATTAAACTTAACTGACGATGGCACTGTATTTAAATTAGCAAATGGTAAAAAGGTTATGACAGTACCTTTTGATCAACACCCTTATGGAGCGCTAGCCGCTTATTTTAAAACAGATGATGGTATTGATTTAATGAAGTCTATTATGAAAAAAATTTCATAATACAAAGGGCATAAAGTGAGAAATCAACTTTGTGCTCACTAATTTAAAAAATATGAGTGTAAACATAAATAATGTATATAAAGCGGTTCTTGTAATAACTAACAAAGACAACAGAGGTTATATAACACCTGAAGAATTTAATGAGTTAGCTGCGCAGGCGCAAAACGAAATATTTGAAGGATACTTTGCTAAGAGTGCTACTTACGAGGCTAGTCCTATATTGCAAAGTGATTTTTCAGATCCTTTGTTAAATAGCTCTGAAAAAATAAATATATTTTACAAAACAGGAGGTTTAACAAAAGCTAATGATATATTTGCATTTCCTTCTGATTTTTATAAATTAGGAGTTATATCTGTAGACAGTATAGCAGCAGATTTTATTTCGCATGAATCCGTTAAATATGTTAACTTATCACCATTAACAGCTCCCGTAAAAACACAACCTGTATTTACATTAGTTTCTAATGGCGTAGTTATATATCCTACAACTGTATCAACTGGAGTTACTATAGATTATTTAAGAAAGCCTGTTAAACCTAAATTTGGTTATCTAATGCCTAGTGCTGCTCAAATAGCAGCCGGTGTGCCTAATGAACCTATATATGATTCTACGGCTTTCGATCCATCAACAGATAGTTATTCCGCAACAGCAAAATCTTTTGACTTTGAGCTACAACAATCTGAAGAGCACGCTTTGGTTGCTAAAATACTGTCTTATGCTGGTGTTGTAATCAAACAAGCGGATGTAGCAGGTTTTGCACAAGGAAAAGATCAACAAATTCAAGCAACTGAACAATAATGGCAATATCAAGAAAACCTTTAGATGTAGATAATTATTCTTCGCAAGAAGGAGGAACAGGAACAGCAATACCTGGATATTACAGCAGAACACATTTAAATGACATAATCAATAACTTTATGATTGCTTATGTTGGTGATGGAAAAGTATTATCAAGAATTCCTAGATATGAAATTGCTTTTTGGGCACAAAGGTCTGTTCAGGAATTTAGCTATGATGTTTTTCATGCAGAAAAAAGTATTGAAATTGAATTAAGCTCAACTTTGCAGCTTTCTTTACCTTCTGACTATGTTAATTACGTTAAATTTTCATACGTTGATGCAAATGGTAATCATAGGACAATTCAAAATTCTAAAACTACGAAGCCAACAAAAGCCGTTGCACAAGATCAGGATTTTAAATATATATATGATCAAGAAGGTAATTTGACATTTAGTGAAATATCTGAAACAGCAGATAGATTTAAAACCGAAAGAAGCTTTACAACATTAAAAAATATTGAAGACTATAACGAAGGTTATGATGACGATGACATCTCTTCTTATGGTAGAAGATATGGCTCTGAGCCAGAAAGACAAAATATTAATGGTGAATATTTACTTGATTTAGAAGCAGGTAAAGTATATTTTAATTCATTTTTTAATGAGGGCGATTTAATATCGTTACAATATATTTCTGATGGATTAGGTAATAATGGCAATTTTGATAATGTCTTAGTGCCTAAATTAGCGGAGGATGCAGTATATGCAAATATGCTTTATAATTTGTCTAAGCTACGACCTTCTTCAGCAGGAGCGGCTCCTTTGTATAAAAAAGAAGCTTATGCTAAAATGAAAAATGCAAAAATTAGACTTAGTAATTTAAAAATAAACGAATTAGCTCAAGTATTAAGAGGTAAATCTAAGTGGATTAAACACTAATATATGCCAGAAATTAAAAGACTCTTTAACGCGAGCAAAATGAATCGCGATTTAGATGATAAAATGCTTAAGCCCGGTGAATACCGAGAAGCATTAAATATAAATGTAAGCAAATCTGAAAGCGCGGACATAGGCGCCGTTGAAAATATATTGGGCAATAAGGAAATTGTAGGCCAGCAGATACCAAATGGTAAAGTTATTGGCAGCTTAAGAGATAATGGCAATGAAAAAATATATTATTTTATTACTAATAATGATAGTTATGATCATTCAAATGCCTCTAATAAGCAGCATGCAATTATAGAATATGACCAAAAAGCTAATAAATCAACAGTATTAGTAATTCATAACACTTTAAATTTTCATGCTGATTTTCCTATTACGGGAGTTAATTTAGTAGATACGTTATTATTTTTTACAGATGATAGAAATCCTCCAAGAAAAATAAATGTAGATACCGCAAGAAATGAGGAGGGCTATTATAATATTGCCTCGGGTGTTGATAATCTTATGTCTGTAGCTAAATTTGCTCCATATGAAGCTGCCGAAATACTATCATTATCAAATACAGATGAAACTGGTGCAGTAATTACATCTAATTTTTTGGAAAATAAACTTGTAAGATTTTCATATCGTTACCAGTTTGAAGATGGAGAATATAGTGTATTAGCGCCGTTTACTCCAATATGTTTTTCAAGATTAGGGAACGCTGATACAATTAACACAAGTTCAATATCAGATTTTGGAGAAATAGAAACATTTGTAAATGCTGTAAAATCTGTACAATTAGCGGTTTCAATACCATCAAATTATGGCATTACAGGAGTTGAGCTTATTTATAAGGAAACAGGGTCTTCAACTTTATATGTTGTTGAAGATAAAACTATAACAACAGAATCTTCAATAAACTTTTTTTATAAATCACAAGATCCTTTTAAAACATTACCTGGTGATCAATTAACAAGAGTATCAGATGCGGTACCTAAAAAAGCTAAGTCGCAAGAATTAGCCGGGGGAAAACTTGTATATGGCAATTTTTTACAAAATTTTGATATACCAGATATTTCATTTAGTGTTTCAAGAACAGGCGAAACATCTGCTAGATATGCTACATTAGATACTTCAATGTCTGTAAAGTCTAGACGTACTTATCAAGTTGGTATTGTATTAGCTGATAAATTCGGAAGGCAGTCGCCTGTAATATTGTCTTCAACGGGTAATGATACAGTATTTATTGATGCGGCAACAGGAGAATCTAATAGTACTAATGTATTTAACGCTCTAAGGGTATCATTCTCATCAGCGTCCGTAGCAACTTTAAAGGCTCTTGATTGGGCTTATTCATATAAAATAGTTGTAAAACAAAGAGAGCAAGAATATTATAATTGGATTTCCACACTTACTGGTGCTAATGTTATTGCAAGATTGGGTGATAGTATAAATAAAATACCTAGAGATCAAACTGCTGTAATACCGCCAAGCACAAGTAATACAATATCGCCTTGTGATGTTTCTGTATATCCTAAAATTTTAAATGGAGCTAATCAAACTACCTCTAGCTTAACAAAAGTGCAGTCAATTAATAACCCAGCGGGCACTGCTAATGTGCCAACTATAACAGATGCTGGGGCATCTATATCTTCAGGAGTGTCTGTTTATGAAACGGAGCCTTTTGAGTCAGATTTAGATATTTTCTTTGAAACTTCTACGGGTGGTTTAATATCAGCTTTGAATAATGCAGGTGCAACCATAGATGTTAGATTTTTTAATTGTTATTTATTAACTTTTAGTTCAGGTACGCATATTGAAATAAATAGATTAAGAGCTGGATTTAACGAAAAATCTTTTGACGTGGGGGTTAGAGCTTATGTTGTAAAAGAAAATTTTGCAGAAGAAAGACGGTTTAATACGCTCATACATTCAAGTGGTTTATTCAATTCAAGAACCAATGTTAATTATATAAATCAATTTAATGAAGCCGAGGGAGGATTAACTATATCGTTAGACCCTCAAGATGGGTCTGTGCAAAAACTTTATGCTGATGATACCCAAATAGTTATTTTTCAGGAAGATAAATTATCTAGATCGCCTATAAATAAAGACTTTATATATTCCGCAGAGGGAGGCGCAATACCTGTAACTAGTAATACACAATTTTTAGGGACTATAGCACCTTACGCCGGAGATTTTGGAATATCAAAAAATCCTGAATCTTTTGCAACGTATGGGTATGCAAAATATTTTACCGATAAAAATAGAGGCTCAGTATTAAGATTATCACAAAATGGAATCGTAGAGATATCAAATTTTGGTATGAGTGATTTTTTTAGAGATGCATTATCTCATGCCACAAAAGTTATAGGCTCCTATGATGAATATAATGGGTTATATAATTTAACTATTATAGGTGATTGTTATGATAGCGAAACTGATACAAATGTAGCAACAGCTGCTGATGGGTATTTTACAATATCTTTTGACGAAGGATCAAATGGCTGGACCAGTTTTAAATCATTTGAGCAAGAAGGAGGCCTTAGTTTAAATAATATATACTATACGTTCAATGCTGGTAAATTGTGGAAACATAATGATAAAAGCGTAAATAGAAATACTTTTTATGGCGCTTCAGCTGCAGAATCGTACATAGAGCCTATACTAAACGATAACCCCTCTACAATAAAAACTTTTAACAATATAAGTTATGAGGGATCAAACGGATGGGGATTAGACTTTTTAAGAACTGATTTATCGGACATTGGTATTGTGCCTACAAATGCAAATTGTTTTGATATTTCATTAAAAGTTACAAGAAGTAGTGCAAATGTGGGCGCAAATACATTAATAACGGGGGAAAGAGTAGCAAGAGCTAAGCAAGGTGAAACAATTACTTGGGCTATTTTTGTAGAGCCTAAAAATGCTAATTTTAAATTTAATTCAGTATCTGATGTTACCTTAACTTATTCAGGTTCTGAAACAGTTAATATAACGAACCCAACAGCTATTGTTGACGGTAAATTAGTATTTAATGTAAGTTATACTGTTGGCACATCAAATCAAACTATTGAATTAGCAGTTGGTGGTTCCGGAGCATCTCTTGCATTTACCGTAGCACTTCTTAGCATAAGTGTTGGTGATTCTGTTTCAGATGCAGCGGTAAGCCCTACTTTAGTAGAGCTATCGTCGGGTGCAACTTCACAAGATATAGTTATTGCCCCAAGTAGCACACATTTTATAAATCCCTATAATATTACTGCGGGAGTCGGATCATTAAATTCTTTAAACATAGGAGCTATAACAGGTACTGAAACAATACCTGTTAAAGTTATAAATTATACTGGCAATGTTAATAGATATACGTTAGATGGTATAAAACAAGATAGTATTGCTCTTACCATAGGTAAAACTTATATATTTGATCAAAGCGATAGTACTAATAGTGGACATCCTTTAAGGTTTTCAAAAAACCCTAATAATTCACCCGCAGATCCATTTACAGATGGTGTTACTGTTACAGGTACTCCTGGTACTGCGGGCGCACGAACACAAATAGTTGTTACTAGTTCAACAACTAGTCCATTATACTATTATTGTAATGTTCATAGCGGTATGGGGGGTAATATTATAACTACACCATTGCCTTATACAAGACAAACTAATCAAATAACTTATAATGTACCTGTTACAATGCCTGCCGCAGCTACCAACGAAAATATGACTTTCGCGGGAAGTGCTACAGCATTGTATAATTTAACTTGGGCAACGCCTTCAACAGGCACATTAACGCCGCCGTCTGGAATATCCGTTAATAATGCTTATACAATAAGTCCATATGCTGCTGAAAGTCAGCGTACTGCAATTATTAGAATGAATGTTACAGGCACAACTAAAGTTATGTTACCAAGTTCTTTTGCAGTTACTTATAATGTAGAAGATACTAGTGTAACTGAAATAACAACTTTTACAACTGATTATACACAAGATTATTATCAGGCATCAATTGTATTGCCTAAAATATATCAAAATACAACTGCTACTGCTACGATAACAGGTTCAGGTGAAGTAACAGCAGCTATGGGGACCATTTCGCCAACAACGTATGCGTTTACTAATGGTTTATCTTCCCCTAATGCAAATGTAGTTATTGGGGATGTTGCTGGGGAAAAAGCTAATGTTGCTGTAAGTGTAACTCCGATAAATACCGGAGACGGCACGGATTGGCTATATTTAGCCGCTGCCACAACACAAGGTACAGCAATTAACCCTACATCTAGCGCTGTTTTAATAATTGATCCAGACGATATTAATATATACGGCGGTAAATATCCTTTTACAATTAATGTTGCAAATAATAGCTCAGGTAGTTCAAGATCTGCTCAAATCAAAATTGAAAAATATAATAATAGAATTACAGGTTTAAGTTCCCAAACATTAACTATAAATCAAAATGCATAATGAGTACAATAATTAAATTTCCTTTTCAAGAAAAAGAAGGTAAATACTTTGCTCCAATAGTATCTGAAGAAACAACTTATAAAGTTTCCAATGGGGCGGTTGTAGCGGATGCAACTAAACTTGTGTCAGGAGCAAAAGGAACATTTATGCGCGTTCGTATTAAGTTATCAACAGATAAATCAATAAATGCGGCAGAATTATTTGCTTTAAATTCTGAAGCAGTATATTCATCAAATTAATCTATGAAATTAAATATTACTCAAATTAAAGAAGAGGATTGGAGTTATCTCCCCTCTTGGTGGAAAAAATATAATCAAGATCCACCACCTCGGGAGTTTTTACCAGAAAATGGCTTAAGTGGGTTTATTGTCAAAAAAGACGTACCTATTGCTGCCATGTGGTTATACCAAACAAATAGTAAGACTGCAATTCCAGCTGTACTTGTAAGCAACAAAGATTACAAACAAAAAGACAGAAGTGATGCATTGCAACTTTTATTAGATTTTACTACAGATGCTGCCAAACACTTAGGGTTTAAATACTCTTTTGCTTGGGCAAAACCTGGAGTTTTGTTAGAAAAATATGAAAAACTGGGCTTTACGAAAGATAAAAGTCCTTCTTACGAATTAATATTAAAATACTAATGGGTGCAATAGTAGGAGGTGTTGCTTCTCTTTTTGGAGGTAGAAAAAGAAGAAGAGAACAAAAGTCCGCCAACAGAGAGTTTGGCGCAATTAAAAGTAAATTACAAAATTTTCAATTTAAAGATGTAGGCGAAGGGTTAGTAGGTCAGGGCTATGATGCCACTGTTAATGCAGCCCCTACACTAGATAGCTTAGGCTTAGGTGGCCCGGCTCAATCGCAAATGGGAGAACTAGGGGAAGCCGCAGGATACGAAGCACAAGGCTATGATGCTACTGGATATAATGCTGCACAAACTAATGCAGGTCAATTAATGAGAGGTCAAGACGCAGGGTTAGCTAACACAATGAATAACCTTCAAGTTAGCACTGCGAAAGCGGAAATGGACATGGAAGCAGCTGATCAATCCTTGGCTGCATCACAAGATTTAATAGCACAAGCTGGAACTGGTGGTAGTGCTACAGCTTTAGCTGCTGCTGCAGCAAAGTCTAAAGCGGGTATATCAGCTGATATTGACAAGCAAGTTAAACAGAATGAAATGTTGAGAGCGCAAGCGGAGGGTCAGTTACAAAAAGACCAACTTGCACAAGAAAATTTAGCTTCAAAATTTGATTTAGGCCAGCAACAATTTAATGTTGGTCAAGATAATCAAGCCAGACAGTTTACTGCGGCAGCACAAAATCAAGCTGCACAATTTGGCGCGGCAGCTGCTAATCAAGCTGCTCAGTTTGGTGCTTCGGGTATGAATCAATTTGGATTACAAGGATTTGATGCAACAAACAGAATGAATATGTTCAACGTTGGACAGCAGCAAGATTTAACAAGAGACCAATTGCGTATGGCTGGACAATTTGGCTTAGCGGGTATGGATGCTCAAAATAGAGCAGCAGAATTTGGCGCTAGTGCGGCAAATCAAATGGCCCTTAATAGAGCTAAGTTTACAGAAATGGCTCAACAAAATCAATATGGGCAAATGCAAGATTTGTTTGGAATTGCTTCTGGCAGAAAAGCTTCTGCAGATCAAGCAAGAAAGTCAGCAACAAATGCTTTAGTTGGAGGAATAGGAGCGGCTCTTTCCCCAGGAGGTGGTATAATGAGCACATTAATGGGTTAATATGGGAAGTCCTTTAAAAAGACCGGGAGATCTAGCAAGGCTAGCAACCCAACTTGATACACGCGCAATGGACTATGACGCTATCGCTAGAACTGTTGATAGCAGCATAGACAGATTTGATAGAAGACAAAAAAGTTTCAGAGAAGAAAGAAGGCAACAAAAGCTAGATCAAGCTAGAGATTACAGACTTGGTATGCTTAAAGCCGAGCAGCAGAAAGGGTTAATGATTGACTCTAATTCTGGTTATTCTTCAATAGATGATTATTTTAGACAAGCAGGCAGGGGACTAGCAGACGAAGCTTCTACTCTAGTTTCCCAGCTTTCTAATAATGAAATAACCTCAGACCAATTTGCTCAAAGATACAGCACTATTTCTAGCCAAGTAGACCAGTTAAAACCTTTTGCGGCTGGTTTAAAAACTATGATGACAAATTACCGTACTGATTTAGCTAATGGAACACTAAGCGCAGCCAATCAAGATATGTACGAAAATCTTTACGAAGCTATATCCCAGGACAAAGGTAATTTGTTTTTAGACGATAATGGTGTTTTAGTATACCAAGGTGAAACAGCAGAAGATGCAGATGGTAATACTGAACCATTTAGTATACCAATAAACCAATTAGCAGCTGTACCTCAACCCATAAAAAAGGTTGATTCATTTCCTGCTTTAACAAAAACTATAGCAGATACTTTAAGTGTTCCTACAGAAATGTTTGACCCAGAAACAGGCAAAACAGTAGTAAAATCTACTCCTGCAACTTTAACCAACGGAGATTTTTCTTCAGGAGTAAGGGGAGCTTTTGATGATTTTGTAAAAGTACAAGGAAATAATGGGCTGAAGTCTTTGGCTATGGATCATTTAGGATATGACATGGAAAAAATGCAGGCTATGCTAGACAGTGGTCCATATACACCTACAGATGCTGATTTTTCTGAAGATGATTTAAAATATGGGCTAGACGATATGGCAGACGAGCGGTTTTCAAGTCAATTAGAATTTGAAATGGAAAAAGAGTTTATTAAAACAGCCGCTACCCAAACTAGGAAAAAAGAACTGCAAAGTAAAATACAGTTTGAAATAGATTATAAAAACAGAATGTTAGAGGCGGAAAGGCAAAAAGCAATATTAACCGCTCAAACACAAAGAAGTAAAGCGCTAGCAGGCGGTACTGGGCCTGAAAGACTAAGAGCTAGAACTACAAATATTGTTAAGGACAGGTTGCTTTCTTTAGGTTTTGGGTATGATCCTAAAACAAAAAAGAATTTAACACCAGATTTCAGTGATCCAAAAATATTGCGAGAAGCTAACAAGGGAAGCTCTGTACAGTTTTCAATAGACGAAGACGGGACTTTAATTGCTGATTATTCAAATGGGCCAGAAGCTTTCCGAAATAGAGGTAAAAAACCAATGAGAAGCATGCTTGATTTTATGAGAGCATTTGGAGTAGGAAATGGCTTAACCCTTAATGATTTTGATATTTCTGCTCAAGAAGAAAAAGAATTGGAGTTTGACGAAATTAATTTTAATAAATCTACAAAATAAAGTAATATGAGTTTTTATCAAAGGCTTGCCTCTTCAAATTATGACCCGATGCTCAACGAGCCGGATCCTAATGAAGAAGAAAAAGAACAATCCTTTTTTGGGTCTCTTGGCTATGGTAGGGGCACGATTACTAAAGGAGATTTTTTGGTTAGAGAAGGCTTATTTGGCCTTACTAATAATGCTGAAGAAGACATAAACTCTACCGGAGAAAAATTTACTTATGACGTAGTAGAAAATGTAACTCCCCAAACTGGACTTTCTCCTGAAACAAAAAGCACTAATTATATTTGGAATAATGCTACGGACGAAGATATACTTAACCAGTCTTGGAGAGATATTTTAAACCACCATCCTGACTTTGCGGGCAAACCTATGCTTGCTGCTTTGAACGAACTGAGGGCTAGAAGAAATGAAATTGAAGAAAACAAAAAAAATAATACTATAGCTCAAAACGAGTTTGAAAACCCTTCTATTGCAAATGAAAATAATATTATTGCTTTTGCGCAAGAAAACGGTATAAATGACCTTAACCTTGCAAAAGAAATGTTTCATAAGCAAGTAATAGGTAATATTGATGAAAGGCCTATATTAGTTGACTATGAAGGCGAAATGGAAGAGTCTAAAACAAAATTAACTCAAGAAGACTATGATGAAGCTGCTTTGCTAAAAGCACAATTAACTGTAGATCAGTCCATAGAAAACTCCAATGCTAATGCCGCAAGAAGGCTAGAACAACTTTTGCCACAGGCCGGTATGGCTATGACTGGGTTTTTAACTAAATATGCTGGCAAAAATGTATTGCCAAAATCTATAATTACAGATTTAGCAGTTTGGAATCATGAGTTAGAAAAAGAAACGTTACTTAGCCCTACTTTTGGATTACAAGAAACTCTTATAAAGGGTAAAAAAGATGCAGAGGGTAAATCAGCAAAATTACCTGCTATATATGGTGCAGCGCTTAATGTTGCCACTACTGTAGGCCCAACAATGCTAGCAGCAGCGATGAGGATGCCTATGCTGGGAAAAGGAATACTAGGGGTTCAAATAGGGCTGCCTATGGTTGCAGAATACAACAAACAGCAAGCAGAGGCTAAAGGCATGGCTATAGAAGACTATTTGGAAGAAGGTAATATTAATTTGACTACACCTGTTGCTATAGCTTATCCTGCGTATGCTTTAGAAAAACTAGGCTACAAAGGAATGACAAATGCACTGCTAAAGGCTGCAGGCAAAAGCGCGGCTAGTAAAAAATTAGTTGGTGTACTAAGCTCAATGGGCACGGAGGCCTGGACTGAATGGTTACAAACCGGGCTTGAAACATTTAATAGCGCAAAAGGAGCCAATGCAACAGACTTAGAAGCTTCTAAAATAGCTGCTGATTCTATGTTTTCAGATGAAGGTATTGAAGCAGCAATGCAGGGAGCGGTTGGTTCTGGAGTAGTAGTGGGAGTTGGTGGTGTTGGAAAACGAGTTTTAAAAGCTTTATCTAATTTAAGAGCTGGAGTAGATACAGAAGGTATAGAGTCGGACATAGAAGAAATTGAAAATTTAAGAATAGAAAAATTAAATTCTTCTGATAAAACTGTTCAAGACGGCATTGAACTACAAATACAAAATGTAAAAAATAGATTAGAAAATAGAATAACAAAATCAAATGGGCTGGTAGCATCGATGACTACCGAACAAATTGATGAAATTAACAATATGGCTGATCTTGCAGCCTTACAGCAAAAAAGAGTTTTAGACCTTAAAAAGAAACTTGATTCAAATGAAATCACTGAAGATCAATTTAATTCTGCTTATGATGGATTTAAAGCTTCATTTATAGAAGCTAAGAATAGAATAAAAGGTATAGCTTCAGAAGCCGAGAGTAATCAAAAATCAGTTGAAGGAGTTTCTGAAACTACAGTTGCAAATGCAAACGCAATAAATGAGGCTTACGAAAATAATCCTGGTTCTGTAGATGTGTTTAATAATGTAGTTTTACCAAATACTGAAGCTCTTGTAAACAAAGTAGCTAATTCATTGTTTAGAGAGTACGGTGAATTTAAAGAAGGTGCTAATACTAGAGCAGATTTTATTACTAATCTTAAGTTTGGAACCCCTAAAAATCCAGCTTCTTCTTTAAAAGGATTATACGAATCATTTAGGCCTGAAGAAGGGCAGTATCTTTCAACCTATTTACAAAATAATCTTAGAAATAGGGGCAAAAGAATTTTAGACGAAATGGTTAATCAACAAGTAACTGAGGGTGCAGCTAGTATTGAAGCCCCGCAGGTGCAAGAGTTAACTTCCGACGAAAGAGCTGATTTATCAACCGCTGATTCACAAATAGAGGTTGGCAAAAAAATAGGTGTAAAACTAGATAATGAAAAAGTAAAAGACATTATAGTTAAGCATTATAATCCTGACTCTAAAAAGTTTAAAAAAGAAATTAGCGATGATTTTAAAATAGCGTTTAAAAATCCTATTGATAATTTTTTTGGTAAAGATACAAAAACAAAAAATCCATTTACTCAGGTTATAACTAAAAATGCAAAAGCACTCTACGATGTACTAACTCCCGAAGGAATGCGAATGGCTAGAGGTGTAGATGGGGTAAATCCATTTATACAAGCGGGCATGCTCGTGGAAAAAGATGGTAAGTTTGAAAAAGCTGCTTTTGAAAATACAAAATTAAATACGCTTCTTAATTATTTAAAAGAATTGCCTGGAATAACAGAGCAAAGTACAAAAGCTGAAATTGAAAAAGCTACAAGAACAAGATCTAATAGACAGGCTAGATTTAAAGAAGCAGTATCTGTATCTATAGCTTCTTCGCAAGCTATAAATTTATTAAATAATGATGTTGATTTAAGAAGGCGTTATTTAGATTTAAACAAGCTGGGAGAAGAAATAGCTAATAATTTAGGAAAACCAAGCAAGGAACAAGAAGCTTATTTGGAAATAGCTAGTCCTAAAATAAATTCTGGTAATATACATAAATTATTAGGGTTTGATCAAATAACTATTGATTCAAATGCAGATATAAAAGCCAAGCAAAAACAAATGCTTGATTTTATAAAAAAATATAAAATACCGTCTTGGGTATTAGAGCTCTCTCAGCTTCAAAACTTTGGAGCTCTTAGAACTGCAACGAAAAAAGATAGCCCGGAAAGTAGAAAATTAAAAGCATATTTAGAAAAAAATAATATAAAAGCAAAACCTGAGGATTATTATTATGCTTTAGAGGATGGCACATGGGTACCAGCTATTAAACAAACAACTAAAAAAGGAAAGGTTTCATATAAGCTACCAATAGAATTTGTTGATCAAATATTACCCAAAAAAGGTGGTTTATATAATGGTAAACAATCTACCGCTTGGTCAGACGCTCTTGCTGCAGCAAAAGAAAACGATAAATTTTACCCTACTCCAAATGTAAAAAGGGTTAAAATACCTAAAAAAATTGAAGGCAATCAAGAAGCAACTAAAAAATATTTAAAAGAAAACCAAGAACAATTCCAAATTAATCAAGAAGCAAGTGATTTAATAGTAAATATATTAGACAACGCTGTTAATAAAGAAGGTGCACCTATAGAATTAGCTGCTTTATATATTACAAGTGCACTACAGGCTACTTCAGGGTGGATTAAAATATCTGCGCCAATAACTCATATAGTAGATAAGTTTGAGTATGGCACTGTTGGACAATTTGCCAAGGGTATTAAAACTGTGGAGGAACATACACCTCCCGCTAATGTGGCTGGCTTAACTTTAATTGCTATGATTCATTTTAATCAAGTAAAGCAATTAAAACCTAAATGGAATAAAAACTTTTTTCAAGTATTACAATCTAAAAAGAACGACCAAGCTTTCGCGCAAAATAAATTAACCAAGTCTTTGCCTGAAGGTGTTGGTATGCTTGATGATAATGCTGGGGTAAAAAGAATGTCAGCGGCTAATTTAGATTTAAATAAAATTAGCAATGTTACAACAAATAAAACAGTGGCTGAAGAAATGGGAGTTGAAGGGCCGTCTACCCCTGATGCAGTAAAGGCCGCTAATGAGTCTATAACAGAAGACAAGTTTGAATTTTTAATAGATAGGCTTATAGCAAAACTAAATGAACTAACAGGTTCTAAAGGTCTTGCCGTTGATCCATTTTTACTATTAGCAGTAAAAGATGTTAGTTTAAATGTATTGATAGGCGGTTTGCGTGCGGTTAAAGCAACTTATAGATTAACTAAAAATATATCTAAAGCTATTGATGCAGGGTATGAAAATGTAAAAAGGTATATGTCTAAAGCAGAGTGGCTAGAGTTTGCCAAAACTGCTACTAAACAAACTGAGGATGTAAATACCCCTGGAAAGGCAAAGTTTTTTGTTTATAGCGATAAAGCGGTAGCTAAAGCTCAAGAAAAGGTAAGGTTAGCTAGTGAAAAATTACTTAGAGATTTAGGCATTGACACTTCTGACTTGGATACATTTGATATTAACGAAAAGTTAAATATATTACGTAAAGCCAAAAGCGAAGCTTTAAACAAAAATGCACCAACAAAAAAAGCAAGGGTATTTGACTTTGATGATACACTAGCCAAAACTAATTCTAACGTGCTTTATACACTTCCTGACGGCACTGAAGGTAGTTTAACAGCTACTGAGTTTGCGGATCAAGCAGAGAGTTTAGAAGCCCAAGGAGCTACATTTGATTTTTCAGAATTTAGTCAAGTTAAAGATGGTTCAAAAGGCCCTTTGGCCGTTCTTGCAAAAAAAATGGCTGAAGCAAAAGGTGATAGAGACATATTCGTTCTTACAGCTAGGCCTGCATCTTCCGCTAAAGCTATACAAAGTTTTTTAAGAGCTGTTCTTGGTATTAGTGTACCACTAGAGAACATAACTGGTTTAGGTAATGGAACTCCCGGAGCGAAAGCTTTTTGGGTAGCTGAAAAAGTATCTAAAGGATATAATGACGTATTTTTTGCAGATGATGCACCTCAAAATGTTAATGCTGTAAACAAAATGCTTACAATGCTTGGTGTTAAAGGTAAAACACAGCAAGCAAAAGAGTCTGATAGTAAATCACTTGAGGACGAAACAGATAGCATATTAAGATCTAAAAAACCAACTATAGGGTCTATATTTAGAAAATTTAATATATATGTTCCTCCTGGGGCTGATGATTTTGTAGGATTGCTATACACATTTTTAGGCAAAGGCAAAATAGGCGAGGCTCAACTAAAATTTTTTAAAGACAACTTGATGACACCCTTTGCTAAAGGCATAGCTGCATATGAAGCAGCCAAAGTTGCTTTAGGAAGAGATTACAGGGCTTTAAAGAAAAACTTTAAAAATAAAAAAGTTTTAAAAGAAAGAGTTGTTGATGGAATTTATACTAAAGAGCAAGCTGTTAGGGCATATCTTTATAATAAAGCTGGATACGATTTAGGTTTAAACAAAGCTGATGCTGCTGAATTAATCGCAATAGTAGAGGGAGACGCCTCACTTAAGGCTTTTGCGGACCAACTTGCTATAATTACTAAAATACCGGAAGGCTATCCTGAAATAACACCTGACTGGTTAGGTGGTAATATTGAAACAGATTTAGCAAATGTTTCTAATAAGTCTCAAAGAAAAATGTTTTTGGAAGAATTTATTAAAAATAAAAACCAAATTTTTTCAGAGCAAAACTTAAAACTTATAAAGCAGTTGCATGGAAATGATTTTACCGATGCCTTGCTTAACGTTTTAGAGCGTATGGAAACAGGCGTAAACCGTAAGAAGGGTAAGGATAAAGAATTTAATATTGCTATGGACTGGATTAATGCATCCGTAGCAAATGTTATGTCCGTAAATATAAGGTCTGCGGTTTTACAGCAATTGTCTATTCTTAATTTTATGAATTGGTCATTTAATAATCCCCTTAAAATGGGTAAAGCTATGGCTAATATACCACAGTTTAAAAAAGATTTTTTAGATCTTATAAACTCACCTTTTTTAGTAGAAAGAAGGGGCGGTATGAAAATAGAAATAAATACAGCGGATTTAGCAAATTCAAATCCTGGTAATTTTTTCTTAAGAACTCATAAAAAAATGTTAGAGCTAGGTTTTAAACCTACACAATGGGCTGATAGTTTTGCAATAGCGTTTGGAGGTGCTAGCTGGTATAGAAATAGAGTAGAACAGTTAAAAAGTGAAGGGGTATCTGACAAGGAAGCCCGAGCGAAAGCTATGCTTGAATTTCAAGAAATAGCTGAAGAATCTCAGCAATCGTCAAGACCTGATAAAGTTTCAAGGCAACAAGCCTCAGAAATTGGAAGATTTATATTAGCTTTTGCCAATACACCTTTACAGTATGCTAGGCTTACAAAAAAAGCAACGCTTGATTTAATTAATGGTAGAGGTGATTGGAGAACTAACGCTTCAAAAATACTTTACTATGGAGCCGCACAAAATATAATATTTTCTGCAATACAAAGTGGTTTATTTTCATTATTGTTATCTGATGACGAAGACGACGAAAAAGAAGAAAAGAAGATTGGGTATTTTGCTAATGGGATATTAGATGGGTTCTTAAGAGGCATGGGGTATTCAGGTGCAGCTATTGCAGCACTTAAAAATTTAAGCATGGAATGGTATAGACAAAATCAAGCCAGAGAAGAAGGCAAAAGAGTTTATAACGCTTCCACAAAGATGATACAATCAGGACTTAGTATTTCTCCCCCGCTTAGCAAAAAAATTGGTGATATAATAGAAGCGGATAAGTTTCAAACATGGAGACAATACAAAGATGATCCGTTTTATCAAGGGTTTGCCGCTGCAAATTATGTTTCTGCATTGACTAATGTGCCTTTAGACAGAGCATTTAAAAAGATTGAAAATTTAAAAGCTATTAATCTTGACAGAAATGAAGCGTGGCAAAATGTATTTTTAAGTTTGGGTTGGAGCCCTTACCAATTAAATGTTGAAACACAAAGTGGTAAAATACCATCAAAGACAAGTAAAGGGCCTAAGATGATTACTCCACCATTAAAAAAAATTAAACATGCAAAATTACCAGGTGGGGCAATAGGCCGCGCAAATAAAGATGGTACAATAGAAATATCACCTGATTTAAAAGGGCAAGAAAGAAAAGAAGTTATTGCTCATGAAAAACAGCACATGAAAGACCTGAAAGCTGGAATATTAAATTATGACGATAAATTCGTATACTGGAAAAAAAATAAGTACCCTAGAGTGGGTAACCAAATTAACTACAAAGGTAAGTTCTTGCCTGAAGGTCATATAAAATTGCCTTGGGAAGCTCGAGCTAATAAAGCAGAAAAAACAAATTCTTAAATAAATAATTATGCCAGATCATTACTATAAAGAAAAGAAAAAATCACAACGAGATCTTTATGTTACTGCAGCTAATGCAACTGACACTAATTTGACTAATAAACCTAGAATTATAGGGGACAAAGGTAATGTACAAAGAAGCCTTGACCAAAGAAAATCTAGGATAAATGAAAATTATAAAAAGGGCAAAGATGTGCAGGAATTTAAGCAAGGCGACAAAACCTTAAGGCTTGAAACTGCTGAAGAACCTAAGTTTGGCAATAGCAGGTTTGAAAAAAGAAAAGAAAGAGTCTATAATCGAAAAAGAAAACGATTACAAAAAAAGGACGATAGACTAAATAGAAGAGCTTCTTTAGTTGCTATTAGAAAAGGCATGAGCCCTGACCAAGCTAAAGATTTTATTAAAAATAGGAGAGAAAGATTTAATGCCGCCACAAAAGAATATTTTAAAGGATTAGTTGGCGGTGAACAAAATCTTGATAATATAAAAGATAGATATTTTAGAAAAGACGGCTCGGGAACTATACAAAATGTTAAGGCCGCCGACGGCACAACTTACGATGCAACAGGACCACATCAGGGCGAAGGATCAGATTATACTGGTAGAGGTCAAGTGAGAAAAACAGTGCCTGACAACTATTTAAAGTTTAACGCTAAAGTTAATAAAGATATTCCTTCTACAAAAATAAATTACAAAGATTTATTAGATCCTGTACAAGGTGATAATTCTAGTACCCCAAATCCAGTAAAAGAACAAAACGAACTAAACAAAAATAAAACGAAAGATCTTATTAAAACGACTTTAGATATAACACCTACTAATGATTTTTCTGGAAACTTGTCAATTCCTGATAATCCAGTATCAGACACATTTACTGCTACAACACCAGACAAAGGAGAAAAAAATTATGCGAAAAAGCTTTTTGAAGGACCAATTGCAAAAGATTTACGTTTATTTTCTCAAAGCGCCCCGAGTTTTGCTACTCCAAAAATGAATGAAATGAGAAATAAAAGGTTAGAAAAAATGGATCAAGGTGTAGGGCAGGCATTGATGTATGACCCAATAAAAGATTATATGAAAAAACTATTTTCTAAAAAATAAAAAAAAGGGGTGCTACTTAATTGTAACACCCCTATAATTATTTAAAATATTAAGCCAATACCAATACCAACGAGTGGTCCAACAATAGCCCATATTTCTAAGAACCTAATTCTTTCAAGTTCTTTTTGTGTAAACACATTATCTTCTGTGTCTAAAATAACATCAGCTGCTTTTTGCTTAGCTTTAAGCAATTCAGCTTCTAACTTTTTTACTTTTTCTTTTAAAGTCATAATAAATTAAATTAACCGTCGCAGCTTAAACAATCAGGATCCATAGCTGCTGCCGCTATATCTCCCCTTAATACTGATTCTGTACGTGTATAATATAAAGTTTTAATACCGCGCTTCCACGCTTCAATATGAACTTGATTTAACCACCTTGGTGGCGCTTCTGCAGGAAACGCAAGATTTAAAGAAACAGATTGATCTATATAATCCTGTCGTATACCTGCTTGCCTTACAAGTTCTAATTGATTTATTTCTTTAAACGTTTTAAAAACATTTTTTACTGGTTCTCCTACCTCTTGTTGAGTAAGTCTTCCTCCGTTATCGTAATACCATCCGTTAAGTTGTTTAAGCCCTTGAATGGATCCACCATCTTCCAAAACTTTATCCCAAGTTTCTTTATTATTGATACCAACTTTTCTAAATACTTTTTCTAGTTCTTTATTTCTTCTTATAAATGTCCCCTTAGCACTTTGCTCGGTAAACACATTAGCTGCCCAAGGTTCAATACCCGGTGAAACATTACCAGCAAGTTTGCTATTTGAAACTGTAGGCGCTATTGCTCTTAAATGTGTATTTCTAAAGCCTGTACCTGAGCACCACAACGGTTCCCCATAAACTTCTGCTAAAGCTCTCGATGCTCTTTCAGTTTCAATTTTTATTTTTGAAAATATTTCCCGCGTTTTGAATTGTGCTAATAATCCTTCGAAAGATATTCCGTTTTTCTGCAATAGGCTGTGCCAGCCAAGGACACCTAATCCTAAAGCCCTGCCTTTCTCCGCACTGCGTACAGAGTTCTCGAATCCCTTCATATTCTTCGCTCGCTGTATAAATTCTTCTAGCACACCGTCCAGGAACCATGTTGCGTCGTAAATTAAATTCGTATTTTTCCACTCGTCATATTTATCTAAGTTAACTGATGATAAACAACAAACAAAACTATGTGACTCATCTGTATGTAAAACTATTTCACTACAGATATTTGTCATATGAACCTTTAAGCTATTTTTCTTATATGCTTCTGGATTAGATTTGTTCGTGTTTCCTTTAAAAAGGATATATGGTTCTCCAGTTGCTTTACGTTTTTGGAGTAGCTTCGCCCATCTTTGCCTAGCGTCTTGATCTCCTGCTTCAAGTCTTCGCATAAACTTATCGCCAACGACAGCACACTGGTGCAGGTTAAGAGATTGTCTATTGACATCGCCTTTAGGCTCCCTGATTTCAACCCAATCGAGAAAGTCGTTGTGTTCAATATTGATATTAACTGATGCAGCTCCTCTTCTAACGCTACCTTGGTTGGTTGCGAGTATAGTTGAGTCATAAATTTTGCAAAAAGGGACAACGCCGTCTGAAGTTCCATTACCTGTTATTTT